>JAAUXY010100828.1_pt1 | contig 38286 bp, 13 predicted proteins | sample 7278121 | NCBI WGS metagenome assembly JAAUXY01 (sample SAMN14350117, study PRJNA611818) | marine sediment metagenome | isolation source: surface marine sediment (1.8m) | place: French Polynesia: Moorea | collected 2018-08
CTATTAACGTATACACACTTTCCAGGCGTGCTCCTTCAACCACTCGGACACCTCTCCGGATTTTGTGATGCACTGCGTTTCAACTCGCATTCTACATCCTGTTGCATCCTTCCCGTATCTCCAATCCCTGCGCGTGAGCGGGATTGACTCGAAACGCGGTTGCGGCCCGCGTTTCGACCCCCTGCGGGGGCGCCTGCGGCGGTCCAAATCGCTGACGCGATTTGTCGAACCCTCGATACGCTATTAACGTATACACACTTTCCAGGCGTGCTCGTTGCTCGGGCTATCCCTGCCCTCGCCCTGTCGGGGCCGCCCTTCGGGCGTCCAAATTTGCTACCGGCAAATTTGTCAACCACTCGGACACCTCTCCGGAAAAACGGCTCGGCTTCCCTGCCCGGCAGGGCGCGAAGACTACCGTATCCGCGTCTTGCCCGCAATATGAAACCGCCGGGGTGAATTCTGCCGCAACCGGCGATCCGGGATACAAGTTGCTACGTAATTCACTCTAAATTCAGCCTGATTTGTTACCATGCGCTTTTTTTTGCGATCTTGAGCAGTTATGTTAACCGTTATCTCCCCGGCCAAGACCCTCGACTACGAAACCCCGGCGCCGTTCGGCGACTTTACCCTGCCGGCTCACCTCACACAGTCGCGCAAGCTGGTCAAGCGATTACGGGAGTTTGACGCCGACGACTTGTCGAAACTGATGAGCGTCAGCAACGGTATCGCCGAACTCAACCAGGCGCGCTTCAAACAGTGGAAAACGCCGTTCAAACCGGATCGCGCGCGCCAGGCACTGTTTGCGTTCAAAGGCGACGTTTACCTGGGGCTCGACGCTTACAGCATGACCCAACCGGATATCGACTTCGCCCAGCAGCACCTGCGCATTCTGTCGGGTCTCTATGGAATCCTGCGGCCACTCGACCTGATGATGCCCTATCGGCTGGAAATGGGCACACGCCTGGCCACCGATGCCGGCACCAACCTGTACCAGTTCTGGGACGGTCGCCTGACCCAGGCGCTCAACAAGGAAATGCGCGAGGAGAACAGCAAGGTCCTGCTGAATCTCGCCTCCAATGAATACTTCAAGGCCCTCCAGACCAAAAACCTGAAGGCCGACATCATCACGCCCCAGTTCAAGGACTTTCACAAGGGTGAGTATCGCTTCATCCAGTTCCACGCCAAGCGGGCGCGTGGCAGCATGGCCCGTTTCGTGATCGATCAGCGCGTGGATACGATCGACGGTGCACGCGATTTCGATTACGACGGCTACCGGTTTGCCCCGAAGCTGTCTGACGAGTCGAACTGGGTGTTTACGCGCAGACAGTAGTCTGCGTTTTCCAGGCGTCAGCCGATGGTTGAGCTGTCCCCAACCGCCCATCGGATTCAACTCGTTTCAGGGCTCATCGTCGCCGCGGTCCTGCTGGTTATCCTGCTAATCTCTCCGGGCATCGACAAGAGTGCCCTCACCGAGCTCGAAAAAATCCAGCAGCGGGGTTACCTGAAGGTGCTGACCCTGAACAGCGCCACCACCTATTACCAGGACATCGACGGACCGAATGGCTTCGAGTATCACCTGGCCAACTGGTTCGCCGAATCCATCGGGGTCAAGGCGCGTTTTGTACTGGTGCCGTCATTCGCCGAGCTATACCCGGAACTACTGTTTGGCAGCGGCGATATCGCTGCCGCCGGACTGTCGGCGGGCGAATCCGACTTCAGTCGTTCGGTCGTTTATGGTCCACGCTACTACGAGGTGGCCAACCAGGTACTGTACCGCCGCTACCAGGTCGAGCGCCCGCGGCATGCCGGCGATCTGGTCGGCGGTTCGCTCAAGGTGGTCAGCGGCACGGCCCACGGCCGAATGCTGCGCGACGAACTCGATTTGCACCCGCGCCTGACCTGGATCGAAGTCGACGATGCGGCCAGCGAGGAACTCATCGAGCAGGTCGACAGCGGCGATATCGACTACATCGTTGCCGATTCCCATCAGATTGCGCTGCAGCGGCGATTTTTCCCGGAACTGCGTATCGCCTTCGAGATCGGCGAGCCGCGCCAGTTACGCTGGGCCTACAACCACGGTGAAGATCCAAGCCTCGCCAATGCCATCGAAGGATTCTTCAGCCAGATCGAAAGCGACGGCCGGCTCGAACAGCTGATCCATCGCCACTACAGCCATGTCGCCAAATTCAACTATTCAGATATCCGCACCTTCACCCAGCGTATTGCCAGTCATCTGCCGCGCTACGAGCCCCTGTTCCGGCGCGAAGCCGAGCAGGTCGACATCGACTGGCGCCTGCTGGCCGCAATTGGTTACCAGGAGTCGCTGTGGAATGCGCGCGCCAAATCGCCTACCGGGGTGCGCGGCCTGATGATGCTGACCCAGACCACGGCCAAGCAGATGAAGGTTTCCAACCGGCTCGATCCCGAGCAGAGCATCCGGGGTGGCGCAAAATATTTCGCCAGCGTTCATAAGCGGATTCCGGAACGGATCCAGGAGCCGGATCGTACCTGGTTTGCACTGGCGGCCTACAACGTCGGGCTCGGCCATGTCGAAGACGCGCGGATTATTACCCAGAAGCGTGGTGGCGACCCCGACAAGTGGATCGACCTCAAGGAAAACCTGCCCTTGCTGGCACGGAAAAAGTGGTACAAGCAGACCAGGTACGGTTACGCCCGCGGCTGGGAGCCGGTGAAGTATGTCGAGAATATCCGCCAGTATTTCGATTATCTCGTGGGTCTCGACACCAGGGGTAAACGCGCCCAGCCCGAGGAAAAACCGCGCCAGGCCCCGCTCGAACTCACCCCCAGCCTGTAACCGATTGATTTTTGGTCTCAGTAAAATCTCGCGAATTTTTACTCTGACCAAAAACTTGCCGGTCGAAACTGGCGGCGAATCAGGACTTCGAACGTTTGGCGGCGAAAAAAGCCGACAGGATGGCGCCGCATTCGTCGGCGAGTACACCGCCCTGGATTTGCGGTTTATGATTGAATTCACCGGTTTCGAACAGGCGTCGGGCACTCTCGATCGCGCCGGTCTTCGGTTCGGTCGCCCCGTAAACCACCCTGGCCACGCGGGCATGCACGATCGCGCCGACACACATGGTGCAGGGCTCGACGGTCACGTAGAGCGTGGTTCCCGGCAGACGGTAGTTGCCGAGTCTGCGCGCAGCCTCGCGCAGCACGACGATTTCGGCATGCGCGCTCGGATCGCAGGCACCGATAGGCTGATTGTGACCGGCGGCGAGCAAACCGCCGTCGGCATCCACCAGTACCGCCCCGACCGGCACCTCGTCGACCGCGGCCGCGCGCCCGGCCTCGGCCAGGGCCGCACGCATCCAGGCCGCATCATCTGTTTGCGTTGCGGAGTCGATTGGTGACAGCTCCTGATTAAAACCAGTGCGCAAGGTTACTCCGAACCGGGGCAATCACCAAGTTATCCGAGCGAGCCGTGAAGGGGTATACTGCCGTCTCTGAACCCGGACCCGCCTGGCGGGTGTTTCCAGCGTATGACCACCCCCTCGCCGATGACTGACCAGCCCTCGTCCGTAGCGCGCCGGGTGGTCCTGTTTGGCGCTACCGGCACCATCGGGCGGGCCACCGCGGCCGAACTGGTCGCGCGCGGATACAGCGTGCTGTGTCCGGTCAGAGCAGATCGCGGCGCTGCCTTTCTGCCTGGCACGGAGTTGCGCATCGGCGATATTACCGATCCCGCGTGGCTCGAGGCCGAGGTGTTCGAAGACCTGGGCACGGCTGCGGTCATCTCCTGTCTCGCATCGCGCAGCGGCGAGCCGCGCGATGCCCGGGCAATCGATTACCAGGCGCAAAGCGATATCCTGGGCCTGGCAACGCGCTATTCCATCGACCACTTCGTGCTGTTATCCGCTATCTGCGTGCAAAAGCCGCGTCTGGCGTTCCAGCAGGCCAAGCTGGCATTCGAACGGCAGCTGGCGGCTTCGGGAGTGCGTTACTCGATCGTTCGTCCGACCGCCTTTTTCAAGTCCCTGTCGGGACAGGTCGCCCGGGTACAGCAGGGCAAGCCTTTCCTGGTGTTTGGCAACGGCGAACTCACCGCCTGTAAACCGCTCAGCGACGCCGATCTCGCGGCTTACCTGGTCGATTGCCTGGAAAACGACTCACGCCACGACCGGATCCTGCCGATCGGCGGACCCGGCCCGGCCATGACGCCGCGGCAACAGGGTGAACAGCTGTTCGCGTTACTCGGGCAGCCGCCGCGTTTCCGACAGGTGCCGCCGGGTCTGCTCGCGGGCATCGCCGGCCTGCTCGGTATCTGCGCGAAACTGTTCCCCCCGCTCGCGGCCAAGGCCGAGCTGGCGCGTATCGGTCACTATTACGCGACCGAGTCCATGCTGCTGCTCGATCCCGCGAGCGGGCGTTACGATGCCGATGCCACCCCGGAAACAGGTTCGGATCGCCTGCAGGATTACTACCGTCGACTGATTAACGGCGAAACCACGCTCGAACGCGGTGAACACGCCGTATTCCGCGACCCCGGCGAGCGCGCCTGATTTTCGGGCCATCACGCTGGCCTGGAGGCCGGCAATATCGACCTGACCTGGGAGTTGAACACGCACTGAGCACGCGGCGTCCCGGCACGGAGCAAAACGCAAGTATTGCAAGATGGAAAACTATTCCGACACGAGTCGCTCATAATCGGGCAGCACATATCCGTCCTCGAGGGCGCCTTTGTATTCCTTGCGAAGGTGAACAAGCGTTACCTCGAATGCATCAAGCTGCTCTTGCTCATTGCAGTTTACTTCGATCTCTTCTTCGGTCAGTTCATCCGCCCTCGCCTCGCGGGCCTCGAGGCTATTCCTGAGGTCGCGGATTCTGGCCGCCACTAATGGAATGACGACGGCCAGGTCACGTTCGCTTATCGATCGCATGTGCGCTCCGGTGATTTCTGATGAGATTGACGATCGAGAGGCCCTGCCACGAAGACATCACAACTCAACCTGTCCTCTATCTGTGCCGATGAATGCTCGAAGCCTGCAAGTGCCAGCCAGTGCCAGTGTTGATCCACCAGTGACGGTCACTCCCACTCGATGGTTCCCGGCGGCTTGCCCGAAACATCTTAGACCACGCGCAGGCTGACGACAGGGTTGTAGCGCCGGCCGTCGCCGGTCACGCCGACTGACTTGACCGGCAGAAAGACGACTGCTTCGAAGGTCAGACCGACAAATCGGCATTATCGGCAGGCACCGAATCAGGTAGCGTCCCGACAAACGGTTCGGTAAGGGAATATCCGAATCGCTGCATCGGCCCTGGCCCCGGCGGAAGGATCTGTTCGGCGTATTGCCGGTCCTGCTCAAACTCCCGCGCCCACTGGGCAAAGTACTTCGGATTGTGATCGACAACCTGCTCGGCAGGCGTGAAGTGCTCGATACCGACAAGATCGCAGACCTCGTCCAGGCAATCCCGGGTGCTGGTTACCAGGTCTTCATACCGCACTATCCTGAAGCGCCGCAGATGCTGGCAATCGGCCTGCATGATGGTGTAGGCGGTATGCCAGTGCAGGAGTATCTCCGGCACCGTGGCACGGGTCCATTTCCGGGTGGCAAGCGCTACCGCCACGGGATGACGGACGACGAACAGATGGGCGGCATCGGGAAACAGTGCCTGGAAAAAGCGCGAACGGACCAGATTGGGTGGCGACTTCTCCAGCAACAACGGTCTGGCCAGGTCATAGTAGGCGCCCCACTCGCAAAGCAGCCGGTCACGGCTGGCGGTACTCGCCAGTTCGTCTTTCTCGGTCAGGTGTGCGCGCGCGTCGAACGCGAAGCCCCCGGGGCCGCCCAGCGCATGGGCCGGTGGGAATACGCTTTGCAGGTGCTGCCCTTCGTCTTCCGGCACCCCGGTGTCACTGAAACCGCTGGTGGCAGGGTGTTCACGCAGCAACCGGTGCACAATCGAGGTGCCCGAGCGATGCAGGCCACCGATAAACAGGAAACGGTTCCGGCTAATGTCCGGTACTTCGGCCAGTGGCAGCCTGGACCGCCGGCGGCGTTCGACTGCTCGCAGGGCAGTTTTCAGAATCCCCTTGATCACGGGTCTTTGCTACCCGGATTCAGTTGCGCCACCCGAATAACGGCATCGTCCTGCAGGCATAACCTGGCTGCCTTCCAGTAACGACGCACAATATTTGAATCGTCCTCGAGGAGGTCCGGACCAGGGCGCCGGATTCGGAGCGCCGGCGGCTGCGCGCCACGACTCAGGGACAGGTTCCTGGCCACGTTGCTCACCGGGAAAGCCGCCCGGCATCCAGCATCGCATTCAGCCGATTGCGTATTTCACCCTGGAGCGCCTCGGTTTCGGAATGCATGAAAAAATGCCCGCCGGGAAAAACCTGCATGGTGAACTCGCCGGCCGTGTGATCGCTCCATGCTTCCACGTCTCTTAGCGGTGTCGCCCGGTCGTCCGCACCTGCGAAGGCATGTACCGGGCAACCGAGTGGCGATTCCGGCGTGTATTCATAACGATCGATCATCAAAAAATCGTCGCGCAGGATCGGTAAAAAGATATCCATGAGTTCGGGGAGATGCCAGATGGTCTCCACGGGCTGAAAATAGTGATCCACCGTCTCGACCAGCTGTTCCCGGGGCATCTCCGCCATCGGTGGATAGACCGGAGACAGATGCGGTGCACGCATGGCGCACACGAACAGCGCTAGTGGCATTGGCGCATCCCGGTGGCGTAATTCGCGCGCCACCTCGAAGGCCAGCAAGGCGCCCATACTGTAGCCGAGCAAAGCATAGGGCGGAGTCAGGAAAGTGCCAATGGCGTCCGCGATGCCCCGGGCCACGTCACGCACGCTGGTGATACGCGGTTCGCGCATGCGCGATTCGCGGCCGGGCAGCTGCACCGCGTGCAACTCGATGGATTCTGGAAAGGCGCGATACCAGTCCCTGAATGCGGAGGCGCCGGCACCGCCAAACGGCAAACAGACAAGACGCATCGACGCCTGTGGCCGGGGCACCGGGCAGAAGAACCAGGACTGTTGCGGCATTACCAAAACTCCCCTTTCCCTGACCTGCAAGCGGGCAGATATGCGGATAGCATTGTTCCCTCGCTGATCAGGTCAGCAATACTCCGGGCCCCGAATCAAAGCGCCGTACCCGACGTGGGCTGCCACGCGGGCTCGTCAGTTGCCGTATCCGGTATTGATCTTGCAGGCCAGCGGTCGGCGAGCCAGCCGCCAATCGTGTTCAGTGCTTCGTCCTGGTGACCAAAGTGCGTAAACGTGTGATCGGCGCCCGCAATGGTATGCGATCTTACGATATCCGGCGGGAACTTGCCGACCTGCTGCTCGATGGCCGCCAGGTATTCGATAGCGACGTCTTCCTCGGAACACAGCCACAGGATCGCGACGTTGCGGTCCACCAACTGCTGCATCTCGGTGGCAAGACTGCTGGCTCCCTGGCCGGCCTCCTTGCGCTTGCCCAGGGCCTTGACACGGGCTGACAGCGCCTGCCAGACCAGTCGATACTTGACTTTCCCGGTCAGCGCCCTGCGCCACGAGCGCCATTCGGTAATACGCCTGAGATAGCGACGGGCAAAGTTACGGCTCGCGACCTCCAGCTGCAAATCAACGTTGCGATCCAGTGCACGCGGATTCATCAGCCCCAGGCCGACCACGCGTTCGTCCTGCAGCGCGGTAAAGTATGAGAACATCGCCCCGGAACAAAGCCCGCACAGCACGAACGAGGAAGCGCCGGTCCTGCGGTTCAGGAAGTCCATCGCATCACGGGTTTCGGCCACCCCGGCCTGCTCCAGCGGAAGGCCGTCGGTACGGGTGGGACTGTCACCGAGTCCGGAGGAATCGTAACGCAGCACGACAAAACCCTGCTGCGCAAGTTGGCGCGCGAGGGTCACGGCAAAACGGACTGGACCGGCCCGGTGCACAAAGCCAGCATTTAAAAGCAGTACCGCCGGCCGTGAAGGATCCATGTCGGTCTCCGCAGGTGTCGCCAGCACCCCCACCATCGTCGTGGAAGCCTTGATCAGGACCGGCTCTTCGTTGAAATCATGGCGCATGGCTAGCCTCGCATATCCAGTCGACGATCGTATCCAGAATAGCCACGGGAACGGGCGACTCGAGATCGTCCCGATCCCAGACGGCGGCTTCCGTCACCGGCCGGTATTCGGCGGCTGTTCCCAGGCCGGCCGTGAAATCATCCAGTCCGGGCGACCGGCTCGGGCCGAGATGTTCCAGCACCAGTGTACGCGCACCGTTGTTCAAATGGTGGCCGGAGATATCGATGGCTTCGAAGTCGCTGACCAGTTCGGACGAAAACGGATAGCCGTTCACGTCGAGCACATCCGCGGCGTACCGTCCGCTGCCCGCCGATCCATTTTCGACAGTTGCCTGCCGGTAGTTCTGGATCAACGCCTTACCCTCGATAATGGGATGCCACAGCGCCATCGCAGCGACATCATTACGGCCGGCAATTGCCTGCAACGCAAGGGTCGCACCAAGACGGGTGCCGATAATACTTAACCGTTCGAGGCCGTGTCGCTGCTTGAATGACGCGATGGCCGTTGCAGTGTCGGCCAGCCAATTGGACATGCGGGCTTCATCGTGGCTACCCTCGGAATCGCCGCAACCCAGGTAATCGAAAGTCAGCGTGTGGAAGCCGCGCCGTACCAGCCGGATCGCCAGCTCACGATGTGCGCGGTGGCTGCGCTCGTACTCGTGCGCGTGGGGCTGACAGATCACGATACCCTGCCCCAGTCCATCGGCAGGTATCCGCTCCAGGGCAAACAGGCGCCGGGAGTCCGATTCCAGGTAAAAAGGCGACACCTCGTACGACGTGCCCGTGGCGTCGGGCTTCTTTTTGGCCGGAATGGACTGCTCGACCACGTCCCCGGTCGCATAGCTGGCAGCCAGTTGCGCCAGTGTCTGGTGGACCACGTCGGTCGGATGCAAGGGCTGGCCCGTGGCCGCCTCGAACTGCCTGATCAGCTGAATCGTCAGCAGGGAATTTCCACCGATATCGTAGAAGTTGTCGTGGGCGCCGACTCGATCGATACCCAGTACCGACTGCCAGATATCCGCGAGCGTACGCTCCATATCCGTTGCCGGTTCCACGTACTCGGTGTCGGTTTCCGGCCGAACATGCTGCGGTGCTGCTTCGGCTTCCCCCGCAGCATCGCTCTCCTCCAGGTCGAGCCGTACCCAGCGCAGATATCGGTGCAGCAGATCCGTCGTGGAAACGAATAACTGGTGAACACCACTGACCGAGAGGACCCGGCGGAAGACCTCGCCCCCCTCTTCCGCCGTGATGAGCTGCTGCGCTCGTTGCGATTCGGGTGCCTGGCGAGCTTCGGCATCCATCCAGGCGTCCAGGTTCACCGTCAGCCAGGCGGTGCCCTGCTCACGATTCCGGCACCGGGCAAAGGCATCCATGTAGGCATTCGCCGCCGAGTAGGCGCCATAACCCATGCCTCCCAAAATGGATGACAGGGACGACACGAGCAGACAGAAGTCCAGTGCACGCCCGGCGATCGCGGCATCCAGCACCTGCAGGCCATGCAGCTTCGCGTTCCACTGCTCGCGACAGATTTCGGCCGACAGGCTGCCCAGGGGCCCGATCGAATCGCCACGCAGCTGACCGGCTACATCAATCACGCCATGAATCGATCCGAAACGCTCCTCCCCGATTCGCATTGCCTCCGCCATCTGCTTCTCATCCGCCAAATCGGCAGCCACGTAGGCCACCTCGGCACCGGAGGCTTCGACCTTGCGCAGGCGTTCGATTCGAATCGAAGTGGAATCGTCGGCGGCATGCCCGTCCAGCCAGCCCTCCCATTTCTCCCGGGGAGGCAGTTCCGTGCGGCCGGTGACGATAAGGCGCGCACTGGCTTCACGGCCGAGCATTTCGGCAATCGTCGATCCAATGTCACCAAGTCCGCCCGTGATCAGGTATACACCGCGATCACGGAGCCCCGGCGGCCCATCCAAAGCCGGGATCGGTGTTTCCCTGAGATCCTGCATCCAGCGTTGCCCGGTCCGATAGGCCACTACCGGATCCGGCTGACGGACGCAATCGTCGATCACCTGGTCCAGGACCGATGTTCCGGGAACCAGGGCCGAGGAATCCAGATCGATGCGTACAACCCGCATACTCGGTATCTCCTGGGGTATTACCAGGCTGAGCCCGAACAGCGGCGCGGCCGCCGGGGAAAGGGATTCACCACCCGTCACATCGTGCAACCCGGCCGTGGCAATCGCGAGCCGCAATGGTTTGGTCACGCCGGCGTCCTGCAGGGCCTGCACCAGGTTCAGCAGGCTGACAAAATCACGGTGAGCCGCAGACGCATCATTCTGTGGCTCGGTGTCACACCCGTCGATAGACCAGCCGTGCACGATGACCTCCGGGAGCAGGTCACCAGCGACGAGTTCGGCAACCAGTCGCCGGAAGTCGTCAGGCGACTCGGGATCGATGACAAAACCGCCGTCCTCGCGACTGAAACCGGGTCCCGGCAGGACTCTGGTGGTTTCGCAGCCCATCTCCTCGAGTCGCTGCCCCACGGCAGACGCAAAGCGCCTCGAGTCTTCGAACAGCAGCCAGCGCTCGTTGCCAGCGGTGGCTGCCGCAAGCGGTCGCGGGCTGCCGCCGCGGTTCCAGGCCGATGTGTAGAACCAGTGATCGAGCGAACGGCGAGCATCGACATCATGCCGACCTGCCGTCCTTCGGGCTGAAGATCCTGTGGTACTGTCGATCCAGTAGCGCTCGCGCTCGAACGGATAAGTCGGCAACGGAATGCGCCGACGCCCGGCATCGCCGTGCAGGGCCTTCCAGTCAATCGGGACACCGGCGACCCAGGCCTGCCCGACAGCATCGAACAATACCTGGTCGTCCTCGCGCTCGTCGTCGACGTGACGCCCGCAGGAAACCACGGGACGCCCCCGTCCACAGGCCGGGTGCTGGCGAACCAGCGACTGCATGACCCGCCCCGGTCCGACTTCGAGCAGCGCCCGCTCCTGGTTATCGAGAATAGCGGCCAGTCCGTCCGAGAACTGCACCGCCTCCCGCAGATGCCGCCCCCAGTAGACCGGATCGGTTGCAGCACCGCGCTCGATCCAGGTGCCGGTGACATTCGAGATAAACGGAAGTGTCGGTTCGCTCAAGGTTACCCGGGCTACACGTTCGGTATAGGCCGCGACGACCGGGTCCATCATCCTCGAGTGAAATGCGTGCGAGGTATGCAGACGCTGCGCCTCGATACCGTTTGCGGCCAGAACCTGGCGCAATTTTTCGATGGCTTCATCGGTACCGGCGGCAACACTCAGTGAAGGCCCGTTGACAGCGGCCAGGTCCAGTTCATCCCCGAGATATCCTCGGGCTTCGTCCGCGGGCAGCGGGATCGCCAGCATGCTGCCGCCGGGTGCTTCCGACATCAGGCGGCCCCGGGTGGCAACCAGATCGAGGGCGGCATCGAGATCGAATACACCCGCCATGCAGGCGGCCACGTATTCACCGATGCTGTGACCGATAAAGGCGACCGGTTCAATCCCGAAACTAGTGAGCAATCGGGCGAGTGCGTACTCGCTGATAAACAGCGCGGGCTGGGCATATGCCGTATCGCGCAGCCGCTCCCGGGCTGCCTCGGTTTCGTCAGGGTCCGGATAGAGGACACGGCGGAGATCGATCCCGAGGGCAGGTTCCAGCCGCGCGCAACAGTCGTCGACGATATCGCGGTAGAGCGGCTCGGACCGATAGAGGCCCTGGCCCATCCCGGGGTATTGCGAACCCTGCCCGGGAAAGGCAAACACGACTTCCCGGTCCAGGGTGTCATCAGCCGCCTGCGCCATACCCTGCGACCGGGCGTCGGCAAGGATCGCGACCGCCTCGGAAGCATCGCGGCAAACGAACGCTCTGCGGTGCCGGAAACGGGCACGTCCGCGCTGCAGGGTGAATGCCGCGTCGGCAAGTTGAGTCTCCGGGTTAGCTTCGAGATAGCTGGCCAGCCTGCTCGCGGCCTGCTCCAGTGCGTTGGCCGAACGGGCAGAAAGCACCAGGAGCTGCCATCTGCGGGACGGCGCGGACGGTGGCGGCTCGGGCGCCTCTTCCAGTACCACGTGGGCATTCGTGCCCCCCAGTCCGAACGAACTCACACCGGCGCGACGCGGCTTGCCGTTTGCCGGCCAGTCGCGCAGCGCCGCATTGACAAAAAACGGGCTGTGCTCGAATTCAATCTCGGCATTGGGTGTACTGAAGTTCAGGCTGGGGGGAATCGCGCCGTTCTCCAGCGCCAGCACAAGTTTGCTCAACCCGGCCACGCCGGCTGCCGTGTCGAGATGGCCAAAATTACCCTTGATCGAGCCGAGCGCACAGAACTGTTCCCGGTCGGTAGCGGCGCGGAAGGTACGCGTCAGTGCCGCGACCTCGATCGGATCACCCAGGGAGGTCGCGGTACCGTGAGCCTCGATACAACTGATGTCGTCGGCCGAGACGTCGGCGACCTGTAGTGCATCATCGATGACCCTGATCTGTCCTTCGATTCGCGGCGCGGTAAATCCGATCTTGTGCGATCCATCGTTGTTGACCGCCGATCCCAGGATGACGGCACGAATATGGTCACCGTCGGCAAGCGCATCGGCTAAACGTTTCAGGACCACGACACCGACGCCGCTGCCGAAAACGGTACCGGCCGCGTCGGCCGAAAACGGTCGGCAATGTCCGTCAGGTGAGAGAATACTGCCTTCCTCGTGCAGGTAGCCAAGACGCCCCCGGGTGTTGATGGCAGCCCCGCCGGCCAGGGCAATCTCGCACTCGCCGGCAATCAGGCTCTGGCAGGCAAGGTGGACGGCAACCAGGGACGTCGAACAGGCCGTCTGTACCGTGACCGCCGGCCCTTCGAGGTTTAACGCGTAGGCTACGCGAGTAGCGAGGTAGTCCTTGTCATTGGCGGTCAGTACCTGGACACTGCTGGTGCGCTCGATAGCCTCGGGACGATTTTGCAGCAGGTCGACGAGGTAGGAACTCAGCGCCGATCCGGCATAGACACCGACCGGGCCGTCGTGCTCCACCGGGTTGTAACCCGCCTGCTCCATTGCTTCCCAGGCGCATTCGAGGAATAGGCGGTGCTGCGGGTCCAGCAGTTCCGCCTCGGATGGCGCAAAACCGAAAAAACCGGCATCGAATTGCTCGATATCGTCCAGCACGAATCCCGAGGGAACGTAATTGTCGCTCGCCAGCAGTGGCGCGGGCACGCCGGCTTGAGCCAGTTCCTCCGGGGTGAAGACCGAGATGGGCTCGATACCATCCCGGAGATTGGACCACAGGGCCTCCGGATCGGATGCCCCGGGATAGCGCCCGGCCAGCGCGATAATGGCGACTTCCAGCCCGGTCGTCTCGCGATTGTCGCTGGTCACGACTGGCTCCGTCGCGATCGCTGTTGCTGTATCCGCCGGGCACCCGCCGCTCGCCGTGACGCCCGTTCGCTGGAGGCTTCCGCGGACCGGGGCATCGCTTCGCCCTTCGTCAGGAAGCGCGCCAGCTCGGCGATTGAGGGGTGCTCGAATAGCTCGAGTACCGCGGTCTTCCGGTCAAGCGACTCCTGCAAGCGCAGCTGCATCTGGGGAAACAACAGGGAATGACCGCCCAGGTCGAAAAAGTTGTCGTGGATACCCACCTGTTCGATCCCGAGCAAATCCTGCCAGATGGCGGCAATCGCTTGCTCGGTTTCGCTGGTCGGCGCCACGTAGGCGCTTCCCAGCCCCTGCGGGCGCGCATGCTGCGTGGGCACCGCTCCGGTTTCCTCGACCTCGGTCGCCTCGACAGCACGATCGCCAGCCATCGCCATCCAGCCGCGGCGCATCACGCCGATACGCGTCACCACTGCCAGTTGCGGCACATCGCATCTCAGGACCCGCTGGAACGCCTCGATACCCTCGTCATTGCCTATGGCGTGTTGGAGTTCCTGGAGACGCTTGTCCCTGAGGGCTTCCGGTACGTCGGTATTCACCGCCATACCCACATCGCGCCAGGCATCCCAGTTGACGGCCACGGTGTACTTGCCGGACGCGCTGCGGGCGTGGGCAAAAGCGTCGAGAAACGTATTTGCCGCCATGTAATCGACCTGACCCGGATCCCCGATAACCGCCGTAACCGAGGAAAACAGGAACATGAAATCGAGCTCGCAGTTCGCCAGCGCTTGCTCGAGAATGCGAGTGCCCTGTACCTTCGGGGCGAGCACACTGGCCGCATCCGCGCGCGTCTTCAGCGCTATCAGTCCGCCCCCCGGCATACCGGCTGCGTGAATTACGCCGTGAATGGCACCGAAACGTGCACAGGCATCGGCGACCGTGTCGCGCATTTGCGCGGCGTCCAGAACGTCCGCGCTGCCGTACATCACCTCGGCGCCTGCTGATTCAAGCATGCGAATGGCGTTGATCTTGCGGCTAACGGGATCGTCCGGTGCATGCGACTGCAGCCAGTCATCCCATTGCTGCCGATCGGGCAGGACCGTGCGTCCGAGCAATACCAGTCGGGCCGAGAACGCCCTGGCCAGGTATTCGGCAAGAACCAGACCGATACCGCCCAGGCCGCCGGTAATCAGGTATACCCCGCCGGTTCGCAGACGCTTCGGGGGCGCGTCCGCCTGCTCGAGGCGCAAGGCTTCCCAGGCCTGGGTCCAGCGATAGGCACCCCGATAGGCCACTGCCGATTCCGCCGCGGGGTTGGCGAACTCGACCAGCAGGTTGTCGACCAGGGCGGCAGGGTCGTCCGTGCGATCACTGGCAAGATCGACGAAACGACAGGAAATGTGTGCATACTCCTGCGGGATAGTGGCGCAGGGCCCGAGAATCGAGGCCTTTTCGGGTATGATCTGCTCGCCGCCGGTGACTACCAGCACACCATCGGCAACGGTATGTATCTGCACCGGTGCATCGTTACCCTCGCTGCCCAGCGCCTGGGTGATATACAGCAGGCTGTAAAAACAGCGATCCAGCAGCCGATCGGTGTTCTCGTCCGTGCCTATACCCCATAGATGTACGACATGATCGGGCGCGTGACCGGCTTCACGCATCGCCTTCAGCACCGCAAGGTAATGCTCCGTCCGGGAAGCATCGATCGTGAAACCGTTGCTGGCATCCTGCTCAAACCCGCTGCCCCGACCGACCGTGTAGACGGTCGCGCCTTCCGCGACGAGCCTCGACTGCAACCGGGTACCGATTCCGCTCTCGTCGGCGAACAGCAGCCAGCAGCCTTCGACCTGTCGTGCCGCGTCGTGCGCCACCGCCGACGGTCCCGGGCCGCGTCGCCATGACGGCACATGGAACCAGTCCGCGATGTCGGAACTTTTCTGCATGGCGGATGCATCGACGACCGTCGTGGCGACGGACTGATCAGGCTCGATCCAGAAACGCTCACGTTCGAAGGGATAAGTCGGCAAGGGAACGCGATGCCGCGCATCGGTATCACCACCGTACCATGCCAGCTGATTGCCGCCGAGCCAAACGCGACCGGCAGCTTCCAGGAAAAGTGCGGCATCCTGGCTATCCTGGTTCGGATGACCAATGGAATTGACGACCAGTTGCCGTGGCGTGAAGTCGGTATGCTGCTTGACGAAGGTCGCCAGCGCATTTCCCGGCCCAACCTCGATGAAACACCGGTTGTCCTGCTCCAGCAATACACCAAGGCCGGCCGCGAACTGCACCGGATGCCGCAGGTGTTTGCCCCAGTATTCTGTCGAGGTGGCCTCCGCCTCACTGATCCAGGTGCCCGTGTAGTTCGACAGGAAGGGGATAACGGGCGGATGCAGGGAAACATCGGCGGCATGTCGGCAGAGCGCGGCGGCGGCCGGCTCCATCATTGCCGAATGGAATGCATGTGACGTGTGTAACCTGCGGCAGCTCTGTCCCTGTTCCGCCAGGCGCTGCTCGAGCGAGTCGATGGCATCAACAGGACCTGAGACGACCGTGGCAGCCGGCGCATTGATGGCCGCTATACACAGGGGATCTGCAATCAGTGGCGCGAGTTCTTCACTCGACAGCGCGACGCTCAGCATGGCTCCCGCAGGCTGCGCCTGCATCAACTGGCCACGGCATGCAACCAGCTTCAGGGCATCCTCCAGCGACATGACGCCTGCCAGGCACGCCGCGACGTATTCACCGATGCTGTGACCGATCATCGCCGTCGGCTGCACACCGTAACTCATCCAGAGTCGGGCGAGCGCATATTCGACGACAAACAGGGCCGGTTGCGCATTGGCGGTCCGGGTCAGCTTCGCCGCAGCCTGTTCCGACCTGGCGTCCTGCGGATACAGCAGTTCGCGCAGATCGAAACCGAGATGGGCGTGCAATAAATCACAGCAATGATCGACTTCGTCTTTAAATATCCCGTAGCGCTCGTAGAGCCCGCGTGCCATGCCCGGGTATTGAGCACCCTGGCCACTGAACATGAACACCACGTCTCGCGCAACCGGATCGCCCGATCCGAAACGCAGGCGCGACGGATCCATGGCTTCCAGTGCCTCCGCGGCATCAAGGGCATCGCTGGCAACCAACACGCAGCGCTCGGCCATCATTTTACGCCCCGTGGCGAGCGTGTAGGCGACGTCGGCAAAATGCAGCCCTGGATCTTCGCGTAAATGACCAGCCAGGTTCCTGGCCATGTTTTGCAGTGCCGACGGTGTGCGCGCGGATAACAGCAGCAGTTGCTCGCCGGCCGCGGCGGCCGACTCAGGCAGCGCAGGCGCCTCTTCCAGGATCACGTGCGCATTGGTACCGCCAATGCCGAACGAACTGACGGCGGCGCGGCGCGGCCGGTCCGGGGTTGCCGGCCATTCCTTCAGGGCGGTATTGACGAAGAAGGGACCCTGGTCGAAATCGATTTTCGGGTTCGGCGCGGTAAAATTCAGGCTGGGTGGAATCTGGCCATGGCGTAATGCGAGCGTGGTCTTGATCAATCCCGCAACACCCGCGGCCGCGTCCAGGTGGCCGATATTGGTCTTTACGGCGCCGAGGGCACAGCTTCCGGCGGGGGCGTCGGAGTCCTTCATTACCTGCGTCAACGCGGCCACTTCAATTGGGTCACCGAGTGCAGTACCGGTGCCGTGCGTCTCTATGTAATCGATGCTGGCCGGATCGATACCGGCGGCAACCTGTGCCATGGCAATAACCTCGGCCTGCCCCTCGATGCTGGGCGCCGTATAGCCGACCTTGTTGGAGCCATCGTTGTTTATGGCACTCGCCTTGATCACGGCCCAGATGGTGTCACCCTCGGCAATCGCATCCGCCAGTCGTTTCAGCACCACGGTTCCTACACCCTCACCGCCGACAGTGCCATCCGCATCGGCGGAGAAGGCACGGCAGTGTCCATCGGGGGAAAGAATGCCCTGTTCCAGGTGGACGTACCCCTGCATTCGGGGCGAGGTCACCGATACGCCACCCGCAAGCGCCATATCGCATTCATGGTTCCACAGGCTGCGACAGGCCTCGTGTACCGCGACCAGCGATGTGGAACAGGCTGTCTGCACGTTGACGCTGGGTCCGCGAAGATTGAGCTTGTAGGACACGCGGGTTGGCAGGAAATCCTTGTCGTTGCTGATCATTCCCTGGATGCCGGCGCTTTCCAGCCGCCAGCCGGGTTGCGATGCAATACGCAGCAGGTAGGTGTTGAAGCTGGCCCCGGCGAAAACGCCAATATGCCCTGGATAACGGTCAGCATCGTAGCCCGCCACTTCCAGCGCTTCCCACGCGGACTCGAGGAACAGCCGCTGTTGGGGATCGATAAACTCCGCCTCGCGGGGCGAGTACCCGAAAAACGCGGCGTCAAACAGCTCTGCATCATCGAGATAGCCGCGTGCCGGTACGTAGTTGGGCGCGTCCAGCGCGGCAGCCGGGATACCCGCCGCGATCAATTCCTCCGGGGTGAAGAATCGAATCGACTCCACCCCTCCGGCGAGGTTTTTCCAGAACGCGGCGACGCTGTCCGAACCGGGGAAACGCCCGGCCATACCGACTATGGCCACGGAATGATCGTCGGCCCCCTCCTGGGTTCGTCGTGCGGCCCGGTCGCGTACCTGGTCGACCAGTGTCACCTGCGGTTCCGCGCCATCCAGGTGGCGGACGAATGCACCGATGGAGGGATAGCGAAACAGGTCCACCATGGTCACCTCCTGCCCCAGCTCTTCGCGCAGACGCGATTGTAGCCGGGCCATGAGCAGCGAATGCCCGCCGAGATCGAAGAAGTTGTCCGATATGCCGACCTGCTCCAGGTTCAGAACCGCGCGCCACACCTCGGCGACACGACGCTCGAGATCGCTGCGCGGGGCCATGTAGGCCGCGGAGGACTGGTTGCTCGACTCCGGCGCGGGCAGGGCCTTGCGATCGATCTTGCCGCTTGGGTTCAGCGGCAGTGAATCCAGCCAGACGAACAGGGAGGGGATCATGTACTGGGGCAGATGGTCCCCCAGGAATTCGCGTAACGTGGTATTTGTCGGCCGTGAATCTGCCCCGGATACCCCGTAGGCGACCAGGCGCGGATCGTCTTCGTCCTCCTGGTATACCACCACCGCAGCCGCACTCACCTCGGGATGACTCTCCAGGACGGACTCGATCTCGCCCAGTTCGATGCGGAAGCCGCGCAGCTTGACCTGGTGATCGATACGGCCCAGTAACTGAACTTCGCCTGCGGGAAGATATCGGGCCAGGTCACCCGTGCGGTAGAGCTTCTCCGGCCGCCCGGGCATGAACGGATCCGCCACGAACCTTTCCGACGTCAACTCCGGTCGACCGATGTAGCCATCGGTTACGCCTTCACCACCGATATAAAGCTCACCCACGGCACCCGCCGGTACCGGCTGCATACTCCTGTCCAGGATGTAAAACCGGGTGTTGTCGATCGGCCGGCCGACAAGAATCGCGTCCGCCGCCGGCTCCACGCGATAAATCGACGACCAGACGGTTGTCTCCGTTGGCCCGTACATGTTCCAGAGTTCGTCACAGCACCCGAGCAAGCGCTTCGCCAGCGACATCGGCAGCGGTTCGCCACCACACAATACCCGGATCGGCAGTGGCTCGGACCACCCTGCCTCGAGGAGCATGCGCCAGGTGGCAGGCGTCGCCTGCATGACGGAAACTCCCTGCTTGCGCAGCAGCGATAGCAGCTTCACCCCGTCGCTGGTCGCCTCGTGGCTTGCGACGTGTACACGCGCGCCCACGGTAAGGGGCAGGAACAGCTCGAGCACGTGGATGTCGAAGGATACGGTGGTAACGGCCAGCATCACGTCCTGTCGCGTCATCCCCGGCTTTCCTGCCATGGAATTGAGGAAGTTGACCACCGCCCGGTGTGGCACTTGCACACCCTTGGGTAATCCCGTGGAGCCGGACGTGTAGATACCGTAAGCCCGCGAATCGGGCGTGATATCGAGCGGCGATAACGCACCGGATGCAGCCTCGCCAAGGCTGGTTTCCTCGAGCAGAATCGAGATTTCATGGGCCGGCAGTCCCGCCAGCAAATGAGGCATGGTGACCACCATTCGCACCCCGGCATCTTCCAGGATATAGGCCAGGCGTCCGCGGGGATGCGTGGTGTCCAGCGGCAGGTAGGCGGCACCCGCTTTCAGGATACCGAGCAGGCCAACGACAAGGTCGACGCCGCGCTCGATGGCGATACCCACCAGTTCTCCCGAACGCACACCCTGTTGTTGCAGGTACCGGGCCAAACCGTCCGCGCGGGTGTCCAGTTCCGCATAGCTGAGACTCTCAGTATCGTCGCTCACGGCCACCGCATCAGGGGTCTCAGCCACTTGCGTCTCTATCAGTTGATGCAGACAGCGATCACGCGGCCATTCTCGCGCCGTCTCGTTCCATTGATGGAGGATTCGGTCACGCTCCTGCTCGCCCAGCAAGGGCAGATCGCCGACCAGGCCGCCCTCCTGGCCGCTGATCACGCCCTCGATGAGCGTTTCCAGGTGCCCGCAAAGGCGCTTTACAGTCGCGGCTTCAAACCGTTCCGTATCGTAGAAAACGACCAGTTCCAGGGAGTTGTCTCCGGCATAAACGTCGACCGTAAGCGGCAGGTCACTCCCCTTGCGCCAGAAAACGTCCTCTACGCGGAACTGCTCCCCGAGGTCCATGGCAGACGGATCGCTGTACCAGTTCTCGAAAATCAGCAGGCTCTCGAATATCGGCTGCCCACCCGGTACCTCGCTCCATCTCTGGATATCCAGCATCGAGCTGAAGTCGTACTGGCGCATTTCGGCCTGGCCGGTCTGGATGCCCTGCAACCAGGACACGACGTGATCGTCGTTGTTAACAGCGATCCGCGCCGGCAGGGCGTTTACAAACAGCCCTACCATGGACTGGGCTTCCTCCATCTCGACTGGCCGGGCCGAGACAGCAGTGCCAAATACGACATCGGATTCCCCGGTATAGCGACTGAGCAGGATGGCCCAGATACCGTGCATGATGGTATTCAGCGTGAGCCGGTGGCGTCTGGCCATGCCGTACAGTTCAGCCGCGGTAGCCTGGTCGAGCACCAGTTTCTCGAAACGTTCGTTCAGACCGCTGGAGCGCTCCCCGGCAGCCGCGCTGTCGATCGGGAGGTGGGTGGCGGAGGTAAGCCCACCGAGCGCCTGGCGCCAGTATTGCTCTGCCTTGGCCCGGTCCCTTCCCTGCAGCCAGCGTATGTAATTCGAGTAGGGCTGTGCGGGCGGCCAGTCGGCAACACTGATATCGGGTGCGGATTTGAGGAGCTTCCAGAATTCGCCGAGAATGATGGAAAAAGACAGCCCCTCCAGGATGATGTGGTGGAAGCTCCAGATCAGGTAGTGCCTGTCTTTACCCTGGGCGATCATTGCCACACGAAGTAACGGCGCTTCGGATATATCGAAACCCCGGGCGCGGTCCTCCGTCAGCCAGGCATCCAGGCGTGCGCTGCGTTCATCCCTGGTCAGTTCAGACCAGTCGAGGAAGGTGACTGGCGGCTCGACCGCGGGATGCACAACCTGGTACGGCCGGTCCAGGTCCTGGTACAGGACAGAGGTACGCAGCGCGGTATGACGGCCTATCAGCTGTGCCAGTGCTGACTGCACCGTGGCAGGATCAAGCGGCCCGTCCAGCGTGAAACCGATCTGATTGATAAAGGCGTCGGAATCCGGTGCGTACAGAACGTGGACCAGCATGGCCTGCTGCACCGGACTCAGCTCATAAATATCCTCAAAATCACTCATATCCGGTTCTAACTCTTTTGTCTGCCCGCCAGCCGCTGCTTGATCTTCTCCAGATCGCTAAGCGCAAGGTTGGCCGCCGTGAGCGCTGGTGATTCGTCTGGTTCGGTATCCGCTTCGAGTCCGAAGTCGATGAGTTCACCGAGCGACCCGATGAAAGCCTGCGCCAGATGCTCGACGGTAGCTGCACGATGAAGATTGCTGCTGTAATGCCAGTGCACCTGCAGACGCCCCTGCTGAATCATGGCGGTAATTTCGAACAAATGAGCCCGATCGGACGAGGCACTGCGTTGCGGTCCGAGAGGCTCATCGGCGCGTGACCATCCACCGGGCAATGACAGGTTACGGTCGAACTGTCCCAGGTAGAGAAAGACCACCTCGGGATCAGGCAGCAAAGCCAGCGCGTTACGGATCCCGGCATCGGGACTCAGATAGCGCAATACGCCAAAGCCCATTCCCCGATTCGGCAACGCGTGCCGCTGATCCCTGATCGTGACAATGAGATCCTCGAGCGCAGTCGCTTCGGGTACCTCCAGGTACAGGGGATAAAGGCTGGTAAACCAACCGGTCGTCCGGGATACGTCCAGGTCCTGCAAAAGACCCGAACGGCCGTGACCTTCCTGCATCACGGCCAGGCAGGATTGCGACGTCCATTCGTGAAACGCGCGCCACAGGGCCGTTAAAAGCAAATCTTCAACCTGCGTATCCAGCGCCCGATTCGCTTCCGTAACCAGGGCATGCGTTTGCTCCTCGCTCAGCTCGGTCGTCACGGTCGCTGTCGACGCGGCGCTGTTGGCGCCGCCCTCGAGGTCAACAGGAAGCGGATTTACCGTCTTGTTGGCCTGTTCTCTCCAGAACGCCATTTCTTCCTCCGCGACGCTCGTGGCGGCGTAATCAACGAGTCGCTGCGACCATTCCTTTACCGATGTCGTCTTCCCGGGCAGCTCGATAGTATCGGCACCGGCAACGGCCCGCTCGTATCCCGTCCAAAGATCCTCGACCAGGACACCCCAGGAGACGGCGTCGACCACGAGGTGGTGAGCCACCAGCACGATTCGCCCACCTCGCTCTCCGCCGAGTTCGAACAGGGCCGCGCGCAGGAGCGGCCCGGTATCCAGTTTGAGCGAGGTCTGCAATTCGCCTGCCCGTTCCTCGATTCGCCGACGCTGCAAGCCGGGCTCCATGCCCAAAAGGTCGATTCGTTCGACCGGCACGGTCTCACCCGGCGCTTCGATGTGCTGCCGCCAGGAGGCCAGGTTTCGGGTATAGCGGGAGCGCAGCGCATCATGATGTTCCACCACCCGCGCGAGGCTGCGCTCGAACGCTGCAACGTTCAAGCCTTCCGGAACCGCCAGCATGATGGACTGGTTGAAATGGTTGGGATCAGGCAACTCGAGGTCGAAGAACCAGTGCTGGACCGGCGTGAGCGGCAATTCGCCGGAAATTTCCTGCGCAGGTCCCGGATCGCTGCCGGACACCGAGGCCACCTCGGCGAGCTCACGGATGGTCTGGTGCTCGAACAGCTGGTTGGGTTTGATTTTGTAGCCGGCCTGGTTCGCCTTGCCAACGATATGGATGGCGAGGACCGAGTCGCCACCGAGCTCGAAAAAATTGTCCTCGATTCCCACCGGCTCTATTCCCAGCTGTTGCTGCCAGATCTCGACCAGCAACCGCTCCACCTCGGTACCTGGCGGTTCGTAAGTAGTTTCCAGGTTGGGGCGTGGATGGCTTTGCGACGGGGTGCTTTCGACCGCCTCGCCGCCAGTTGCCTCGGCAGTTCCGTTCGCATCGAGGGCCATCCGTTCGAGCATCGCCGGCTGAAAGTCCCGCACCGAGACCAGCAACTGGGGATAACGATTGGCAGCCAGGTACTGAAACACCTGCACGGCCTCGGCATTGGTCATGCCGCCATCCTCTCCAGACAGGCCGGCAGCCGGCGGCCCGGCATGACCCACCGCCATTCCGGCTTCGATCCAGGTATCCCAGTTGACAGTGAAAATGTCACTGCGGCCACGCTGGGCCTCGGCCCGCGCGTAGGCATCCATGAACGCGTTTGCCGCGACATAGTCCCCACGACCGGGAATTCCGACAAACGAGGTCAACGAGGAGCAGAGCAACAGGAAGTCCAGCTGCCGGTCCCGGAAGAGTTTATCCAGGATCCGCGTGCCGATCACCTTGGGTGCCATCACGGTTTCGAGCGACGATCGGGTCTGACGCTCCAACACGCCCCCGCCAGGCACCCCGGCTGCATGAACGACACCGTGTATCTCGCCAAACTGCTGTTCGGCTTCGACAACCGCCCTGGCCATCTCCTCGTCGTTTGCCACGTCCGCCGCACAAACGAGCACCTCCGCGCCCGCTGCCTCCATCGCCTGGATACGCCGGATTCTGTCCGCCACTGGATCGCAGTCGTCCGCTCCCTCGAGGTACCCCGGCCAGGCAACCCGTTGCGGCAGGCCAGTGCGCCCTACCAGTACCAGGCGGGCGCGTACTTTACGCGCAAGATGAGCGGCCAGTTCAAGGCCCATCCCGCCAAGTCCGCCGGTAATCAGGTAGCAGCCCTGCTCGCGCAAAGCGCCCGCATCCGCCACTGGCGACTCCAGCTGCACGGGTTCGGCCGTCTGCACCCAACGGTGCCGACCACGGTAGGCAACCACCGGCTCCGCGGCGTTGCGACCGAACTCGCCGATCAGTGCGCGAAGCTGCTCGCTGACCGGACCGCCCTTTGGACCCCGTTCCAGGTCGACCAGTCTGCAATGGATTTGCGGGTTTTCCGCAGGAAGTACGCGGCAGGGTCCGAGTACCGTTGCCTTGCCCGGTTCCAGCGTCTCGTTCCCCAGGACGTCATGCAGCCCGTTGGTTGCCACCACCCAGTGCGACGAATGGTCGACCACGTCCGCCAGGGCCTGGGCAAGGAAGGTAAGACTGTAAAGACCACGCGCCTGGTGCAGCTCCAGGGACTGTGCTTCACCGGGGTTCGGACTCGAGGTCAGGAGCAGGTGTAATATCGCCTCCGGCAGCCGCTCCTCGGCCTGCAGCTGCGCGATAAGCTGCCGGTAACTCTCGGGATCGTCCGGCACGATGTCGAAATCATCCCGACCGCGCCGGGCAAAACGTTCTGCCGGCCGGGCATGTACGACCGTTGCGGAATCCGGCATCGCGGCCGCGAGTTCGGCATCGAGCCGATCCCCATCAGCGATTACCAGCCAGCGCGCCGCTTTCGCCTGCTGGAGGGTCGACAGCGGCTCGCCGCGCTTCCAGGACGGCAGATAGAACCAGTTGGCGGGGTCAGGGCGTTTGCCGAGCGAATTTCCTGCCGACGGGCCCGCGTGGCGTTGCGCCTCGATCCAGTAGCGCTGGCGCTCGAAGGGATAGCCCGGCAAAGCGACCCGGCGCGGCGATCGGTCATCGTGTACCGCGGGCCAGTCCACTTCCACGCCCGCGGCCCACAGGCTTGCCAGCGTCTCCAACAGCAACCGCTGATCGTCGCAGTTCTGCTCGGGGTGACGCATGCTGCCCACCAGGGGCTGATCAGCCGCCCTGGCCGGATGGGCCCTGGCGAGGCCACTCAGCACTTTCCCGGGCCCGACCTCCAGCAACAACCAGTCCCCGTGCTCGAACAGGTTCTCGAGGCCGTCGGCAAAACGAACGCTCTGTCTGAGGTGCTGCAGGTAATAATCGGCTGCTGTCGCCTGCTCGGCGGTAATCCAGTTTCCCGTCAGATTGGACAGGTAAGGGATTTGCGGCGCGCGCAACTCGATGCCGGCCAAATGTTCCGCAAGCGGTTCCAGCACGGGCTCCATCGAGGCCGAATGGAAGGCATGCGAGGTATGCAGCACGCGTGCCTCGACATCCTCGCGCTCCAACGCCTTGCGCAACCGTTCAACGGCGTCTTCCGGACCTGAGACCACCGTCAGTTCGGGACCGTTCAGGGCCGCGATGGACAGCTGTTCGTCGAGTCTGCGCTGCAATACATCGGCAGCCAGTGGCACGGCGAGCATTTTGCCGGGCACCATCTGGCCCATCAGGCGCGCCCGTACGGCAACCAGGGGCAAGGCATCATCAAGTGAAATCACGCCGGCGACGCAGGCCGCGACGTATTCGCCCAGACTGTGCCCGATCATGGCCGCGGGTCTGATGCCCCAGGCCATCAGCTGCCGCGCAAGCGCGTATTCCACGACGAACAGCGCCGGCTGAACAATATCGGTACTCGTCAGCCCCGGGGTCGAGGCCGGTGATTGCCCTGCCGTGGAAAAGAGCACGCTGCGAAGATCCAGGCCCAGCTCTGGTTCGAGCTTGCTGCAGCACTCGTCGACCAGTTCCCGGAACAGCGGCAGGCTGTCGTACAGATCACGCCCCATATCCACGTACTGGCTACCCTGGCCCGGGAACATGAACACCACCTGCCGGCCATCGACATCACTGCTGCGACCGGTTACCCCGATGCCTTCGTCCCGCAATGCCGCCACTGCTTCCGCGGCGTTGTCGCAGACGAGTGCCCGATAGTGCCTGAAGCGCCTGCGCCCCACTTGCAGGGTATAGGCCACGTCACCCAGGTCGATCCCGGGCTCCCGCTCGAGCCTTGCGGCGAGGTTGGCGGCCATGGTCCCGAGCGCCGTCTCGCTGCGCGCCGACATCAACAGCAATTGCCTGCCCGCGTCATTCCGGGTTTCGTTCACCGGCGCCGGCGGTTCCTCGACGACGACATGGACATTGGTTCCGCCGATGCCGAAAGAACTGACTCCCGCCCGGCGGGGCGCATCATCAACACGCCAGTCGAGTAATTCCGCATTGACGAAGAACGGACTCCCCTCCAGTTTCAGATCGGGATTTGGCTGCTCGAAATGCGGGGTCGGCGGAAGTACCCCGTGCCTTGCCGCCAGCACGGTCTTGATCAGGCTGGCAACGCCGGCGGCGGCATCCAGGTGGCCGATATTCGCCTTGAGAGCACCGATGGCGATCCGTTGGCTGTCGGCAGACTCACCAAACACACGTTTAAGCGCGGTGATTTCGATCGGGTCTCCGAGACTGGTTCCGGTGCCATGGGACTCGATGTAACTGATGCTTTCGGGGGGCACCTCCGCCGCCAGCAGGGCTCCTGCAATGGCTTCTGCCTGTCCCTCTACGGCCGGCGCCGTATAACCCACCTTGTTGGCGCCGTCATTGTTGATGGCCGAACCGCGTATGACGGCATGTATCGGATCACCGTCACGCACCGCTTCGGACAGTCGCTTGAGGACCACGATGCCGGCGCCGTCACCGCCCACGGTGCCCTGGGCGTTGGCATCGAAAGCGCGGCAGTGACCGTCCGGAGAGGCAATGCTGTTTTCCTCGTAGAGATAGCCGTTTTTCAGCGGCACGTTCACGCTGACCCCGCCCGCCAGGGCCATGCTGCACTCGCCGCTCAGCAGACTCTTGCAGGCTTCGTGCACGGCTACCAGCGACGTCGAGCAGGCGGTCTGTACCGTGATGGCCGGGCCGCGGAGATCAAGTTTATAGGCCACCCGGGTAGCCAGGAAATCCTTGCCGGCGGCCAGACCATGTTCCAGCATCCCGGCTTCGGCCAGACTATCGTTGCGCAGAATCGAAAACCAGTAGGTATTTTCACTGGAACCGGCGAAGACACCGACATCACCTCCGCCAGTGCCATAACCGGCATCTTCGAGCGCCTGCCACGCCAGTTCCATGAACACGCGATGCTGGGGATCCAGCAAATCCGCTTCACGCGGCGAATAGCCGAAGAACTGCGCATCGAACAGGTCACCGTCTTCCAGGAAACCCTTGGCCGGGACGAAATTGGATTGCGCCAGCAACCGGTCATCGACACCTGCCGCCTGCAGTTCTTCGGTATCGAAAAACCGGATCAACTCCTCGCCGGCACACAGCCGGGCCCAGAAGGCATCCAGCGTCGCGGCTCCCGGGAAACGCCCGGCCATGCCGATCACGGCAATGGGTTCGCGCTGACCGCTGGGGCGCTGTCGGCTGCGCATTGCCTCCAGCAACCCGCTATCCGCGGCGGGCGCACCGCCACGGATATGCATGGCCAGGGCCCGTATCGTGGGGTATTCGAACAGGGCGACCATGGGCAAATCGACTTCGATCAGCTGCCGGATGCGCTCCTGCACCTGGACCAGCAGCAGCGAATGACCGCCCACGTCGAAAAAATTATCCTCGACACCGACTTCGTCGATGTCGAGCAGCGCCAGCCATATCGCGACGAGTTCGCGCTCGAGATCGTCCCGTGGCGGAACCGCTTCCCGCTCCAGCTGGCGCTCGCCCTCGGGATCCGGCAATGCCTGCTGATCGACCTTGCCGTTGGGGGTCAGTGGAAGGCGTTCGAGCAGGACGAAGTTTGCCGGAACCATGTGGACCGGCAGCTGATCCTGCAGCGCGGAGCGCAGGCCGTCCACTGTCGCCTGCCGGGCTCCGCCGGGCACAACATAGGCCACCAGGCGCCGGTCGCCGGCGCTATCGTCACGGGCCACCACGACCGCCGCTTCCACCCCGGCGGTCTGCCCCAGCACCGCCTCGATTTCACCCAGTTCAATGCGAAAACCTCGCACCTTCACCTGTTGATCCATCCGGCCAATGAATTCCAGCGTTCCGTCAGCAAGATACCTGGCCTTGTCGCCGGTGCGATACATGCGCCCCGATCCCCCCGGCAGGGGATCGTCAACGAATCGCTGCCGCGTCATCTCTTCCAGGTTCAAATAGCCCCGGGCAACCCCCACGCCGCCGATACACATCTCGCCCGGCACGCCAACCGGTGTCGGCTGACCATGCCGGTCGAGGACATAGATCCGGGTGTTGGCGATGGGCCGCCCTATCGTTGGCGGGCCGCTCCCCGCGACACACTCCTGCGCGGTGGACCAGATAGTGCACTCCGTCGGCCCGTAAAGATTGAACAGGCGCCGTCCAGGCGCCCAGCGGTCCACCAGCGATGCCGGACAGGCCTCGCCGGCCACGTTGATGACCTTAAGGTCCGGCAGCGATTCCGGCACCAGAACACCGAGCGACGACGGCGGAATCGTCAGGATCGATATGCGTCTGTCACGCAATACGGCCGCCAACGGCGGTCCCGGTTGCAGCGCTTCCTGTCGCGCCAGCACCAGCGTCGCGCCGGTCGTCAATGCCATCGTGATATCGAACAGGGAAGCATCGAAATTAGGCGAGGAAAACTGCAGAACCCGACTGCCGGGACCGGCGCCGAACCAGTGCTCCTGCTCCGCCGACACCTTGCACAGGCCGATATGCTCCAGCAGGGTGCCCTTGGGCCTTCCGGTCGAGCCCGACGTGTAGATCACGTAGGCAAGGCTTTCCGCGGATGCCTGTCGACCCAGATTGTCGGCAGCTTCCGCATCGATTTGCGCGCTATCGGTATCAACCCGGACTACCTGGCCCTCAAATTCAGCAAGCAGATCGACCAGTTCATCGCGGCTGACGATGACCGGCAGGGAGGCATCCTCGATCATGTACCTGAGCCGGGCCGCCGGGTACTTGGGGTCCAGCGGCAGGTAGGCGGCACCCGCCTTGAAGATCGCCAGCATACTGACGATCAGGTCGACACCGCGATCCAGGCAGACACCCACCAGGGTTTCCTGCCCGACTCCCTGCTTTTGTAAATGCCTGGCCAGACGGTTTGCGCGCGTATTCAGTTCGCCGTAACTGAGCGTCTCGCCATCGAATTCGATTGCCTCGGCGCCGGCATCGCGGGCAACCCAGTCTTCGAAAAGCTCGTGAATCGCCTGGTCATGCCGAAATTCCCGTCCGGGCCCCTCGCCCTGTTGCAGCAACCTGGTGCGTTCCTCGGCATCGAACAGCGAAATCTCGTTGATAAGCTGGTCGGGAGCAAAAGCCACGGACTCGAGCACCCTGAGAAAGTGGTCGAGATAACGGTCGACGGATTCGGGTGCAAAACATTCCTCGGCGCACACCATCAAAATGGAAACATCTTCCCCCGAGTCACGCATGTAGGCTTCCATTTCGATATGCGTGAGGATGTCGTCCTTCTGCACGGGACTGATCGTCAATCCGGCAAGCTGTTGCCGGTTCGACAACAGGGCCTGGTTACCCATGTCGGGAGAAAACGCCACCTGGACGATGGGATTGCGACCGACAACCCGTTCCGGCTGCACTGCCGACACGACCTTCGGGAAAGGTACTTCCGAATGATCGCTGACATCCCGCATCACCTCCCAGGCGCGCCGCAGGCACTCGCGGAAACTGGGATTGCCCTCGAGATCAATTCGCAGGGCCACCATGTTCACGAGCAGCCCGACCATCGACTCAAGCTCGGGACGATTACGTGTCGTGTAGGGGGTTCCGATGACGATGTCGTCCTGCCCCGAGTAGCGATGCATCAGGACCATGAAGGCCGCCATCATGGTCACGAAAAGCGTGACGCCCTGCGCACGGCTGAGTTCACGCAGCGCCCGGCTCAACTCCGGCGACAGATGTCTCTCCAGGCTGATCGCCCGGAAGGTCTTGATCCCCTGCTGGCCGTCTTTCGGTATGTCGAGTACCGGCGCGTTTTGCAGCGCTTCGGTCCAGTATGCAAGCTGCTTTTCCATCTTCGCCGGCTGCAGGCGCTGGCGTTGCCATGCCGCGAAGTCGGCGTACTGGAGCACCGGTTCCGCGAGGGTTGAAGAATCGCCCTCGGCATAGGCGGCGTAAATCGCACAGAGATCCGAGAACAGCACGCCGCTCGACCAGCCATCCGCCGCGATGTGGTGGATCATAACCAGCAGGCAGTGCGCATCGTCGGCAAAACGAACCAGGCGGGTCCGGAATACCGGGCCTCGACGCAAATCAAACGGGATTTTGTACTCATCGCGCAACACGCGGTCGAGCTCATGGTCCCGTTCTTCCTCGGCAGACGCCAGCGCGTCGGTGATCGGCAACTCCGTGGCAACATCCTCGATCAGCTGCGCGACCGGCTGGCCGTCGATGTCGGGGAACGCCATGCGCAGCACCTGGTGGCGACGCACGAGTTCCTGCAACGAGCGCCTCAGCACCTCGACATCGAGCTGACCGTCGAACCGAATCAGCAGGCACAGCCGATAACTGTTGGTGCCTCCCGTTACCTTGTCCAGCGTCCACAGGCCTTCCTGATCGAAGGACAGGGGAATATCGGTGCCCGCCGGGCGGGGGCCTATGGTCTGCCGCGATTTGCTCGATGCTTCCTGCTGCAGCATGCGCTTCAGCAGTTCCCGCTTGTCCTGGGCAACCGAATCGCGGGGGCTTTTCTGATCTTCCTGGCCGCTACTCATCGGATGGGTTCCAAACCTTTACTCGTGCTCATGACTGCGACTGTTTCTCTGCGAGCAGGCGTTCGACCTCTTCGTCGGAAAGCTCCGCCAACATGGCATCCAGATCGGTTTCCTCCTGTGTCTGGCGGGCCCGCGCCGCGAGATTCGCGACGGTGGCCGCGTCGAAGAACTCGTTCAGGGTAAGCTCCATGTGCAGCTCCGCGTTGATGCGGGACATGATCTGAATGGCAAGCAGAGAATGCCCCCCCAGGTCGAAAAACTGGTCCTCGACGCCGATTTGGTCGATGCCGAACAACTCCTGCCAGATTTCTGCGATCTGCATTTCCAGTGCGTCGCGCGGGGCGAGCCCGGCCACTGCTTCGGCGTCGGCTGGCGCATCCGCCACTACTTCCGGATCGACGACTTCCGCTGCGGACAAGGCACTAACGGTTTTGTCTCCGGCCAGGTTTTGTGACCAGCCGCGGTCCAGATTGCCACGCGTCGATATGGCCAGTTGGGGGACGTCGGCTTGCAAGGCCCGGCGGAAAACCTCGACGCCCTCCGCGGTATCGATGCCGTTGCTGAGATTGCTACGCCTGAGTTCGGCCAGGCCTTCCGGCAGCAGGGTATCGACCGCCATGCCTGCCTCGCGCCACGCATCCCAGTTCACCGCCAGCGTGTATTCCCCGTCCGCGCTGCGCCGCTGGGCGAAGGCGTCGAGAAAGGCATTGGCCGCGGTGTAATCAACCTGTCCGGCGCCACCGGCAGCGGTCACCAGCGACGAACACAGCACCATGAAATCCAGCTCCTGCCCGGCGAAGATTTCGGCTAACACCCGCGTGCCGGCGATCTTGGGTGCCAGTACGCGGGCGGCCTCGTCGCGCGTCTTCAACTGGACTACCCCGGCGCCCGGCAGCCCCGCCGCGTGGATCACGCCATTGATTTTGCCGAATCGCGCGACGGCCTCCCTGACCAGTTTTTGCATTTCGTCCCGATCCGCCACATCGACTGCCGCGACCATGATTTCCGCACCCTGCGCGACCAGGGCCTGGAGTGCCCGGATCCTGCGACTGGTAACCTCGTCGGCCGCATGCGAGCCCAGCCATGCATCCCAGTCGTCGTGCGGCGGCATTTCGGTTCGACCGACCAGCACCAGCCTGGCCGCACAGGTACGGGCCAGGTAGTCGGCCAGTGCCAGGCCTATAGCGCCCAGGCCTCCCGTAATCAGGTAGACACCCTCCTGGCGGAGTCGCCGCGGTTCGTCATCAGTCGCAGCCAGTGGAAGCGGCTCGAATTCGCGGCTCCAGCGAAAACGACCCCGGTATGCGACTACCGGGTTGTTTTCATGCAGCTCGAATTCGGCCAGCAATTGTTCGAGCAGGGAGCCTCCCGGCCACTGTGATTCTGCGTCCGACGAAAGATCGATCATGCGGCAGGCAATGTTCTCGTACTCCGCTCCGATTGCGGTGCACGGCCCCAGCAACGTGGCCTTCTCAGCCACCAGCACCTCGTCGCCGATGACCGACTGTCCGTCGTCCGAGACCAGGCACAGGCGCACGGGGTCGCTGCGGCCGCTTTCCCCCAACGCCTGTGCGATGTGGACGGGGCCATGGAAGCAGCGATCGAGCATTTCCGCTTCGCCGAAGGCGCTGCCCATGGACCACAGGTACAAGATCCTGTCCGGAAAGTGGCCTTTGCTGTTCAAGGCCTGTAGTAGTGAGTGGTAGGCCGATGGGTCCGCCATGGGCATCACGAAGACGTCTGCTGCCGGCTGTCCGAATTTCGCGCCGGGTTTGACCAGGAACACCGCCTGTTCCCGTGCCGCGAGATGGGCATGAAGTCGCGGCCCCAGGTCATCTTCGTCGCCGAAGACCAGCCAGCATGATGCCGGTTCGCGGACGGAATCCGACACCACCGTGGTCGGCATCGGACGGCGTTTCCACGAGGGTACGTAGAACCAGGACGCGAGGTCGGTATTCCTTGCCGATGAAACCTCCGCTGGAATATCGACAGCACCCGGCGGCAGGTTCCTGGTCAGCCAGTAGGGTTTGTGTTCGAACGGATAGGTCGGCAACGAAATACGCCGGCGCCGCCCGTCACCGGCCAACCGGCTCCAGTCGGGTGTGACCCCGGCGAGCCAGAGGCGGCCCACCGCCTCGAGCAGGACTTCCCTGTCGTCGCGACTATCCTGCACATGGCGCATGACCGGGATCGCCTGCTGTGCCGCCTGAAGATCCGAATGTCGGTCTGCCATACGAGCCAGGCTGGTTCCGGGACCCAGTTCGACGAGAACCCGACCGGGCTCGTGCAACAGCACCCCGATGCCGTCGGCAAACCGGACCGTGTTGCGCAGGTGCCTGACCCAGTAATCCGGATCCGTTGCCTCCGCGGGGCTGATCCAGGTCCCGGTCACGTTGGAAACAAAGGGAATCTGCGGCTCGCTGAAGGCTACGCCCTGCAGACATTCGGCAAACGCCGGCAGGATGGATTCCATCATTTCCGAATGGAAGGCGTGCGAGGTATGCAGGCGGTGCACCATTTTACCCTCCGCGGTACCTTGTCGTTCTATTCGCTCGATCGAGGCAACCGGCCCGGACAATACGCACATGGCCGGTTCATTCACCGCCGCGAGGCAGACCCCGTCAGTCAGCAGCGGGGCGAGCTCCTCGGGCGGAGCGGCCACCGCCATCATGGTGCCCGGAGCGACGCTCTGCATCAGGCGTCCGCGCGCCGCAACCAGTCGCAGCCCATCCTCCAGCGAGAACACCCCGGCCAGGCAGGCCGCGACATACTCACCTATGCTGTGGCCTATCAGTGCCTGCGGCTGTATGCCCCAGGACATCATCAGGCGAGCCAGCGCATACTCGATAACGAACAGCGCGGGTTGCGCCAATTCGGTTCGGGTCAGCCGCTCTGCGGATTCTTCATCCCCGTCCCTGGACGGAAACAGGGAATCCCGCAGATCCTGGCCGAGTTCAGCGCGCAGCAGGTCACAGCAGTGATCGAGGTGCTGCCTGAACACCGGTTCGGTGCGGTAAAGCCCTGATCCCATGTTGAGGTACTGGCTACCCTGCCCGGGAAACATGAAGGCCACCGCGCCAGCCGCCGCGGGTATCTCCCGCGCCGTAACCCGCGCCGGGGCCGCCTGTCGCAGGGTATCGGCAGCGTCTTCGACGTCCCGGCACACAACGGCTGCCGCGTGATCGAACCGGCGGCGTCCGATACGCAGTGTATGCGCAACGTCCGCCAGGTTCGCATCGGGATGTCTCTCGAACCAGTCAGCCATGTTGCTCATGGCTTGCGTACATGCTGCAGGCGACCGGGCAGAAAAGACCAGCAACTGGTGAACTTCGGCCGGGGTGCTTGCCGGCAGATCGGGTGCCTCCCCGACCAGCACGTGCGCGTTGGTCCCGCCCATACCGAAGGAACTGACGCCTGCCAGCCGCGGCGCGGGTGTTGCTGGCCAGGGGCCAAGTGTCTGGTTGACGTAAAAAGGGCTGCCGGAAAAATCAATCTGCGGATTGGGACCGTCGAAATGCGGATGCGGTGGCAGCTCCCGTGCCTTCAGGGCGAGCACTGTTTTGACCAGACCCGCGATGCCGGCGGTGGCATCCAGATGACCGATGTTGGCCTTGACCGATCCGATGGCGCAAAAGCCCTGCTTGTCGGTGGTTTCCGAAAACGCCTGGGTCAGCGCCGCGATCTCGATCGGATCACCGAGCTCGGTACCGGTCCCATGTGCTTCGATATAGGAAATCTGTTCTGCCTCGACGCCCGCAAAGGCCTGCGCCATGGCCACCACGTCGGCTTGCCCGTTGACGCTGGGTGCGGTAAAGCCGACCTTGTCGTCACCGTCATTATTGAGTGCCCAGCCCCTGATCACCGCGTGGACGGTATCGCCGTCCTCGAGCGCATCGGGAAATCGCTTGAGGACAAGCATGCAGACCCCTTCGCCCGGTACCGTGCCCTGCGCCGCGGCATCGAAGGGCCGGCAGTGTCCATCCGGGGAGAGGATGCCACTCTCCTGGTACAGGTACCCCCCTTTGCGTGGCGACAGGACTGAAGCCGCACCGGCCAGCGCCATGTCGTTCTGGAAGGTCAGCAGGCTCTGGCAGGCATGGCAGATCGCCACCAGGGACGTGGAACAGGCGGTCTGGATGGTGACACCGGGGCCCTGCAAACCCAACTTGTACGAGATGCGCGTTGCCAGCATCCCCACATCGCTGCTGAGGCGCAGATCGAGCGGTGATCCGGACGTGATCCTCGCGGGATCGAAATACTGCAGCAGGTAGGTATCGAACTCCGCGCCGGCATACACCCCGATCGCCGCATCACTGGATTTGGCATCGTAGCCCGCGTCTTCCAGCGCTGCCCACGCGCATTCGAGCAATACCCGATGCTGAGGATCCATGTGCTCCGCCTCTCTGGGCGTAAACCCGAAGAAACCGGCATCGAACAACTCCGCATCATCCAGCATGCCCCGGGCTTTGACATAGCGCGGGTTGGACACCAGGTCCGGATCGACTCCAGCTTCCAGCAGCTCGTCATCGCTAAAAAACCGGATGGCCTCGCGGCCATCTCGCAGGTTCGACCAGAATGTTTCCAGATCACGCGCACCGGGAAATCTTCCGGCCATGCCGACGATGGCAATCGCGTTGCTCAGGTCCGCATCGGAAAAATGGCTCACCGATTATTACTCCTTCATGGACCGCTCGCGCATGCCCAGGGCAGCGCGCTGTTTCGCGGCCCGATCGCGTGCACTGCGGGGGGGCTTCCTGCCGTCGTCGCCGCCTTCCCCGAGACGTTGTGCCAGGGCACGCACGGTCGGATAGCGGAACAACTCGATGATCGGGATCTCCCGCCGCATCTTCTTCTGTAACGCCGAATGCAGCCGCACCAGGAGGAAGGAATCACCTCCGAGGTCGAAGAAATTATCATCCACTCCCACCTGCTGCAGACCCAGAATTTCAGCCCACAATTCCGCGGTCTGCCGCTCGAGTTCGGTGTCGGGTACGACATAGTCGGCGGTCACCTGGCGTTCCGGTTCCGGCCTGGGCAGTTTTTCCCGGTCGATCTTGCCGTTGTGGGTCAGGGGAATTTCGGCCACTTCGATGATTACCGAAGGGACCATGAAAGCGGGAAGGACCTCCTGTAACCGGGCTTTAAGCCCGCCCGGCACAATCTGCTTTCCGGTCTCGGCGACCACGTAGGCGATCAGTATCTTTTCCCCGCTACCGCCGTCGTCGACGATAACGACAGCTTCGCGGACGGCGTCGAAATCCTGCAGTCTGGATTCGATTTCACCGAGCTCGATGCGAAAGCCCCGCAATTTGACCTGGTGATCAATGCGGCCGATGAAATCCACTACACCGTCGCGACGCCAACGCACCAGATCCCCGGTGCGATAGAGCCGCGCCTGCGGGTCCGCATTGAAAGGGTGGGCCACGAAGCGCTCTTCGGTCAGCTCCGGCTGCCGCCAGTACCCGTTCGCCAGTCCCGCGCCGCCGACGAAAAGCTCACCGACTACACCTGCCGGAACCGGGTTCCCGCCCGGATCGAGCACAAACATTTCGGAATTTGCGATCGCCCGGCCAATCGGTACGGTGACAGCATTTTCGTCGACCGCCTGAACTTGGTACCAACTGGAGAAGGTGGTGTTCTCGGTTGGGCCATAGACATGCAGCAGATGCCGCGGTGCCCTGCCCGATTGGAGCACCCGGCGAACGCAGTCGACATCCACTGCCTCGCCGCCGAACAATACTGCCCGGAGCCCCGCGAACGCAGTCGGTTGTTCACGTGCTATCTGGTTGAACAGCGCCGTCGTAATGAACATGACCGATATCTTTTCGTCACGCAGAAAAGCCGCGTAGGTTGCCGGCACCAGCGTCTGCTCACGCTCGATGCCGACCAGCTCGGCTCCGTTGAGCAGCGCTCCCCAGATTTCGAAGGTTGCTGCATCGAATGAACCGCTGGATGCCTGCACCAACCGGTCATCCGGGGTAAGGCAGACATAATCGGCACCACGCACCAGACGAATGATACCCCGCTGCGGAACGGCCACGCCCTTGGGACGCCCCGTCGAACCGGAGGTGTAGATCACGTAAGCGAGATCCGCGCTACTGCCTGCCGGGACGGGATTCGAAGCATCCAGCGCGGCGATTTGCTCCGCCACCTCGTCGAGGACGAGGATTTCACCGTCGTACTCCGGCAGACAGGAACGAAGTCGGCCTGTGGTAAGCACTACCGGCACTCCACTGTCTTCGAGCATCAGCTTGAGCCGGGCCGCGGGATACTCGGGATCCAGCGGTACATAGGCACAGCCCAGCTTGATCGCGGCCAGCATGGATTCGATCTTGTCGGTACCCCGGTTCAGGCAAACACCGATGAGCGCGCCCGCCCCGACATTCCTCCCGGCAAGATACCTGGCGAGTCGATTGGCACGCGCGTTCAGCTCGGCGTAGCTGAGCACCTGCTCGCCGTACCTTATCGCCGGCGCATTCGGTGCCATTTCGCATTGCTGCTCGAACAACTGGGCAACTGTCGAATCCTCCGGGTAAGGCGCCGGGTTCAGGGCCCAGCTTTCGAGCAACTGCTCCCGCTCGACCAGGGTTAGCAGATTGAGGTCCGATACCCGGCGACCGGGATCGGCCGCGACACTGCGCGCAAGCTGTTCGAAATGACCACTCATGCGGTCGATCGTTTCCGCGTCAAACAGGTCGACATCAAAGGCCCAGGTACCTCGCACTCCCTCCTGGCCTTCCCACAGGTGCAGCTCGAGGTCGAATCTCGTGTTCGTCACGGGGATATCCAGTTCCCCGACATCACAACTGGGGATGACCGGCCGCCCGATGTCGAGCGCCGAGGTCCGGGGCGGATCGATGGGCTCGTTATGCAGGGCAATACTGACCTGAAAGAGCGGGTTGCGGCTCGGATCGCGTCCCGGTTGCAGCCGCTCCACCAGCTGATCGAAGGGCAGGTCCTGGTTGGCGTAGGCGTCCAGCGTCGACCGGGACACAGCTGCCAGCAGTTCCCGAAAGCTGGGATCCCCCGAAACATCGTTCCGCATCACCAGCATATTGGCGAAGAATCCGATCAATTGTTCGAATTCAGCGCGAGCACGATTGGCGATAGGAACGCCGAAAACGACATCCTGCTGGCCGGTGTATCGGTGCAGCAATACGGTGTAAATTGCAGACACCATCATGTAAAAGGTCACACCCTCGCGTTCGCAGAGTCGCTTCAGTCCCCGGGTCAGCACTTCATCGAGGACGAAGGAGCGAACCGCGCCCCGATATCTTTTCACCAACGGGCGCCTGCGGTCAGTGGGCAGGTCGAGTTCGGCCATGCCCGCGAGCCGGTCGACCCAAAAGCCGAGCTGCCTTTCGAGGTCGTCTCCCTGCAACCATTGTTCCTCGTGCGCCGAGTAGGTCAGGTACTGCATGGGCAGTGCCGGTAGCGGCGATTTTCCATCGCTGCGCAAACCGTCGTAGATCTGAAACAGGTCGTGAACGAATACTCCCACCGACCAGCCGTCGCTGATGATGTGATGCATAACCACCACCAGAACGAATTCACGCTCGGACAGGCGAACGATTTTTGCGCGCACCAGCGGCAGCCGGCCCAGGTCAAACAGGTCTTCTGCCTCCGCAATGAGCAAGTCCCTGGCCTGGGCATGGGCCTCATCGTAATCCAGGGTGTCCAGATCGACGACCACCAGCGGTATCGTCAGCTCTGGTTCCACAACCTGCAAAAGCCTGCCCTGATCGTCCCGAAACCAGGTGCGCAGGATAGCGTGGCGTCGCACTACCTCGTCGAGACTCCTTTGCAGGGTATCGAC
>JAAUXY010112913.1_pt1 | contig 38250 bp, 36 predicted proteins | sample 7278121 | NCBI WGS metagenome assembly JAAUXY01 (sample SAMN14350117, study PRJNA611818) | marine sediment metagenome | isolation source: surface marine sediment (1.8m) | place: French Polynesia: Moorea | collected 2018-08
CGGCAGACCGACCAGTGCCACGACATCACCGTGTTCCCGGACGCGAACAAGGCCGCGGGTGCGTGTTCGGGTAACGGCATCATCTTCGACATCTCCGATCCGCGTAAGCCGACGCGCATCGACTCCGTCGTCGACGAGGGTTTCGCCTACTGGCATTCGGCAACCTTCAACAACGACGGCACCAAGGTGCTGTTCACCGACGAATGGGGCGGCGGCTCATTCCCGCGCTGCCGGTCCTACGATCCGCTGACCTGGGGCGCCGACGCGATCTACGACATCGTGGACGGCAAGCTCGAGTTCCGCAGCTACTTCAAGATGCCGGCTCCGCAGCTCGACGTCGAAAACTGCGTGGCGCACAACGGCTCCATCGTCCCGGTGCCCGGACGGGATATTTTCGTCCAGGCCTGGTACCAGGGTGGCATTTCCATCCTCGATTTCACCGATTCCGAGAACCCGGTCGAGATCGCCTATTTCGATCGCGGTCCGATAGATGCCGAAACGCTGGTCACCGGTGGTTACTGGTCGGTTTACTGGTACGACGGCCTGATTTACGGCACGGAAATCCTGCGCGGCCTCGATGTCTTCGAGCTGATCCCGAGCGAGCACCTGACGGCCAACGAGATCGCGGCGGCAAGGCTCGCCGACCAGGGCGAAGTCTTCAATCCGCAGCAGCAGTTCCAGGTGAGCTGGCCGGCTGAGCCCGCAGTGGCCCTGGCCTACGTCGATCAGCTGTTGCGCGACGGCGTTTTGTCGACCGAGTCCGCCGCCGGCCTGGGTGCTCTTCTGGAGCGCGCCGGCCCGGCACTTGCCAGCGGCTCGAACGACAAGGGTCTCGCGCGCGAGATCCGCCGTATGGCGCGCTCCATGCCGGCGTCGGAGGCTAGCGGGAGAGCGGCGGCGCGCAAATCTGCCCTGGAGGACACGCTGAAGGCTATCGCTGCTCGGCTGACCTGACACCCGAATGAACCTGCGCAAGCGAACCGCGGAGCTTCTGGAACAGGGCGTTTACGACGACAGGCCCAGTCGTCTGCTCAACCTGTTCCTGATCCTGCTGATCACGCTGAACGTCGTCGCGATCATCCTGGAGTCCGTTAACTCAATCTACGCGCGGTTCGGGCAAGTCTTTCGGCTCTTCGAAGTATTCTCGGTCGCTGTTTTCACGGTCGAGTACCTTGCCCGCGTATGGAGCAGCATCGACCACGAGGAAATTCGCGACTCCCGGCCGATACTCGGCCGTATTCGTTACATGCTGAGCCCGATAGCGCTGGTCGATCTGATCGCTATCCTGCCGTTTTATCTCAGCCTCTACGTCTCCATCGATCTCCGCTTCCTGCGCGGTCTGCGGCTGCTCAGGTTATTCAAGTTGACGCGGTACTCCCCGGCGCTGGGTGCGCTGCTAGACGTCATTCAAGATGAGTCCGAGGCCCTGGTTGCGGCGTTCGTCATACTGCTGATCATGCTCGTGATGTCGGCTGCCGGTATTTACCTGCTCGAGAATGAGCTGCAACCCGACGTATTCGGCAGCATTCCGGCTTCGATGTGGTGGGCGATTGTGACGTTGACGACCCTCGGTTACGGTGACGTCGTGCCGATAACGATCGGTGGCAAGATGTTCGGCGGTCTTATCGGGCTGATCGGTATCGGCATGATCGCACTACCAGCGGCCATTATGGCGTCCGGCTTCGCCAAGAATGTGCACCGCCGGCGCGCCAAGTATGACGAGTACGTTCGGATGTATCTCAAAGACGGAATAATCGATGACTCCGAACGAGACAAGCTCGATGAGCTGCAGAGGGAGCTGGGGCTCAGGAGCGACGAAGCCCTCCTTCTCATGCAGAGCATCAAGAAAGAGGTCAAAGACAGCACCTCTGGATCCTGCCCGCATTGCGGCAAGCCGCTGAATGAAGGTGGCTAGAAGAGGCTAGGCAACCCGCTGCCTCAGCACAATCGCCACGCCGCCGAGCGTGGCGATCGTCGCTACGAGGAGCCGCATCGTGACCGGCTCGGCCAGCAGAACGACGCCACCGATCGCCGCGATAACCGGAACGGACAGCTGTATCGTCGCTGCGTCGCTCGCGGCCAGCCCCTTCAGCGCCGCGTACCAAACGACGTAACCGAGTCCTGACGCTATCGCGCCGGACAGAATCGCGAGCGCAATGCCGGTCGCGCTCACGTCCGCGGAATCGAGGAACACGAGGCTCGTCGCGAGAACCAGCGGGACGGACAGGACGAAATTCCAGGCGGTCGCGCGGGTCGCGTCCGCCGCTTTGCGTCCGAGCAGCGAATACGTTCCCCACGCAATGCCAGCTATTGCCATGAGCACCGCGCCGAGCGGCTCGGGCGCGGTGACGCCCGGCGACACCAGGTACAGAAGGCCTGCGATGGCGAGCAACAATCCGAACCACGCGAGCGGCGGAAACCGTTCGCCGGACCTGAGCGCGACCGTGAACATGGTTAGCTGTACCGCACCGAACAGGATCAGCGCACCCGTGCCCGTCGCGAGCGTCACGTAGGCGAATGCAAAAAAGACCATGTACACGTACAGCGCGAGCGCGGAGCGCCAGTCCGCATCAAAACTCGGCTGGCCGCGCGTCTGCACGAGCACAATGAGGGCAAGCACGGTGGCGCCCGCGATGACGCGTACCGTTGCGTAGCTCGCCGCATCGGTGTGGCCGTCGAGCAGCGCCAGCCGGCAGAACACGGAGTTGGCCGCGAACGCGAACATGGCGAGGGCGCTTAACAGGGCGGTCTTCATCGACCCGCAGTATACGGACTCGCCGGTTGCCACAATTGGCCATTTTTTGATCACCCGGGCCGCACGTTCGTCTGTCGAAATGAGTCTCCAGTTTCAGGGAGGAGAGCCATGCAGAACATGATTTCGGGACTGAAGCGCTCCGCGTCGGTCAAGGCGCTCGTCATCGGCGGGCTGATACTCGTGCTGTTAATCCCGGTGTCGATGATCAAGGGCGTTATCCACGACCGCGACTACGTGCACCAGCAGGCCCGCGCCGACATCATGCGCTCCTGGGGCAACGAACAGCTGGTCGCGGGCCCGGTGCTCGTGGTGCCGTATACCGAGACCCACATCAACGCGTACGGCCATCAGGTGATCGAGGAGAGTCGCGCCTACGTGCTGCCTTCGCGGCTGGAATACCGGACGGAGACCAGCCCCGAAGTCCGCTACCGCGGCATTCACAAGGTGCCCATCTATACGGCCAGGCTCGAGATTCGCGGCGAGTTTCCCGCGCTCGACGCGGAGAAACTGGGGCTCGTTGCTGCCGTCCTGAACTGGGAAAAGGCGGAGATCGCGCTGACCGTGACCGACGCGCGTGCGATTGCCGAAACACCCGTTATCAATATCGGTGGCGAGCAGTCCCGCTTCGGACCCGGCGGTGTCGCCGTGCTCAAGGAGTTGCCTGCACCAATTGTTGCGCCTGCCGGCGAGCTGTTCGCGGACGGCGCCGAGTCGGCTCGTTTCTCGATGGAGCTGCGCGTCAAAGGCAGCGACGCGCTGCGGATCCTGCCGCTTGGCGACACGACGATCGCGAGCATGACGTCGAGCTGGCCTAACCCCAGCTTCATCGGCAACTACCTGCCCGAGTCGCGCGAGATTTCGGACGACGGATTCACGGCGGACTGGCGCGTGGCGAGTCTCGGCCGTTCGCTGCCATCACAGTGGACCGGCGAGGCGTCCCTGAACACGCATCTGTACAGCGCGGCGTTCGGCGTCAACTTCTATATGCCGGTAAGCCTCTACCAGACGACGCTCAGGGCCAGCAAGTATGCGGTCCTGTTCATCGGCCTGTCCTTCGTGGCCTACTTCCTGTTCGAAATCATGGCGAACCTGAGGCTGCACCCCTTGCAGTACCTGCTCGTCGGTTTTGCGAACGCACTCTTCTATCTGCTGTTGCTGTCATTCGCCGAGCACATGAGTTTCGGACTCGCCTACGCGCTGAGCGCGGCCGCCTCCACGACGCTGATCGCGGGCTACAGCATCGCGGTCCTCGGCAACCGCATGCGCGGCGTCATCATGACGACCATACTCACGGTGCTGTACGCCTTCCTGTACATGACGCTCAAGGCGGAAAACTATGCACTGCTCGGGGGCGCGATCGGACTGTGGGTAGCGCTCGCACTGATCATGTACCTGACCCGCCGGATCGACTGGTACTCGTACAGCAACAGAGCGAAAGCGTCCTAGGTACGCCCGGCGGCCGTCGTCAGGCGGCCGCCTTCTTCCTGACCAGGGCGCGTGCCTTGCTCGCGACCGGAACCAGCGAATAGAACGCGTTCGCGAACTGCTTGTTCGAGTAGGTCCGCCAGACGAGCAGCTCGAAACCGGTCTGCTCGAGCAGGTACTCGAAGGACTCGCGGCAGAACTCGTTGACGTGGCCTGGGCGCCAGTCTTCAGAGAACTTCTTGTTCTTGAGGCCGCGGTTCTTCAGCAGGCGCTTGGTCGAGTAGCTGACCGAGTTCGTGTTGGGAAACTCGAGCAGAGACAGCCCGCCTTCCTTCAGCAGGTCGCCGATCTTGGTCATCGCGAGTTTCGAGTCGGGCAGGTGCTCCAGCACGTGCCGCAGCACGACGACGTCGTACTGCTCGTTGTCCGGGTTCTCGTAATCGAGGAAATTGCCGACGATGACGTCGAAACCCTGGTCCTCGCGAATATTGTTGGCGGCCTCCGCCGACAGCTCCATGCCGCGCACCTGCCAGCCGGCCTCGCGCGCCGGGTACAGGAGGCCGCCCGAGCCGCAGCCGATATCCAGCAGCGTGCCTGGTTCCGGAGCGTGTTTCTGAAGGAAATCGAAGCTCTGACGGTTGTCGCGGTTGTACTTGTGCTCGGTATCGAGCGGGCTCACGTAGGTCTCGGTGTACTGGGTCTGGTCCGTTCCGCAGTCGAGATCGTAATTCCACAGCGTGCAGCGACCACAGCGATAGTAGTCGAGATTGCTGTGGCGCCCGTCGCGCATCCACAGGGTCAGGTCGTCGCTGCCACAGAGTCGGCATTCGGTAAGCATGGCGTGATTTTACACACCGAATGTGACGCAGCTTAAGTTTTCAGGCCCGTTTCCTTGTGCCCGCGCCCCTCGGGGCTAGACTCGGGCGCATGAGTCCAACCAGCACCGAGGTCTTCGAACGCGTCGTGCGGCCGCACTTCGACCGGCTGTACCGGCTGGCGTGGCGCCTCGCCGGTAGCAAGGCCGAGGCCGAGGACCTGTTCCAGGAGGTGCTGATCAAGGCCTTCGCGAAGCTCGACGAGCTCGTGACCATCGACGAACCGGGCTCATGGCTGAGCCGCGTGATGTACAACCTGTTCATCGACGAGCGGCGCCGCTTCAGCCGCCGGCGGCTGGTCATCGTCGAGGAAGGGCAGTTGCCGGGCGACGGCCTGGCCGCCTTCGAGGGCGGACCGACGCCCACCGGCGACCACGAACGCCTCGAGAAATTCGAGCGTCTCGAACGGGCGCTCGACCAGCTCAGCGTCGAACATCGCATCATCGTGCTGCTGCACGACACCGAGGGCTACAAGCTGACGGAGATTGAAGCGCTGACGGGCACGCCCGTTGGAACGATAAAGTCGCGGCTGCACCGGGCGCGCGCCAGATTACGTCAAATACTTACCGACGATGGAACCCTTTCGTCGCCATGAACGTGTAAGGGGCAAGAGAGCTCAGACGATGACTGACAACACGCAAAACACGGACGCCATGGAGCAGGAGCTCCTGGCATTGCTAAAGGACTACCCGATGCCCGACGCCACCGCAGGATTCTACGACCAGGCCTTGGTCCGCGCCGCCCACGAGGGCACGCGCCGACAGCGGAATCGCTGGATCATGACCGGTTTCGGTGGCGCGGTAGCAGCAGGTCTCGCGATCCTCATTGTAAGCGGGACGTTCTTCCAGGCACCCGAAGCACCGGTCGCCGACCCCGGTATCCCCGGCGTGACGATCGCGCTCGCGGAGCCGCGCACCGTGAATCTCGTGTTTTCGTCAGCCGAGGCGCTCGATACGGCAACGCTGACCGTATCGCTGCCCCCAGGCATCGAGCTCGCCGGCTTCCCGGGCCAGAGTGAAGTGACCTGGGAGACGAGCCTCGCCGAGGGCAGGAACCTGCTGCCGCTCAAGCTGCTCGCCGTAACGCCGGCAGGGGGCGAAGTCCTCGCCCGCCTCGAACATGATGATCGTGACCGGACCTTCCGGTTGCGTGTGGACGTGAGTTAGGGACACCGGACAAGGGATTCCGGCCAGAGGTTTTACGGAGCAAGACGATGAAAGAATTCAATATTTTCCTGGCAACGCTGGTACTGACCGCGTTTGCGATGTACCCGGCCTCTGCGCTGGCCGACGATCTCGATGATCTCGAGGTCACGATGGAAGTCTTCGACAACGAGGCGAGCTTCGACTCCGATATCGCCGAGATGCGTGGTCCCGAGGACGACGAACTCGACGACGTCGACGAGGACGACGAAGACGATCGAGAAGACGGCGATGCCGACGATGCTCGCGACGAAGAGGACGACGAGGACGAGCGCGACGAAGAAGAGTCGGCCGATATCGACGACGAGATGCGCGACGAAGAACGTGACGACGACTTCGAGGACGAGCTCGAAGAAGAGTCCGAGGAAGACTTCGACGGCGACGAGGACTTCCGTGAGGACGAAGAACTCGACGATAGCGAAGACGATTTCGAGGAAGAGGTCGGCGAAGACCTCGACCTGGAAGACGAGTTTGACGATCGCGAAGAGGAAGAAGACGACATGGGCGACGACGATCTCGGCGATGACGAGATGGAAAGCGACATGGACGATTCCGCTGAAAGCGTCGACGAGCTCGAAGACGAGATGGACGACGATGGGTCGGACGACGACGGTGACGACCTCGGGGATGACGAGAGCAGCGACAGCGCTGACATCTAAGGCTCTGGAACGGCGGTCCGTGCTCTTCCCGGACCGCCGTCATTGAGTCGGGCCAGGGACGACCCGGACCATTTATCCCCCGTCAGCTCGCGCTTTCGGGGGATTTTCTTGCCGGAATCCGGGACTGCGTCATAGTTTTTTCGGGCGCAGACGGTAGTCTTCAAAATCTGACATAACGCATTGTTGTTAATCGCTTGGGGCCGAACGATTTGCACGAACGCTAAAATTACCGCGTGGGTCGCGACCTGCCTGCTGTCGCTGCTTTCCGGGGCGGCATTCGCCATGACCGGCCCGCAGTATTTCGACGATGGCAACCGCCTGTTTCGCGACGACCTGTACCACGCCGCGCTGCTGCGCTACCGGCAGGCCGCGGAGGCGGGCTACGACACGCCGCTGTTGCACTACAACACCGGCGTCGCACACTACAAGGCCGGCCAGCATATCCGCGCGCGCGAGTCCCTGGAGAAGGCTCTTGCGTCGCCGACGCTCAGGGTCGTCACCACGTACAACCTGGGCCTGAACGCCTACGCCCTCGGCGACCGCGACGAGGCGCTGAAGTGGTTTCGACTCGCCCGTGACCAGCAGCAGAACGAGCAGATCTCGAAATACGCCCGCATCGCTATCTCACGCATCCAGCGCGTGGAGATCGAGAACGACCCGATCATTCGTGAAGCGCGCAGACGCGAGAAGGAACGCCAGTTCGCGAACCTCGAACTGCGTGCCCGTGTGAGCTTCGGCAACGACAGCAACGTATTTCGCAGCCCCAGCGAACCCTACATTGACTTCGCGGACCCGGCGCAGCCGACCGTCGTCCCGGTGGTGCAGTCGGGCGCCTTCATGCCCGTCTCCATGAGCGCCAAGTACCAGGTCAACGCGTATGAGAAAGAAGGTTTCTTCGGTGCCTACCGGCTCGCGGGCCGCTATTACCAGGACAAGGAGCTCGACAACGCCAACGAGTTCCTGCACGAACTGAGCTTCGGCAGCGAGTATCGCAATCGCGACGAGGAAAACGAGCGCGATCGACGCGTTTACTCGGCGTTTCGGATTGCGCAAAACGACGAAGTCTATTTCGACCCGGATGACGGCGGCTCGCGCGTCGTTAACGGTACCGACATCTCGGATCGCTTCAAGTACGTTCGCTACGGACCCGAACTGACCTTCCGGCAGTCTTACCGGCGTTTCGCGCTGGGCCTGAAGGTCAAGGGCCAGCTGTGGGACTACGAAGAGGTCGAGGAGGTCCCTGCCTACGATCACGAGTACTTCCTTTTTGGCGGCTACGGCCAGTACAAGTTCACCCGCACGTCGCTGCTGCGATTCTCGGCGGACCGCTACACCCGCCGCTACTCGGACCGTCGCGCGCGTGACCTCGACGGCACGATCGACATCGACAACGACAACCTGCGCCTCGACTACCTCGACCTGGGCGTGACCGCGCGACAGCGCATCACGGACACGATGTGGTTCGGCGTCGAATATCAGCGCCGCGAGCGGACCGACCAATTCGTTGGTTACAACGACTACACGCGTGACAGCTACGGCGGCGAGATCCACCTGGGTCTCGGCGGGCGCTTCGACCTGGAAGCCTCCGGCTACTACCGCCTGTACAACTTCCCGAATGCGTTCGCGTTCAACAACCCGGTCATCGGTGCAAAAACGCTCGAGTCCGTCGACATCAACGTGATCGCCACCTACCGGATGACCCGCAGCCTGTACCTCGTCTTCGAGGCCTCCGTGGACGAACGCGCGTCGACCGATACGCGCATCCAGTACGACCGCAACCAGTACGTTTTGGGAGTCCGTTGGGAGCCCTAGAACCTGTTAGAATCGCGGGCTTCGCCACACCCTGGTCCGCGTTTCTTACATGGACGTCACGCCGATACTCGAACATTTGAACGACGCGCAGCGCGAGGCCGTCACGGCCCCCGACCAGCCGACGCTCGTGATTGCAGGTGCGGGCAGCGGCAAGACCCGGGTACTCGTTCACCGCGCCGCCTGGCTCATCGACGTCGAAGGCGTCAGCCCGAATGCCCTTTTGGCTGTAACCTTCACCAACAAAGCCGCGGCCGAGATGCGCAGCCGCATCGAGAACCTGCTCGGCATTCCCGTCCGGCACCTCTGGATCGGCACCTTTCACGGTCTTGCGCACCGGCTGCTCAGGCGCCACTGGCGCGAGGCGAAGCTGCCGCAGAACTTCCAGATCATCGATTCCGACGACCAGCAGCGACTGATCAAGCGGCTGCTGAGGAACCTGGGCGAGGACGACGGTCGCTGGCCGCCTCGCGAGATCCAGTGGTTCATCAACGCGCAGAAGGACGAAGGCCTGCGCCCGGAGCACATGGACGACGAGAACGACTCGGACCGGCGACAGAGGATCGTTTTCTACAAGGAATACCAGGCGCTGTGCGAGCGCGGCGGCCTCGTCGACTTCGCTGAGCTCCTGCTGCGCGCCCACGAGCTCTGGCGCGACAATCCCGAGCTGCTCGCGCACTACCAGCGACGCTTCCAGCACCTGCTGGTCGACGAGTTCCAGGACACCAACGCGATCCAGTATGCCTGGCTGCGGCTCCTGGCCGGCAAGGACGGCATTCCCTTCGTCGTCGGCGACGACGACCAGTCGATCTACCGCTGGCGGGGCGCCCGCGTCGAGCATATTCACCAATTCCAGAAGGACTTCCCGGGCACGGCAATCGTCAAACTCGAACAGAACTACCGTTCGACGGCGACGATCCTCAATGCCGCCAACGCCGTCATTGCGAACAACAGCGCCCGCATGGGCAAGAACCTGTGGACCGAGGGCGCCGAGGGCGAGCCGATCAAGGTCTATGCCGCGTATAACGAGCGCGACGAAGCCGACTTCGTGATCGGTCGCCTGAAAGACTGGATCGCCCAGGGCAACGCGCGCGCCGACGCCGCCATCCTGTATCGCTCCAACGCGCAGTCGCGAGTGCTCGAGGAAGGCCTCATCAACAGCGGCATCCCCTATCGCGTATACGGCGGCCTGCGGTTCTTCGAGCGCGCCGAGATCAAGGACGCGCTCGCCTACCTGCGGCTCATCGCCAGCCGTGACGACGACGCCTCGTTCGAGCGCGTCGTCAACAAGCCGACCCGCGGCATCGGTGCGCGCACGGTTGAGCTGATGCGCGAATACGCCCGCGCCAACAGCTGTTCGCTGTGGCGGGCCGCCGCCGCGCTGGCCAGCGACGAGCTCACCAGCCGGGCGGCCAACGCCGTGCTGGCGTTCATCCACCTGGTCGAGCGCATGGCAAACGAGGTTCGCGACCTCGAGCTCGAGGACAAGGTCGATCACGTCATTCATGCCAGCGGGCTCATCGAGTTCTTCAAGAAGGACAAAGGCGAGAAAGGCGAGACCCGGGTCGAGAACCTGCTCGAACTCGTCAGCGCGGCAAAGAGCTTCGAGCCGGACCCGAACGAGGAGATGCCGCCGCTCGATGAATTTTTGTCGCACGCGGCGCTCGAGGCCGGCGAAGGACAGGCCGGCGCCTGGGAGGACTGTGTCCAGCTCATGACGATGCACTCCGCGAAAGGGCTGGAGTTTCCGCTCGTATTCCTGTCGGGCATGGAGGACGGCCTGTTCCCGCACCAGCGTTCCATCATGGACCCGAACGGCCTCGAGGAAGAGCGCCGGCTGTGCTACGTCGGCATCACGCGGGCGAAACAGACGCTGTACGTCACCTACGCCGAGCAGCGGCGGCTGCACGGCATGGACAACTACTCCGTGCCGTCCCGGTTCATCAACGAGATTCCGGCCGAATACGTAGAAGAAGTCCGACCGCGCGTACAGGTGTCGCGGCCGATGCCGGCGAGACAGCGCTATACCGGCCGACGCACGCCGGTCGACACCGGCGAGGACCTGGGCGTTCGCCTCGGCCAGCGGGTTCGGCACCAGAAATTCGGCGACGGCGTCGTGCTCAACTGCGAGGGTCAGGGCGCGCACATGCAGGTGCACGTCAATTTTGAGACAGAGGGCACGAAAATCCTCGTCTACCGATATGCGAATCTCGAACTGATGTAAAATACCGGCCAGGGCAGGGCTGCCCTAAGGCCTTCTCAGAACAATGAAAATTCTCATACTCGGTGCAGGACAGGTCGGTTCGTCCGCTGCCTATCACCTGTCCCGCGAGGAAGCGAACGAGGTCACGGTCGTCGACATGCGGCCCGAGGTCCTGCGCGAGCTACAGGACCGTCTCGATATCCGTACCGTTGTCGGCCACGCCGCCTATCCGGAAGTCCTCGAGCGCGCCGGCGCCAACGACGCCGACATCGTCGTCGCGCTGACCGACACCGACGAGACCAACATGGTGGCCTGCCAGGTCGCCTACACGATGTTTCACACACCGACCAAGATCGCCCGCATCCGGGCGGCCGAGTACATGTCGGCGAACAAGCTGTTTACCCAGGACGCAATACCGATAGACGTGCGCATCAGTCCGGAGCAGCTGGTGTGCGAGTACGTCGAGCAGCTGATCCTGTACCCGGGTGCGACCCAGGTTCTCGATTTCGCCGACGGTCGTGTGCGTCTCGTCGGCGTTCTGGCGGATCGCGATGGCCTGCTGGTCGGCCAGCGCATTGCGACTCTGAAGGAACATATTCCGAACACGGAAGGCCGTATCGCGGCCATCTACCGCGGCGGCAAGGCGATGTTGCCCGACGGCGATACGGTCATCCAGGAAGGCGACGAAGTGTTCTTCATCGCGGACCGCAAGGACATTCGCGTTTTCATGAGCGAGATGCGCCGCCTCGAGGACCCGGTCCGCCGCGTGGTCATTGCCGGCGGCGGCAACATCGGTGTCCGGCTCGCGCTCGCGCTGGAGCAGACCAACCAGGTCAAGATCATCGAACGCGACATGCGGCGTGCGCGGCAGATCTCCGAGCAGGTCAACAAGGCAATCGTGCTGGTCGGCGATGCCGCCGACGAGGAGCTGCTGCTCGAGGAGAACATCGACAACGTCGACGTATTCTGCGCGCTGACCAACTCAGAGGAGGCGAACATCCTTAGCTCTATGCTCGCCAGGCGTCTTGGCGCGCACAAAGTAATGGCGCTGATCAACCGTGCCTCCTACGTCGACCTTGTCGAGTCCGGCAGCATCGACATCGCTATTTCGCCGCAGCAGGTCACGATTGGTTCGCTGCTCGCCCACGTGCGTCGCGGCGACGTCGCGAAGGTACACTCGGTACGCAGGGGAGCCGCCGAGGCGATGGAAGCTATCGCGCACGGTTCCGAGGAAAACTCAAAGGTGGTAGGGCGCAGCATCGAGCAGATCGAGCTGCCGCCCGGCTCCGCCATCGTCGCACTGGTTCGCAACGACCGGGTGCTGATCGCGCATCACGACACAGTCATTGAGTCCGATGACCACGTCATCCTGTTCATGACGGATCGCCGCAAGATCGAGCGTATCGAACAGCTCTTCCAGGTCGGCGTGTCCTTTGTCTGAGCGCCGGGAGACAGCGACGGGACAATGAACTGGACGGTCGTACAGCGCATTCTCGGCCTCCTGCTGATGATGTTCAGCTTGACTATGCTGCCGCCCGTGTTCATCAGCCTGTTGTTCGACGACGGTGCCTGGCTGTCTTTTGTCGAAGGCTTTGGGCTGACGCTCCTGGCCGGCTTCCTTTGCTGGCTACCGGTTCGACGCTCTAAGAAAGACCTGAGGCTGCGGGACGGTTTCCTTGTCGTCGCCGCGTTCTGGTCAGTCCTTGGCACGTTCGGTGCTGCGCCGCTGTATTTCGACGACTCTATCCAGCTCTCGCTGACCGACGCGGTCTTCGAATCGATGTCGGGTCTGACGACGACGGGGGCGACGATCCTGACGGGCCTCGACGAGTTACCCAAGTCCATTCTGTATTATCGCCAGCAGCTGCAGTGGCTCGGCGGTATGGGCATCATCGTACTGGCCGTTGCCGTGCTGCCAATGCTTGGTGTCGGCGGCATGCAGCTCTACCGCGCCGAGACACCCGGTCCGGTCAAGGACACCAAGCTCACGCCGCGCATAACCGAGACAGCCAAAGCCCTCTGGTACGTGTACCTCGCTTTCACCATTGCCTGCACGCTTAGCTACCTGGCTGCGGGCATGGGTTGGTTCGACGCGCTTTGCCACGCGTTCTCCACGGTCGCGATCGGCGGCTTCTCAACGTACGACGCCAGCATCGGTTACTTCGACAGCACGGCCGTCAATCTTGTTGCGATCGTGTTCATGTTTCTCGCCGGGATCAACTTCTCGCTGCACTTTTACGCTTGGCGCTATGTCTCGGTAAAGCACTACTCTCAAGACCCCGAGTTTCGAGCCTACGCAATGATGCTTTTCGGCCTCTCGGTCGTGGTCGTCGCCATCCTGATCAACTACCAGGTTTACGAGTCGCCGGGGCAGAACGTCATCCACGGCGTGTTTCAGGCCGTATCTATCGCAACAACGACGGGCTTCACCACAGCGGACTTCTCGGCGTGGCCAGTGGCCTTGCCGGTGCTCTTGATACTGTCCAGCTTCGTCGGTGGCTCTGCTGGCTCGACGGCGGGGGGCATCAAGGTTATCCGCTGGCTGCTCGTCTACAAGCAGGGCATGCGCGAGATAGTAAGACTCGTGCATCCGAGCGCGGAGATCCCGGTCAAAGTCGGTAACAAGGCGGTCGGCTATCGCGTTGTCGACGCGGTGTGGGGCTTCTTCTCGGTCTACATGATTGTTTACGGGGTACTTCTGCTGCTGCTGATGGCGACAGGGCTCGACCAGGTGACGGCATTCTCAGCCGTCGCCGCAACGCTCAATAACCTGGGCCCCGGGCTCGGTGATGTGTCGTCAGGCTTCATGAGCCTGTCGGACCCGGCGAAGTGGCTGTCGGTCGTTGCCATGCTGCTCGGCCGTCTCGAGATATTCACACTGCTCGTGCTCATCACCCCGACCTTCTGGCGCACCTGATGCGGAACGGGGACGAGACTCCGAACCTGGTTGACCGCTTTAGCACGCTCACCGGCCATCTCGTGAGCTGGCTGACGCTGGCGATGGTTATCGTCACCTTTATCGTCGTTGTACTCCGCTACGTCTTCGATGCGGGCCAGATATGGCTGCAGGAGTCGGTAACGTGGATGCACGCCGTCGTGTTCATGCTCGGCGCGGCATACACGCTCAAGGAGGATGAGCACGTGCGCGTCGATATTTTCTATCGCGGCATGTCGGCCACGGGCCGAGCCTGGGTAGACCTGCTCGGCGTGATCCTGTTCCTGTTGCCGCTTTGCGTCTTCATCGCCTGGGAGTCGGTCGGATTTGTCGAGACCTCTTTCCAGCTTCGGGAAGCATCCCGCGAATCCGGTGGCTTGCCCTACCCGATGCTGCCGCTACTGAAGACCGTGCTCGTCTTTATGCCGATCGCGCTTTCGCTTCAGGGCATTTCGCTCGCGCTGAAGTCGTTGCGGACGATAAGAAGCAGAGACCGCTAACATGGAGTGGGTTGCCGCACTATTGTTCATTACGGTGGTGCTAGCCCTGCTGGCGGGATTCCCGGTCGCGTTCACGCTGGGCGGCACCGCGCTGATTTTTGCCGGCGCGGGTGTTCTGCTTGGGGCGTTCAACGAGGCATTGCTGCTAGGCCTGCCGAATCGCATTTTCGGCATCATGACCAATGAAACATTGGTCGCCGTGCCGCTATTTGTTTTCATGGGCGTTACGCTTGAGCGGGCGCGCATCGCCGAGGAACTGCTCGAAACGCTGAGCCTCTTGTTCGGGCGCCTGCCCGGAGGGCTAGGCATCTCCGTGACGATTGTCGGTATGCTGCTCGCCGCTAGCACCGGCATCGTTGGCGCAACGGTAGTGACCATGGGATTGCTGTCGTTGCCGACGATGCTCAAGCGCGGCTACTCTCCCGACATCGCCGCAGGCACGATATGCGCGTCCGGGACGCTCGGCCAGATTATCCCGCCATCTATCATCCTCGTGATGCTTGGTGACGTCATGACCTCGGCGTACCAGCAGGCGCAGCTCGACATGGGCATCTTTTCGCCGAAAACAGTGTCGGTCGGTGACCTGTTCGCCGGCGCACTGCTCCCCGGGCTGCTGCTGGTCGCTCTCTACATCGTTTATCTCTTGATCACCGCGGCCGTGTCGCCGTCACGAATGCCCGCGTTTGATCGCGATTCGGATAACAAAGTGACCGTCCTGAGGGTCTTGAAGGCTATTACACCACCTTTGATGCTGATCTTCGCAGTGCTGGGCTCGATCCTGGCCGGGCTGGCGACGCCGACCGAGGCTGCCGGCGTCGGCGGCATGGGCGCGCTGCTGCTGGCTATTGCTCGCCGCGAGCTCGACCTCGAACGCCTCCGCGACATCATGCGGACTACGCTGAAGATCAGCAGCATGGTGTTCATGATCCTGATCGGCGCCTCGGTGTTTTCGCTCGTTTTCCGCGGCTACGGCGGTGACGAGGGCGTCCAAACGGTACTCGAAGCGCTGCCGGGCGGTGTGATCGGCGCCGTGATCGTCGTCATGATCGTGATGTTTCTGCTCGGCTTCGTGCTCGACTTCATCGAGATCACCTTCGTCGTCGTGCCGATCGTCGGGCCCGTGCTGCTGGCGATGGGTCTCGACCCGGTCTGGCTCGGCGTTATGATTGCGATCAACCTGCAGACCTCGTTCCTGACGCCGCCGTTCGGATTCGCGCTTTTTTACTTGCGCGGCGTCGCGCCACCGGAAGTCGGCACAGCGGATATCTATCGCGGCGTCATACCATTCGTTGCCATCCAGGTTCTCGCGCTGATCCTGCTCGCGCTGTTCCCCGAACTGGCAACCTGGCTGCCGGGCAAGATCTACGGCGACTAGGTCTCGCGCGTCTCGAGGAAGGCGCCCTCGGTGATCCGCTGGTTGAGCTTCGACTTCTCGCGGAACGCGTTGAAGGACTCGTAGATCTTCGCGGACTTCGGATCGCTCGCGACCAGTTCGTCGATGACCTCTGTGCTGATCTGCTGGAGGTAGTCGAGGACTTCGGCCGGGAACTGGCGTAGTTCGACATCCGGGTCGGCGGTCAGCTCGGCGAGAGCATTGACGTTGCCGTGCGTGTATTCGGCCGCGACGTCATCATTGATCGCCTGGCACGCCAGTTCGACGGTCGCCTGCAGATCCGGCGGCAGCGTCGCCCACGCATCCTTGTTGATGATGCACTCGAGCGTCGGGCCCGGCTCCTGCCAGCCCGGGTAGTAGTAGTACTTCGCGGCTTTCTGCAGACCGAAGGCGAGATCGTTGTAAGGTCCAACCCATTCCGTCGCGTCTATGGCACCCGTCTGCAGCGACGTAAAGATCTCGGAGCCGGGCAGTGTGACCGGCGTACCGCCCGCGCGCCTCAGGACCTCGCCGCCGAGGCCGGGGATGCGCATCTTGAGCCCCTTCAGGTCGTCGATGGAATTGATCTCCTTGTTGAACCAGCCGCCCATCTGAACGCCGGTATTGCCGCACGGAAACGGGATCAGGTTGTAGGGCTCGTAGAGCTCGCGCCACAGCTCGAGGCCGCCGCCGTAATACAGCCAGCCGTCCATCTCGGCGTTGTTGAGCCCGAACGGAATGGCCGTGAAGAACTGCGCCGCGTCGAGCTTGCCCTTGTGGTAGTAGGACGCGTCGTGGCCCATCTCGACCGTACCCCGGCTGACCGCGTCGAACACCTCGAAGGCCGGCACGAGTTCGCCCGCCGCGTAGACCTTGATCGTCAAGCGGCCATTGGTTGCGGCTGCGATCCTGTCGGCAAGGTTGTAGACGGCGATACCGAGTCCCGGGTAACGGGGCGGCCAGGAGGTCACGGCAGACCACTCGAAGGTCTCGGTGGATGCGGCCGCGCCGGGCGCGCAGTCCTCGGCCGATTTCGAACAGGCGGCGAGGCCGGCGGCAGCGGCGATACCGCCCACGAAGTGTCTGCGTTTCATTGACTGTCCCGTTTCAAGTGCGACGAGGTAGTGTATTGGGGCTTGCGGGGGATGCCAATGGGGTTATGATCTCCACGATAAGGTGATTCTAGGCTTGATGGGACCCATTATTCCCACTTTTCTTTGAATTGTCTGTTTGTGGACTTCAGAATCCGCAAAGATCGATTCTCGGGGGCTTAGTGGGACCTTCACTAACGTCGCGGTCCGCCCGGCGGGTCGCGGTGCAGGCCTGCCGTCCCTGGAGCCCGCGCCGCGCCGGGGAATCTCCCCGCCCGCCGGTCGGTGCCTGCAGCTTGTCACCGCTGGCCTCCCAGCCGGGCATTGCGTATCTGGCGCGTGCGTGAATAAATGCCGTCTGCCGAACGATTCCGGGGAAACCCGCCAGTTATGATCGCGCTCCTGCAACGAGTCTCCGAGGCAGCTGTCCATATCGGCGGCGAGCCCGTCGGGACCATCGGCCCGGGCCTCATGGTGCTGGTCGCCGTGCACCGCGACGACGAGCCCCGCGATGTCGAGCGGCTTTCCGAACGAATCCTCGGCTACCGCGTGTTTCCCGACGAGGCGGGGCGCATGAACCTGAGCGTCGCGGACACGGCCGGCGGGCTGTTGCTGGTCCCCCAGTTCACCCTCGCGGCGGACACGAAGAAAGGCACGCGGGCAAGCTTCACGAGGGCGGCCGCGCCGGAAAAGGGCGAGGCTTACTTCGACGATCTTGTTGCGATATGCCGGCAGCGACATGCACAGGTCGAGACGGGCCGCTTCGGCGCTGACATGCAGGTATCGCTCACCAACGACGGGCCCGTGACATTCTGGCTTGAAACTCGCTAGAACGCCCAAAACTCAGTATTTACAATGGTTTGAGCTGGCCTCGCTTGGGCAAAGTGCGACGCCGGTCCTGTGTTCCGCGGCATAGAAGTGAAATAGTTGCATGAGATTGCGCGGCTCGCTCTAACGTGCCCATAATGCGTGCCCGATTGTGCTCGCGTAATCGTTACAATCATCGTTTTGGGGCAAAGCCCCAGGAGAGGAAAGAGATGTTGTCCCAAATCGGCCCGGTTCAGCTCCTGATCGTGCTCGTGATCATCCTGGCGATCTTCGGCACCAAGAAGCTGCGTACTCTAGGCTCCGATCTCGGCTCCGCCGTGAAGGGCTTTCGCAGTGCCGTGAATGAAGCCGAGCAGACGACCGAGCAGCTCAGCGAGTCGACGAAACCCGACGCGGACTTCGACAACACGCCGGCTGAAGAGTCCCGCAAGGAAGGCCAGTAGACCCCCTGCCCGCGGACGTCTGACGTGTCCGGTATCGGTTTCTTCGAGTTTCTAATACTGTGCATGATCGGGCTGGTCGTGCTCGGACCGAAGCGCCTGCCGCAGGTGGCGAGCCAGCTCGGTAGCTGGGTCGGCCAGGCACGGCGCCTGACGCGCAGCCTGAAGCGCCAGCTCGAGGAAGAGCTGGATTTCGAAGAAGAACTGAACCTCGGCCCGACCATCCATTCACGATCCACGCCGCCGGCGAGCCACCCGCCGCCGCGCGACGACGACACCTATTCCCCCATGCACGAGCCTTCGCCATCCAGCATCGATCTCGACAGCGATGGTTCGGGCGAACGCGACGAATTCGACGTCGAGCCCGACTTCGATGACGAGGATATAGCAGCCGTGGAAGCCGCCGCAGAACCGGCGGAGAAGCCGGAAGACCCTTCAGCCGACGAAGACGATGGACAGCGAAGCACCTGAAGGCGGCACAGAGGAGGATCTCGCCGAGGGTACGCTGCTGTCGCACCTCGTCGAGCTGCGCAATCGCATTCTCAAAGCGTTTGCCGCGGTGATGATCATTTTCGTGCCGCTGATGTTCTTCAACAAGAAGATCTTCGAGATCGTTTCGGCGCCGTTGCGCGCGGCCCTCGACACGGGCCAGCAGATGATCGCGACGAACCCGATCTCCGTCGTGTTCACGCCTTTCAAACTCACGTTCATCGTAGCCCTGTGTCTCGCAATGCCGTTCGTGCTGTACCAGGTCTGGGCGTTTGTCGCACCGGGTCTGTACAAGAAGGAGAAGCGCTTCGCGTTCCCGCTGCTCGCGTCGAGCATCGTGCTGTTCTATGCGGGCGTCGCCTTCGCCTATTTCGTGCTGTTCCCGCTTGTCTTCAACTTCCTCGTCGCTTTCGCGCCCGACGTCATCGAGCTGATGCCGGATATCGCCGCCTACGTGAGTTTCGTCGTAACGATCTCCTTCGTCTTCGGTCTCGCCTTCGAGGTACCCGTCGCGACGGTTCTGATCGTCTGGACCGGGATTACGACGCCCGACAAGCTCGCCAAGGCCCGGCCCTACGTATTCCTCGCGGCATTCATCGTCGGCATGTTCCTGACGCCGCCCGACGTCTTCAGCCAGACCCTGCTCGCCATTCCCGTCTACCTCCTCTACGAACTCGGCCTCGTGATGTCGCGGGTCTTCATCACCAATCGCCGCGAAGAAGAAGACGAGCCTGTCGCCGCCGACAGCTAATCCGCTGAAACCAAACATAATTCTCGAGGTCCACTAGCGTGGCGACCGGGTTTTCGCCAGTAGCGGAACGGGCTTGAGTGGTGTAAGTTGCGTGACCGGCCGGTAGAAAAACGGTCCCGAGCGGGGGGTTTCGGGACACCAACATAACGACCAGTCCGCGCCCGGCCCAAAGTCCGATAAAGAGAGCTTCTATGACAGCGACGAGCGCGCCAGCGGCGCAGCCGGCCGACACGACATTCGGCCACCCGAAGGGTCTGATGACCCTGTTCTTTACCGAACTCTGGGAACGCTTCAGCTACTACGGTATGCGGGCCTTCCTGATCCTTTACATGACCGACGTCGCGGGTGGACTTGCGATGGGCACCGAGATCAGCGGCGCCGTATACGGTCTGTACACCTTCGGCGTCTACGCACTCGCCTTGCCCGGCGGCTGGATTGCCGACCGCATCGTCGGCCAGCGCCAGGCCGTCTTTATCGGCGGCGTCATCATCGCGCTGGGCCACTTCACGCTGGCTGCACCAATCTTCATCCCGGGCTCCGACTTGTGGTCGTTCTACCTGGGATTGCTGCTCGTCGTCATAGGCACGGGGCTGCTCAAGCCTAACGTCAGCGCCATCGTTGGCGACCTGTACACGAACGATACGCCGGAGCGACGCGACGCCGGATTCTCAATTTACTACATGGGCATCAACATCGGCGCGTTCGCAGGCCCGATCGTCTGCGGCTACTTCGCCGAAAACGTTGACTGGCACCTGGGCTTCAGCCTCGCCGGCTTCGGCATGGTGCTCGGCCTCGTGCAGTACGTGTACGGCACGCCGAAACTCAAAGGCGCCGGCGAGCTGACGGGTGAAGCCGCTGACCCGGCGCTCGTCAGCGTCGCAAAGAAGCAGCTCATGATAGGCCTCGGCATCACCGCGGCGCTTGTTGCCGTTGTTTACGGGCTGATCGCATCCGGCGTGCTCGCATTCGGAATCGTCGGTTTCGCACAGACGACCGGCCTGATCGTTGTCGTAGTTGCCGCGCTCTACTTCGCATACGTCATCGCCTTCGGCTGCCATGACAAGACCGAACGACACCGGGTATTCGTGATCTTCCTGCTGTTCGTCGGCGCCGCCATGTTCTGGTCGGGCTTCGAGCAGGCCGGCTCATCGATGAACATTTTTGCCCGGGACTTCACGAATCGCGTGATCTTCGGTTGGGAGGTGCCAACCAGCTGGCTGCAGTCGGTCAACCCGATCTTCATCATCCTGCTGGCGCCGGTCATGGGCATGGTGTGGGTCAAGCTGGCGGAGAAGAGCCCGTCTATTCCAGTCAAGTTCGGTTTCGGCCTCGTCATGCTCGGCGTCGGCTTCCTGGTGCTCGCCTGGGGCTCGCTGTACGTGCCCGAGGGCGCGGCCGACAATCCGGCCGCCGGGGTCGCGATGACCTGGTTGGTCGTGACCTACTTCTTCCACACCGTAGGCGAACTCGCGCTGAGCCCGGTCGGCCTGTCAAGCGTCACCAAGCTTTCACCGCACCGCCTGGTCGGCCAGATGATGGGTACCTGGTTCATGGGTGCGGCGCTCGGCAATCTCGTCGCCGGCCTCGTGTCCGGTCGCATCGAGAGCCTGCCGCCGGAACAGCTGTTCACGGTCGTGGCCAGCATCGTGATCGGAGCAGGCGTGCTGTTCTGGCTGTTCTCACCGATTATCAATCGCATGACGCACGGCGTGAAATAAGATCGGGCCGTCAACAGCCTGATAAACCAAAAGAACGACTTCAGGGGGATCGCCATGTCGGCGGAAAGCGTTAACACGAACAAGAACTCGGGGTTTTTGGGCGCCGTCGAACGGGTTGGCAACGCGCTGCCGGACCCGGCCGTGCTGTTCATCGCCCTGCTGGGCATCGTCTGGCTGCTGTCGTGGCTGCTCTCTTACATCACCTTCGACGTCTTCCACCCTGCAACCGGCGAGCGCATCGTCGTCGTCAATCAGCTCGCCGGCGAGAACTTCGTCCAGTTCATGGCGACGATGGTCAATCGCTTCATGACCTTCGGCCCAATCGGCGTCGTGCTCGTTGCGATGCTCGGTATCGGCGTCGCGGAACACTCCGGCTTCATTACAACCGCGATCCGTGCGCTCCTGAACGTAACGCCGCAGAAACTGCTGACGCCGATGGTTATCCTCGTCGGCATCGTCAGCCATTCGGCCGTCGACGCAGGCTATGTGCTCGTCATCCCGATTGGCGGCGTCATCTTTTATGCGGCCGGCCGGCATCCGCTGGCGGGTATCGCGGCAGCCTTCGCCGGTGTGTCCGGCGGCTTCTCGGCGAACTTCGTACCGTCGTCACTTGACCCGCTGCTACAGGGCCTGACGCAGCAGGGCGCGCAGCTCCTCGACCCCACTATCGAGGTCAACACGCTCAACAACTACTTCTTCACCACGGCTTCGTCAGTCCTGATCACCGGCCTCGGCTGGTACCTGACCGACAAGGTCGTTGAACCGCGCCTCGCCGGCACCGAGGTCGACGGCGACGAAAACGACCTGCCCGAACTGCACCCAATCGAACCCCACGAGCGCAAGGGCCTGCGCTGGGCACTGGCGTCGATGGTGCTGGGCTTAGTAGTCCTTGCGTTGACGCTCATGCCGGCAGACTCGCCGTGGCGCGATGAGAGCGGCACGCTCGTCTCCTTCGGCGCGCCGATCATGCAATCGATCGTCTCGCTGATCTTCTTCCTGTTCATCATCCCCGGCATCGTATACGGACGCGTCGCCGGCACGATGTCGGGAATGAAGGACATGATCGAGGGCATGACCAAGGCAATGAGCGACATGGCCTACTACCTGGTCATCATGTTCTTTATCGCCCAGTTTGTCATCGCGTTCGGCCAGTCCGGCCTCGGCACGCTGCTCGCGATCTCGGGCGCCCGCGGTCTCGAGGCGCTGGGCCTGCCGATCTCGGTGACGATCGTCGGTATCGTGCTGCTGACCGGCTTCATCAACCTGTTCGTCGGTTCGGCGAGCGGCAAGTGGGGCCTGCTCGCGCCGATCTTCGTGCCGATGCTCATGGTCCTCGGCGTGTCCCCGGACCTGACCCAGGCCGCCTACCGCGTCGGCGACTCGAGCACCAACATCATCACGCCCCTGATGCCGTATTTCCCGCTGGTCGTCATCTACTGCCAGCGCTACGTGAAGAGCACGGGCATCGGTACGCTCGCCGCAATGATGCTGCCGTATTCGATCACGTTCATCATTGCGTGGACGCTCTTCCTGCTCGTGTTCTACTGGCTGAAGATTCCGCTCGGTATCCTGTCGAGCTACGAATACGTGCCGGCAACGCCGTAGCGGCGGAAGGAGACGGTCGACGTGCACGATTTTGAAAAACTCGGCGCGTTCTACCTCGGCAAGCGCTACGACGATGATGCCGGCGCGCTGACCGACGATCTGGTCCTCTACGATTCCAAGGACCTGACGACCCATGCCGTGATCATCGGCATGACCGGCTCTGGCAAGACCGGCCTCGGCGTCGGCATCCTGGAGGAGGCCGCGCTTGATCACATCCCGGTTATTGCGATCGACCCGAAAGGAGACATGGGCAACCTGCTGCTCACGTTTCCGAAGCTCGCCGCCGAGGACTTCCGGCCGTGGATCAACACGCGGGCGGCCACCGACAAAGGCCAGACGCCCGACGAATACGCGGCCGCGCAGGCTGCGCTTTGGAAGAAAGGGCTTGCGGGCTGGGGTCAGGACGGCAAGCGCATTCGCAAGCTGCGCAGCAACGTCGACCTTGCAATTTACACGCCCGGCAGCAACGCAGGGCTGCCTGTGTCGGTACTACAGACCTTCGCGGCACCGGAGGCCGAACTCATCGACGACGTGGACCTGTATCGCGAGCGCGTGCAGGCAACGGCAACCAGCATACTGACGTTGATCGGTATTGATGCCGACCCCGTCGAAAGCCGTGAGCACATTCTCATCTCCCGGCTGCTGGACAACGCGTGGCGCGAGGGCCGCAACCTCGATGTAGCCGGCCTCATCGGCGAAATCCAGGACCCGCCGATCACGAAAATCGGCGTCATGACACTCGATGCGTTCTTCCCGGCGAAGGAACGGTTCGCGCTTGCGATGCGCCTCAACAACCTGCTGGCCGCACCCGGCTTCGAAGCCTGGATGCAGGGCGAACCGCTTAGCGCGAAGAACTTGCTGTACACGGCCGACGGCAAGCCGCGTATCTCGGTCATGTCGATCGCCCACCTTGACGATGCGGAGCGCATGTTCTTCGTGTCCATGCTGCTCAACGAGCTCATCGCCTGGATGCGCGCACAGCCGGGTACCTCGAGCCTGCGCGCGATCCTGTACATGGATGAGATCTTCGGCTACATGCCGCCGGTCGCAAACCCGCCGTCGAAGAAACTGTTCCTGACGCTGCTCAAACAGGCGCGTGCCTACGGCCTCGGCCTCGTACTCGCAACACAGAACCCGGTCGACCTTGATTACAAGGGCCTGTCCAACACGGGCACCTGGTTCATCGGCCGCCTGCAGACAGAACGCGACAAGGCCCGGGTCATGGAGGGCCTCGAGGGCGCCAGCGACGGTGACTTCGACAAGCAGGCGATGGAGCGGACCCTCGCCGGGCTTGGCACGCGGCGCTTTCTCCTGCACAACGTGCACGAAGACGAGGCCGTCGTGTTCGGCACGCGCTGGGTGCTGTCCTACCTCGCTGGCCCGCTCACCCGCGAACACATTCGGACGCTGATGGGCAAGGCGCGCAAGGTGCTCACAGAGTCGCTTGCGGGCAAACCGGTCGCGAGGAAAAAGACCGTCGACGCCGCGCCGGCCCTGCCGCCAGATGTACCGCAGTTGTTCGTACCTGCCGTGACTGACGATATTGTTTACCACCCGCGGCTGCTGGCGGCGGCCGACATCGTCTTCTCCAACGCTCGCTATCACATCGAAGACGAGCGCGAGGCGCTCTATGCCGTTGAGTTCGAAGACGGTCCGGTTGACATCGACTGGGACGCGGCCGAGCCGATGGCTATCTCGCTCGACGACCTCGATGACGACGGCGAAGACGACGCCCGCTTCGCCGAGCTACCCGCCGCCGCGGCTAAACCCAGGGCATACGCGGCGTGGCGCCGCGAGTTCAAGCGCTGGGTGCGGCAGACGGAGACCATCTCGATCTACCGCAACAAGCGCTTCCGGCTGAATTCGAACCCGGGTGAGACCGAGGGCGAGTTTCGGGCCCGGCTGCAGGATGTTGCGAGCGAGAAACGCGACCTTGCGATCGCGAAGCTCCGCAAACGCTATGCGACGAAGGTTACGACGCTCGAGAACCGGCTCATGCGGGCCAAGCAGGCCATCGACCGGGAGCGCCAGCAGTCGACGAAGAAAAAACTCGATACGGCCGTGTCATTGGGCACCGCCATACTCGGCGCCGTGCTGGGTCGCAAGAAGCTCTCGAGCACTACCGCAACGAAGATCGGCACCGCGATCAAAACCGCCGGCGGCACGGGCAAAGAGGCTGCGGACGTTGAGCGCGCCGAGCAGACGGCCGCCAAGGTCAAAGCCGATCTCGCTGCGCTCAATGCGGCGCTGGAGAAAGAAGTCGCCGCGTTGGATACGAGCTTCGATGCGCAGAACGAGGAACTCGACGAGATCATCGTTCGCGCCAAGACCACGGACATCCACGTGCCCGCAATCGGTCTCGCCTGGCTACCTTACGCGAAGGATGAGAGGGGTCGCCTGCGACCCGCCTGGTAAGTCAAACCCGCCGGCTACTCGCCAAGACAGGCGCCCGCGTATGCCTTGATGACGCCCGCGTTCTCGAGCTGGCACTCGTTGTCGTAGGTCACGCCGTCGAGGCCGCAGACCGGCGCGTACTCGCGCGGGCAGTTGCGGCCCTGGTCTTCGCAGACGCCGGCGTAGTCGATGCGGATACCGCGGCGCTCCGCCTGGCAGGCATTCGAATAAGTCATGCCGTCTGCCCCGCACACGGGCACGAACAGGTTAGGACACGGCCGGACGTTGCAGATACCTTCCGTGAACGTCGAGATGCCTGCTTTGTCGGCGTGACACGCGTTATCGTAGGTGAAGCCATCGTCACCGCACACCGGCGCGAAGACTTTCGGACAGTTGTCGATGTCGCAGGCGCTCGCTCGCTGCACGGGCACGCGCTGCATGTTCGCCTCGCAGCGATTGATGTAGGTCCTGCCGTTCATTCCACAGACGGGCTCGCGGATACTGGGGCAACCACTGGCTGTGCACGCCCCCAGGCCGGCGATCTGCACGCCCGACTTCTCCGCAAAGCACTCGTTGATATAGGTGTTGCCATCAACGCCGCAGACCGGGTCGAAGCTCTCGGGGCAGCCCTCGCCCTCGGTCGACGCGTCCGGGCACGGCCCTTCGGCGACGACCTCGATCCCGGCCGCTTCGGCGACGCAGGTGTTCGAGTAGGTCTGGCCATCGGCACCGCAGACCGGCCGGAAGTCCGCCGTGCACGGCGTTTCGGCAGCGGCCGGGGCGTCGGCGGCGGCAGTGGCGTCACCCTGGTTTCCGGTCTCGGCCTGGGCGAGCACGATGTCAGCGAACCTGACCGTGGTGTCGCTGGCGGTCGCTGTTGCCGGCAGGGCGACGGCGGCTAGAAGAAGGAGGTATTTACGCATGCTGACTGGATCGTCCTCGAGGTCCGATTCCCTTTAGAGTCCCCGAGTCCGAATAGTATCCCGGCAATTGTGACGCTGCACGGTCGATCAGCGGCCGGTCAGCTCGCTGATCGGCACGAGCTCGATGCCCTCGGCGGCAAGGCGGGGCAATTCTCGCTCGAGCAGGTCCAGCGTCGCGTCGTAGGGATGGCCGATAGCAACGGCCACGCCGCGCTCATGCGCCAGCCGCTTGAGGCGGGCGAACTCACGCTCGACCGTCTGCGCCGACCGGTCCGGGTCGAGGAACACGTCGCGCTTGATGGCGGGAACACCCGTCTCCGCGGCGATCTGCAGCGCGACGCTCAGGTGCGTCGTGTAGCTGTCGACGAAAAACAGCTCGTCCCGTGCGCTGAGCTCCTCCATGAGCCACTGCATGTGGCCGGGGTGCCGCGTCAGCAGGCTGCCGCGATGGTTATTGACACCGATAGCGTGCGGCACCGATTCGAGCGCGGCGTCGAAGGTCTCGGCGAACGCCCGCCGGCTCATGTCGAGCGTGATGCTGTCAGGTTCATCCTTGCCGTCCGCCTGGGTGGCCTGCATCGGCAGGTGCAGCAGAACTTCCTTGCCGCGGTCGGCGGCCGCGCCGGCGAGGCGTGTCGCCGCCGGCGTGCCGGGCAGGATGGCGCAGGCGACCGGACCCGGCAGATCCACGGCGCGCTGGCCGTTGCCAAGCGCGTAGCCGAGGTCGTCAATGATGATCGCGATACGAGCCACGGGCTCGGTCGCATCGGGCTGCATCGTCTCCAGCCTGGCCGTGGGGTCGGCGGCAGCGAGCACGGGCAACAGCGCCGCGAGCATCGCGGCCGGGCGAATGAAACGCAGGCTCACTGGGCGTTGGAGTGCATGACGCCGCGGCGATGCAGGCGGTCGAGTGCCTCGACGAGCTGCGCATCGGCTTCGCGGCTGACTTCGCCGGTCAGGCTCAGGTTCGGGAAGCCCGGCGTGTCCTCGACGTAGACGTCGGGCGTAATGCCGGTCTCGTGGATCGAGTCGCCGGAGGGCGTGTAGTAGCGCGAAGTCGTGAGCTTGATCGCGCGACCCTTGGACAGGGGCATGACCGTCTGCACGAGGCCCTTGCCGAAGGTCTCTGTCCCCACGATTACCGCGCGGCCATGGTCCTGCAGGGCGCCGGCCACGATTTCCGATGCCGATGCAGAGCCGTTGTTGACGAGGACGACGATGTCGGCGCCGTCGAGGACGTCGCCGCGATGCGCCGAGCGCGCGAAGCGCGCCTCGCTGGTGCGCCCGTCTGCGGACACGATCAGGCCAGCGTCGAGAAACAGGTCGGAAACGTCGACGGCGGCATCGAGTACGCCGCCGGGGTTGTTGCGCAGGTCGAGGATCAGCCCGTCGAGCATGCCCTCGTTCTCGTCCGACATCGTGTCGATGGCGCGACTGAGTTCGCGGGCCGTAGTCTCGCTGAACTGGTTCAGCCGCACGTAGCCGAAGGACGGTGACAGCAATTCGTGATGCACGCTCGCGACCCGCACGATCTCGCGGCGCATTTCGTGCAGGATCGCCTCGTCATCCCTCAGGACCGTGACGCTGACCTCCGAGCCGGGGCGGCCGCGCATGCGGCTCATGGTCTCGGAGAGCTTGCCGGGTTCGACCGAGTGGCCATCCACGGCGATGATCTGGTCGCCCGAGCGGATACCCGAGCGCGCCGCCGGCGAACCGACGATGGGTGAGATGACCCGTATCGTGCCGTCGATCTCGCCGACTTCGATACCGATGCCCGTGTAGCTGCCGGTGGTCGAGATGCGGATGTCGCGGTATTCCTCGGCGTCGAGGTACTGCGAGTGAGCGTCCAGGTCCGCGACCATGCCGCGAATCGCACTTTCCAGGAGTTCGGCGTCGTCGAGTGGCTCGACGTAGTCACGCTTGACGCGCTCCATCACCTCGGCGAACAGGCGCGCCTGCTCCCAGGCGAGTTCCTCGTCCTCGACGACGCGCTCGGCCGACAGCAGGCCGCCGCCGAGCGACAGGCTCAGGCCCATCACGGTCCCGATCACGATAACCAGAATCGCTCTGGTTTTCAGTGACATACATTACTCCCCGATCACAGGCGCGAGCGCCTGTACGCTTGGTAAAACAACATAGCACACGATTCCGCGACCGCCTACCGACAGCACCACGGAATAGCCGGCACGCGTTCAGTTGCCGGGGCGGCGAGTGACCCAGGTACGCGGATTGACCGGCTGAGTGCCCTTGCGGATCTCGAAATAGAGCCCGGCACGCGGCTGGCCGCCCGAATCGCCGACCGTCGCGATCGCGTCGCCCGGGGCCACCCAGTCGCCGGCGTTTTTCAGGATCGTTTCGTTGTAACCGTAGAGCGTCATGTAGCCCTCGCCGTGATCGACGATGACGAGCAGGCCGAGGCCGGCAAGCCAGTCGGCGAAGGCGACGCGGCCATGGTAGACCGCACGGACCTCGCGGCCGCGCGGGGCTTCGAGCACGACGCCGTTCCACTTCAGCGAGTCACCGACGCGCGGCTGGCCGAAGTCGTGAACGAGCGTGCCCGCGACCGGCCAGGTCAGGCGGCCGCGGTGCTGGCTGAACGGGTCCTCGGACGTGATCGGATAGTCGGAGAGAATGCTCGTCAACTCGGCGATCAGCCGCGCGAGATCCTGCTCCTCGGCAGCCAGCCGATCGATCTCGCGACCCTCGTCGGCGATCCGTGTCTTCAGCGAGACGAGCAGCGTCTTTCGCTCCTCCTGCGCCGCATCGAGCGTCGACAGCTCGGCGTAACGTTCGCGGGCGATTTCCTCGAGCCTGGCCTCCTCGGCGGCAACCTCGCCGCGCAGCCGCGCGAGCTCGTTGATGCGGTCGCGGACCAGCTCGATGTTGCCGGCGCGATAGTCGTTCAGGTAGCCGTACCAGGTCATCAGCCGGCCCAGCGTTGCCGGGTCCTGCTGGTTGAGCATCAGCTTGACGCGCTCCTGCCCACCGCTCATGTAGGCCGCCCGCAGCTGGTCGCCCAGCGTCTGCGACTCTTCAGCGAGCTCGGCTTCACGCTCGTCGATGGTCCGGTCCAGCTCGACACGCCGATTCTCGGTGTAGGACCGCTCGCGTTCGAGCTCCTTCAGGCGGATACGCCGGGTCGAGATCGTAACCTCCGCCTTCTCGAGCTCGGCCGTCAGCCGGTCGCGTTCCCGCGCCGCCGAGTCCATGCTCTGCTTGAGCTCGCTGATGCGCTCCCGCACCTCCTCGAGCTCCTGCTCCTTGATCTTGGCGAGCTCGGCCTCGTCCGCACTGGCGGCTCCCGGGATCGCCTGCAGGAGGCCGATGGCGACGGTGGCGCAGGCGACAAGGCGTAGCTTCATGGGCGCAGAGTAGGGGTATAATGCCGCTTTTGCCACCCGAGCGGCGCGGAATCCCGCCCGCGGAATTCGACACATACCCATGGACAGACTGTTGGAGTTTGCCGGCAACAATACGCTGCTGGTCTTCGCACTCGTGACCAGCTTTTTCCTGGTCATCGTCACGGAACTCAGGCGCAAGGCCGGTGAAGTGACCTCCGTGCTTGCCGGGGATGCCGTCAAGCTCATCAACAATGACGCCGTCGTCGTCGATCTCCGCAGCGCCGAATCCTATGCACGCGGTCACATCGTCAACGCCCGCAACATTCCGTTCGACGAACTCGACGCCCGGCTCGACAAGCTGTCGAATCTGAAGGGCAAGCCGGTCGTCGCCGTGTGTGATGCCGGGATTACGTCGACGAAGGCCGTCGACAAGCTCAAGAAAGCCGGCTTCGAAAGCGTCTACAGCCTGAAGGGCGGTATGACGGGCTGGAGCCAGGACGGTCTGCCCATCGTCACCGGCAAGAAGACCAAGCAAAAGAAATAGCACGATGAGCGCGATCAAAATCTACGGCAACGATATGTGCGCCTACTGCGGTGCGGCACGCATGCTGCTGACGAAGAAAGGCGTCAGTTTCGAGGACATCCTCATCAACAAAGACCCCGACGCACTGGCCGAACTGCGCTCGAAGACCGAACGGACCTCGGTGCCGCAGGTCTTCATAGGTGACGTCCACGTCGGTGGATTCGACGATCTCTGTGAGCTGGACAAGTCCGGCGAACTCGACAAGCTGCTCGCGGCGCTGTAGCCGCGGGCCTCAAGACCAACCAGGAAAGTACCAATGGCTGAAGAACAGGACGACAAGCGCCTCTCGATTATCAAAATCTACCTGAAGGACTTCTCCTTCGAATCGCCGCAGTCGCCCGGCGTGTTTCGTGCGGACGAGTGGTCGCCCAAGACCAATCTAAACCTGCGCAGCTCGCAGTCGGTGGTCGAGGACGACTATCACGAGATAATCCTCACCATTACCGTCGAGGCGAAAGACAAGGACTCGGACAAGACTCTGTTCCTCGTCGAGCTGCAGCAGGCAGGCCTTTTCGAGATCAAGGGCTACACGCAGGAAGAGTTCGGCATGCTGGCCGGCAGTTTCTGCCCCAACATCCTGTTCCCTTACGCGCGTGAGTCCATTGCCGGCATCATCCAGAAGGGCGGCTTCCCCGAGTTCGTCCTGCAGCCGATCAACTTCGACGCGCTGTACCAGCAGGGCCAAGAGCAGCAGGCCGCCGACGCGGTCGCCGGCGGCCAGTCGGTCAACTAGGGGGCGCCGATCGCTGAGCCATCGATTGCGGTCCTGGGCGCCGGCTCATGGGGCACGGCGCTGGCGCTGCAGTTCGCGCGCTCAGGCGCCGAGGTCCGGCTATGGGGCCGTGACCCCGGCCAGATTGCCGCAATGGCGGGCGCGCGCGTCAACGAACGCTACCTGCCCGGCGCCGTTTTTCCCGACAACTTGACGCCTGTCGATTCCCTCGAGCGCTGTCTCGACGGAGTGCGCGACGTGCTCGTGTCGGTGCCGAGCCACGCGCTTCGCGAGACGCTCGTCGCCTGCGAACCGCTCCTGGCCGAGGACGCCCGCGTCTGCTGGGCGACCAAGGGCTTCGAACTGCACACGGGCAAACTGCCGCACCAGGTTGTTGCCGAGGTGCTGGGCGAAGACCGGCCGATGGCCGTGTTGTCAGGCCCGACCTTCGCGGCCGAAGTCGGCGAAGGCCTGCCGACGGCGATGACCGTTGCGGGCAACGACGAAGACTTCGCGCAGGCGCTCGCCGTTGCGCTGTCGAGCGAGCGCTTCCGCGCCTACACCTCGAACGACATGATCGGCGTCGAGGTCGGCGGCGCCGTCAAAAACGTGCTGGCGATCGGCGCGGGCATGTCCGACGGACTCGGTTTCGGCGCGAATACACGTATCGCACTGATCACGCGCGGGCTCGTCGAGATGACCCGGCTGGGCGTCGCGCTCGGTGCCTCGCAGGAGACTTTCATGGGGCTCGCGGGCATGGGCGACCTGGTGCTGACGTGCACCGATAATCTGTCGCGGAACCGGCGCATGGGCCTGGCGCTCGCCAGCGGCAAGACCACCGAGGAAGCGCAGATCGAGATCGGCCAGGTCGTGGAAGGCGTCATGGCGGCGGAAGCCGTGCACGAGGTCGCGGACGAGCTCGGTATCGAGATGCCGATCTGCCAGCAGGTCTACCGAATCCTCTACGAGGGGCTGTCGCCACGCGAAGCAGTGGGCGCACTCATGAACCGCGAGCTCCGCGCGGAGAGCGACGAACCGGCGTAGGAGAAAGCATGGCTTTCCGCATCACGGCGATAGTCTTCGCGACGGTCTTGTTCACGGCACCCGCCGGCGCACAGCGCAGCTATGACACCGACATCCTGGCGGAGACCTTCGGCTTCGACGCCGACACGAAAAAGAGCGTCAGCCTCGACGACCTGCACCAGGGCTGTCCTGCCCGCGACTGCATCCCGTCGATAGACGAGCCGAAGTTCGTTGCCGCCGCAGACGCTGACCACATCGATGTCGATGCCGTCGTCATTGCCATCGAGCTGGACGGCGATGCGCGCGCCTATCCGGCACGAATCCTCGATCATCATGAGATCGTCAATGACACGATTGCCGGCCAGCCGATCGCGATTACCTGGTGCCCGCTCTGCGGTTCGGCCGTCGGCGTGCGCCGCGAAGTAGGCGACGAGATCACAGAGTTCGGCGTCTCGGGGGTGCTCTACAACTCGGACCTCGTATTCTACGATCGCCGGACCGAAACGCTCTGGGACCAGATCGAGGCCAAAGGTATCGTCGGTCCGGAGACCGGCACGAAGCTCGACCTCGTTCCGGTAACGATGACGACCTGGGGCCGCTGGCAAAAGGCGCACCCCGACTCCCGCGTGCTGTCGACGGATACGGGCTTCGAAAAGGACTACAGCCAGGACCGCTACGACAAGTACCGCGACTCGGTGTCGCTGATGTTCCCGGTCGGCAAACGCGACGACCGCGTGCACCCGAAGAGTGTCGTGTTCGGCTTCGAGTTCGACGGCAGGTCGCTCGCCTACACCGAAAAGCTGCTACAGCAGCAAGGCACCTACACGCACGAACTCGATGGCAAAGCGGTGGCGGTCACGCTCGCCGACGACGGCCGCGTCGAGCTAACTACCGGCGGCGAAACTTACGCCCCGATCCGGCTGTTCTGGTTTGCCTGGTACACGTTCCATCCCGACACGGAACTGTTCGAGTAGTCAGTCGTTGATCGCCTGGTAGACCGCAACGCGGTACCTGGCCAGCAGTTCGACGCCGTACGGATAGTGCTGCGTCATCAGCACGGCGACGAGCTCTTCTTCGGGATCGATGAAGTAGTCCGAGTTGAAGAAACCACCCCAGAACAGTCGTCCCGGAGAACCGATCTGCCCGGTCGCGGACGGGCCACCATCGTGACCGAAGGCCAGCGCGAAACCCGGCGTGCCCGCTTCGGCGAGCCCCATGCGCGCCGACTGGTCACTGGTCATAAGCTCGACGGTCTTGCGGCCGAGCAGCCTTTCACCATCGAGCGTGCCGCCGTTCAGGATCATCTGCAGGAAGCGTGAATAGTCCTGTGCGGTCGACGACAGTCCGCCGCCGCCAGACAGGAAGCCGCGAACGCCGTCATAGGGATAGTCGACTGCGTAGCGTGTCGGCCCGTCGTCGATGACGCCGGGCGGCACGACCTCGAGTGCACCGTCCTCGTCCAGCCGGTGAACGGCCGCCATGCGCGCGACCTTGGCCTCGGGTAGCTCGAAGTACGTATCGCGCATGTCGAGTGGGGTGAATATGCGTTCGCGAAAAAAAGCGTCGAGCGACTGACCGGTCACGACCTCGATGAGCCGACCGAGCACGTCGATGTTGAGGCCGTAGCTGACGCGCTCGCCCGGCTCGTGCAGGATCGGCAGCGATGCCAACCGCGGCATGAACTCGGCCAGCGTCTCGGTCTCACCCGCCAGCCCGTCGCTGATATCGTTGTCGATGTACAGCTCGCCGACCGGCCCTGTATTCATGAAGCGATAAGAGATGCCGGATGTGTGCGTCAGCAGGTGACGAATCGTGATTGCGGTCTCGGCAGGTACCAGCTCGTAGCCGTCCTCGGTCGGCTTTGCTATCTGCATCTCGCGATCGAACTCGGGCAGGTAGTTCCCGACCGGGTCGTCGAGCAGGAAGTGGCCATCCTCGAACAGGATCATGACGCCCGTCGCCGTTATCGCCTTGGTCATCGACGCAATCCTGAAGATGTCGTCGCTTCGCATGGCACGACCCGCCGCCAGGTCCGCCTGTCCGAACGCCTTCAGGTACGCGAGCTCGCCGCGTCGCTGCACCAGCACGACAGCGCCGGCGACCTGGCCGGTCTCCAACGCACGTTCGACGGCGGCGTCGATCCGATCGAGTCGGTCGGCGGAAAATCCAAGCGTTTCCGGGTCCGCGGGCAATTCGCGTGCTGACAGCGCGCCCGCGAACAGCAGCAAAATGATGCCAAGCCATTGTTTCTTCATGTTTGTCTCCGCTGGCGGATTCGCCCCGCTCTTCTATATTTTTAGTGTACACGGGGCAGTTAGTCACAACGACGAGGGGGGACACCATGGACCGCAGGCAGTTCTGCAGAACGACGCTGGCCGCGACGATCGCGGGCAGCTTTCCATACCTGGCCGGGTGCGGCGAGAAAGCACCGGTCGCAACCAAGGCCGACACGAGTATTCCGGCCGTGTCACTGGACGGCGCCGAGATTGAGCTCGAGAAGGCCGCCATTCATGAGCTCGGACAGGCGCTCGACGGCCCGGTGATGCTCTCCGGGCATCCCGAATACGATATCGCCCGCAGGATCTGGAACGGCATGCACGACAAGCGGCCGGCGCTGATCGCGAAGGTCGCGAGCGCGGCGGACGTCAGCGAAGCCATAAGTTTCGCCCGCGACAACAACCTGCTCGTCGCGGTCCGCGGCGGCGGCCACAGCTGGCCGGGCAAATCCGTTTGCGAGGGCGGCCTGATGATCGACCTCTCCGGCCTCAACAAGGTCATGGTCGACGCGTACGATCGACGCGCCTATTGCGGCGGGGGCGCGCTGCTCAACAACCTCGACACGGCGGCGCTCGAACACGGCCTCGTCACGACGGCCGGGGTCGTGTCGCACACGGGCGTCGGCGGCTACACGCTGGGTGGGGGCTTCGGTCGCTTGAATCGCAAGCACGGGCTTACGATCGATAACCTGCTCGGCGCTGAAATCGTGACGGCGGACGGCCAGGTCCGCCACGTCTCGAATGACGAAGACGCCGAGCTTTTCTGGGCTATTCGTGGCGGCGGCGGCAACTTCGGGGTCGTTACCCGCTTCGAGTTCCAGCTGCACCCGTTCGACCGCAACGTGTTATCCGGCATGATCGCGTGGCCGATTGACCAGGCTCGCGACGTGCTCGACTTTTACGGCGGCTGGTACCAGGGCCTCTCTGACGACCTGTACGTCGGTCCGGCGATGGTGACGATGCCCGACGGCACGAGCGTCGTCGCGATGGAGGTCGTCTACGCGGGCGACCCGGCCGCGGGCGAAAAGGAACTGGCACCGCTGCGCAGTATCGGCAAACCGCTCGACGACGGCGTCAAGGTGCAGGACTACATGGTCATGCAGACGCAGGAAGATGCGGCGCTCGCGCACGGCATCCGCTCGTATGCGAAGAGCGGCTTGGCGAAAGAGATCACGCCGGAGCTGGTCGACACGCTGGTCGAAGCATTCGTAGCCGATCCCCGGATTGCGTTCTTCACCCACACCGCCGGCGGCGCGGTCAAACAGGTCGGCGAACTCGATACCGCGTTCCCGCATCGCAACGCCGAGACGATGCTTCTGGTCGCTTCCTTCTGGGAAAACCCGGCGGACGACGAGGAGTGGATGGCGAAGAGCCGTGAGTGGTTTGCGGCGATCGAACCGCATACCGGCGGCTACTACGACAACATCGATTCGGACGGTGAAGGCGCGGCGGGCAACTACGGCCCGGCCTACGATCGCCTGAGCCGCATCAAGGCCCGCTACGACGCCGGCAACCTGTTTCGGCTGAACAGCAACGTCAGGCCGGCAGCTAGCGCCTGAGGCTCAGGCGCCGCCGGCGTAGCCCTGCTGCCGCCAGGCCTCGTAGATGACGACGGCGGCGGAGTTGGACAGGTTCAGGCTGCGCGAGCCTTCGCGCATCGGCAGCCGGAGCCGCTGCTCCGCCGGCTCCGCTTCGAGCACGGCGTCGGGAAGGCCGCGCGTTTCCGGCCCGAACAGGAATGCATCGCCGGGGATGTACTTCGGCGTGTCGTAGCGGGTCCGACCCCGCGTGCTCAGCGCGAAGACGCGCGGGTCGCCCAGCGCCTGCCGGCATTCGGCCAGCGAGTCGTGGACGACGACGTCGGCGAACTCGCGGTAGTCGAGGCCGGCCCGCTTCAGGCGCGTGTCGTCGAGCTCGAAGCCGAGCGGCCGGACGAGATGCAGCGCGGTGCCGGTATTGGCACACAGCCGGATGATGTTGCCGGTGTTCGGCGGTATCTCCGGCTGGAACAGGATGATCGAGAACATTCCTGTAGAATGCCGCATCCGATGAGCACGCAAAACCAGTCCAGCCTCACGACCGACCTCTGCGGTCTGTCCATGACCTCACCGATCGTTCTCCTGTCCGGCTGCGTAGGCTTCGGCGAGGAGTACACGCGCGTCGAGGGATTCTCGAACAATGACGTGGGCGGCGTCGTTCTCAAGGGCACGACGGGTGATGCTCGTCTCGGCAATCCGCCGCACCGCGTCTTCGAGACGCCACAGGGCATGCTCAACGCGATCGGCCTGCAGAACCCCGGCGTGGACGCGGTGGTCGACGATATCCTGCCGGGCCTTGATTTCAAGGAAACGCGCTTCCTTGCCAACGTCTCCGGGTCGACGATCGAGGAGTACGAGCGCGTTACGAAGCGCTTCGACGACTCGCCGATCGACGCGATCGAGATCAATATCTCCTGCCCGAACGTGAAGGAAGGCGGCGTGCAGTTCGGCAACGACCCCATCATGTCCGCGCGCGTCGTCGAAGCCTGCCGCGCGCAGACGACGAAACCGATCATCACCAAGCTGTCGCCGAACCAGACCGACATTCGCGAGAACGCCCGGCTGTGCATCGAAGCCGGCAGCGACGGTTTTGCGGTCATCAATACGCTGATGGGCATGGCGATCGATATCGAAAATCGCGTGCCCGTGATCGGCAATCGCCAGGGCGGGCTGTCGGGACCGGCGATCAAACCGATTGCGCTGCTAAAGGTCCACCAGGTCTACGAGGTGGCGAAGGAGCACGACGTGCCGATCATCGGCCAGGGCGGCATCACGACGCCGAACGACGCTATCGAGTTCCTGGTCGCGGGTGCGACGGCGATCGGTATCGGCACGGCGCTGTTCTACGATCCACTCGTCTGCAGGAAGATCAATGACGGAATCGCCGCGTATCTCGAGCGGCATTCGATGTCTTCCATTACCGAGCTCGTTGGCTCGCTGGCTTGATCGACCCGATTCAGCGCTCGTAGACACGCTCGCCGTTCATCCACGTCTCGCGCACTCGCGCCCGCTTTGACCACCATTCGTCGAGAGCATATTTCAATGGATAGCCTGATTACGCAGGCTCGCTAGTCCAGGTCGCCGTGTTTTCGCCAGCTGTGCTCGTCGTCATCCGGCGCCCAGCGGCCCGACAAAACCGGTGTCTTGCCGACCCTCGTGCGCGCATACAGGACAAGAAACGCCGCCGAGCTCAGGAACAGGCTCACGAGCGGTACCTGCTGGCGCCAGTCGAGCGCCTCGTCATAGGCGCGGGCGACAATCCACATCGCCATCTCGCCGGCAATGAACAGGGAATTCAGCAGCACGAACGCAAACACGAGCCATTGGGGCATGGCCTGCCAGAGCCGGCCGAGCCCGTCCCGCCAGCCCCAGGCCGAAACGAACAGCAGGGTGACAAAAGCGATCACCGCGATCGCGAACGGTATCGCCGCGGCCTGCACGTACATCATGCCCTCGAGGTCAGGCGCCGACTGGCCGCCGCCCATGAACAGGACCATGAGCGAGAAAAGCGTCGAGACAACGATCATTGCGAGAACGGCGAGGGTCAGGGGAGTAATCACGGCGAGGCTCGGAACCTGGTGTCGTCGTAGTGTACGTCGGCCGAAATGAAAAAGGGGCCCGGTGTGCGGGCCCCTGCGTCTTGCGTGGGGCTACCTTCTGACCCTGGTGATGTAGAACGACTGTGTCGAGAAGCCGATCCGGGTGCACTCGCCGTCCTCATTGTAAGAGAACGTGACGAACGAGAAGTCGGACACCGTCCGTATTTCGTCGAGCAGGCCCGCGTCCGATGTGTTGCAGAATGCCCTTTCTCCATCGGCATCCTCCGCCTGGCAGAATCCGAAGCGGAACACCCCGCCGGCGCCGTCGGAGATCGAGCGACTGCCGCAGCCGATGAACTCGTTATCGTTCCTGGCGTTTGCGGCCGTCAGCATATCCCCGCTAGCCGTCAGGTTGACCAGGTCGACGTCGACCGGAAATGGCGTTTTTTGGCCGGCGTATGCGGCCGTCGATAACAACGCGATCGCTGTCGCGACCATGATCTTCTGTTTCATCTGGTTTTCTCCCTGTTGGTTATTCGTTGTCGTTCTTAAAGGCGCCCGTCTATGGCGCCCGTGTTCAAGTGGCGGAAGAGCCGCTTGAGCATTTCGTCGCGGTCCTCAGGCCTGAGCCTCGCGATCTCGGTCTGCAGCTGAACCATCTCGGCCTCGTTGATTCGCCCGACCTGAGAAAAATAGTCGAGCCGTTGCGAAACCGCCTCGCGACGCTGTTCGTACTCGAGGGCCATCTGCGGATCCATCGGCAA
>JAAUXY010085096.1_pt1 | contig 37927 bp, 44 predicted proteins | sample 7278121 | NCBI WGS metagenome assembly JAAUXY01 (sample SAMN14350117, study PRJNA611818) | marine sediment metagenome | isolation source: surface marine sediment (1.8m) | place: French Polynesia: Moorea | collected 2018-08
CGCTTCTTCTGGGGTCCGATGACTGGGCTGGCGCTGATCGCCGCCGCCCTGGCATGGATGGGATGGTGAGGTCATGAGCTTCGCCACTCAGGTCCTGTCGCGATCCCTCAATGTGTTTCATCTCGCCGGCAGTGCCTGCAACAACTGCGACATCGAGATCCTTGACGCGCTCACGCCGAAGTACGACCTCGAGCGTTTCGGCATTGTCCTGGTTGGGAGCATCCGGCACGCGGATCTGATCCTCTTGTCGGGCATCTTCAACAAGAAGGCGGCCATCCGCGCCAAGCGGCTCTACGAACAGGCGCCGAAACCGGTGGTGGTGATCGCCGTTGGCGGTTGTCCGTGCACCGGGATCATCTTCCGCGGCTCCTACAACTGGGACGGCCCACCCAGCAATTACATTCCCATCGACGCCTACCTGCCGGGATGCCCGCCAAAGCCGGAGGCCATCATCGCGGCGGTGCTCAAGGTCGTCGAACGCCTGCGAAGCGGCGAGATCGTGCCGAAGAGGCGAATGAAGGAGAGCGAGCCGGCAATGCCGCCGGCGCCGACGGCGAGCAAGGCGTAGCGCCCGCTTCGAAAGGAGAACCGCGTGACTCGCGAAGATGTCCTCAGCCGCATAAAGGCTGCGCTTACAGACCGGCTGCTCAGCCTCGAGGAGAAATCGGCCAAGCGGGTGTTCATCGAGGTCTCGCCGGACGACATTCCCGAAGCCAGCCGTCTGATGTTCAAGGATCTTCAGGCACGCTTTCAGATTGCCACCGGTGTCGACACTCCCACCGCCATCGAAGTGCTTTATCACTGGGCCCTGGACTCGCTGGGGTGTGTCGTCACTGTGCGCGCGCGGCTGAACCGCGAAAGCCCCGAGATCGAGTCCATTGCGCCCCTTTGCCCCGCGGCCGAATGGATCGAGCGGGAAATGTGGGAGTTGCTGGGCATCAGATTTCTCAACCACCCAGACCTGCGGCATTTGCTGCTGGGCGATGATTGGCCCGAAGGTAAGTACCCCCTGCGTCGGGATTACCAGGGGTGAGACGGCCATGACCAAGCGGACAATCATACCAATCGGCCCCTATCATGCCCTTCAAGAGGAGCCGGAATTCTTCAAGCTGCACGTGGAAGGCGAGCGGGTCGTCCATCTGGATATCGAGATTGGTTACAACCACCGAGGCATCGAGAAGCTTTCCGAGTCCAAGGACTTCGAGGAAACCATATTCATGGTCGAGCGCATCTGCGGAATCTGCTCGACGTCCCATCCGATCGCCTGCGTCCAGGCGATCGAGGAGGCAAGCGAAATCGAGGTGCCGGAGCGCGCGCTGTTCATCCGATCGACAATTGGGGAATTGGAACGCCTCCATTCGCACTTCCTCTGGCTGGGCCTTGCCGGACACTTCCTTGGCTTCAATACGATCTGGATGTGGGCGTGGCGGTACCGCGAGGATCTGCTCAGTATCCTGGAGCTCATCACCGGCAATCGAAATCACTACGGCATGATGAAGCCGGGCGGCGTCCGCCGGGACATCCTGCCGGAAAGCACCCCGGAGATCGAAAGGATGCTGGATGGGCTCAAGAAACCCATCGAGATGTTCCGGGGAGCCGTCTTGGACGATCCGCTGTTGCACGCACGGACCCAGGGTGTCGGCGTCTTGAACCGGCAGCAGGCGATCGACTTTGGCGCGCTTGGCCCGACCGCCCGGGCCTCCGGTGTCGACATCGACGTGCGCCGCGACCATCCGCACGCCGCCTATGGCCTGGTCGATTGGAAGGTGATCACCCGCGACAACGGCGACGTCTTTGACAAGGCCGTGGTTCGAATTCTGGAGATGTTCGAATCGATCAAGATCATCGAACAGTGCCTGGAACACCTCAAAACCCGAAACGGAGAGATCGACTCCAACCCCCCGCACGTCGACGCGGGCGAAGGCATTGGCCACTACGAAGCGCCGCGCGGCGAAGTCTTCCACTATATCCGCAGCGATGGCAGCAACCGTCCAGTCCGTCACAAGGTGCGGGCGCCCAGCTTCATGAATGTGCCAACGAATGCCGTGACGGTTCTGGGAGCGACAGTGGCCGACGCCACGATCATCCTGGCGGCGGTCGATCCTTGCTACTGCTGTACCGAGCGCATGGCGAGCGCCGTGGACCGGACGAGCGGCAATCGGGTCTGGGACGGCCGAGACCTCATCCGCCTGTCGCAAGAGAAAACGGAGCGCTTGAAGAAAGAAACGGGCTGGCAAGAGCCCCAGCTGCCCTTCGAGTGATGGAAAGGGCACGCGCATGGAGTTGATCGTCCATCCGGTGCTTCTGCCGATCACGTTCCCCCTGCTGGCCGGGTTGATCTGCCTCTTGATCCCTCGCGCCGCTCAGCGGACCCGCGCCATGGTGGCAGTGGTGTCGGCGGCGGTGACGGTCGGCGTCGTGTGGCCGCTCTTCTCGGATCGAGACGAACTCCTGGAGCTGGGCATCTGGTTCTCGTTGCGCGTCGACGGGTTGAGCGCCTTCGTCCTGCTGGCCATCGCGGTCTTCGGCTTCCTGATCGCCTTGTACTCCTGGAGATACATGACGGGACGCGAGCGGCACCGCGAGTATTTTGCCTATCTGCTGTGGACGCTGGGGGTCGCCTGCGGCGTGGTTCTCGCCAACGACCTGCTCATCCTGCTGGTTTTCTGGGGTTTTCTGGCGCTCGTCCTCTATCTGATGATCGGGATCGCGGGCGCCGGCGCCGCGGAGGCCGCCCGCAAGGCGCTGATGATCGTAGGGGGCACGGATGCGCTGCTCGTTCTCGGCGTGGCCTTGCTGTGGGACCTCTCCGGATCCACCCGAATGGATGCCGCTGCAGTGCCGATCGAGGGATTCGCGGCTCATGTCGCGTTTCTCACCTTCGTCGCCGCCACCTTTGCCAAGGCCGGCGCGATACCGCTTCACGCCTGGGTTCCCGATTGTGGAGCAAGGGCGCTCGTCCCGGTGACGGCCTTCTTGCCGGCCTCGCTTGACAAGCTGCTGGGACTCTATCTGCTCGCCCGCTGCGTTCTGGAGCTTTTCGAGATCACATCAGCATTGCAGACGATGCTGATGCTGCTCGGCGCCATTTCGATCCTGGCCGGGGGGCTGATGGCTTTGATCCAGCGGGATCTGAAGGTCTTGCTCGCCTACAGCAGCATCAGCCAAGTCGGCTACATGGTCCTCGGAATTGGTTGCGGCACCCCGCTTGGCCTGGCCGCCGCCCTGTTCCACATGCTCAACAACACGATCTACAAGTGCTGCCTGTTTCTCTGCGCCGGCGCGGTCGAGCGTTCCGCAGGGACCACCGACCTCGACCGGCTCGGCGGTCTCGGGAAGGCGATGCCCCTGACGTTGGCTGCCTTCACAGTCGCGGCGCTGGCGATCGCCGGGGTCCCGCCACTCAACGGCTTCGCCTCGAAATGGATGATCTACCAGGCCATCATCGGTACTGGCGAGACGGGCGGACCAGGTTGGATCTTGTGGCTCGCGGCCGCGATGCTGGGCTCGGCGCTCACGCTAGCGGGCATCGCGAGGGCCCTGCACGCGACATTCCTCTGCAAGGCGGCGCCCAACATTGCCGAGCGATCGATCCGGGAAGCGCCAACCTCTATGGTTCTGCCTGCCGTCGCCTTGGCGGCTTGCTGCGGCGTCTTCGGCGTGTTTGCCTACGCTGTCCCCCTCGAGCTCCTCGTCTTTCCCGCGGTCCGCGCCGACGTGATCGGCGTCTGGTGGGCAGGTCCGGCAACGATCCTGATCCTGGTCGCCGTCGGCCTTGGCGGCGGCGTCTACGCGATGACCATGACCGCCGGAAAGCTTCGGCGTAGTGAGACCTACATCGGCGGCGAGCACCTGGACGAAGTCTATATACGGGGCGAGGAACGGGGCCCCGGCCGGCATGTGGAGGTCACGGGGGCGGACTTCTACGATGCGGTCGAGAAGCTGCCTGGCTTGCGCCGCCTATACCGGCTGGCCAGGACGAAAATCTTCGACGTCTACGAGGTCGGCGCGAAATCCGCCTTCTATTTTGTCGCACTGCTGCGCGGCGCGCACAGCGGTGCCCTACCGGTTTATCTGACATGGTTCATTGCCGGGCTGCTGGTGGTGCTCTACGCAATGACCCAGATCGGCCCCAGACATGATTGAAGTCATTGCCGTTTTGACTTTGTTCATGATCGCTGCGGCGATTGTCGCGGTCGGGACTTCGCGCTTGCTGTTCTCGGTCGTCAGCGTCGGTGCCGTAGGGTTTTTGTTGACGATTGCGTTTCTGTTCCTGGGCGCGCCGGATGTTGCCATCGTACAGATCGGGGTCGAAGTCATCAGCCTCGTGATCTTGATTCGGGCGACCATCGGCCGCGACGCCAAGATGGCGGTTGGCCGCCGTCGGTTCTTTGGGCTGATTGCAGCGACGACCTTCGTCGCGGCCATTGGACTCTTCGGAATCCATGCCTTTTCCGACTTTCCGGAGTTCGGCAGCTCGGTTATGGAGAGATTCACCGACGCCCCTTCCAACAGGTACCTGCAGGACGGTCTGGCCAGTACCGGGGCGCGGAACATCGTAACAGCGGTTTTGCTCGACTTCCGCGCCTACGACACCCTTGGGGAGGCGACCGTCCTGTTCTGCGCCGTCTTGGGCGCCCTCGCGATCCTTCGCCGGAAGGCGCGAGCGGCCACTACTCTCGAACAAAGCGAAGCTAGACAAGAATGAACAAACGTTCCACCGGCGAAGGCATGGGTGAAATCGTTCGAACCGTGGCCCGTTGGCTCAACGGCATCATCCTGACTTACGGAATCTACATCGTACTCTACGGCCACATTACGCCAGGCGGCGGCTTTGCCGGGGGCGTCATCATCGCCTGTGGGTTCATCCTGCTGACGTTGGCCGGCGGGCAACAGCTGGGGCTGAGCTATTTCAGCAAGACAGCGGCTTCATCTCTCGGTAGCGCCGGGGTCCTGCTCTTCCTGGCGCTCGCCTGGATAGGCATGTGGACGGCCGGTGGCGCGTTTCTCCAGAACTTCATCGGTGCCTCCGAAGAAGAGCGATTCACGCTTCTCAGCGCGGGCACCGTGTCCATCGCGGAGGTCAGCATCGGGTTAGTGGTCACAAGTTTGTTGTTCCTGGTGTTCACGGTGCTGGCCGCCTTTCAGATCCTCCCCGGGAGCAGCGAGGAGGAAGAGGAGGACCCATGATCTATCCCTTGGCCTTTCTGTTGATCCTCGTCGGGCTCTACGGCGTCGTCGCGAACCGGAATACGGTCAAGATCGTGATCAGCCTCTTGATCATGCAGCACGGCGTCCACCTGCTTCTGATTCTCATTGGCTACCGAAGCGAAGGCACGCCGCCCATCATGGATCCAGGGACGGCGCCAACGATTTTTTCGGGAGCCGCGGTTGATCCGCTTCCTCAGGCCGTCGTGCTCACATCAATCGTCATCGGTTTGGGTGTTCTCGCGCTCTTGGTGGCTTTGTGTGTCCGGCTCTATGAGCGTTACGGGACCTTTGATGTCGGCGAGATGACAAGGCTGAGAGGATAGGCCAGGTACTTGAGATATGGAAAAGGCAGTGAATTGCTGATTCCCCTGTTCATAGCGATACCCTTGGCGGTGGCCTTCTTGCTTCCGTTGGTCGCGCGCGATCGGCCGGTCCTCTCCGACTGCTTGGCCAACGCCACCATGGCCGGCCTCACGATCATGGCCTTCGCCAGCGTCGGCGAGGAGGCCTTGTACCACATGGGCGCATGGCCCACGCCGATCGGGATCGACCTGCGACTCGACCCGCTCGCGTCCCTGCTGCTGATCGCCGTCAATCTGGTCGGGTTGGCCGCCGGCATTTATTCGGTCGACTACATGCGGCGGTACACGGACAAGCGGCGCTTCTACAGCCTGTTCCTTTTTTTGGTGGCGGGAATGAACGGCGTCATCCTCGCCGGCGACCTCTTCAACCTCTACGTCTTGATGGAGATCGCGGCCGTGGCCTCTTATGCCCTGGTCGCTTTCGGCTGCCAGCACGAAGAACTCGAGGCCTCCTTCAAGTACGCCATATTGGGAACGCTGGCATCCAGCTTCATCCTGATCGGGGTGGCGCTGGTATACGGCGTGACCGGCACCTTGAACATGGCCCATATCGCGAGCCGCACGTCGGACAGCGGCATGGATCCGTCGCTCCTCTTTGCGATCGCGCTGTTCATCTGCGGGTTCAGCATGAAGGCTGCGCTCGTGCCTTTTCACGCCTGGCTGCCCGACGCCCATCCTTCGGCGCCCGCGCCGGTCTCTGCCATGCTTTCCGGCGTCCTCATCAAGGCGATCGGAATCTACGTCGTGGCGCGCCTGATCTACAACGTCTTCGGCGCGGAGGAAGGCGTACTCGGGTTGCTTCGATGGCTGGGTGTGATCTCCATGGTCGTGGGCGGGCTGCTCGCCACCGGTCAGTGGGACATGAAGCGTCTCTTCGCCTATAGCAGCATCTCTCAGGTCGGATACATCGTGCTGGGGCTCGGTCTCGGAACACCGCTCGGCGTCGTCGGCGCGCTCTATCATCTGGTCAATCATTCCATTTTCAAAGCGCTGCTGTTTCTCAATGCCGGTGCCGTGGAGTACGCCACCGGCAGTCGAGACCTGAAACGGCTGGGTGGACTGAACCGAGTGATACCCGTGACCGGGGCAACGTCCCTGGTGGCGTCCATGTCGATTGCGGGGATTCCCCCGTTGAACGGATTCTGGAGCAAACTGATCATCGTCGTGGCTTGTGTTCAAAGCGGGTTCTACGGCCTGGCCGCGGTGGCGGTCGCCGTGAGTATCGTCACCCTGGGATACCAGCTGAAGGCGCAGCGATACGCGTTCTTTGGGGCGGGGTCGCCGGTTTCGACACCCTCACTGGGTGAGCCGCGTCTCATGGCAACGGCGATGGTCGTCCTGGCGATCGGATGCATGGCGCTTTCGGTGCTGGTGATAGGCGGTCTGGGCGATCCGATCCTGATAGGCCCAGCGGCGCAGGCCCTCCTCAACGGAGCCTTCGCCCTCTAGCGGCGAGCAAGCAGGTCTCGAGGTCCGAGAAAGAACAGATGCCTAGGATCGTCGAACATAGCCCCAAGAGGCAGAAGGCCGAAAGGTTCTCCGGGGCCAAACCCGAAAACAAATCGGGCGAGGCGGTGGCCAATCATCGCTTCGCCAAGCGCCTAGTGCTGTTTGCTTTCGCGTTTGTGTTCTGGCTCCTCTTGGTCTGGCCCGTCGCGCCCGCCGATGGCCGTCTGCTTTGGGGAGACATCTCGGCCGGCCTGGTGGTCGCGGGCTTCGTGGCCCTGGTGGCGCGACAGATCGTCACAGAGCGCTTCGGTCGCCTGCTCGATCCGCTGCGCTACTTTTGGGCAGCCGTCTACCTCTTTGTGTTCGGCTACTACGTGATCAAAGCGAACCTCGATGTGGCGTACCGCGTGCTGCATCCCGCCATGCCGATCTGCCCGGGCATCGTAAGGGCGACCTCGAAGCTTCGTTCTTCATCGGCACGAACGGCTTTGGCCAACAGCATCACGCTCACGCCGGGCACGCTGACGGTCGACATCGCGGAAGACGGCACCTTCTATGTGCACTGGATCAATGTTCGGAGCCTCGAGGAAGAGGAAACTGCGAAGCGGATCCTCGGTCGTTTCGAATGGTTTATCCAAAAGATACTCGAATAGGTCAGTGGGTGGGCAACCGTGACTCCTTTTGACACGCTCTACGCGACATTGGTGGCGGGACTGCTGATCTGTTGCGCCCTCTGCTTGTATCGCATCGCTCGCGGTCCGACGGCACCGGATCGTTTGGTGGCGATCGACATCCTCGGCACGGTCATGGTCGGGTTCGTCGGCATTCTCACCGCGGTCCTGGGCAAGGAGTACCTGCTGAATGTGGCGATCGTCTGGGCCCTGATCAGCTTTGTCGGGACCTTGGCCTTGGCGAAATACCTGGTCGGGAAGGGCTTGCATGAGTGAGATCCTAGGCGGGACCATCATCGCGATCGGTGTCTTGTTCGACATCTTCGGATGTATTGGTCTGGTGCGCTTCCCGGACGTGTACAACCGCCTTCAGGCCTCAACGAAGTGCGTGACGGTCGGCACCTGTTTCATCCTGGTGGGCAGTCTGATCCTGCTCGGTTCGCTGCCGGGCACGGTCAAGGGGATCATTTGCATCGCCTTCGTCCTGATCACATCGCCGACAGCGGCCCACGCCCTGGCCCGCGCGGCGCATCGATCGGGCATCGCGCAGTGGGAACGGAGCGTTGTGGACCACTACGAAGAGGACTTTCCGGTTCGCCGCGGGACGGAGGAGAAGCAATGAGACTACCGAGTTTCCTCCAGCCCCGGATTCTCGCTCAGGCGGTTCGGGCGGTGCTTTCGCCGCCCTTCACGACGAAGTTTCCGCGCGAAGCCTTTCAACCGGTGGAGAGCTTCCGAGGTCGGCCGAGGTTCGACGAGCAGGCTTGCATCGGCTGCGGCGCCTGCGCGGAGGTCTGCCCTCCCAAGTGTATCGATGTGATCGATGACCTTGAAGCAAGGCCACCGAAGCGCCGATTGGTCCAGCATCTCGACGCGTGCATCTGGTGCGGACAGTGCGAGCGCTATTGCCCCACGCAGCAGGGAATCAAACTGAGCAACGAATACGACTGCGTTGGTTTCTCGCCCGAGGATTTCGAAGAGCGTGTCGAGAAGGATTTGCTCCTCTGCGAGTTGTGCGGCTCGGTGCTCGCGCCGGTGGATCAGATTCGTTGGCTGGCCCAGCGGCTGGGCCCGCTGGCCTTCGCCAATCCGACGCTGATGATGGTCGTTAGCCGGGACCTCGGCTTGGTTGATCAGGGCGTCAAAGGCCAGGGCGAGGAGGTGCTGCGCGGCGACCGACTGACCCTCCAATGCCCCAAGTGCCGGCGCAAGACCGCTTTCGCCGTCTAGGTGGCGAAGCGGAGCTGCGCCAAGCCGGGCACGAGCGGCCTCAGGGAAGTCGTGGTCGCGCCCGGGATCAGGGATGAAGCCGTGGATGTTACGTTTCTCTCGAAGTTGAAACGCCTTCTGAAAGATCGCGTCGTCGTGCTCGGCGTGGGCAATCGTTGTCGGCGCGACGACGGCGCCGGCTCGTTGTTGGCCGAGCAGCTTGACGGGCAGACCGGCGTACAGGCGATCGATGCCGGCGCGGTCCCCGAGAACTATCTCGAGAAGGTGGCGCGATCGCATCCGGGCACGGTTCTCATCCTCGACGCGGTCGATTTTGGCGGGACGCCTGGAGATCTGCGCATCCTCGAGCCGGAACTCATCAGCCCCTCGGGTGTCTCCACCCATGGTCTTTCGCTCCAGTTCACCGCAGATTTCTTGAAGGCCAGGACCCAAGCGCGCCTGGTGGTCTTGGCCATCCAACCTGCCGATATCGGTATGGGCACGGAACTCTCCGAAGAGGTGTCTCGGGCGGTCGAGCAACTCAAAGATGCCTTGCTCTCAGCTTTCCACAAGCACCTGAGTGAATTGCAGGGCGCGTAGTCTCGAAGCCGGACGGTAGAAAGCCCGCGCCGCTTTGAACCAGGTCATTGGCGAATTGCGGGCTTTGAAAGACCACGAGGACGGGGAGCTCGATCGACGTGGTTCAGCGCCAGGAGGTCGCGGATTGGAAGTCGAGGAGGCGCTGCGCCGAACAGGCTGACTGCGATTGACCTGAGCCCTTCCCTTAACGCGCCGCGGTCCACTGGATGCGTCGTTGGCAATCGACTGCACCGAGTCTTCCCATCCCCTCGATCGCTACTCCATCCACTACCGCTCTGCGATGCCACCAGACTAGATCAGGTCAATTCTTGGCACCGACGCCGGAAGCGGATCAGGGTTCTTGGATCGACTGTATGTAGTAGACCAGCTCCAGGACCCGATTGCGAACCACGAAGTCGTTCATGGGACCGGGGCCGTGCCGGGTCATCGACTGAGCCATGTACCGATCGCCCCAGACCGGCATCTTGCGTTCGCCGTGAGCGGCAACCTCTTTGCGCCCGTCGATAACTTCGAAAACCCTGTCGAGCGGGAAGACGCCCTTGTTGTTCTTGCTGAGCTGGGTCAGGTCGCCGGGATCGACGCCGCGAAAGATCCTGATGAGAAAGCCCGCGCCCTTGCCGTCTGCGCCGTGGCACGAGGCGCAGGAGTTGCGGAACTCGGCAGCGCTCGCTGCAAAGCGCTCTTCACCCTCCTGAGCGTAGGCCGTGCCGGCTTGGACGAGAGCCAGAATGGCGGCGAGCGCCATGGTGCGGAGTGGAAACTGTGACATGGGACCCTCCCCAACGTGGTCGATACCTGCGTCCTCCCAGCGATGGCCGAGGAAGGCCGCCAACAACCCGAGTCGATTTCAGGCTGAATCTGACTTCGTTGATGCAGGTCAAGCTTTGGGCAGTCCGCTATCGTATTCCTGCGCCACCTTCGTTCTGGCCAAGGCCTACGTAGCAGTCGAGCACGTCTTCTCGGCGAAGTCGCTCGTAAGTCGGCTCTTTGCGGTAGAATGGGCATCCTGGCTACATCGCTGGGGCGGCGCGGAACAGCCTGATTCGGAAAGGACCTGGTCTTGACGTACGGACATCCGATTCGTTACTCCCGCCGGCCCAGACCAGTGAATTCAAGCTTCCTTTTTCGCGCGTGTCGCCATCGTGCCGCACGGCGAGCGCGTGATCCAAGCCGACATGCTGCACAAGGCAGTCCCTATCGAACCACTGAACGGTTTGCAAAAATGCGTGCCCGAGATCAAGTGGCTTTCCCGCTCATGAACGCCTCGCATACCGAAGGAGCCTGGAGATAACCGCACTGCCACAGCCCGGGTCGGTTCAGCCCGAAGCCGTAGCCGCGCATGTCCAGCAGCTTGCGGGCGTTATCGGCGAGCGGAACATCTTCCGCCCCTCAGCCCTCACCGCAGCCGCAGGCTACATCCGCGAAGTTTGGACCGGGCAGGGCTACGAAGTCGGCGCCCAAAGCTTCGAGGAAGGCGGCGTCCTCTGCGAGAACCTCGAAGTCACGCGACCGGGCAGGCAGGCGGATCAAATCCTGCTCGTCGGCGCCCACTACGATTCCGTGAGGGGCAGCCCGGGCGCCAACGACAACGGCAGCGGTGTAGCAGCCCTGCTCGAGCTTTCCAGGCTCTTCAGGCAGGCGCAGCCGAATCTATCGCTGCGTTTTGTCGCCTTCGTGAACGAGGAGCCGCCGTTCTTTATCACGGGCCGCCAAGGCAGCATGATCTATGCCAAGGCGGCCCGCCGGCGGGGCGATGATATCCGGCTGATGATCGCGCTCGAGACGATCGGATACTATTCCGATGCACCCGGAAGCCAGAAATACCCGCCGTTGTTTGACCTGTTTTATCCGGACGCCGGCAACTTCCTGGGCTTCGTGTCCAACCTGCAGTGCCGGAAGACCATGCGCAGGATGGTCCGCCTCTTCAGGGCCGCCTCGGATTTTCCGGTCGAGCACGTGGCCACCCTCGGCGCGGTGCCCGGCGTGAGCTGGAGCGACCATCGCTCCTTCTGGCGCTACGGCTACCCCGCGCTGATGGTGACGGACACCGCTCTCTACCGCTACCCCTATTACCACAGCGCGCAGGACACGCCGGACAAAGTCCACTATCCCGAGCTCGCTCGGGTGACGGAAGGGCTCTTCGGGGCGCTCTCGCGTCTCGCCGCGGAAGGTTTCGATGGCCGTGACAGCGGCTTCTTGACGCGGATCAAGGCTTTTGCCGGACGGTCAAGATGAAATCGTTGCCATGGCGCTGTGGAAATTGACCCCCGTCGATCTCAAGGATCCCAACTGGCTGGCCAGCTCTCACCGCGGCCGGCTCCTGGTTCGGGCGCCCTCGGAAGCCGCCGCCCGCGAGGCGGCCGAGGAGGCCTTTGGCGTGAAGACGCGCTTTGCGCCGGGGGCGGGCGTGACGGCGCCGCCCTGGAAGAGAGACAACCTGGTCAAGGCGGAGCGGATCGACGACGAGCGCTACGATCCGGAGGGCCCGACGGAGGTCCTCGATCCGAGCCTCTGATGCCGTCGTGACCGGGTCGAGGCCCAGCGCGTACCGAAAAACTATGCTGCGGCCGGAGCCGGCCGCGATTGCGGTGCCTTTTTCAAGCGTTTGCGGGCTCGGATCAGCCCGGCCTCGATCCGCGCGAAGGCCATCGATTTCCGGTCATAGACAGCGAGGTCGAGCCCCAGGCTCCCCGCCAGAGCCTCTACGACCGGCAGGGGTGCCGGATCGGCGTGTCGCCAGACCGGTCTGAGCTCGCGGAGAAAGACGTTGACCGTGACGGGGCCGATGCCGAAGAAGTCCAGGAGCTTCCTCTCCAGATCCTGACTGTCCTTCGCCGCGGCGTGCAGCTCGGTCAGGCGGCCCCGATAGGCGGTCATCAGCTGCTCGCAGTCCCGAAGAATCTGTTCGGATTTTCGGCCGTCGTAACGGACGTATCCGCCTTCGCGCATGATCGGATCGACGAGGGTGTCCCACCCGGCCTCGAGGATGCGTCGAGGGGTCAACAGCCTGTGCCGCGCAAAGGCCATGTAGGTGTGCTTGGCGATCGTCTCGGAGATCCTGGCGCCGAAGAGGATACTGGCAAGAAACCACTTGAAGAGCGCGGCGTCGCTGCCGTCGGCAAGGGCGATTCCCAGCTCTTCCGAGTACAGCGGGCTCGATTCCAGATCTTCGAGGGTGATCGCCATGACTCAGGCCGCGGGCGCCACGGTCGCGCGACCGTCGCCTCTGAAAGCCTCGTCGGCCTCGGCCACGAGCCGTTCCGCATCGTCGCCGTAGCGGGGCGAGAAGTGAAAGGGAACCAGGCGTCGCACCTTCGCCAAACGGGCGACGCAGCCCGCCTGGGCGGCCGTCAGATGGTTCTTCCTCGCGGCCATCTCCGCATCCTCTTCCAGGAAAGGCGTCTCGATGAAGAGGATATCGGCCCCCGACGCAAGCTGGACGATCTTCTGCCGGTTTTCCCTGGAATAGCGCGCGTCGGTTACATAGGCCACTTTCTGCCCGGGCAGGATCTCCGCAATGTCGGATTTCAGAGGGCCGAGCGGCAGCCACTCTTCATGCAAGCCGTCGCCGGCACGCCACCAGATGCGGAACAACCTGTCATCGGGCTCGTCTCGCCGGATGGCCGCCTTGAACTCCCGCAACCAGGGCCCGACGCGGAATCCCATGGCCTCCACCCGGTTTTTCCAGATGTTCACGTGGCCCTTTTCTTCCACGGCAAACGCCAGGCAGGCCGTGCCGTGGTCCAGGATCGCCGCCCGGACCCGGTAGTGTTGGTCGTCGAGCAGGATGCCGCCCGAGACCTCGGTAGATCGAAGATTCTCCAGCCGGAAGCCCCTTCGGCACCGGAACGTGCCCGACCTCAAGATGCCCTCCGGGTGCAGCTCGGCGGCGGTCAAGGTGAGATCCGTCGCGTAGTTCTGCACCAGGTTCCAGGTGTAGGCGGCCAACTTGTGCTCGACCTGCGGGATCAGACCCCGCGGTCCGAAAATGTGCAGGCTTTTGTCGCGACCCAGGCAGACCCGCAGCAACCGATCGAAGCCGCAGAAATGGTCCAGGTGCATGTGCGATACGAAAACATGGCTGACGCGGAGCAGCTTGCGCGGCGGCAGGCGATGGAGATCGCCGAGGTCGAAGAGAAGCGCTCGCTTTTCGTAGAGAAACTCCATGTAGACCCCCGGGTCACCGAAGGGATCGTTGATCAGAAAGGGATGAATGATCGGTCGCATGGAGGTCGTCACATCCCCTCGGCCCGTAGTGCCGACGCAATCTGTGCCGGGACCCGTTCGTTAGGTCCGCTCGTCACTTCGGTGCCACCGCCTGCCCGTCACGGCAGCGCCGGGGCTTCTCATGCCTCCCGGTTCCAGCGAACGCGGATAGAGTAGCTTTCTTCCTCGTAGTGGAAGTCGAGCTCCCCTTCATAGGCCCTATGGATTGCCTCGCCGATCCGGCGCGGCAGGTGAATATCCGTCGTCGTGATCACGACCACTTCGCCGCGATCCTCGACCTCCATGATCCGGTTCAAGGGATGTTCGCCGCTCTCCAGCTTCTCTTCATTGCGCGCCAGGTGGAGGATCTCCGTCTTGTGGTCCTTGAGAAATCCGCCGCCCAAGGTCAGCTCGCCGGCCGGATATCTGTCGTTGATCCGATGGCAGGCCTGGCACAGGACCTCCGACGCCCCGGCGGCAGGGGCGTCCCAGCACCATCGCCCCTGCTGGTAGACAGCCTTGCACTGTGGACACCGTGCGGGCTCCGACAGCTTGAGCCGGGCCTTGTAAGGATCGTGGACGCGCTCGCGAATCAGGCGATCCCTGCGGTGCCTTCGAGGGGTCTCTCCCAGGTTCTTCATCGCAAATCCCCGAGATGCAGGAAGTGGGTTGGCTAAACTTCGAGTAGGGGGCCGCCTCCCTAAGATACAGATAAAGGACTCTGGCAGCGACCTGCTTGACCTGCATCAAACTACGACCAAGGACTGAATCGCCCGCGCGACAGGTGATTGCGGTCGTACGCCTCGTGGCGCCCTTATTCAGCTCTTGCGGTCTGAGATCTCCTTAAGCTCTTCGAAAAGCGTGCGCTGTTCTGCCGAGAGCTTCTCGGGGATGTGCACGTCGATCCGGAGCAAGAGATCGCCCCGCTGGCCACCGCCGAATGCCGGCAGGCCCTTGCCCCTTAGCCGGAGGACGGAGCCGGGCTGCGTGCCCGGCGGGACCTTCACGCTCACCTCGCCGTCGAGGGTCTGCACCTGTCTGTTCGTTCCCAGGACGGCGTCGGTCAGCTCGACGGCTTCATGGCGCCAGAGGTTGGCGCCGTCGCGGATGAAGCGGGGATCGGGCTCGCTGCGCACGATGACGTAGAGGTCCCCAGGCGCGCCGCCCGCCTCGGGACTGGGAAAGCCATGCGCCGGGACGCGCAGGACCATGCCCTCCTCGACGCCGACCGGGATCTTGACCCTGAGTTCTTCCTCGGCCGTGCTTCGCCCGCTGCCGCCGCAGTCTGCACAGGGGTTGTCGATGATCCGGCCACGCCCGCCGCAGGCCGGGCAGGGCGTGATCTGCTGGAAGTGGACCCCACCCCGGCGTTCGCTTTTGATCTGCTGGCCGCTGCCGCCGCAGTCTTCGCAGTCTCTCGGCGTCGAGCCTGGCGCCGCGCCGGTTCCCCCACAGGTGGCGCAGGGTTCCGGACGATGCAGACGCACGGTTTCTTCGCCGCCCGCCAGGACCCGGACCAAGGGCACCCGGACTTCGACTTCGATGTTCTGGCCCCGGCGCGGCCCTCGCGGCTGGCGGAACAGCCGGTCGAAGAGGCCCCCGCCACCGAAGTCGAAGCCGAGGCCGCCGAAGAGATCTCCGAAATCGATTCCGCCGAAAAGATCCTCGGGCGTGAAGTCCGCGACGCCGGCGTGGCCACGCAGGTCGTACTCTCGCCGTTTCTTGGGGTCGCTCAGAATGGCGTAGGCCTCGGCGATCTCCTTGAAGCGCTCTTCGGCGCCCGGTTCCTTGTTACGGTCGGGATGGTACTTGAGGGCGAGCTTGCGGAAGGCGTCCTTGATCGCCTTCTCATCCGCGTTCGACGGAACTCCAAGGACCTCGTAGTAGTCGCGGCGCGCGTCCAAGACTCGTCACCGTTTCAGCCTTGGCGGCGTTGCGCTTCTTCGTACTCCGCGTCGACCACCTTCTGGCCGCCGGCGGGCCGCGCCGCGCCGCCCTCCGCACCGACATCCGGCTTCGGATGCGGCGATGGCTCGGCGCCGGCATAGACCGTCTTGCCGACCTCCTGCAGCACCAGCTTCAGGGCCTCGGCCTTGGCGGTGGCCTTTTCCGCATCCCGCGAGGAGACAGCCTCGCGGGCTTCGGAGAACGCGGCCTCGATGCGCTTCTTGAGGTCCTCGGAGATCTTGTCGCCGAAATCGGCCAGGGTCTTCTCGGCCTGGTAACAGACGGCGGCTTCTCCGCCGCCTCGCGGCGCTTCCTGTCCTCCTCCGCATAGTCCTCGGCCTGCCGAATCATGCGCTCCTTTTCGTCCCGCGGCAGTCTGGTGGACCCGGTGATCCGGATCGACTGCGACTTCCCGCTCGCGGTGTCCTTGGCGGAGACATTCAGGATGCCGTCGGAATCGATATCGAAGGTCACGTCGATCTTCGGCATCCCACGGGGGGCAGGCGCGAGGCCGTCCAAATTGAACTGGCCAAGGCCGGTGTTGTCGGCGGCCATCGGCCGTTCGCCCTGGAACACCTGGATCGTCACGCTGGTCTGCATGTCGGCCGCCGTGGTGAAGATCTCCGAGCGCTTGACGGGGATCGGCGTGTTGCGCGCGATCAGCGGCGTGGCCACGCCGCCCAGCGTCTCCACGCCGAGGGTCAGCGGCGTGACGTCGACCAGGACGATCTCGCCCATCTCTCCCGCCAGGACCCCGGCCTGGATCGCCGCCCCCTGAGCCACGCATTCCATCGGGTCCATGCCGGTTTCGGCCTGCTTGTGCAGCAGATCCTCGAAGAAGGTGCGCACGCAGGGCATGCGGGTGGGGCCGCCGACGAAGATCAGACGATCGACCTGTGCTGGCTGCAGATCGGCGTCGTGCAGCGCTTGCATCACCGGTGCCCGACAGCGCTCGATCACCGGGCGCACCAGCCGTTCCAGCTCGGTGCGGGTCAGCTCGACATCGAGGTTGTGGGCCGTGCCGGTCGAAACCGCCAGGAACGGCAGGCTGATATGCGTGGTGGTGCTGCTGGAAAGCTCGACCTTGGCGATCTCCGCGGCCTCACGGAGTCGCGCGGCGGCCGTCGGGTCTTCGCGCACGTCGACGCTGCTTTGCGCCTTGAACCGCTCCGCCAGGTGATCGACAAGCAGCCCGTCCATGTCGCTGCCGCCCAGCCGGGTATCGCCGCTGGTGGCCTTGACCTCGAAGACTCCCTTGCCGAACTCCATGATCGTGACGTCCAGCGTCCCGCCGCCGAAGTCGACCACCGCGATCCTCAGCTCCTCGCCGCCCCGGTCGAGGCCGTAGGCCAGCGAAGCGGCCGTCGGCTCGTTGACCAGGCGGATGGCCTCGATCCCGGCGATGGTGCAGGCGTCCTTGGTCGCGCTGCGCTGGTTGTCGTCGAAGTAGGCGGGCACGGTCACGACCGCCTTCTCGATGGGCTTCCCCAGGAAGGCCTCGGCATCGCGCTTGATCTTCTGCAGCAGGAAGGCGGAGAGCTGCTCCGGCGAGAAGTCCTTGCCGCGCAAATGGACCGTTTCGCGCCGGCCCATCCGCCGCTTGAAGCCGGTCGCGGTGCCGTCCGGATTGGCCGCGGCTTGGCGCCGCGCCGGCTCGCCGACCAGCATCGAACCGTCGGCGGACAGCGCGACATAGCTGGGAAAGGCCTTGCCTCCCAGGCTCACGCCTTCGGCGCTGGGAATGATCACGGGCCGCCCGCCACGCAGGACCGCCGCGGCCGAGTTGGAGGTTCCAAGATCGATTCCGATGATCGGCATGGCTCGCCTCCTATGACCCAAGATCAGAGCTTCGATCCCGCTGACTGAATGGACATTGACTTGGGTCAACAAGACGAGTTTCCGCCAAGCGGATCCGGCGCGCCCCGGCCCCCTATGCGGCCGGAGCCGAGCGCTTCGCCGCAGGCAAGTCCCGCTTGTTGGGGCGAGAGGAGGCCTCAATGCCGGTGACGCAGATCAATGTCCTTCGTCGTCGCAGCATTCACGCTGCCTGAAGAACGACCCGACGGTCTCGCGAGGTGGCGGTCTTGCCCGATTTCGGCTTTGCTCGTCGTCGATTCCTTGTCCAAGTCGGTCGGGCCGCCTTGCTGGCCACGAGCGCCACGGTTCTGCCCATGAGACAAAGCACCTTTGCAGATCCTGAAGAGCCTCTCCGGGAAGTCGAACTTCAAGAGCCCGACCAGGGAGGCCGACTGACCCTGGAGAAAACACTGGCGCAGCGCCGATCGGTCAGAGATTTCGCGCCAGGGTCCCTTACGCTGGCCGAGCTCTCGCAGCTGCTTTGGGCGGGACAAGGCATCACGAACCGGTCAGGGTTCCGGACGGCGCCCTCCGCAGGCGCACTCTATCCGCTCAAGCTCTTTGCCGCCGTCGGGCAGGTCGAATCCCTTCCATCGGGCGTCTTTCGATACAGTCCTTCCAAGCAACTGCTGGAGCCGCTCGGCGCCGGCGATCGCCTTGCCGCATTGAGCCGAGCCGCCCTTTCCCAGGCCTGGATCGCTGAGAGTGCCGTCGTGATCGCGGTGGCCGCGGTGGTGCGACGCACGACGTTGAAGTACGGCGAACGCGGCCGGAGGTACGTCTACCTGGAGGCCGGGCACGTCGCCCAGAACATCTGTCTTCAGGCCGTTTCCCTGGGTTTGGGCGTGACGCCCGTCGGTGCCTTCGAGGACGATGAGGTCAAGGCTGTGCTGGCGCTTTCGGCCGAGGCGGAGCCCATCTATCTCCTGCCCGTCGGTCGGCGCTGATCTCGGGCGGCGCGGGAGGCGGCCGTGTTCACCAAGCGCGTGACGATCTTCACGCTGCTGGGCTTCAAGGTTCAGGTCGACTTCTCCTGGATTTTCCTGGCTGTGCTGATCACTTGGACCTTGGCCCAGGGGCTCTTCCCAGCCAGATACGAGGAGCTCTCCGCCGCGACCTACTGGCGGATGGGCATCGCCGGCATGATCGGCGTGATATTTTCCATTATTTTCCATGAGTTGTGCCACTCGCTCGTCGCCCGCCACTATGGAATCCCGATCAAGGGAATCACGCTCTTCATCTTCGGCGGCGTGGCGGAGATGGAGGAAGAGCCGCCCAGCGCCAAATCCGAGTTCTTCATGGCCATTGCCGGGCCGATCTCAAGCTATCTCCTGGCGGCCGGCTTCTATGCCTTGGCCATGGTCGGATCGGCGGCAAGCCTGCCCATCGCTGCGCTGGGCGTCCTCCGGTACCTGGCCTTCATCAACACGCTCCTCGCGACCTTCAATCTTTTCCCCGCCTTTCCCCTCGACGGCGGTCGCGCCTTTCGGGCCGCGCTCTGGTACTGGAAGAGGGATTTCGCCGCCGCGACGCGCCGGGCCGCCAACATCGGCAACATCTTCGGGATCCTGCTGATGGCGCTGGGCGCCTTGAACATTCTGGCCGGCAACTTCATCGGCGGCATGTGGTGGTTTCTGATCGGGATCTTTGTCCGTGCCGCCGCCAGCGCGTCTTACATGCAAGCCTTGGTCACGCGGGTCTTGCAGGGCGAAGCGGTAAGGCGGTTCATGACCAGCGCCGTCGTTACGGTTCCCGCTGACCTGCCAATCGACAGCTTGGTGGAGGACTATGTCTATCGGCACCACCATGAGTTCTTTCCGGTCGTCGAGGGAGAGCGCCTTATCGGCTGCGTCACGGCCAAACAGATAAAACTCGTGCCCAAGGAGCGTTGGGCCGTCGTGTCGGTACGAGAAATCATGACCCCGTGCAGTCCGGAAAACTGCGTCGGGCCGGACGATGACGCCATGAGGGTGCTGTCGATCATGAGGCGCTCGGGGAACGGCCGACTGATGGTGGTCCGCGGCCGCGAGCTCGTCGGCATCATCGCTTTGAAGGATTTGCTTGAATTCTTTGCCCTGAAGATGGACCTGGAGGGCCTCAAATGAACGGTGACGTGGCCAAGTCACGGATCAGAGTCTGTCTCGCCCGCGAAGGCGGCACGATACGCACTCAAATATCGGCCGACCCTACCGGACTAACCTTGCAAACGCCCGGAAAGTGACGCTTGGCTTCAACTTCTGGGTATGCTTTCGGCCAGCCCGGACCGAACTATGACGTTCCGGGCCATGGCGGACACCAGAGCGCGCGGAAGCCGTGGCCCTGACAAGACCATTCTTGACGATCGACGGTTCCTATGGGGAAGGCGGCGGCCAGATCCTCCGCAGCGCGATCTGCCTGTCTGCGATCGAGCAACGCCCGGTCAGGATCGTGAAGATCCGTGCGGGACGTCCGAAGCCAGGCCTTGCCGCCCAGCACTTGACCACGGTGCGCGCCCTGGCCGCTCTGTGCGGCGCGGCTCTGGAAGGCGACGAGCTCGGGTCGTCGACGCTCACCTTCGCGCCGGCGGGGTCGGTCAGGCCAGGGGACTATCTCTTCGATGTTGCCGAGGCACGCGCCGGAGGCAGCGCCGGTGCTACGAGCCTGGTGCTCCAGACCGCCGCGTTGCCGTTGGCCCTGGCGCATGGTCGCTCCTCCTTGACTTTGCGCGGCGGCACTCATGTCCCCTGGAGCCCGCCTTATGACTACCTCAAGGACGTATGGGTTCCGACGCTGCGAAGAACAGGTGTCCGGCTCTCCGTAGAGCTCCACGCCTGGGGATGGTATCCGCGCGGGCAAGGTGAGATCTATTCGAGCATCCAAGGACTCGATAGGGGAAGCGAACGGGGCGCACTCAAGCCAATCGATCTGACCGACCCCGGCAGGCTTGAACGGATCTCTGGCCGGGCGGTCGCTGCCAACCTGCCACAGCACATTGCGCTGAGAATGTCAGAAAGAGCTAGTGCGTTGACGGCAGATCTCGGCGCCGATGTCTCGATTCGCGCCGAGACCGTGCAGGCGGCCTGTCCGGGCGCGGGTATCTTTTTCACCGCGGAGCACGAGCACGTGCGCTGCGGCTTTAGCGCCTTGGGCAAAAGAGGGAAACCGGCCGAGCAGGTGGCCGAGGAGGCCGTCCAGGCCTTGCGCCGCCATCGGTCCTCCGGTGCCGCCTTGGACTCCCATCTTCCCGATCAGATCCTGCTGCCGTTGGCTTTTGCGGAAGGTCCGTCGAGGTTCTCGGCGGAATGCATCAGCCGGCATTTCGAAACCAATGCTTGGGTGCTCGAACAGTTCGACCTTGCCCGATTTGCGATCGAGCGGCGCGCCTCCGGCGCCGGCGTGGTCACCGTGTCGCCCCGAAAGGCCCGAGGTTAGTCCAGCTTGAGGAAGGGACAGCGGGAAAGGTCGTCGCGCGTCCAGATCGAGAGGCCGGCTCGGTTGTCGACCGTGTCGACGTCGATGATTACGTCCGGGTCTTCGAAGGTGATCCGACCGGGCGTCCCCCGCTCTTCGAGCGCCTGCAGGATCACGTCGTCTAGGAAGTGCTCCTCGTCGTGGCTGGACATCTGCTGATGGAAGCCGCGACGGTGCATTCTGACATGGAAGCTTTTGCCGATGAGCTCCGGGATCCGCTCGAGAGCGAACGCACGGGCCTGGGACTCGAAGCCCTCCCGATCCTGAAAGGTGAAGGTGACTTCGGCCGGCATAACGCGCGACACCATCTTCAAGAGACCCGGCGCATTGACGACCAAGGCCGAGAGACGAGTGAGAAAATCACTTCGATCTTCCACCTTCATCAGGAAGACGTTGTAGTAGCCGCTCCGCCGCACTTCTCCGAACTGGGAGAAGATCTGGCAAGCTCGGGTGAAGGCGTCCTGGTGGACGGTCACCACGACATTCCAGTCAAGCATCCCCTATGCCTCGTCTTTGGGGCGACGCGATGCCGCCGCTCAGGCGTGCACCTCCAGCTCGTTGATCACGCCGTTCACGCCGAAGACGTACCAGGCGTCGGCCTCCGCCATGTCGCGCTCCGATTCCGTCGTGACCTGGCCACGCAGGGTGACAACGGACTCGCGGGTCACAGCGCGGACCTGGCTGGCGTTGACGAAGGGATCCTTCTCCAGGGCAATGCGGACGGCGTCAGTGATCTCGTCGTCGTTGTCCTCCTCGGGCGGGGACTCGGCGAGCCCGTTGATCACGTCGCGGCTGCCGGGCACCCACCAGGCCAGAACCCCCGCAAGGCGCTTGTGGCCAAGACCGGGAACCTCGCCGTTCAAGGTCACGACGCCCTCCGAGACGGAGACCTCGATCCGTCCTCGCGGCGAGAGGACGGGATCTCGGATGGTCTCCCGGCCGCTTCCCGTTACCTCGATCAATGTGCATTCGGCGAAAGCCGGCTCCTGCAGGACGGCATCCCGCAGGAGAACTCGGATCTCGCCGTCACCCATGGCCTGGGCCGGTGTCACGCGCAGCCGATCGACGATCCCCGTCACTGCATCCAAGGCCGCGGTTCGTCTCAGCGCCAGCTTCTTCGCGGCGACGCTGGGAACGTCGCCTTCCAGGACCAGGGCGTCATCGGCCAAGCTCGCGGAAATGCGCGAATGGCAGTCGGCGAGACGCGGCTCGCTTGCGAGCGCCGCCCGCACCCTGGCGAGCACCCCCTGGATTGATTCGGCCATGCCTGTCGCCACCCGCTGGATCGTCCGTTGACCAAGTCCGTTCCGGCTCACTTGCCGCCGGGCGACGTGTCCTGCCCGCGCCCAGTCCTTCGAGATTGGACATGGATGCAGGTTGATGCCTTGACGCCGATCAAGATCCAACGGCCTCGCGGAAGGCGTCTGGATCTCCGTCTGGAAGCCACGCCCTGGGCTTGACGAAGATCATGGCTGGGCGACGGCAGGCCAAGCAGGCTCGAGAGCAACGCCGAGGCATTTCCTGCCACGCAGAAGGAGCGGACAACCATGTCGACCTTCATCATGCTGACCCGCCTGACCCATGGGGCCCTGGCCTCGCCGAGCTCGCTCGAGAACCTGGAGCGCGAGGTCATGGAGCGCATGCGCGCCGAGTGTCCCGAAGTGGAATGGCTGAGCAGCTACGCCGTTCTGGGGCCCTGCGACTACCTCGATATCTTTCAGGCCCCCGACATCGAAACCGCGACCAAGGTCGCCACCATCGTGCGGACCTTCGGCCATGCCGAGACCGAGATCTGGGCCGCGACCGAATGGGACAGCTTCAAGGAGTTGGTGCGCTACCTTCCGCCGGCCAAAGCTGAGGCTGGCGAAAAGGCGGCGCCAAGCTGACGCGGCCTAGGCTTTGCCCCGTGTGGTGAGTCGCATCGGCTTCTTGATCAACCCGATCGCGGGCATGGGCGGTCGCGTCGGCCTCAAAGGAACCGACGGCGTCGTCGAGGCCGCGATTGCACTCGGCGCGCGTCGTATGGCGCACGTCAAGGCCGTCGAGACCTTGAACGAGTTCGGCCGGCTGATCGGCGCCTCAGGCAGCAACATCGACGTCGCCTGGCTCACCTGTGCCGGAGACATGGGTGCCGACTGCTTGCGCGCGGCCGGGTTTTCCCGCTTCGAGGCCGTCCACCAGGCGGCCGAAGGGCAGAGCGACGACCGGGACACCAAGGCGGCTGCCAAGTGCTTCGTGGAGCGCGGGGTCGATCTGATCCTCTTCTGCGGAGGGGATGGCACGGCGCGGGACCTCTGCGATGTCGTTGGAGAACATACGCCGCTTTTGGGCATACCCGCGGGAGTCAAGATGTATTCCGGCGTCTTCGGCATGACGCCCGCGAGGACCGCGGAGATCCTCCTCGGATTTCTGGAGGGGCGGCTCACTGTCGCACAGGCCGATGTCCTCGATCTTGACGAGGAGAAGTATCGGCAGGGGGAATGGGCGGTGAAACTGTTTTACTCCGCGCTCACGCCTTACGAGCCGACGCTGACGCCGGCTGCCAAGATGCTGATCACCGAGACCAGTGACGCCGACGTCAAGCGTGAGATCGCGAGCTATCTGCTTGAGGAGATCCGGGCGGATCGCACGGCACTCTTCCTGCTGGGGCCGGGCAGCACGGTGCGCTCGATCGGAGACGCGCTGGGAATCGAGAAGACTCTGCTCGGGATCGATGCGATCGCCGGCGAAGAGATCGTCGGGCGGGATCTGAACGAACGACAGATCTCCGATCTGCTCGACCACTATCCGCGCTGCAAACTGGTTCTCAGCCCGATCGGGGCGCAGGGTTTCATCCTTGGCCGTGGCAACCTTCAGCTCAGCCCGGAGGTTATCAGGCGGATCGGAGTTCACGATATAATCGTTGTCGCCACACCAGCGAAGCTGGCACGAACACCGGTCCTGCGCTTCGACACGGGTGACGCGACATTGGACTTGGAGCTGACCGCCAGCGGCTACCTCTCCGTCGTGATCGGCTATCGCCTGCATCGACTGGCAAAGGTTCAGGCCTAGAGACTGGGAGCCGCCTGTGCACAAGAATGCCGCCCGGAGATCGCCATGACCTATCTGCCCCACACCGATGCGGACCGCAAGGCCATGCTGGAAGCCATCGGTCTGCGATCGATGTCGGAACTCTTCGACGATGTGCCCGAGCGCGTCCGCTTTCCCGATCTGAAACTGCCGCCGGCGACGACCGAGATGGAGATCGGTCGAGAGATGCAGGATCTTGCTGAAGGAAACACGAAGGTGACGCGCGGCGCCTGCTTCCTCGGGGCCGGCGCCTACCACCACTACATCCCGCCGACCGTCGACGACGTGTTGCGACGCGGCGAGTTCTACACTTCCTACACGCCCTACCAGCCGGAGATCAGCCAGGGGATGCTGCAGACCATGTTCGAGTACCAGAGCATGATCTGCCGTCTGACCGAAATGGAGGTCAGCAACGCCAGCCACTACGACGGCGCGACGGCGCTGGCCGAAGGCGTGTTGCTCGCCCTCGATGTGGCGAAAGGCGACCGCAGCAAGGTCCTGCTGTCCTCGGCCCTGCACCCTCAGTACCGGCAGGTCGTGAGGACCTACATAGGGGGCACCGACGTGGAGGTTCTCGGTGACGAAGACCAGAGTGCCGACATCGCCGAGCTGAGCGCGGGGCTGGATGGGCAAACGGCCGCGCTCGTCATCCAGAACCCCAACTACTTCGGCCAGTTCGAAGACGTCCACGGCCTGGCAAAGGCCGTTCATGCCGTCGGCGCCTTGCTGATCGTCGTGGTCGATCCGATCGCCCTGGGGCTGTTCCAGGCGCCTGGCGCCTACGGCACGGACGTGGCGGTTGCGGAGGGCCAGCCGCTGGGGATTCCGCTGTCCTTCGGCGGGCCGCACCTCGGTATCTTCGCGACCAGGAGGGCCTATCTGCGACGACTCGCCGGCCGCTTGGTGGGCGAAACTCGCGACCTCGAGGGAACGCGCGGCTATGTGCTGACTCTGGGCACGCGCGAGCAGCACATCCGCCGCGCCAAGGCGACCAGCAACATCTGCACCAACGCGGCGCTGACGGCGCTTGCCGCCAGCGTCTATCTGGCGACCTTGGGCAAGTCCGGTCTTAGGCAGGTGGCCAGTCTCTGCTACCACAAAGCCCATTACGCGGCTTCGCGGATCGCCGAACTCCCCGGGCTCGCGATCAATCCACAGGCGCCCGACAAGCCCTTCTTCAAGGAGTTCGTTGTCCGTCTGCCGAAACCCGTGGCTCAAGTGAACCAGATGCTGCTGGAGGAGTCCGGGATCATCGGCGGCTACGACATCGGCCAGGACCATCCGCAATTCGAGTCCCACATGTTGCTCGCGGTGACCGAGATGAACACGCGCTCGGCGATCGACGACTTGGTCGAGGCGCTGCGCCAGGCAACGGCATGAACAAGCAAGCGCGACAGAACGCTTCGAGGGAGGGCGGCCTGGAACCCACCGTTTATGAATTGGGCGTCGCTGGTCGCAGTGGTGCCGACCTCGCGGAGCCGGACGTGCCGGAGTCCGCTTTGCCCGAGAACCTGCTACGCGACGACAACGGCTTGCCGGAACTCTCCCAGGTCGACGTCGTGCGGCACTACCTGCGTCTGTCGCAGATGAACTTCGGGGTCGACAGTGGCTTCTATCCGCTCGGCTCCTGCACCATGAAGTACAACCCGAAGGTCAACGAAGAAATCGCCCGCTTGCCCGGCTTCGCCGACAGCCATCCGCTGCAATCGCCGGAGACGGTTCGGGGCAACCTGGCGCTGATGCACGCGCTTCAGGATTGGCTAAAGGAGATTGGCGGCTTCGCCGGCGTTTCCCTGCAGCCGGCCGCCGGCGCCCACGGCGAGCTGGCCGCCCTCCTGATGATGCGCGCCCACCATGCCGACCGCGGCGAAGGCGGGCGCAACCAGGTCCTGATCCCGGACTCGGCGCACGGCACGAACCCCGCGTCCACGACCATGGCCGGTTTGATCGCCCTGGAGATTCCCTCGGACGAGCGGGGCAACATCGACCTGCGGGCTCTGCGCGCGGCCTGCGACGAGACCGTGGTCGGCCTCATGCTGACAAATCCCAACACTCTCGGATTGCTCGAGGAGCAGCTCGACGAAGTCGTCGCCCTGGTGCACGGCTGCGGCGGCCTGGTCTACGGCGACGGCGCCAACATGAACGCCTTGGCCGGGATCGCCCGGCCGGGCGATCTGGGCATCGACCTGATGCACTACAACCTGCACAAGACCTTTGCGACGCCGCATGGGGGCGGCGGTCCGGGATCGGGCCCCCTGGGCGCGTCAAAGGCCCTGATGGACTACCTGCCCGGGCCCATCGTTGTGGCGGAACCCTCACAGAGTCCGGAGACCGCGCGACATCGGCTCGAGATGCCCGAACGATCGATCGGCCGACTCTGCACGTTTTTCGGCAACTTTGGGATGTTCGTTCGCGCCTATGCCTACATCCGGGTCCACGGCAGCGAGGGTCTTCGCGACAACGCCATGCATGCCGTGTTGAACGCCAACTACCTGCGGGTCGGGTTGAGGGACTTCTACCCGGTGCCCTTCGATCGCATCAACATGCACGAATTCGTCTGCCAGGGCCGCCCCGAAGGTAGCAGCGTCCGTGCCCTCGACGTCAGCAAGCGCCTGATGGACTTTGGATTCCATCCGCCGACCAACTACTTCCCGCTGATCGTCCCCGAAGCCCTGATGATCGAGCCCACCGAGACCGAAAGCCGGGAAACCCTGGACGCCTTTGTCGCCGCGATGACCGAGATCGCCGGGGAAGCGCTGGCCCGACCCGAGGTCCTCAGGGCTGCGCCCCACCAGACGCCGGTCCGGCGGCTCGACGAGGTGCGTGCTGCGCGAGAACCGGTGCTTTGTGACAAGGCGGCGCGGGGCGAGCCCTGACCGGACCCGTACCGCACAGGTTGATCGCATCCGGGGTCATCCGACAGGATGCATCCGCGACAGCCGATCGGCGGCGCGGATCGGTTCGGGCAGGCGATATCGGTCAACACAGCGCAGCACCCATTGCACGGCGCTAGCCAGGCTGATTCGATGGCCAAGCGACACGAACAAGGGCCGGGTGTTGTTCCGGGTCCGAACTACCGTTCCCACGACCTCGCCATGTAAGAGCAGGAAGGTCGAGTTCCCGCGCGCCGGATCAGGCCCTTTGTAGCTGCCGACGAGACGCGACTTCGCGACGCCGATCGTGGGAAGATCCACCAGCACTCCAATATGGCAGGCAAGGCCGAAACGACGGGGATGTGCGAGGCCCTGCCCATCGACGAGAAGCAGATCGGGGCACAGGGAGAGGCTTTGCAGAGCGGCGAGGAGCGCCGGCGCCTCTCGAAACGACAGATAACCCGGCACATAAGGAAAGGTGAGAGGTGTGCAGGCTAAGGCGCTCTCCAGCAGCAAGAGCTCCGGATAGCTCATCGCCGCGGCCGCGCCCCAGACCAGGCCCTGTTGTGGTGTGTAGTGCGCGTCGAGACCCACGACGATTCTGACACTGCCAAAGCGGTCCTCGGTCACAACGCGGTGACGAAGTGCTTCCTGGATCTCGCGCGCCTCCTGGGGCGTGCTCGGCCAGTCGGCAGCGATCGTGGATTTGGAAGCGGTCATTTCGTGATCTCAGGTGGGCTGCGTTCTCTGAACCTTAGGCTCGGCGCCTGGTGTCGCGCCCTGCGGCTAGAGCGGGATGATTTGAAGTCGATTGGACTTCAAATCTGAATCCCGCTCTATTTCAATTGGTTAGAGCACGATGATATGAGGTTGGTTCAACCTCATATCATCGTGCTCTAGCGCCGTTTGGCGTCTCGTTTCCGCCAGAGGCGTGCTCCTGCGAGACGATCGGCGCGAAGCAGTCCGGGCGTGCTGTTGCGGGGTAGAACCCTGTAGGCGGGAGTCACCGAGCGGTCGAAGGCGAGGGCGGACTCCAGCACCTTGGGAGGGATGCGCGCGAACTGCTTCGGACGGTAGCCTTCCCGCAGGACGCGTGGCACGTCGGGATTGTCGACCTCGACGACGACGGAGCCGTCTTCCAGATCCCCCAGCAGGTCTGCACATAGCCCCACGGCTGCGATCTCCGCCGCCAATGCGTAACCCTCGACGTCCGAGACGGACCGGGTGCGCTCCGCAACGACCTTGTCGCCGACCGTGAGCACGGCGGCGCAGGCCGCCTTCCTTCCGCTGCAGGCGCCGTCGACGCTGAGCAGGATCGCATCGGTCACGGCGCGCCGGCCGCAGATGAGGAGTCGCCGTTCAAGATCACCTCCAGACCGTCATGGGCGAAGCCCGCCTCCACTTGGCGCTCCCGCCCCCATACGGTGCAACTGCGCCCCGAGCGCCCGTTCGTCGCCCGCGATGATCTCGGCACCGCAATGGGTGAAGAGCGCTCTTCCGACCCGTTCCTTCTGGCAACAGCCCGTCGAGCTCGAAGGGCGCGCGCGCCTGCAGGACGCGCTTCTGCTTGATCGGAAAGTCCTCGAGGCCGCTCCAGCCGTCCTCCGTCGCGCAGGCGAGGCAGGGCGCGCCCTCCGTCAAGCCCCAGGCATGGTCCGGCCTAGCGTGGGTGAGCACGATGGCGGTCAGCGCGATCCTGTCCAGCTCACCCAAACAGTCCCGGCCACAATCGACCATGACCCTTGAGTTTCCAGAGGAGACCAGGAGCGCGCTGTGCCGCCGATGGCGCCGGTTGCGTTCCTCCGTGTTGGCCCGCGTGCCGAGGAAGGTCAGCTTCATCTGCCGGCTCCGAATAGCCGCTCGGGCGCCGCGTCCAAGACCTGGGCCGATCAATGCCTGGGCGGCACACTCGGCGTTGCGGGGCGCGCCTCCAGAGAAGCGTTGTCTTGCAGCCAGGCGTTTGCCCGGGACTTGATGTCCGAGAGCTCGGTTGCGATCTGCGCCAGATTGAACTCCTCCTCAATGAGCGTCAGCGTGTCGACCGTCGGGTCGTAGTGGCGCAGGAACAGGCTGTACTCCTCCTCGAAGGCGTCGCGGTCGCCAATGTTGAAGTCCAGGACCTTTCGCACCTCGCCGCGCAGCGACAAGCCATGGGCCAGCCGCGTGTCGTAGCGGTCCATGATCTCGCGAACGCTGTCGTCTTCGACCCGGTAGTCCTGCGGCACCTTCAAGAGCGCCGCGATGTTTGATCCGCCGGCGTGCTCGGCGAGCTCGGAAGACCAGAGCAGGCGCGCCACCGTGGCGCAATGAGACAGCAGGGAATGGACGTAGAAATAGGTAGCGACGGCCTCCTGGCGGCCGCTCTTGTCGATGCTGCGGTAGGCCAGGTCCGCAAAGTCGCAGTAGGTCGCAATCTCGCGGATTCCCAGCTCTACGATGGGTGCGTCACGCATTTCGGCTCACTCCCTTTCCTCGGTTAATCGCCGCCATGCCTCACGGGCGCTTGAGCAGCGTCTTCAAGTCGGTCCAGCTTCGGGTGTTCAGCACGTCGTCCGGCTCCAGCCAGCCCCGCCGCGCCTGGCCGACGCCGAAGCGCAGATAGTCGAGTGAGGCCGTGGTGTGCGCGTCCGTCGAGATCGCGACCTTGAGGCCGAGATCCTTGGCCATCCTGCAGTGGATCTCCGTGAGGTCGAGGCGCTCCGGTTGGGCGTTGACCTCGAGATAGCAGCCGCGTTCGAGCGCCGCCTCCATCACCCGCTCCATGTCGACCTCGTAAGCCTCGCGCTCGCCGATCAGCCGTCCAGTCGGGTGGGCGAGGATGTTGAAACAGGGGTGGTCCATCGCGCGGATGATCCGCTCGGTCTGTCGTTCGACTGGGAGATCGAACTTGTAGTGGATCGCGCAGACCGTCAGGTCGAGCCGCTCGAGAATGCCGTTCGGGAGGTCGAGGGACCCGTCCTCGAGAATGTCGACCTCCGCCGCCTTCAGGATCCGTAGACCCCTGAGCCTCTCGTTGAGGGCCTCGATCTCCTCGATCTGACGGCCCAGGCGCTTCTCATCCAGGCCGTGGGCTATGGTGACGTGCTTCGTGTGATCGCTGATCGCCAGGTAGGCGTAACCGCGCTGCCTTGCCGCCTCGGCCATTTCGTCGATCGTGTTCCGACCGTCGGAGGCCTCGGTGTGGGTATGCAGGTCGCCGCGGATGTCTTCGGGCGCGATCAGTCTCGGCAGCTTGCCACGCTTCGCCGCTTCTATTTCGCCATGGTCTTCGCGCAGCTCCGGCTCGATGTAGGGCAGCCCGGCCTGTTCGAAGACCTCTTCCTCGCTGCGGCCGGCGATCCGCCGGTCGCCTCTGAAGACGCCATACTCGTTGAGCTTCAAGCCCTTGGCCACGGCCAGCTTGCGCACCGCTATGTTGTGCGCCTTGGAGCCCGTGAAGTAATGCAGCGCCGCGCCATAGCTAACTTGGGGCACGACCCGCAGGTCGACCTGGAGTCCGGAGCGCAGGAGGACGGTCGAGCGGGTCCTGCCCTTGGAGACGACCTCGTCGACGTCTTCATGGCCGACGAAGCGCTCCATGACCTTGGTGCCCTTCCGGCAGGTGACCAATATGTCCAGATCACCGACTGTCTCCTTGCGACGCCGAGAGCTGCCGGCAACGATCGCCTGCTGCACCCCTTCGACCTGCTTGAGATGACTCAGCAGGGATTCGGCCACTTCTTCCGCGGCAATCAGCTTTGTCCGCTTCTCCACATCTTTTCGGCGTTCGATGGCTCTGAGGATCTTTTCTTCGGACTTCCTTCCGAAACCGCGCAAGCTTCGAAGACGCCCAGCCTCGATGGCGTCCCTGAGACTCGGCAAGCTGTCGATCTTGAGCGTCTCGAACAGGACCTTGACCCGCTTGGGCCCGAGCCCGGGCAAAGCGGTTAATTCGACCAGTGCGCTCGGGCTTTCCCGCTCCAGGTCTTCGAGCTCATGGAGCCGCCCGGTATCGACGATCTCGTGGATTTTTCCGGCGAGGTCCTTGCCGATGCCCGGCAGCTCGGAGAGATCGGCGCCTTCCGCGAGCAGGCTCGCCACGCTGTGGGGCAGGTCCCAGATTGTACGCGCGGCCTTCCGGTGAGCCCGGACTCCGAAGGGGTTGGCCCCTTCGATTTCGAGCAGCGTGGCGTAGCGGTTGAAGACCTCCACGATCTCGGCATTGTGCGCCGGCATATCAAGAGAACCTGACTATTGGTCCTGCCGGCTCGATCGGCGATCGAGGGCTCAAGCTGCGTGCCCCGACTCGAAGAGGGCCGAGACCTCAATCACTTTGAACATTGTCAGGGTCATCTCCGCGAGTTTGAGAAACTGTCAGCTTGCCAAACTCTCTGGCCCTGGCCTCACCGCTATGACCTGCGTCAAGGATGGGGCGAACGGCCCTGGCGCCCCGGCATCGACCGGTCAATCGAACGACCAACACCCGGTGCAGGCTGGTCCTCGAGCAGACGCCACCGGCTGTTGATCTGCGTCATGGCACCTTTTTGCGCGGAATGTGTAGTGAGCCCTTGAAATCTCAAGAGACCTAGTCGCGCCTTGAGCTCCGTACTGCACGGCGGTGCTCTGCCCGCCGGAGGATGCTCGTCGATGTTGGGGTGAAGGGCGGGCAGGATTCCCCGGCAGGTGAAGGGATAGACAGACATGGCCGAAGGCCGGACTCGGGAACTAGGTTCGACGGAAACCGTGCAGTCGGTTGCGGACATTTGCTTGTTTGCCCTCGACGCTAGCCGCGACTATGGCGAGAAGGTCGCAACAGCCCTGGGGATTGAGCTCAGTAGGCATGAGGAACGGGACTTTGAGGACGGAGAACACAAGACGCGCCCCTTGATCAACGTCCGCGGACGCGACGTCTACGTGATCCAGTCCCTGCACGGCGACGACGGGCAAAGCGCGAACGACAAACTGTGCCGCCTCCTGTTCTTCGTCGGCGCCTTGAAGGATGCCTCGGCGAGGTCCGTCTGCGTCCTGACGCCCTATCTCTGCTACGCACGAAAGGACCGGAAGACCAAGTCCCGCGACCCGGTGACCACGCGCTACGTGGCGCGGCTTTTCGAAGCGGTCGGAACGGACCGCATCGTGACCCTCGACGTGCACAACTTGGCCGCCTTTCAGAACGCCTTCAGGTGCACGGCCGATCATCTGGAGGCCGCCGGCATCTTCGCGGCCTACTTTGCAGGCCTGGCGAACACCCGCGAATGGACCGTCGTCTCGCCCGACATCGGCGGCGTGAAACGTGCGGAACGCTTTCGCGAGGTCCTGGAAACTGCCACCGGCAAGGCGCTGTCGAGCGGGTTCATGCAGAAGAAGCGCAGCGCCGGCGTGGTGAGCGGCGACGTCCTGGTCGGTGAGATGGAGGGCAGGGCGGCCATCATCATCGATGATCTGATCAGCGCTGGGACCACGATGTCGCGCACCGCGCGGGCCTGTAAGGAGGCGGGGGCGACCGAGGTTCATGCCGCCGCGTCCCACGGGCTTTTCGTCGGCAAGGCCAACGAGCTTCTCGCGGATTCGGCGATCGACAGCATCGTGATCACGGACACGGTGCCGCCCTTCCGCCTGAGCCCAAGGCTGGCTCAGGAGAAGCTCGTCATCCTTGATGCCGCGGCGCTTTTTGCCGAGGCCATCAAGCGGATCCATACCGGGGGGTCGATCGTCGAGCTCCTCGGCGCCTGACACCCGGTTTTCCGCCAAGACGCCGATTGCGGGCCGTCGGCGTGATCGGTCTAAGGTGTCAGCTCGCCGGCGTAGCCATCGGCAAGGGCAAGGTAGTCGCGCGCCAGCGCGGCCCATCTTTCCGGGTCGCAGGTCTCAGGATCGGCAAGATGCCAGACTGCCAGCTTGGCGCGCAGGCAGGCGCGATAGCATTTGTAGAAGGCGACAAGCGTTTTCGTTGGATCGTCGCCGGTGAGTCCCCGATAGGTTTCAAAGATGCGCCGCCCGACGAAGGCCGCGCCCAGGAGCTCGCATTCCATCGCCAGAAAACAAAGCTCGTCGACCGGGTCCAAGATGCGGAAATCTCGATTGAACTCGAGGCAGTCGATGATCATCGGGCTCGGCCCCAAGCAGATATGCTCGGGCCTGAGATCGCCATGTGCCTCAACAATTCGGCGCTGACGAACCCGCTCCTTCAGGAGTTCCGGCCGTCGTTCGAGCAGGCGCAACTGTGCTTGACCGACGCGGTCGATCAGGGACACGCACAGGCCAAAGCTCGGCTTCGAAAGGGCGTCGAGGTTCGCCCGGATGTCCATCAGAAACCGATCGCGATACTCCTTCGGCGTGAGTTCTTGGCACGCCGAGGTTCGATAGAACTGGGCCAGGACACTTGCGACTCTATCGGCATCTTCGTCCCGAACGCGACTCTCGCGGACGGCCTGGTCGAGCATGAGCTCCCTGGGCAAGCGGCGCATCTTGACCAGCCAGTCCACGATTGCGCCCTTTCCTTCAAGGGACAGCCTGCCGTCGGGGTGAGCCCTAATCGGCAGGGTACCCAGGTAAACGTCGGGTGCCAGGCGGCGGTTGAGGCGCACCTCCTCCTGGCAGTCCAGGCGGCGTGCCTCGATGCTGCTGAAATCGAGGAAGTCATAGCGAACAGGCTTCTTCAGCTTGTAGGCGTGGTCGTCTGTCAGGAACACCCAGGACATATGGGTTTCGACGGCTTTGACGGACTTCGGGCGATCCGGGTAGCTGTCGGGCCGCCGGAGAAACGCGACCTTGGCCGTCAGCGTCACGAATTCGTCAGCAGATTTGCCATGCAACGGCGTCATTGCTCAACCCTTAGCCCCTCTGCCCCTGCCGCTGGGTAGCGATCCATCTCTTGGCCGTCAGAAAGCGCGAAACATGATCTAGGTTAAGGAAACCGGTGTCAGCTTTCTTTATGTCTCATCAAAAGCGCAGGGCCTCAGCATCAACCGGTGAAACGACAATGCAAACCGGTAGTGAGATCAAACATCACGAAGGGGCAGCGTTTGAGGTCAGGGATGTTGCGATCCCGCCCTATGACCTCAAGGGAATTCTGACTGTTCCGCCGACCGCGAAGGCGATCGTACTGTTCGCACATGGCAGCGGAAGCAGCCGCCTGAGCCCGCGGAACACCTTTGTTGCATCGGCGCTTCAAAAGGAAGGGCTCGGCACATTGTTGTTCGATCTCTTGAGACCGGAGGAGGAGCTGGACCGAGCCAACGTCTTCGATATTGAACTGCTGGCCGAACGCCTTCTCGCAGCCACGCGCTGGGTCCGCAAAGAGACGAAGTTGGAGGGATTCCAGATCGGGTACTTCGGCGCCAGCACCGGGGCGGCAGCGGCCCTGCGCGCCGCGGCGACCGAGGGCAACGACATTGCCGCCATCGTGTCGCGCGGCGGTCGGCCAGATCTCACGGGACCGGGCCTGCCGAAGGTGCGTGCCCCTTCGCTCTTCATCGTCGGCGGTGACGATCAGGAGGTCCTGGCGCTGAACCGGGCGGCGATGGCGGAGATGACCTGCGAGAAAGATCTCTTCGTGGTCCCCGAGGCGAGTCACCTCTTCGAGGAACCCGGTGCGCTCGATGTCGTCGTAGGTGTAGCAGGACAATGGTTTACAAAGCACCTGAGCCCCAGACAAGCGGCCTGATAGGCGAGCAGTTTCTGGATCGAAACCAGGCGGGCCGCCGCCTTGCCGAAGTGCTGCTTGCTTTCAAGGACAAGCGGCCGCTCGTGCTGGCCCTTCCCAGAGGAGGCCTGCCGATTGGCTATGAGGTGGCCAAGGCGCTGGCAGCGCCGCTGGACCTGGTCTTTGTTCGCAAGATCGGCGCGCCCTATCAGCCCGAACTGGCCCTGGGCGCCGTCGCCGATGGCGGCCGTCCCATCACCATACGCAACGACGACGTCATCCGGATGCTGGGGGTCTCGGAATCCTACCTGCAGGAGGAGATCCGGCGGAAGCTCGCTGAAATCGACCGGCGCAGGACGCTCTATCTGGCCGGTCGGCCCCGTGTTGATGTCAAGGGACGGACCGCCATCGTGGTCGATGACGGGATCGCGACCGGGGCCACGGTTCGGGCCGCCTTGCGCTCGGTCAGAAAGGGCCGGCCAGCCCGCTTGGTGCTGGCGGTCCCTGTCGCACCGCCGGAGACCATAGAAGTTCTGAAGGACGACGCGGACGAGGTCATTTGTCTTGAGACGCCTGTCCAGTTCTTCGCGATCAGCATGTTCTATCGAAGATTTGAACAGGTTAGTGACCAGGAGGTCGTCGATTGGCTGAAACGGGCGGAAGCGTTCCTGCAAAGCGAGGAGACCGAGGGAGAAAGCGCCGCACAGACCGATCGACCAGAGACGAACTCCGCTCCGCAGTGACCGAGAAACAGGCTTCGGCGGGACGTGATCCTGAAGGGGAAAGGCATGCTGGAACAATTGGGCGCTGAGACAGCCAAGGGAATCGCCGAGCTTGCCCGGGCGGCGCGGGACGCCCGGGACGCGATCCTGGACAAGATTCGTGATGAGGATGTCCAATCGGTGCCACCTGCACACGGCGAGCACAATCCGACCGTGGCCTTGGGGCTGGATCCGCTTCCGGAGAGTCACTCGGCCCGGGTTGCATTGAGGGAGGCCGTCGCCGCCCTGTCACCCGAAGCGCGGAGCGAACTCCGCGCCCTTATGTGGATCGGCAAGGGAGACTATGGTGCCAGGGATTGGGCAAAGGCCGTCAATGATGCGGCCGCGGCCCCGATGACGTTGCACGGTCTTCTTTGGTCGAACAGCCCAATTTGCACGCGTTTGTGATGAAGGCCCTCTACGAGCTGAAGCTGTCCTAGTTGCCAGTGGAAGGCCAATCGGCGAGAAGGGTCGCGCCGAGCCCGCCGAGGGCGCTATGCTGCCTCTGAAAAGGGAGCCGCATTTCGGCGAGTACCTGGAGGCGGTGTTGAAGAAGGAGACGCCAAAATCTCCAAGACTGGAGCGGGCCCTTTGAAGCCCGACCGGAGGTCGTCTTGATGCGCGAGGCGATCCGTGTGCTGGTGTTGGGCACCGGTCGAATGGGATCCGGGATCGCGCGGCTCGTACTCGATAAAGAAGGTCTCGAACTCGTCGGTGCGTTTGAGCGCAGAGCCGAGCGTTCAGGTACGGATCTTGGCTCAACGATCGGATACGAAGGCGATCTCGGCCTCCGCATCGAAGCCGACTTGGACAAAGTGATCGCTCAAGGCGAGCCCGACATAGCGATTCAGGCCACCTGCTCCCGGGCATCCGACGCGGCGGAGGAGATCACGACGCTCGTTCGGCGGGGCGTTCACGTGATTTCCATCGCCGAAGAGATGGCCTATCCCGCTAGCCGTTCGCCGGAAGTCGCGAAGGAAATCCGCCAGCTCGCCTTGGCAAACGGCGTTGCCGTTCTTGGCACGGGCATCAACCCCGGCTTCGTGCTCGACCTTCTGGTGATCACGCTGACTGGTGTCTGCACAGAGATCGAGTCCATCATGGCGAAGCGGGTGAACGATCTTTCCCCCTATGGTCCCTCCGTCCTGGCAAGTCAGGGTGTCGGGGTTTCGCCAGAGGCCTTCCGACGCGGCCTTGAGGACGGTACGGTCCTCGGCCATGTGGGCTTCCCGGAGTCGATCGGAATGATTGCGGCGGCGCTCGGCTGGCACATCGAGCGCGTCGAAGAGAGCAGGGAACCCATCGTCGCGCAGATCAGACGCACGACGCCCTTTGGCACGATCGAGCCCGGACAGGTGGCCGGCTGTCTGCACAGCGCCGTCGGTTACCGGGACGGCAGGTCCGCCATAACTCTGATTCATCCTCAGCAGGTGCAGCCTCATCTCGAAGGTGTGGAAACCGGCGACACGATCGAGATCCGCGGGACGCCCACTGTCCGTCTGAGCGGGAGTCCGGAGATCCCGGGCGGAGTCGGGACCACGGCTCTGGCCGTCAACATGATCCCACGGGTCCTGAACGCCGCGCCGGGCCTTTACTCGATGGCAGATCTGCCGGTTCCGGCCGCGATGCTGGGTGACGCCCGCACCCTGGTCCGCGCGCCAAGGCGAGAGGCCGGCCATGGCTGAGGTGGTTGAGAAGGGTGTCTGGGTGGAGGTTCACGGTACCGTGCTGCCGGTCGGCCAGCGGGCGCCTCAGGTGCCGCAGGATACCCAGGGCGTCCCCCTGGAGATGAGGGCGAAAGGCTTTCTCGCAGCGCCCGCAGCGCTTGGTGAGGAGGCCGAGATCGTAACGCCGACGGGCCGCAAGCTGCGCGGCAGGCTCGCGGCGGTGAACCCCGCTTACACGCACAGCTTCGGCGCCCCGATCCCGGAACTCTCCAATATCGGCAGCGAGATGAAAGCCATCCTGAAGAAGCGGGAAGGGACCGGATGACGCCGCACAGCAGCTACGAAAGGGTGATGGCGCGACGGGCGGAGATCGTCCGCAAGTCCATTGGGCTTGACTACGACCGCTACAGGAAGGGCGCGCTCGCCTTCGACTACGAAGGGCTGCTTGCCGACACTGGCTATGATCTGAGCGCGGTTCAGGCGATCCAGAGTCGGACCGCCATCGGCAAGACGCCGCTTGTTGAGTTGAGGAACATCACGGCGCTGGTGCGCTCGGTTGCTCGGTCTGGCAAGGGCGCGCGGATTTTCGTCAAGGACGAGGCCGCGAACCCCTCGGGTTCCTTCAAGGACCGTCGGGCCTCGGTCTCCGTCCATGAGGCAAAGCGCCGCGGCTACGAGGGGGTCGTAGCGGCGACGAGCGGCAACTACGGAGCCGCCGTGGCGTCACAGGCGGCAAAGGCCGGGCTGCGGTGCATCGTGGTGCAGGAAGCTTTCGACAGCAAAGGGGTCGCACAGCCGGAGATCGCGGAGAAGACACGCGCCTGCGAGGCCTACGGCGCCGAGGTCGTCCGCCTGTCCGTCGGTCCCGAGCTTTTCTATGTGTTCCTTCTGGTGCTCGAGGAGACCGGCTTCTTCAACGCGTCCCTCTACACACCCTACTCGATCCTGGGCATCGAGACGCTGGGCCAGGA
>JAAUXY010091244.1_pt1 | contig 37799 bp, 34 predicted proteins | sample 7278121 | NCBI WGS metagenome assembly JAAUXY01 (sample SAMN14350117, study PRJNA611818) | marine sediment metagenome | isolation source: surface marine sediment (1.8m) | place: French Polynesia: Moorea | collected 2018-08
AAAGAGATAGACGGCGTTCGCGTCTACGGTCACATGGACTACGGCAAGAAAGATCCGTCTCTCGGCTGGCGTTTTACCGACGCCTGGCTGTCCATGGCGGGCGCCGGGGACGCCGGGATTCCCAACGGCCTGCCGGTGGACGAGTGGGGGATTCGCGTCGAAGACTGTCGCCCCGTCGGGTCTTCCGTCACCCGCGGTGGCGCGGCCAACGGGCCAGCGGCGGTTTACGCGCTCAACAAATACATGGACTGGCTGAAGCGGTTCGCACCCGCGGAAGCGGCTGGCATGACCTTCTCTGAAGCGGGCCCTGTGCCGGCCCAGGGACACATTGCCCAGCAGATCTTCTGGTACACCACGTTCACGGCGGACATGATTCAGGAAGGTCTTGCGGTGGTGAACGAGGACGGCACGCCAAAATGGCGCATGGCGCCGTCCCCGCATGGGCCTTACTGGAGCGAAGGCATGAAGCTCGGGTATCAGGACACGGGTTCCTGGACGCTGATGAAGAGCACGCCGCTCGAGCGCCGCCAGGCGGCATGGCTTTACGCGCAGTTCGTGACGTCGAAGACGCTGTCTCTCAAGAAAACCATGATTGGCCTGACGCCGATCCGTGATTCGGATCTGCGCGCGGACGCGATGACGGAAATGGCGCCGAAGCTCGGCGGGCTGGTCGAGTTCTACCGCAGCCCCGCGCGCACCGCCTGGACCCCAACCGGCACGAACGTGCCGGACTATCCGAAGCTTGCCCAGCTGTGGTGGGCGAACGTTGCCAACGCGGTTTCCGGCGAGGTTTCCGCCCAGGAGGCCATGGACACCCTCGCCGCGCAGCAGGACCGGGTCCTCGAGCGTCTCGGCCGCCACGGCGTGCTGGGTGAGTGTGGTCCCGCGCTCAACGAGGAGCGCGACGCCGAGTACTGGCTGTCACAGCCGGGCGCGCCCAAGCCGAAGCTCGAGAATGAGAAGCCGCAGGGTGAAACGGTCGCCTATGACGACCTCATCAAAACTTGGTCGGCTGCCCCTTGAGGGTCAGCCTTACCGAGTTTTTGCCTTCGCCAACAACATCGGGGCTGTGACCACGCTCCCTTACGTTATCTCGCAGCTGAGTTCGCCCAGAGCACCGAAGCTCGCCGCGTAACGTCCGGGTTGCGCGGGCACCATGCCGCCGATGGAGCCGGTCATGAGAATCTGACCGGCTTCGAGCGCATACCCCCTGGCCAGGACCTCGTTGATGAGAAAAACGAGCGCCTGGCGCTGGCCGCCCAGCACCTCGGCGGAGGTGCCGCTGAGTAACGTTTCATCACCCCGCGCAAGACTTGCTTCATAGGTATCCAGTGCCGCCGCGTCAATTGGCGCGGCCTGCCCCAGCAGATAGCCGTAGGACGCCGCGTTGGTGGCGATGAGGTCGAGGCCGTTGGGCTTGGTGGCGAGATTCGGAGAGGCAATTTCGATCATCGGAATGCAGGCCTCCACGGTGTCAAGCACGTCCGCCTCGGTAACCGGGTCCGTCACCGCGCGTGCAACGCGGAATCCAATTTCCGTCTCGAGCAGCGCGCTCTTGGTGGGCTGGATCGGCTCCGCCGCGTTGAACTCACCGCCCGCGAAAAGCGCGCCGATGATCGGCACGTCAATGCCCATCGCCGCCTGTGCCTGCGGCGCCGTCAGCGCCGCTTTGTAGCCGGTGATCGTCTCTTTGCGCAGGTGCACGTATTGATGCTGCACGTCGTAGGCGTCAGCCAGCGACAGGCCTTCCTGCTCGGCGGTGATGCTGTCGTAGTGATGCAGCTCTTTGAAGGCGTGCAGAAACTTTTGTGGCCAGTCGCTCATGAGGTCACTCCCGTCAATTCGTTGCCTTGAATCCACCGTTGCCGTCGAAGGCGAGGCTGGCGAAGCGCTCACCCATGCGTTCATAGCCGGCGCCGTTCGGATGCAGGTCATCAGGCAGGTCCGCGACGTCATCCGGCCCGAAAAGCGCCAGACCGTCGAGATAGTGCAGGTTGGCATCACCCGCTTCCCGCCGCGCGGCGACCAGCCTGCTCAGAATCTTGCGAATCCAGATCAGCGTCAGGCAGCCGGCGCGCAGCTCCTCGTTGCCGGGGAACGTTTCGAACTTGCCGGCTTCGTTGGGCAGCGTGGGTCCCGGATTGCTTTCGGCGCTGGGACAGAAAATGGGTGAAACGATGAGTATGGGGGTGTCCGGCTGGCCCTCGCGTAGCGTATCGAGGAAGCCATGCACCGCCGGAGTGAACGTCCGCTCGCGCATCGAGTCCATGTTCACGATATTGATACCGAGCTTCAGGCTGATGAGGTCCGCCGGCAGATCGCGGATGGTGCGCGCCACGAACTGATCCAGCTGACAGTTCCCGCCGAGGCCGAGATTCAGGAGATTCAGGTCTGCCAGGCGCGCCGCCACTGCCGGCCAGCTGCGCGTGGGGCTGGTTGCCTCCGAGCAATGACTGATGGAGCTGCCGTGATGCACCCAGAGCGGTCGCTCTGGCGCGCGATAGGGTTGAATGACGGCGTCGGTGCTCACGCGTAATGCCCTGAGCTCAACCTGTGCCGAGGTGGGCAGCCAGATCTGACATTGCTTGATACCGGCCGGCAGGTTGTCGAACCTCACCATGCCATCAGCGCCTTCGATCAGCGTCGGCTGGGTCGGGCGGCGCAGATCAACTTCGAGGACATTGCCGCTCTCCTCCTCGACGCTCGTATGCAGCTCACCGTCGACAACCAGATCGAATACCGCCCGGCGCGGCGCGCGGGTTGCCATCTGGATGCGCGTGAGACGGACGTCAAGCTCGATGCATGTTGCGTCGGTGGCAATTTCCAGACGCACGCCGGAGGGCTGCTTGACCATGATTTCCATGAATGCGGGGACCTGAGGACGGGTCCACGCGGGCAGACGGCGCGGCGTGATGCCGTGCGCGCCGTGGTCGAAGTCCAGCGCGCCGGTGATCTTCACGTACTCGTGCTCGAACGCAACGTCCTGCATGGCGGTCTCCCTCTCTGAATCGTAGTATCGTACGCCTTCGGACAGGGTTACAACCACACGCACGGGGGGATAGATGAGCGATCCGCATGCAATTACCACGATCGCTGAGTTGAGAGCGGTCATCGGCGAGGAAGTGCCGGGGCTGTCGGAAAAGAACGTCGACCACCTCAATGACTTTGCACTCGCCTACCTTGCCAAAGCGCCTTTCCTCGTCATGGCCACGTCGGATGCCGAGGGCAATCTGGATGCGTCACCCAAGGGCGACGGACCTGGCTTCGTCGAGGTGGTAGACGAGCGCACCCTCGTGATACCGGATCGGCCTGGTAACAAGTTAGCCTACGGCCATCTCAACATACTGGACAACCCGCGGATCGGGCTGATCTTCATGGTCCCGGGAACGCCGGAGACCTTTCGCGTCAACGGCGACGCTGAGCTCACCGCGGATCCCGAATTGCTCGAGCGTCTGGCGGCGCGAGGTAAACCCGCCACCGTCGCCATACGCGTGCACGTGCGGGAAGCGTTTTTCCATTGTGCAAAAGCGTTCATACGCGCAGCGCTGTGGCAACCGGATTCCTGGCCGGAACGGCATAAAGTCTCTTTCGGTGAAATGTATGAGGCGCAGAGCCGCGGTGCGCTGACCGCGCAGCAGGTCGACGCCGCGATAGAAGCCGACTACAAAGAAAACCTTTAGGAGCAGCCCTTGAGTACTGAGCGCGCCGAGAGGTTGCTGACCATTCTCGACCTCGAGCAGGTCGAGGAAGATCTGTTTGTTGGTCAGAACGAAGATCGCGGGCCGAGGCGGCTCTTTGGCGGTCAGGTCCTGGCTCAGGCGCTCAGGGCCGCTTACGGCACGGTCAGCGACCTACAGGTGCACTCCCTGCACGGCTATTTCCTGCGCGCGGGCAGCGCCGAGCGGCCTGTCCTCTACGAGATCGAAAGAATTCGCGATGGCCGCAGTTTCACGACGCGACGGGTTGTGGCCATTCAGAACGGCGAAGCCATCTTCAACATGGACGTGTCTTTTCAGATTGACGAGCCGGGGTTCGACCACGCCCACCCGATGCCGAACGTGCCTATGCCGGACGAGCTCGACGATGACGTGACCGTGGCCATGTCCATGGCCGAGGACGACGGTCGACTGAGCCCCATGGCCAGGATTGCGCGGCCGTTTGAAACCCGATCTGTGTTTCAGCTTGGCAGTGAGGCCTGGGCGAGTGACCGTTACTGGAGCCCGGTGTGGATGCGCTTTCGCGAGCCCGTGGATGCCGCCGACCAGGAGCTGGCGCGCTGCCTGCTGGCGTACGGATCCGACATCAGCCTCGTGTCCACCGCAAGCCTGCCGCATCAGGGTGAGCTCTCCCGCGACCGGCTGATGATGGCGAGCCTGGATCACGCGCTGTGGCTGCATCGCGATGTACCCGTGGATCAGTGGCTGCTCTACCACAAGCGCACGTCGACGGCGCAGGGTTCCAGAGGGATGGTGCACGCGGACTTCTACAGCCAGGACGGCGAGCTGATTGCGTCCGTTACGCAGGAAGGGCTGCTCCGCGAGCGACGCGATCAGTCTTCGAAGTAAGCTGCTTTTTCCACCAGGAAGCGGACATCGGCGACGTTGTTGGCCAGCATGAACCGTGCCGCCAGCTCTTCCGAAAGCGGCAGGTGGGTGGCGTCTACCCGCGTCTGATTCCAGGTGGGGTCCACGGACTGCCAGCGGCCGTCACGATAAACCTCGTTCCACGCATGAAACAGAAATGCCGGCCTGCCGCCGTCCTGGTAAGCGAGGCCATAGACGGTGCGCGCCGGCAGGCCTGCGGCACGGGCAAGCGTCGTGAAGAGATCGGCATAGTCGGTGCATTCCCCGGCGCCGCGCCGGAGCGCATCGAGAACGGAACCGGCCGGACGATCCACGGCGTAACGCAGCGCCTCGTGGCTTGCGCGCAGCAGCTGCTCAACCGGATCTTCGCCTGGACCGTCGAGTGCTTTGCGCACCAGGTTCTGTATCGCCGGGGCGCTGACGGGATAGCGTAGCTCTTCACCAATGTAGCCTGCGCCGTCACCGCGGGTTGTTACCGGGTTATACGTGAGCTCGAGGCGCCGCGGTAAATCGAAATCGCCCGTGCCCGCGACGCCGAGCGCAAGCTCCGCAAGGTTGGTGTGATCCTCGAGACGCTGATCCACCTCGAAGCGGTAGTTGGTCTTGCGGCGCAGACTCTTGAGCGCAATGGCATCCGCCTCGCCGGCGGCCACGACGTCGAAAATGCCGGCCATCGACAGCCGCAAGGGTCTCAGGCTTGCATCGAGCTGAGTCTGCGTTGCCGCAAATGGCGCGTTTGTTTCCACCAGATAGCCTTCGGCGTTCAGGTCCACCACCCGGTACGCCCGCTGCGTGACGCGCAAACGTTCGAAATCGGGCGTGTGCGCCAGAAACTGACTGTCAGGCGATCGCCGTTCTGTGGCGAGCCATGTCTCGAATGCCACGAATGTTTCCATGTCGAACGACCAATCGACCGCAACGTCGGTGCGCTCTCCGCCGCGGATGAGCTCTGCCCGGTAGCCACCGGCGTCCGGCACCAGCCGGGTTTCATGAACCTTGCCGTCCTGCCGATTGGCGTAGCGGGCTTCGATCAACGGATACGGCGCGCGCGGCCCGAAGATCAGGTGCTTGGTAATCGTGTTGGGGTCGCCGTCAGCCAGCAGGAAGTGTGTTGTCGAGAAAAAGTGCCAGTGGCCCAGACGGTCGACGAAGCTCCTGTTGTACATGAAGCCCACGTGATCGCCGGAGAGCTCCACGCGATACCAGCTCTCGCCCAGCATGTTGCTGGCGATTTTGACGGTGGGCGGGCGGGTGGCCTCGAGCCACAGCATGGCGGCCAGGACCAGCACAACACCGACGATGACAACGAGGCCTCGACGCAAGGGATTTGTCCGTGGAGGAATCCCAGGATTGTACCAACTCAGATGAGGGAATTCCGGGAGATGCCTGACTGACTGGGCGAGTTTTCACCCCAGGTGAAAACTCGGTAAGGTCGTCCCTGAAGGGACGACCGGCGCCTATTCGAATGCGGTTTTGGAGTAGTTGCGCAGCGCGCCGCGCAGCTCGTCGAAGTTCTCGTACGGGCGGCTGCGGGCGATACGCCACAGGTGTTTGCTGGCCGGCTCGTTGATCGAGGCGGCAAATATACCTGTGGCGGACACGAACAAGGCAAAGTTGCCGAGACCAACGGCTTCTTCGGGGGCCACGCACAAGTCGAAATCCGGCAGACCTTCGCGATGGGGAATGATCTCGATCGGGCGCAGCGTTGCGTCGCCGTCCTCCAGAGTGAGCACGCGACTCATGCGCTCAACCCAGCCGTCTTCGGCGATGGCTGCCATGAGGTCAGCCCGGCGCTGCTGTTCAGCGTCGAGCTCGGGCATGACTTCGTCCACACCCTCGACGTGATCGAGCACATTGCCTTCGGAAAGCTGCTGCAGGGCGTTGCTTACGGAATCGAGCTTGTGGATCTCGCCCGCGTCGTGGGCGGCCACCTTGTCGAGATTGACGGCGTCCACCAGCTCATGGGCGCGTTTGGCCCGGTTGATCCAGGTTTCCAGGCTGTCATCGTCGTTCCGCCCGTCATCTGCGGGTGGAGGCGTGGGTTCTGCCATGTCATCGCCGGGGTTTTCCATGCTTTCAGTGTAGTGCAAGATGCGCTTCCCGCCGGGATTGAAGCAAAATAGCTCAAGAACGGTTGATACCGACAGATAACCTGACCAGAAGCAGCACAGTGGAAGAACCAGTCAAAACAACAGGCGACACAGCAGACGAACCCAGAGATTTCATCCGTCAGCGGATCGAACGGGACATCGAGGCAGACCAGCTGCCTGACGGGGTGGTTACGCGGTTCCCGCCGGAACCCAACGGTTTCCTGCACATCGGTCACGCCAAGAGCATCTGCCTGAATTTCGGGGTTGCCGAAGAATATGGTGGCCATACCTACCTGCGCTTCGACGACACGAACCCGATCAAAGAGGATGAAGCCTACGTCAGGGCCATACAGGAGGACGTCAGCTGGCTCGGTTTCGAATGGACCGCGCTCACGCATGCTTCGGATTATTTCGAGGAGCTCTTCAAGTTTGCCGTGGACCTCATCAACGACGGTAAAGCGTATGTCGACTCCCAGGATGCGGAAGCCATACGCGCGGGGCGCGGCACGTTGACCGAGCCGGGCAGCAACAGCCCCTACCGTGAGCGCAGCGTCGCCGAAAACCTGGACCTCTTCGCGCGCATGCGTGCCGGCGAGTTTGCAGACGGTGAGCATGTGCTGCGGGCGAAAATCGACATGTCCTCGCCCAACATCAACATGCGCGATCCGGTGCTCTACCGCATCCGCCACGTGACCCACCAGCGCACCGGCGACGACTGGTGCATCTATCCGATGTACGACTTCACGCACTGTATCTGCGATGCGCTGGAAGGCATCACTCATTCACTGTGTACCCTCGAGTTCGAGGATCATCGGCCGCTGTACGACTGGGTGCTCGACAACAGCAACGTCAACTTTCACCCGCCGCAGATCGAGTTCTCCCGCCTGGGGCTCGAGTACACGGTAATGAGCAAACGCCTGCTCAATCGCCTGGTTGACGAAAACCTCGTGTCAGGGTGGGACGATCCGCGCATGCCGACGATTGCGGGGCTGCGCCGCCGCGGTGTCACGCCGGCGGCGATTCGTGAGTTCTGCCGCCGGGTAGGCGTCACCAAGCAGGACAACATCATCGAGATGAACCTGCTCGAGTTCTGCATCCGGGCGGATCTCGAATCCAGCGCGCCGCGCGGCATGGGAGTGCTCAAACCGCTCAAGGTCACCGTCACCAACTGGCCCGGCGGCGAAGAGACCCTCGAGGGGCCCTGGCACGGCAAGAACGAAGCGCTTGGCACGCGCACGCTGCCGTTCTCAGGAGAGCTCTGGATCGAGCAGGATGACTTTGCCATGGAGCCGCCTAAGAAATGGAAGCGGCTGAGCCCCGGTGAGATGGTGCGCCTGCGCTACGCGTTCATCATCCGCTGTGACGAGGTGGTTACCGATGATGGCGGCGAGGTGGTTGAGCTGAAGTGCACGTATTTTCCCGATTCACGCAGCGGTTCCGACACCAGCGGATTGAAGCCCAAGGGGGTCATCCACTGGGTCAGTGCCGCGCATGCCGTGCCTGTAAAGGTCAACGACTATGGGCGCCTCTTCCGGGTGCCGGCGCCCTCGGCGGACACGTTTCTCGACGACATCAACCCGGACTCGCTCGAGGTGCTGAACGGCTACGTTGAGCCGGCCATCATGAGCTCCCCGGCCCGCCACTTTCAGTTCGAACGGCTCGGCTATTTCTACAAAGACCCGCAAGTGGACGGGCAATTCAACAAAACCGTTTCGCTGCGCGAGGGCTTCTGATCATGTCGCAGCAGGTCACGGTGATGGAGGTCAGTCCCCGGGACGGATTGCAGAACGAAGACGTGCCGTTCGCCACCGAGCAGAAGCTCGAGCTCATCGATCGGGCGCTTGCCAGCGGCTGCAGGCGGATTGAGGTCACAAGCTTCGTGCATCCGAAGGTGGTGCCGCAGATGGCCGACGCGGAAGCCGTCTGTCAGGGTCTGCCGCAGCGCGGCGACGTATCCTACACCGGTCTCATCCTGAACGAGCGGGGCTATGACCGCCTGCGCGCGACCGACCGCCTCGATGAAGCCGGACTGGTTGTGCCGGCGTCCGATACGTTTGGTGAACGTAATCAGGGACAGGACGTGGCAGCGGCCCAGGCCATGGCCGTTGACGTGCTCGAGCGCGGCGGGCGGGAAGGCTTTCCGGTGCAGGTCACCATTGCGGTGGCGTTTGGTTGCCCGTTCGAAGGTGAGGTGCCTCTGCAGCGGGTGGTAGATCTGGCGAAGGCGTTTGCCGACGCCGGCGCTACCGAAATTGCGCTCGCGGATACCATCGGGGTTGGCGTGCCGGGCCAGGTGCTCGAAGCATTCAGCGAGCTGCGCGAGGCGCTCGGCGAGGAAATGCCGCTACGCGCCCACTTCCACGACACGCGCAATACGGGTATTGCCAACGCCTTCGCCGCCCTGCAGGCGGGGGTCAACACGCTGGATGCCAGCATTGGCGGTATCGGCGGCTGCCCATTTGCGCCGAACGCGACAGGCAACATCGCTACCGAGGATCTCGTGTACATGCTCGATCGCTCGTCGGTGACGCATGACGTGCGGCTCCCGGATCTGCTCGATGCGGCTGCGTGGCTGCAGGAAGAGCTGGGTAAGCCCGTTCCGTCGAGCCTGCTGAAGGCGGGCGGCTTTCCAGGCTCTGAATGATCGGGCGATTGCCGACGCGCAGAAACGTCGAAGCCGCGCGCAAACGGATCCGCTCCCGGGCCCACCACACCCCATTGCTTTCGAGCCACTCGCTGAACGAGCTGGCAGGTGCGGAGATACTCTTCAAAGCTGAGGGGCTGCAGAGAAGCGGATCTTTCAAAATCCGCGGCGCGCTCAACGCGGTCCTCAGTCTGCCAGCGGCTGAACGCCGCCGCGGCGTTGTCACCCATTCATCCGGCAACCACGGGGGCGCGCTGGCCTGCGTTGCCAGCATGCTGGACATCCCGGCGACCATCGTCGTGCCGCGCGGGGGTTCGGCGTTCAAGCGCGCGTCGGTCGAACGCTACGGCGGTCGCATCGTGAATTGCGGGGCGACGCTGGCAGCACGCGAGAAAAAGCTTGCCGAGGTGCAGCAGGCAACCGGCGCCGCGTTTGTGCCGCCCTATGACCACAGCGCGGTCATCGCCGGGCAGGGTACCGCCATGCTGTAAATCATCGAGGACACGGATGCCGGCGAAGTCTGGCTGCCCGTTGGCGGCGGCGGCCTCGCCAGCGGCTGTGTGCTGGCCGCCCCGGCGGGTGTGCAGGTGGTGGGCGCTGAGCCGGAACTTGCCGGCGATGCCCGGATCTCACTGCAAACCGGCGTGCGCCAGCCGCCCATGCCGCCGCGCACGGTTGCGGACGGTCTGCGCACGGCGCTGGGCGAGCGTAATTTTTCGATCCTGGCGGCTTACGGCTTGCCGATACATCTAGTCAGCGAGAACGAGATTCTCGCCGCACAGAAACTCGCCATGTCGTGCTTGAAGCTTCTGGTTGAACCTTCGTCCGCGGTTCCGTTGGCTGCTCTGTTGAAACATGGGCCGCAGAAGCGTGGCAGCCGTCGCGTTGTCGTGGTGCTGACCGGCGCTAATCTGCAGGTGTAGGCGGAATCATGCAGGCTTTGCGAGCGAACGGAATCTCGAACTTTGAGTGACGCTGGCTTCTTTGGCCGTCTACCGCGATACCTCGAGCTCGTCGGCATGGTTGGGCTGGCGACGGGGCTCTTTCTGCTGCTGCTTGCCGCGCTCCTCAGCCGCCTGGGGCGCTCGCGGCGTGACGCGCCTCAAGCTCAGCTTTGATCTTGTCGTGGGCTGACCGATTGATTCGATAGCCGCCGTACAGGATGGCGCCAATCAGCGCGGGAACGATGGTCACGGGTGAATCGATGATTCCGAGGTTGAAGATAATCTCCGGATCCACTTCCCCGGGCACGGCTTTGGCAGGGAACATGATGAGATCGAGTGCCACACCCGCTAGAAAGGTGCCCAGCGCGCGGTCGGCTTTAGAGAAGAAAGTACGCGCGGAATAGAGCATCCCCTCCTGCCGCTGGCCGAAGCGGATTTCGTTCTCGTCCGCGACGTCGGCCAGCGCGCTCATGACGCTGATGTTCAGCATGCTGAGCCCCATCGTGCCGAAGACGTGGAATGCGAGAACGCCCGTGAAGAGCCAGTCGGAATCGTTCTCGGGAAAGTATCCGGCGATGCGGAGGATGACCGGCATCGCTTCCGCGAATGCGTAAGCCGTTGCGCTTACGACGATCACGGCGCGTTTGTCGAAACGCTTGTGAAGCCGCATGGTGAACAGGAAGCCGAAGCCGTAGCCGATGATGCTGCCGATGACGAAGTTGGCAATCTGGCTGGTGCTGAACTCCCAGTAGTAGATGTTCATGTAGTTGTTGAAGGCAGCCCGCATGCCAATTGTGATGCTGAGGAAGAAAAGCCCCAGCAGCAGATAGACGTAGTTTCTGTTGCGCAACACCTTGGCGATATCGCCAAAGAAGTCCCGCCAGTTGAACCGTGCGATGGCCTCGGTGGGTTGCGACAACGTTGGAATGCGGTCGCGGGTGAACCAGGCGCAGGTATACAGGGCGACGAAGATGATGACGCCTGCGATTGTCGAGAAGCGCTCGTACGCCTCCGGAACCAGCAGGCCGCTGGTATAGCCGGCGGTGGCGACGAAAATGAACTTCAGCGAAAAGAAGTGTGAGCCTGCCGCGCCGATATAGGTGCCTAGATTGTTGTACGCCATCACCGTCGAGCGCTCGTGGTAGTCCTTCGACATTTCTCCGCCGAACGCGAGATGGGGTACGAAGTACAGCGTCATTGAGGAACGCAGCAGAATGGAAAAAGCGATCAACCAGGCAAAAAGCTGGGTCTGGGTCAGCGCCTCCGGCGGATTGAAGACGCAATAAAACGCGAAAACGATGGGGACGGGTGCGGCCAGCATGAACGGATGACGGCGGCCCCAGCGCTTCGAGCGAAAACGATCCGACCAGGAGCCCATGAGGGGATCAGTGATGGCGTCAACGATGAGCGCAACCGTCGGCCCCAGACCCGCCAGGGTAGCGGGCAATCCCAGCACCTGGTTGTAGTAGAGCATGATGAAGAAGCCGAAGGAGTAGAGGCACATCGACTCCGCCAGCGCACCTGTGCCGAACAGCACCTTCGTGCGTGTTGGTACACGCTCTACTTCCATACAACCACCCCCTCGTGCAGAGGTTGTCGCCTACGGGGCTCAGGTTGTCAATCTGGACTTGAAGTAGCGTATGGCGTAGTCGTCCGCCCAGCTGGTCATTTTCCAGGAGCTGATATAGGCGCCATGCCCGCCGCGGTCGGTCAGATCGACGGCGATGTCAGCCGGCAGGTCGGCGTATTGCGGGTGTGGAATGATTGGATCGTCGCGTGCCGCCAGGATCTGCGCGTTGACGCCGGACAGGCTGTCGCCGGAAAGGTCGTAGGCGGCAAAGTATTCGGCGCTGGTGGCAAACGGTGAGTGGTAGCGCACGAAATAATCGGTCAACGCGCTGACGCTCGTCAGCTGCATGGCATCGCCGAAGTTGAAGTCACCCGGGTAAGCGGCCTGCTTGGCGGCCCAGGTCTTGCGCCACTTGCCGACGAAGTAGCGCTGGTATACCGGATTGCGGTCGATGCTGTACATCGTATCTTCCGGCTCTATCGCCGGGCACACGGCGAGCGTGGTCAACTCGGGCAGCGCACGGGCAACGCGCAGCGCAAAGTTGCCGCCGAGGGAATAGCCGAGGAGTCCCGCTCCGGCCTGACCATGCCCCGCTTTGAGCGTCCTGACCAGCGCCACCACCTCGTCGATCATGGCGGAGTGAAAGAGTGATCGATTGAGGTGCGCCGTGTCGCCATGATCGCGTAGATTGATGCGCGCCACGCTGAAACCTGCGTCCAGGAGCGCGCGGGCGGCGGACAGAACGTATGAGGAGCGGTAGCTGCCGAGCCAGCCCGGGATGATCATGATGAGCGGCGCCCCGGGGTTGATGTTGAAGTGCACCAGCAGCTTGACGCCGTCCACGGTCAGGACCTGCGCGTCTGCTGCCGCCATCATCTGTGCTTCCGCGCGCGGCACCCATAATCTGCGCCCCATGGATGAGACGACGGTCTGCAGGTGCGGATTGCTCAAGCCCCGCGCGGGTTGAAACGTGCCTGTGGTCACTACTTGAGATCTTGGTTCGAGTAGATGCGCTGGCCGCGTATGCCCCGGCGCTCGAGAATGCGGATGATGCTGTTGTCCCCGACGTAGTGCGCGGCACCAGCAAGCACAAAGTAGCTGCCCCCGGTTTTGAGATAGCCCGCGATTTTGTCGGCCATGCCGACGTTGCGGTCGTCCATGAGTTTGCGCATGAACGCCTGGGAAAGCTCGGAGGTTCCGGACTGGGTATCAAATGCTTTCTCGAACGCCTGATCGTCTCCCGCGAGCCATGCGGTCACGAGGTCTGCCGTGAGCGGCTCGAAATCACCAATCTGATCGAGCGTGTCAGCGGCCATCTGGCGCTGCACGTCGAGCGGCTGGTTGAACAGGAGATCCAGCTGGAAGTCGAGGGTCTCGAGCTGCTCTATGGTCCGGTTACCGGCCTGCTGGGTAAAGAAACGCTCGACGCTTTGCTCCGGGTCGTAGCCCACGGACATCAGCGCAAAGAGCGCCAGCTGCTGCGTGATGAACGCGGGTTTGTAACGTGCCATCTGCGCAACCGGCAGGCCGTACTCATTGCCAATGGCGTTCAGCGCGTTGAAGGCGTCCGCGGAGAGCACATCGCCGAGCGTCTGTCCGTCGGGCAGGAGGCCATACTGGCTGTACTTGAACTGCAGCGTCTGCGGGGAGTAGGCGTTCAGGTCGACTTCGACCACCAGGGTATTGGCCTTATCGAAAGCCTGCTGAAACTGGCGTGGCAGTGGATACAGCCCCGGCTTCAGGATGTGGATGGATCCAGCCAGATAAACGGTCGTGTCACCGGCGGCGTAGCGCCATAGAAACAGCGGGTGCGGCGTCTCGGGCACCCGCGCGCGTATGTCCCGGCTGCTCGTGATGGCTGAGGCGCCGAGCTGGACGAGCTCGCAATAGCCGCTGGCGGCGTTCTGTGTCGGGTGCGCGGTGAGGCAGGCGTTCTGCGCGGCTTTGGACGCGGCCAGCCGGCTGGGCATGCCGTGCACCGCATACCGCTTGTCCGCGTGGTCGCCGAACTGCACGATGGCTTTGTATGCGGGTTGCGCAGCGTAGCCCCTTGGCTCGGCAGCCTGCAGCAGCGCGGGCAGCGCGCCAAGCGCGAGGACCATGATTGCGCGCAACACGTCAGCTTTCCTCACCGAGATCCTCCGGTTCCTCACCGGCATCCCTGACGGCGTTCATGATGGCCGCCGCTGCGGATTCGATATCTGCAGTGTCTGTCCCGCGGATGACGAGGGTCGTGCCGTAGCGGTCTTCACGGAAGAAAGGGTAGCTGCCGATGTCGAGGTTCTGGTGGGCAACCTGAATGTCGCCGAGGACGCTGGCAATCTGACTTTCGCCCAGATAGGCGCGGATGGAGCGTGAGCGGACGACCGGGCCGCTGCGCAGCTTACCCTCGAGGCTCGACAGCATGCCCTGCATGACCATCGGAATGCCTGCCATGACATAGACGTTGCCCATCACGAAGCCCTGCGGACCGCCGGTGGGATTGTCGATCAGCCCGGCGCCTTCCGGGACCCGCGCCATGAGCAGGCGACTTGCCATTATGTCGTCCGGTGCCGGCCTCGAGCGTATCCGCTCCGCAATGTCCGGATGCTCGATGAGGCTTACGTCGAAAGCCTCCGCCACGCATTCAGCGGTGATGTCGTCATGAGTGGGCCCTATACCGCCCGTTGTGAACACGTAGTCGTACTCCGCGCGCGTCTCGTTGAGTGTGTCGACGATCACGTTCCGTATGTCGGGTATGACACGTGCATGCCGGGTTTGCACGCCCCAGGCGCCGAGCGTTGTGGCGATGTGGTTCAGATTGACGTCCTGGGTGCGACCGGAAAGGATTTCGTTCCCGATGATCAGCACGCAAGCGGTGACGGCTTCTTGCATAGTTAAAGTAATGTGTGAACTAAGTCCTGCATGGTATCGGAATTGGTCGTAATCGGGAACCGAAACGGTTGGAAGTAACTCCGTAACATTTAGAAATATCAATAAAAATACTGGGTTTCGCTAACTTTTTGCTTTACCCGAACTATTCTAATCGATACAGTGCGCGACTTCGCAGACGGCTTATTTTTGGAGAGGTAAGCTTTTCCGCGAGTGCCTGTTGTCAGTCTGGTAAATGAGTACGCGCTCACAGGCTGCACAGAAGGATCGAGTAAAGGAAGTTCGTCGTTTGGTGAAATGACGGTGTGTTCGACACTCAAACTTAGTAGGTGGTTACTCTCCGCATGGGTGGACAAATAGTGCGGCCGCAAGCAGTAGCGGCCATTTCTGGATCACGTCTTTTTCCGTTGATGATGTGTGCTGTGCTCGCCGCATGTGGCGGCGGTGGCGGTGGCGGTGGTAGTGCTCAGACGCAAACTGATGCACCTGCGCCGGCGCCCAGCCTGACGTTTTCGGCAGCGCCATCATCGGTGAGCCAAGGCGAGTCAACGACGCTGTCCTGGCAAAGCACCAATTCCGACAGCTGCCGCGCATCCGGTGGATGGAGCGGCGATCGCGCCGTCTCCGGCAGCGAAACGATCACAAATCTGCAATCGACCCAGACTTTCACGTTGAGCTGCTCAGGTGAAGGTGGTGGTGTCCTGCGTGACGTGGTCGTGGATGTTGTCGCCGAAGGTGAGGTCAGTGTCGACCTCTCAGCGGATCGCTACGATATTCGTAGCGGAGAACAGGTGACTCTGACCTGGGACTCCACCAACGCAACCTCCTGCGAAGCGAGTGGTGACTGGAGCGGTGACCAGCCGCTGTCCGGCACGTTTACGACGCCGCCGTTAACCGAGGATGCGAACTTCCGATTGACGTGTTTTGCTCAAGCTCGAAGCGCAGTTGCTCAGGTAGGGGTCGGCGTTGTCGATCCGCGAATTACCTTCCGACCGGCTGCGCTCAACATCGATGGTACGCCATTCGACGATCTGACAGGCTTCAACGTCTACTGGGGTAACAGCTCACGCAACTACACCAGTAGTGTCTCTCTCGGGCCAAACGCCCGGGAGTACACCCTCGATCTTTCCGCAGGTACGTACTACGTAGCGGTCACGTCGCTCAACTCACTCAATGAAGAGAGCGACTACTCCATCGAGATCCGTAAGGAACTCCCCTAGAGAACTCTCTACAGCTTCTCTAACGAATGTGATCTGCGCACGCCAGTGAGGTAACTCGTTGGCGTGAACGCGGTCCGCTTACCGCCGTGCTCTCGCGCACAAAATTGCGTTTTTCTAACAAACCCGTGGTTTACATCACAGGAAAGAAAACGCTCGTCAATACACTCGTCTCTAACGCACTCCCGGCTGGGGACCGCCGGTGTGCAGGGACTGTAGTCGCGTCTACTTCGCAGCCTGGGGGCTACGGGTGGATCGCAGAGAGAGAGAGCTATGAGACACATTCGAGGACTGATTTTTTGTGCCCTGACCCTGGTGGCAGCTGCCTGCTCCAGCGGCAGCGAAGAGGGTTCTTCTGACGATTTGCTTAATGCGTTCACCTTCAGCGGCAGCGTAGGCGACGGCCCGATTGTAGGTGCGGAAGTCACGGTCATAGACGCTGACGGTAATCTGGTCACCACTACGACCAGCGACGACGGCGCGAACTACACCGTGGAGATTCCCGGGCAGACCCCCCTCCCGGTGACGATACAGGTTCAGGGTGGCACCGATCTCGTCACCCAGCGCGCATCCGACTTCGAGCTGGTAGCCGCGCTGCATACCGTAGGCGCTCAGACCGTCAACGTTTCACCGCTGACAACCCTCGCCGTACGCGCAGCCGAGTGCAACGGCGCCGTCACTCCCGGAAACCTCGATCTCGCCTGGCAGGCGATGAGCGCGGATCTGAACATGGGGCTCGACAGCGCAGCGCTCGCCGATCCGATGGCAAGCGTCATCGACGAAAGCAACGTAGAAACGGCGGTGCTGGCGAACGAAGCGGTTGGCGAATGGATCCGTCGTACCGGTGGGGCCCTGCAGAATGCCGGCTTTGCCACCTCTCTTGACGAGGTGGTCGAGGTGTTGGCGTGCGACATGGCGGACGGCGCCATGGACGGCGCGATGGTTGGCACCGTAGGCAGCAACGATGACCGCATCCTTGCAGTAGCCCAGGCAGTGGAGATTGCGGTGCGCCTGGAAGTTCTGGCCGGCCGGCTGGAAGTTGACGGTGCGGACGCAACGTCGGCAATGAACGCGTCCATCCGTAGCATCATGCCGGAGGTCACGGACGCTGACGTCAACAGCGTCGCGCTTGGCATGGAAGGTGTCTCACAGCTGGTTGATGCGCTTGCCGTGATGCAGGGCGTCTATGCTGATGACGAGCTGGTGGACTTCATGCTGCTGCTGGACGGTGCCGACGAGAGCAACGTGCGCGCCCTGGTTGATGCCGCGCTGTCCGCCGGTCCGCAGAACACGATGCAGGGTCTTGCCGCACGTGTGAGCCTCGCTGATACCTCTGCCATTGCCGACATCAACACCCGGCAGCAACAGCAAGACGACGCGCTGCCGCCAATCGTCAGCTTCTCGGCGGATCCTGCCGCTATTGATGCGGGCGCCAGCACCAATTTGAGCTGGGCCAGCAGCAACGCGGATCAGTGTTCAGCAAGCGGTGCCTGGAGCGGCGAGCAGCCGACGCAAGGGGCGTTTGCCACGGGTCCGTTGACCAATTCGACGAGCTTCTCGCTTTCGTGCACGGGCGTCGGAGGCATCTCGAACGCAACCGTTGCCGTAACGGTCGGCAATCAGCCGCAGCCTGACGCACCCACCGTATCGCTCTCGGCCAGTGCGTCGCAGATTGCTGCGGGAGACACGGTAAACCTGTCCTGGTCGAGCTCGAACGCCACGGCGTGTACCGCCAGCGGCGGCTGGAGTGGCAGCAGGGCGACGAGCGGGCAGATGCAGGTTGGACCGCTGCAAGCCAGCACCAGCTTTTCTTTGAACTGTGCGGGTGACGGCGGTAGCGCCTCTGATGCGGTCACCGTGACGGTAGTCACGTCGACGCCTGCGCCGACCGTGTCGCTGACTGCAAGCGCCTCTCAGGTGAATGCCGGCGACAGCGTGACGCTCTCCTGGTCGAGCAGCAATGCCAACAGCTGCACGGCGTCCGGCGCGTGGAACGGGGCGCGCAGCACGACAGGTTCTGTAAGCGTTGGTCCGTTGCAGGCCAACAGCACCTTCGTCCTCAACTGCTCGGGAGCCGGCGGCGCGGCGAGCGACGCGGTCAGCGTCACCGTCAACTCGGTGCCGGTAGATCCCCCGAGCGTCAGCTTGACGGCAAACGCGACGCAGGTCGACGCGGGTGACAGCGTGACGCTCAGCTGGTCCAGCAGCAATGCAAACAGCTGCAGCGCTTCGGGAGACTGGAGCGGTGCGCGCAGCGCCAACGGTCAGCAGAGCGTTGGTCCGCTGCAGTCCAACAGCACCTTTGTCATCTCCTGCAGCGGCGACGGCGGCACCGCAACCGATACGGTCAACGTTGCGGTCACCGCGGCGAATCCGCCGACCCTTTCGCTTTCAGCGAGCACCACGCAGGTCGATTCCGGGCAGAGCGTGACGCTCAGCTGGAGCACAACCGATGCCGACAGCTGTGCCGCGTCAGGCGGATGGAGCGGCGCGCGTGCAACGAGCGGACAGGAGGTTGTGGCCAACCTGCAGAGCACCACGACGTTTACGCTGTCGTGCAGCGGAACGGGAGGCAGCGTCGTCGAGATGGTCAGCGTAGCGGTCATAGGAGAGCTCAATATGGGCTGGCAGGCGCCGGCGCAGAACATTGACGGTTCGACGCTGACGCCAATTTCGGCTTACCGCATCTACTACGGCACGAGCAGTCGTAACTATGACGACTATGTCGAGGTGAGCGGTTCGGTCACCAGCCACACGCTGCAGCTGCTGCAGGGTGATTACTATCTCGCCATCACAGCGGTCAACAACCTGGCGGAGGAGAGTGGCTACTCCAACGAGGTCCGCAAGAGCGCCCAGTAGGGCGCTTCAGCGGGCCGGCCGCACCGGCATCTGCCGCAGCGCGTAGCTGATTCTCACGAAACCGACGGATTCGTCGTATTCGCGACCGGTGCCGGTGGTGTCGCTCTCCCGGTCTTCGGTGCGCGCGCCGAGCGCCAGCTGCAGTCGCGGGCTGGCCTGCCAGGTGAGATCGAAGTTCGCGCGGACGGTGTCGTTGCCATCACCCTCGTCGTCGTAGTCGCGCTCATCGTAGCCGACGCCAACCTGCAGAGTGAGCGTGCGCGACAGTTCCCGGGTCAGGTTCAGGGTATAGCCGACGCGCTCGTTATCCCGAAGCGCGTCCTCGTAGTCCTCTTCGTCGTACTGGGCGACAAACCGGAAGCTGGTGCGCTCGTTGAGCGCTTTTTCCCAGGTCAGGCTCGCGCGGTTGTTGGTGAACACCTCACCCAGATCGGAATCAACGGGGAAGAACAGCTCATCGCCGAACCGCCCGCTGCGCAGTGAGATTGGATCGTCGCGAATTTCACGCGCGACGTTGAACTCGACCTGGTCGCCGGGTAAAGGTTCCCAGTCGATGCTGATATCGAAGGTAAAGCCGTCGACGTCGTCCAGATCCGTCCGCTCAACCTCGGTGTAACCGCCTTGGAACGAATACACGACGTTGCGTGTCGTGCGGTCCCAGGTGGCCTGCCCGATGGTGTACTCGAGATCCGGGATGATCGAGTTGTCGTACTGCACCTGGCGCTGGATCGCCTCGAAGGTCAGCGCGTTGGTGGGTGAGAAAACCCAGCCGTAGCGCGCGGTCATCTCGTGGGTGATGGCGTCGTCTTCCGTATCTTCGCTCGCACGGTCACCCCACTGGTACTGGAACTCGATGCTGTCCTGCCCGCGCGGATTGAATTTCAAAACGGGACCGGCGGTCGTAACGACGGTTTCCTCCCGGTTATCGGGCGTAAACACCTCGATTGAGCGGATTGTCGACTGCGTGCGCGAGTGGTTGGCCAGAAAATCCAGTCGCTCGGGCATGACCCGCCAGACCAGATCCGCAGTGCCCGCGGCGACGTTCTCGTCGTCGAAAACGTCCTGCTGATAGATTTCGCGCACGATTTCGTAGTCGACGTCGAGATCAACGGCGGGGCCGTTGTGCACGGCCTGCAGCTGGATGCCGGGCTGATGCACCCATTCCTCAACCTCGTCGTCAGTGGTGCGCGCGGAGTTGGTGGTGTATTCGGATTCTTCCTGCAGAACCACACCCCAGTCCAGGGCGTGAACTACGGGGGTGGCGGCGAGCAGGGCACCCGCCGCGAGCGTTTGTGTGAATCTGTTCATTGCTACTGCTCCTAGAACGCGCGCTCGGGCACGGTGACCACGTCACCGGGAGCCAGCGGGTAGTTGGTGCTCATGTCACCGCGCTGCAGGATGCCGCGCAGGTCAACGGGCATGCGCTCACCATCGGCGCGGTAAAGCGTGGCTTTGCTGGGATTGGCGAATTCCGTGAGTCCGCCGGCTTCGAGAACGACGTCCAGAACCGTTATGCCCTGCCGGTAGGGCGTCGACAGAGGCGCCTCGACCGCGCCGGTGACGCGAACGCGCGATCGATACTCGTCACTGCCCATGTCGGTCACGATGACGGTCACATTCGGCTGTCGGATGTAGGTTGCCAGACGTTCGGTGATGGCGGCGCCGACTTCCTCGGGGGTTCTGCCGCCGACGACGATGTCACCCGCCAGCGGTACGGAGATTTTGCCGTCCGGGCGCACGGGAACCTGGATGCTCAGATCCTCGTTACGCCACACGTTGACGTTCACGGTGTCACCAACGCCAATCCGGTATTCGTCTGAGTACTCGGTTTCCGCGGTCGTGGACGCCGCGGGTGGGGGGGCCGTCGTCGAGGTGCAGGCGCTCAGCGCCATGGCGCCAAGGGCCACGATCCACATCCATGTCCGGCCGCGCAGTCCCAACTCATCCGTTGTGGTCACTTTGGTGCTCCCCCTTAGTTCTTTTTAGTAGCTAAATCATACCCTCAATATATCTGCTTGTGCCAAGCAGCATAAAAGCCACTTACATCTCGGCACATAGGCCGCACAGTCTCCTCAACCGTGATGTTGGAGACTTCATGGGTCGGCACTGTTTTCCGGGTCGGCGCAGTCTTTGGAGCGGGGTCATCGACCCTCGAAGAGTGGGGTTCTCTTTTCTCCAAAGGCGCGCCGGCCTTCTTTGTAATCCTCGCTGTCGAAGCATCCTTTCACGAGCGCATCAACCGCCGCAATCTCTTCGGCCCGACCGCCGCGTTCCCAGGCGTTCATGGCGGCCTTTGCCGCGCGCACCGTGAGCGGCGCGTTGCCGGCAATACGCCGCGCATAAGCCAGACATTCCTCCTCAATGTCCTCGCGCGACGCCACGAAGTTGATGAGACCCAGCCGCAGGGCTTCGTCTGCCTCGAGGAAGCGGGCGGAGAAGAGAATGTCTCTGGCACTGCTCGGGCCGACGATACGCGCGAGCTTGGCAAGTCCCCCGTACTCGTAGCCGAGGCCGAGCTTCGCTGCCGGAATGCCGAACCTGCTGTCCGGTGTTGCCATGCGCACGTCAGCGGCGAGCGCGGTTGCCAGACCGCCGCCGATGCAGAAACCCTCGATGAGCGCTATCAGCGGCTTCTCCAGCTGGTTCAGGAGCTTGCTGGCACGGCCCGCAACTTGTGAGTACTCCGCCTGCTGGGATGCGTTGGCGCGTTTTTCGTCGAACTCCGAAATGTCGGCGCCGGATACGAAGGCTTTGCCTCCGGCACCGCGCATGACAACCACGCGCACGTCATCATCCGCCGCGAAGCGCTCCAGGATGTCACCCATGCCCTGCCACATCTCGAGGCTCAGTGCGTTGTGGCGGGCTGGGTTGTTGAAGATCATCCAGCCAATGCCTTCCTCGATGCGGGCCCGCATGCGTTCTGTATCAAGGGTGATGTCCATGGATTTCCTAGTTTGTCAGTTGTTCGATCTGTCTGGCCCTTGCCAGGGTTTTGCGCGCCCGCGTCAGGTGCGGCACGTCGACCATCTGCCCTTCGAAGCTGATGGCCATGAGTCCCTGCGCCTCGGCCTCGGCAAAAGCCTCGACCAGACGTTCGGCCGTAGCCACGTCCTCTGCAGATGGTGAAAACGCCGCGTTCACAATCTCAATCTGGCTGGGGTGGATGGTGATTTTACCGGTGAATCCCATCCACGCGGCCTCCCGGCATTCCGCGGCGAGCCCCGCGTCGTCTTTGAAATCGACGTATACCGTGTCCATGGGCTGGACCTCGCCGGCCACCGCGCTCAGGAGCGTCATCGTGCGGCAGTATTTGAACGGCTCGAGATAGGCGCCATCGAGATCGCGGTTGCGCGTCCCGCCCAGCGCTGCGGACAGATCTTCCGCCCCCCAGGACAGGCAGACGACGCGTTCGCACTGGGTGAACGTTGGCAGGTTCAGGGCGCCGAGCGGCGTTTCGGTGCTGACGAGAAGAAGCGCTACGCCGCCTTCGGGATGCCCGTACTCGATCTCCCAGTGGGTCAGCTCGCGGTCGATGCGGTCGAGCTCGGCAAGCGTCGAGACCTTGGGGACAACGTAGACGTCCGGCGGGTGACGCATGGTGGATTCGAGATCCTTCAGGCCCCATGGGGTATCTAAAGGGTTCATACGCACCGCGCGTTCTTTCCCGGCGAAATCGACTTCGCCGAGCCAGCTGCTGACAATCTCCCGGGCGCTGTCCTTGTTGTCCGGCGTAACCGCATCCTCGAGATCGAGAATCAGACAGTCGGCAGCCGTGGCGATGGACTTGTGCAACATCTTCTCATTCGCCCCGGGCACGAAGTGCGCAGAGCGACGCAGGCGGTCAGCGCCGCTCACGCAGGCTGTCTCATCATCATGGCGCCGCGCACGCACGAGCACACCAGCTCTCCGCGCTGGTTGGTTGCCGTATGCTCGAACGTGACGATGCCGCGGTCGGGCTTGGACTTGCTCTCGCGCTTGTCGACGACCCGGGTGCTTACCGTCAGGGTGTCGCCGATGAAGACGGGATTCGGAAACACGGTTTTGTCGAAGCCGAGGTTGCCCAGGGTTGTGCCCAGGGTGGTGTCGCCAACGGAGAGGCCCACCACGAGGCCGAGGGTGAAGATGCTGTTGACGAGGATCTGCCCGTGTATCGATTCCCTGGCGAATTCCGCATCGAGATGCAGCGGTTGAGGGTTGAGCGTCAGAGTGCTGAACAGTAAGTTATCGGTTTCGGTGACCGTTCTGCTGGGCTGGTGGTCAAAGCTGTCCCCAACGTTCAGTTCCTCGAAATACTTTCCAGGCATTGTGTATCCTCCCTGAGGAGAAGGTACATTGCCTCATCAGAAAAAGCCAAGCGGGCATCAACGGCGACTGGGGGAGCCATGAATTTTGAATTGACCGACGATCAGATTTTGATCAGAGACTCGGTGGCGAAGCTCTGCGCCGACTATCCGGACGAATACTGGGCGGACAAAGACAAGCAGCACGAATTCCCATGGGATTTCTATGAGGCAATGGCGGAAGCCGGCTGGATCGGGATTGCCATCCCGGAAGCCTACGGCGGCGCCGGGCAGGGCATCACGGAGGCAAGCCTGGTTCTGGAAACCGTGTGTGAAAGCGGCGCGGCCATGAACGGTGCTACCCCGCTGCACCTCTCGATTTTCGGCATGCATCCGGTTGTCCGCCATGGCAGCGAGGAAATGAAGCAGAAGTACCTGCCGCGCGTGGCCAACGGCGATCTGCACGTCGCGTTTGGCGTCACCGAGCCGGATGCCGGCACCGATACCACCTCCATATCCACGGCCGCGCGCCTCGATGGTGACACCTACATCGTCAAAGGGCGCAAAGTCTGGACCACCAAGGCGCTGCAGTCAGAACGCGTTCTGCTGCTGGTGAGAACGACCCCAAAGGACAAAGTTGAGAAGCGCACCGACGGGCTGACGCTGCTGCTTGCCGAGCTGCAGCGTCCCGAGGTTGCCATCTCGCCAATCGACAAAGTCGGGCGTAACGCCGTCGCCACTTGTGAAGTCGTCTACGACGATCTGCCGGTGCACATCACCGACAGGGTGGGCGAGGAGGGTAAAGGCTTCCGCTACATCCTGGACGGCATGAACGCCGAGCGGATCCTGATAGCCGCGGAGGCGCTGGGTATTGGCCGTGCTGCGCTCAGACGTGCGGTGGACTACGCTAACGAGCGGGTTGTGTTCGGTCGGCCGATTGGCAAGAACCAGGGGATTGCGTTTCCGCTGGCGGAGGCGAAGATGCGCCTGGACGCCGCCGAGCTGGTCGTGCGTAAGGCAAGCTGGCTGATCGACAATGGTCTACCCTGCGGCGAAGAGGCCAACATGGCCAAATGGCTGGCGGCGGATGCGGCGTTTTTTGCCGCGGACCGTGCCATGCAGACCCACGGCGGATTCGGCTACGCCAGCGAGTACCACGTTGAACGCTACTGGCGCGAAGCCAGGCTCATGAAGATAGCGCCGATCTCCCAGGAGATGATTCAGAACTACGTGAGCGAGCACGTGCTCGGCTTGCCAAGGTCTTACTGAAGATCGAGCCGCACCCGGCTCAGGGTCTGCCCGCTGTCATGATGTGCGCCGAGGGCGGGAAGACGGCTTCACCAGAGGGATCGACAAAGCCGGCGAGACGTTCGTCAGCCGCGGCAAGCACATCCTCAATTACTGCTTCCTCGAGCACAATGTCGAAGAGCGGCAGCCAGCCGCGCAGGTCCGCCTCGACCAGCGCGCGTGCGCTGGGAAACCTGGCGGTACCCGATACGGTGTCAGCCGTGACGTTGGTGAATCCAGCCGCTGCCAGCGGTTGCGTCACATCTTCCGGATTGCCGAGACTGTAAGGCATTCGCAGTGCCTCTGCCGCGGCCTGGCCCACCATCGTCTCGAGGAGCGCCGTGATGTCCGCGTATGCCGGATTCTCGGAAACGTCGTTCCACACGGCCACGGCCAGACGCCCGCCGGGCTTCAGAACTCGAAACATCTCCGCGGCGGCGGCTGCACGGTCGAAGAACATCATCCCGAATTGACTGATGACCGCGTCAAACTCGGCGTTGCCGACCGGCAGCGCCTCGGCTGTGCCGGTCAACCACTCTACGCCAGGTTCCATCTCCATGGCGATCGCGAGCATGCCCGGCGCCGGATCGATGCCAACGACTCTGCCGCTGGGGCCCACGCTGGCCAGCGCTCTGCGCGCGAGCACGCCGGTTCCGCAGGCAACGTCCAGCACACGATCGCCTGACGTGAGGTCAGCTGCGTTTGTTACGGGTCCGGTCCATGGCTCGAAAAGTGCGGGTACAAACAGGTCTTCGTAACCTCGACCCGCGTCGATGAGCTCCTTGGATACGTTGGCGTCCATGCCGAAATCCTCCTCAGTGCAAGGCGAGATCGCTCAGAAATTCGACGATGGCCCGTTCCCCTTCCGGCTCATCGAGCAGCGGGGCGTGGCCGCGATTGGTCAATTCCACGAGGCGCATGCCGGGGTGACGTCGCTGCATTTCAGCGGTGCAGGGACTGCTCAGAATATCCGACAGCGCCCCGCGCACGAGCAGCAGCGGTACGTCGCTCAGCTTGTCGAAAACGGGCCAGAGATCTGCCGGCACTGCCGCCTCTGCCGAATCGGTCATCGGCTGCGATATGGCCGGGTCGTAGGCAAGACGAGGCACGCCGTTGTCGTCTTCCCGGTAGAGCGCCCGGGTGAACTCGAGCCAGTCTGCGTCGCTGAGATCGGGAAACGCATGGCCCTGCGCCTCCTGGTTCTGCCGGACGGCCTCGTCCCAGCTGGTCACCGGCGGTAATTTGCCGACGCGGGCCTGGATTCTCGCGAGGCCTGCCGGATCCACCTCGGGGCCGATGTCGTTCAGGATGACCGCCTCGACAATCTCGGGACGGGCTGCATTCATCAGCATGGCCATCAGCCCGCCCATGGACGTGCCGAGCAGAATGACCTGGCTGATCCCCAGGTGCCCGAGCAGGGTGAACATATCCGCAACGTAGGTCCCGGGTCGGTAGTTGGCCGCATTGGGGTCGTACGCTGAATCACCCCTGCCGCGTTGATCGGGCACGACAACGCGGAAGTGCTCGTTCAGCACGCTCGCGATGTGTTCGAAATCCTGCGAGTTGCGGGTCAGGCCGTGCATGCAGAGCACAACGTGCTCAGCGGTTGGATGAGGGTAGTCCCGCGCGTAGAGGCGCAGGCCATCCTCTGACTGGTAGTAAATGTCTTCGTAGCTGCTCACCACCGCAAGATCAACGGCCGAGCTTTTTGCGCTTGTTCTCGACGTAGTCGACCAGAATGTACTCGCCGAGCTGGTCGGGCGAGGTGTAGAACACCCGACCGCCGTTGATGCGGGCAACCTCCTGCATGAAAGCACGCAGGTACTCACTCGACTCGAGCATGAAGGTGTTGATGGCGATGCCTTTGGTGGTGCAGCGCTTCACCGCGCGGAACGTCGCGCGAATGGTCTGCGGCGTCGGCGGATAGGCGAACATCGCCTGGCCGTTTTCCAGGTGCGCCGTTGGCTCGCCGTCGGAGATCATGATGATCTGCTTGCTGCCCGCCGGGTGCTTGGCCAGGAGCTTCTCAGCCAGGAGCAGCGCGTGCTGCATGTTGGTGCCGAGCACGTACTCGTCCCACTGCAGGTACGGCAGGTCGTGGGCTTTGAGCTCTTTGGCGTATGCGGCAAAACCGATGATGTAGAAACTGTCTTTCGGGTACTGGCTGGTGATGAGATTGTGCAGCGCCAGCGCCACTTTCTTGGCCGCCTGGAACGATCCCCTGAGCGCCATGGACCATGACAGGTCCACCAGCATTGCGGTTGCGGTTGAGGTGATCTGCTCGCTGCGGTAGATCTCGAAGTCTTCGGGTTTCAGCTGCACCGGCGCGCCGGGCCCGTTGCGGTCGATGGCGTTGCGCAGGGTCTTCGGCATGTGCAGATGGAAAGGATCGCCGAACTCGTAGGGTTTGGTCTGCTCGATGCGTTCGCCGAACCGGCCTTCCTCGGGGATCGCGTGATTGCCGAGGCTCTGGCGCTTCAGGCGCTGGTAGATTTCGCCCAGCGCCTTCTGGCCGATCACGCGCGAACCGCGTGGCGTGAGCTCCCAACCTTTGTCGTCGTTGGGGCGGACGTAGCCGGCGTCCTCCAGCATTTTCATGAGCTTTTCGAGCTCTTCGAGCTGGTCCGCGTCCTCGTCGCCGAGCACATCACGCAGCAGATCCTTGTTGATGCCGTCGAGGTCACCGCGCCGTTCCGCGTCCTGCATCTGACCGATGAGATCGTCCATCTCGTGCATCTCGCGCATGACCTGCATGGCGGCTTCGAGATCGAGAGACTCTTCTCCGCTGAAACGGTAGCGCTGGCTGTCAGGTGTGAGAAAGTCGAGCTCCTTGGCGAGCTTGGCCATCTCCGCTTCGAGCTCCGGGTCGCCGAAACGGCCGGCAAACATCTCCTGCAGCGCCTGACGCTGCTCGGGCGACATGGAGTTCATCAGTGACTGAGCGGCGGCCATCTGCTGGCGCATCTGCTCCAGCAGCTCATCCAGACTCTGCGGCGGATCATCACCGAACATGTCGCCGAACTCTTCCATGAACTTGTCGAACTCGGGATCTTCACCGCCGATCTGCTTCACCAGCATGTCGTTCAGCGCTTTCAACATGTCTTTCATGCGCTCGATGTCGCCGTCGGACAGGTTGTTGACCATGTTCTCGATGTCCTGGAAGAACGTGTTGGTCATGGCTTTCTTGAGCTCGTTCAGGAGCTCGAGAAATTTCTTCTGTGCATCGGTGTTGATGAACTCGAACTCTTCCAGCGCTTTGATCTGCGACGGGATGTCGTTCGGCAGCTCGTCGAGCGCCTGCTCGTTGCGCTCCGCAATGTCTTTCAGGAGTGAATCGCTGAAATTGTCCGGGCCGGCGTCCGCGGCGCGCTGCTTCCACTCTTCGATCTGCTGGCGCTCCATGTCGATGATCTCGTCGAGGCGCTCGCGAAAGCTTTCGAAGATGGAATCCAGATTGAAGCGCTTGAGCTGGCGCTGCTTCTGCTCCTTGAGGCGGCGGATCATGTCCCTGAGGCCCTGCTGGTAGCCGCCCTGGGGAATCTGCATGCCGTGGGACATGAGATTGCGCATGGCCCAGCGCAGATCACCGTACTCGATGATGTCGTCGGCCAGCGCCTTCATCACGTCCTCGGCGTCCCACGGTATGTTCTGTGAGCCGTCCCAGGCGCTGTAGCGGTGTCGACGCGGCATATATTCCCTCTAGGCTGTCAGCCGGAGTAGGTGGCGCGGCCGGAAACCGCGTATTTGTTCAATAGCTTGTTCAGGTGCAGTCCCTCCAGGATGAACTCCACCTCGGCGGCGCGGGTACCCGGCGTGGTCGCCGTAATGCGCTCGGCCATACCTGGAATCTTCTCGATGATGGTGGCGTAGTCTTCGGCGTACACCGCCTCACCGATCTCGATGGTCAGCCCCTCGTTGAACGCATCCGCTATCGGCTGCAGGTCATGCAGATCGTGGCGCTGATCGAAAACGCCCTTGGTGGCGGACTGGATGATTTTGTTCGTGATCTTATCCTCGGCGCCTTCTTCCATGGCCTCGAATTCGACTTTGCCCTGGAACGACGAGGCGATGTAGTCGAGATCCGATATGCGCGGCACAACCTCCGCCTCGTTCAGCACCAGCGCGCGCCGGAAGGCGTTGGCCACCAGCACCTCGTAGTTGCTGATGGACGCCCGCACCGATACCCCGGAACGCTGATTGATGTCCGGCGAGCGACGCGCGGTGTGCGTGACCTCGGCGATGATCTCTTTCATGAAATCCGGCACGTTGACCTGGAAATCCGACAACGCCAACACGTTGGCTTCCTGCTCGACGATGGCTATTTCCTGGTCGATGGTTTCCGGATAGTGCGTGCGGATCTGCGCGCCGTAGCGGTCCTTGAGCGGCGTGATGATGCGCCCGCGATTCGTGTAATCCTCCGGATTCGCGGTGGCGACGATGAAAACGTCGATCGGCAACCGCACCTTGTGGCCGCGGATCTGCACGTCGCGTTCTTCGAGCAGGTTCAAGAGACCCACCTGGATGCGCTCAGCCAGATCGGGCAGCTCGTTGATCGCGAAGATGCCTTTGTTCATGCGCGGCACCAGGCCGTAGTGCAGGGTCAGCTCGTCCGAAAGATAGCGGCCTTCCGCTACCTTGATGGGATCCACCTCGCCGATGATGTCGGCAATCGTGATGTCGGGCGTCGCGAGCTTCTCGCCGTAGCGATCGTCGCGGTGCACCCATCGGATAGACGCGTCGTCGCCTTTCTCTGCAATCAGCTCCCGGCCGGCCTGGGTAATGGGATGGAGCGGATCCTCCGGTATCTCGGTTTCGGCGAGCACGGGTGTCCACTCGTCGAGGAGCGAGGTGAGGCTTCTGACCATGCGCGACTTCGCCTGGCCGCGCTCACCGAGAAAGATGATGTCCTGACAGCCCAGCAGCGCGTTGACGATCTGTGGTTCGACCGTCGCCTCGTAGCCCATGATGCCCGGGAACAGCGGTTCCGCGCGGGACAGCTTCATGATGAGGTTCTGGCGTAGTTCTTCTTTGACCGGCTTCGACTGGTAGCCGCTGGCTTTGAGTTCGCCCAAGGTCTGCGCGCTTGGTTCTGACACTGCTTACTTCCCCTGCAAGACTGCTCTCTTGAGTCTACGATGGATCGTAGGCGGATGACCAATGGTTCCTTGGCGGATTCCCGTTTCCGGCTCGTTTAGTCCAACAATGCGGCTACGCGCGCCCGTAATTCAGGCACGAGCTCGGCCTCCACCCAGGGATTGCGCTTGAGCCAGAGCGTGTTGCGCGGACTCGGATGGGGCAGGGGCACCATCTCCGGCCAGTGGGTGCGCCAGCCTGCAACCACTGCCGCCAGAGTCTCTGTCCTCGCGGGTTTCAGATGCCAGTCAATCGCGTAACGGCCGACGACAATGGTCAGCTCCACGTGCTCGAGATACGCAAGCAGCGACTCACGCCAGGTTGCCGCGCATTCCGGCCGCGGCGGCAGATCACCCCCGCGCCCGCGACCGGGATAGCAGAAGCCCATGGGCACGAGCGCAATCTGCTTCGCGTCGTAAAAGGTGTCGCGCTCGACCCCCATCCAGCGCCGCAGCCGGTCGCCGCTGGGATCGTTGAAGGGAATCCCGGTTTCGTGCACCGCGGTGCCCGGCGCCTGGCCGACGACGAGGATCCGCGCCTCCGGGTGGGCTTGAAAGACGGGCCGCGGACCGAGCGGCAGGTGCGCCTCGCAGAGGGTACAGGCTTTGATCTCCTCGACCAGGCGGACGAAGGGTTTCAAGCTCAAGAGTTGGCGCGTTGCGTCGGCTTGCCGAGCAGCCGGTCGGAGACGATACGCAATTGGATTTCGCTGGTGCCTTCGAAGATTTTCGTCAGCCTGGCATCACGCCAGTAGCGCTCCATGGCGTGCAGCTTCGTATAGCCCGCCCCGCCGAGAATCTGCAGCCCGTCCGACGTCACCCGCTCCGCCATCTCGGCCGCGTACCACTTCAGCATGGACGCCTCTTTGTCGCAGGTCTGTCCGGCGTCCATTTTCGTGCAGACGTCGTACATCAGCGCCCGCGCCGCTTCGATCTCCGCGGCCATCCGCGCAATCTTGAAGCGGGTTTCCTGGAAGTCGCTGATCGGGACGCCGAACTGCACGCGCTCGTGGCTGTAAGCCATGGCGTCTTCCAGCGCGCCGCGGGCGAGCCCGATCGAGCGTGCCGCGGTATGCGCCCTGGCCACGTTCAGCATGTTGACCGTATTTTTGAAACCTTCGCCGCCACCACCGGTGATGATGTTCTCCTTGGGGATGCGGCATTCGTCGAAGGCGAGCTCAAACGTATTCCAGCCGAAATAGCCGATCTTGGGTATGGCTGAGCCCTGGCAGCCGGCAGGCAGCTCACCGCGCGGCTTCTCGATGATGAATGAGCGCAGGCCCTTGTAGGCGGCCTCTTCGCCCGGGGCCTCCACGCGTGCCAGGAGGTTGATGTAATCCGCCTCGTCGGCGAACGTGCACCAGTACTTGTTGCCCGTGATGACCCAGTCGTCACCGTCGAGCACGGCTTTACAGCTGACCGCGGCGAGGTCGCTGCCGACGTTGGGTTCGGACAGGGACACGGCGGCCAGATACTCGCCCTGAGCCGCCTTGGCCGTCAGCTCCCGCCGTTTGTCCTCGGGCCAGCCGCCTACCGCCATCAGTGACGATGCTCGCGCGATGATGCTGGCGACGCTCATCCAGCCACGCGCCAGCTCCTCGGCAATCAGGCAGTATTCGAAAACGCCGAGCCCGAGTCCGCCATGCTCTTCAGGCATGCGGATACCGAAGTAACCCATCTCGCCGAGCTTCGCCCTGAGCTCCATGGGGATTTTGCCCTGCACCGGATCGAGCTCGTTGGCAACCGGCAGCACCTCCCGCATCGTGAAGTCGCGGGCCACTTCTTGAATCATCAGACGTTCGTCGCTGAGATAGTGCTCGCTCATTTCAGATTCCAATCAGATCCGCGCGGTCGATGACGTTCTGCACGATACGGATGCTCGCGGCATCGACCATGACGCCGTCGACGTTGATTGCGCCCAGGCCTTCCGCCAGCGCCTGATCGTAGGCTTCTTTCTGCTTGCGTGCCGTGGCCACGTCCTCAGCGGTTGGCGCAAACACTTCCTGGGCAATCTCCACCTGGCTCGGATGGATCGCCCACTTGCCGACCATGCCGAGGATGTTGGAACGCTCCGCCTCCTTCTGATACGCCTCCGGATTTCTGAAGTTGGCGTAAGGACCGTCTACGGGGTCGATGCCGTTGGCGCGGCAGGCAATGGTCATTTTGTAGCGCGGGTAGTGCCAGACGTCCGGGGGATAGCCACCGGTGCTGCCGACTGACGAAAGCTGCATCTGCTGGCTGGCGGAATAGTCGCCCATGCCGAAAACGAGACACTCCAGGCGATCGGAGCAGGCGGCAATTTCTTCCACGTTCATCATGCCCTCAACCTCTTCGATCAGACATTCAATGCCGATCCGGCGGGTGAGCTTCAGCTTCTGCTCCAGCTGATCGAGCATCAGATGCACAAAGCGCACGTCAGCAGCGCTCTTCGCCTTCGTGAGCATGATTGTATCGAGCTTCTCGCCGGCGCCGGTGACCACCTCGATGATGTCGTCGTGACACCATTCGGTCTCCACATCGTTGATGCGTACGCACACGGTGCGCGGCGTCCACTCGAGATTGTTGATGGCGTCGACAATCATGCCCCGCGCGCCGGGTTTGGCGCTGGGGGCAACCGCGTCTTCGAGGTCGAGGAAGACATGATCCACCTCCAACGCTGCGGCCTTGGTCATCATCTTCTCGGAGCTGCCGGGGACGGACAGCTGGCAGCGCCGTGCGCGCCTGGGTTGTTGGTTCATCTCTACTTCCTTCTGGTGAGGTTCGTCAGGCCGCAACGGCGTCGAAGAGTGGGCTCAGATCGTCGAGCTCGTCCAGCCGGTGGCACAGGTCAATGATCTCTTCCGCCCGTTCTGCGCCGAGCCGGGGAACGACCAGCGCGCGAAATTTGCGCTCGAGCTTCTGCCACTGCAGTGCCAGATCGGTGAGCGGGATGGCGACGTTGAATGCCTGCTCGAACGTCGCGCCGTCCTCCGTTTCGATACGAACGATGGTGTCGGGGCTCGGCGTCTCATGGGCCACGACGCTGATCTTGTCGCGGAACCTCGTGACGTCCGCCGTCTGGGTCAGCTCGTCGGTGAAAATGTCGATGCTCGAGGTATCGAGCCCGGCCAGCGCCATCGCAACGGTCAGGCGCAGCGAGAACTTGGCTTCGAGACCCGTGCTCGGCTCCTGGATGTTGCAGACCTTGAAGTGACCTTTGTCGACCACCACGGTCACCGCCTTGATCTGGTTGGGATCGAACGCGTTCTGCTCGCACAGGAGGTTGGTGGCTTCGATGGCGGAGTGGGTGAGGTAACAGGCCGCGTGGTATTTGAAGCAGATGTCCTGGGTGTACGAAGGATCCTCCAGCGCGCGGTCGAACTTCTCCGGGTCGGCGCTCGTCGACTGCGTATCCACGAAACCCTGTTCCGCCTCGAGAATGTCCGTGCGGCTCGAGAAACCCTTCGCTGCCAGGTTTGCAGCCTGGGCACCCGTTGCCGCCGCATGTCCTGCATGCAGCGGTTTGCACATGGTGCCGAACTGGGATTTCAGCCCGGCAGCCTGGGTACCGGCAATGCCAAGCGCTCTGGCGGTGGCGTCCTCGTCCAGATTCAGGCTGACGGCAGCCGCCGCGGCCGCGCCGAACGAACCGAGGGTGCCGGTGGAATGCCAGCCCTGCTGATAGTGAGAGTTGCCGGCAAAGCGCGCCACGATGCACTCGGCGTCGACGCCGGTGGCGAAGGCGCTGATCACTTCCGCGCCGCTCAAACGCTTCTGCTCCGCCAGAGCCAGCACAACCGGGGCTACCGGGACCGTTGGGTGGCCTGTCATGGCGGTTGCTACGTCGTCGTAGTCGTGCGCGTGGCCCGCCGAGCCGTTGATGAGCGCAGCCTGCTGCACCGAGGTGCGCTCGCCGGTGCCGATGATGGTGGCCTGCGGGTTCCCGCCCTGTTCCAGGGCCTCCTCGCGCAGGATTCGCGCCAGGGGCTCCTCCATGCCGGCAATGGTGACGCCGATGAAATCGAGAAGCGCCTGTTTGCTCACTTCGCGGGCGTTGTCGGGAATGGTGGCGAATTCAGCCGCCGCAACGCGCGCGGCCAGGCGTCTGGTTTCATGCATGACGGATCCCCTCAGTCCTCTTTCGCAAGAGACTTAAGCTAACCCAAAGGGGAGGGAAGTCAATCTTCGCGGAAACGTGTTCTGCCGCGTCTGAGATCCCGGGTCACGTACCGCCGCAGCGCCTGCGTCAGCGTGTTGGTATCCGCCTTGGAATGCACCGGCTCACCGATTTTGAGGTGGTAGCGCTGTCCGGATTTGTTCAGGAGCTCGCGGAATAGCGTCATGTCCTTGAGCTCGGTATTGAGAAACCAGAAGAAGTAGTACAGCGCGCTGTTGTGACCTTTGATGTGCATCGGCACGATCGGACAGTCGTACTTCTGCGCGAGGCCGACGCCCGATTCCAGCCACTCGCGCTCGACCAGGCCAATCGGGGTGGGGCGCGCCAGGCGACCGGAGGGGAAAATGACAATCAGCCGGTCGTCCTTGAAAGCACGCACCATGTTGCGCACGGTCTCTTTGGTCTTGGCATGGTTGCGCCGCTCTTCCATCCACTCCACGGGAATGATGATCTCGGCAAGATTCTGCTGGCAGCGTACGGCGTCGCGGTTGGCGAAAAACGTCATGTCCGGCCGCAGATGCTTGATGGCGTCGAAGACGGCTATGCCGTCTGCAATGCCGGCGGGGTGGTTCGGCATGAGCACCGCCCGCCCTTCGGTGGGCAGGTGCTCGAGCCCTTCCACCGTGACGCGCATCCTGAGCAGGTCGCTCATGTGCTCGAAAACCGCAAAACCGCTCATGCCCTGGACCTCGTCGACGAGATCCATGGCGGTCTGATAGCCGAGCACGGGATAGAGATACTTCTGCACCATTGCCCAGATGCGCGGGCTCTGGCGCAGCTTTTCAGCGCGTTCTTCGATGAGCTCGTCGACGATGTGCTTTTCGCGCAACGCGTCGGTCATTTGCGGGGTTGCTGTGCTCATGCGCTGTGACGCCTGATGAAGTCGGTGACCGCGGCGTTGAAGCCGTTGGCGTCTTCCATGTTGACGCCGTGCCCGGCGTCGAGGTCGACCACGCTGAGATACGCCATGTTCGCCTCAGCCCAATCGCGGGACTCTGCAAAGCGTTTCTCGTGCGTGCCGAAACAGAGGAGCGCAGGACGCGGATTATCCGCTGCGATGTCGCGCACGCTCACCCCCGGGGTCGTGTGGCGGATGGTGTTGGCGACACCTGCGGGTTTCAGCTTGGCCGTGTCTGCGATGAGCATCTCGCGCACCGTGTCCGGCAGCCGTCGCGCAAAGCGGGGATGCACGGGGATGCGGCGGATGGCTGCAGCGCCACGTTCGACAATGCGCCCGGCGCTCTCCTCGGCATCCGCCTGCCAGGCTTCGATCTGGGCGGTATCGGCGAAGCCCGATGCCGAATTCGTGAACACATGGGCGATGGTTCGCTCAGGATGCTCGTGGGCGTAACGAATGGTGATGCCCGCGCCGATGGAGTAGCCGCACAGAAACCACCGATCGGCGCCGATGTCGGCCCGCACTTGCTCGAGTGCGGCGATGTAACCGGCCGGGCCGTAGGCCGGCGCGTCGTCGGGTGCGGGTGAATCGCCGTGTCCCCAGAGCTCTATGGTCACCGGAGTGCAGACCGTTGCCAGCGCCTCGAGGTTCTGCGTCCACTGGCGTGCAGACGACAGGAAGCCGTGCAGAAGGCCCAGATATGGGCCGCTGCCGGGGTGGACGGTATAGGCGAGCTGTGGGGCTGACAATGTCGTTTCAAGCGGTACTTCCAAGGCTACATGCTACCATGTCCGGCTCTTGTAATTGAGGCGCGACGGTGGATGACACCATTGCCGTTTTGACCACTGGCGGCACCATCGACAAGGTCTATTTCGACGCCAAAAGCGAGTTTGCTGTCGGTGATTCCGTGGTGGAGGATCTGCTGCGCGAAGCTCACGTCGACCGGCCGCATCGCTTAGTCGAAGTGATGCGCAAAGACAGTCTGGAAATGACCGATGCCGACCGGGCTGCCATCGTGGCAGCGGTCCAGGCATGCTCTGAACGGTGGGTTGTCATCACCCACGGCACTGACACCATGGCGCAGACGGCAGAAGCGCTGGTGGGTATCGCGCACAAGACGATTGTGCTGACGGGTGCGCTGTCGCCGGCGCGCTTTGCGAAAAGCGATGCCACCTTCAACGTCGGCATGGCGTTTGCCACCGTGCAGACGGCGGCGCCGGGTGTCTATATCGTCATGAACGGGCAGGTCTTCGCCGCCGGTGAGGTGCGCAAAGACAGGGAAAAAAACACATTCGTCAGCTGTTAGTCCGGCTGGAAAAAATGATCACCAACAACGTTTTTGTTCGGTGTTAGACTCAAAACGTTCAACTCTGGGGAGAGTAAAGACATGTACGATCTGCTGATCAAGAACGGCACCATCGTGGACGGCTCCGGGGGCGCCGGGTACCGCGCGGACCTTGCGGTGCAGGATGGACGTATTGCCGCCATCGGCCGCGTCAACGAAAAGGCGAAACAGACCATCGACGCGGAAGGGCACGTCGTCAGCCCGGGCTTCGTCGACGGCCACACGCACATGGACGCTCAGGTGTTCTGGGACCCGATCGGCTCATGCTCCTGTTACCACGGCGTGACCAGTGTCGTCATGGGCAACTGTGGCTTTACGCTCGCACCCTGCAAACAGGAAGATGCGGATCTCGTATTCCGTAACCTCGAGCGCGCGGAAGATCTCTCACGCGAGGCGATGCTCACCGGCATCGACTGGACCTGGGAGACGTTCCCGCAGTTTCTCGATGCCGTGGACAATCTGCCCAAAGGCATCAACTATGCCGGCTATATCGGGCATTCGGCGCTCAGAACCTACGTGATGGGTGAGCGCGCGTTTACCGACGAAGCGGGGGAGGACGACGTCAAACGCATGCAGGACCTCGTCAAAGAGGCCATGCACGCCGGCGCCATCGGTTTTTCCACGTCGCGCACGTTCAACCACACGACCGCCGATGACCGCCCCGTTGCCAGCCGCCTGGCCAGCTGGGAGGAGGTGCGCGCCATCGTCAACGCGGTGGGTGAGACCGGCAAAGGCATCTTCGAGATTGCGGGCGAGGCTCCGGGGCGGGATCCCGAGCGTATCCGCGAATATCACGAGCGGCTGCGGGATCTGGCGGTCGAGTCCGGCGTCACGCAGACCTGGGGGATGTTCAGCGTCCGGGTGGCACCCGACTTGTGGCGTCCGTACTTTGACTTGTTAGACGAAACCGCCGCCGCCGGTGGCCGTATGTTCGCCCAGGTGCACAGCCGCGGTCTCAACAACATCCTGTCGTTCGAAAGCAACCTGCCCTACGACAAGTGGGACGTCTGGAAAGACATCCGCGCGCTGCCGCTGGCCGAGCAGAAGGCCAAGCTCGAGGACCCGGCAATCCGCGCGAAGCTCGTTGAGGTGGCCAACCAGGAATACACCGGCCCGCGTATCGTGGGCGCGGAGCTGCGTCCGCCGAAGTGGGATCTGGTTTATCCGATGGATGACATGGTCTACGACAAGCCGTCCATGGCAGACCTTGCCGCGCAGAAGGGCGTCGATCCGGTTGAGCTCATGATCGACATGGCGCTGGAGAAGGACCTGAAGATGTTCTTCCGCACGCCGATTGCGAACGAGAACCAGGATCACGTGCTGGAGATGATGAAGCACCCGCGTTCGGTCGTGACCTTCTCCGACTCCGGCGCGCACGTCTCGCAGATCATGGACAGCTCACTGCAGACCCACCTCCTGAGTTACTGGGTGCGTGAGAAAGAGGCGCTGACCCTGGAAGACGCCATCCGCCAGATCACCTACAACACGGCAACCGTGTGGGGCCTGCACGACCGTGGCCTTCTGCGTACCGGCATGGCGGCGGACATCGTGATTTTCGATCCCGACACCATCGGGCCGCGGCTGCCGGAAGTGGTCCACGACCTGCCGGCTGAGGCGATTCGCCTGAAGCAGACGGCCGACGGCATCAAGAACACGATCGTGAACGGTGAAGTGGTGCTGACGGACAATGAGTATGGTGGGGCCACGCCGGGGCAGTTGCTGCGCAGCTGATTGGGCTCACGCTGGGGTCGAAAACGGGGTAGGATTCGCCCCACGCACCCGTGGCGCAACTGGATAGCGCATCTGGCTTCGAACCAGAGGGTTGCAGGTTCGAGTCCTGCCGGGTGCGCCAGTCGGTCGCCGCTTGAGCGGCGACCTTAACGAGTTTTGCGGCTATGCCGCAAAACGTCGCCCAGTTCGATC
>JAAUXY010019142.1_pt1 | contig 37766 bp, 30 predicted proteins | sample 7278121 | NCBI WGS metagenome assembly JAAUXY01 (sample SAMN14350117, study PRJNA611818) | marine sediment metagenome | isolation source: surface marine sediment (1.8m) | place: French Polynesia: Moorea | collected 2018-08
CAGCTTGCGCGAGCGGCTGGGGTGCTTCAGCTTGCGGAGCGCCTTGGCTTCGATCTGGCGAATGCGCTCGCGGGTAACGCTGAATTGCTGACCGACCTCCTCCAGCGTGTGGTCGGTGTTCATGCCGATCCCGAAGCGCATGCGCAGCACACGCTCTTCGCGGGCGGTCAGGCTGGCCAGCACCCGGGTGGTGGTTTCGCGGAGATTCGCCTGAATCGCCGCATCCAGCGGCTGCACCGCGTTCTTGTCCTCGATGAAGTCGCCGAGATGCGAATCCTCCTCGTCGCCGATCGGGGTTTCCAGGCTGATCGGCTCCTTGGCGATCTTCAGCACCTTGCGCACCTTCTCCAGCGGCATCGCCAGCTTCTCGGCCAGCTCCTCCGGGGTCGGCTCGCGGCCGATCTCGTGCAGCATCTGCCGCGAGGTGCGGACCAGCTTGTTGATGGTCTCGATCATGTGCACCGGGATGCGGATGGTCCGCGCCTGGTCGGCGATCGAGCGGGTGATCGCCTGGCGGATCCACCAGGTGGCGTAGGTCGAGAACTTGTAGCCGCGGCGATACTCGAACTTGTCGACCGCCTTCATCAGGCCGATGTTGCCCTCCTGGATCAGGTCCAGGAACTGTAGGCCGCGGTTGGTGTATTTCTTGGCGATGGAGATCACCAGGCGCAGGTTGGCCTCGACCATTTCGGTCTTGGCCTTGCTGGCCTCGCGCTCGCCGGTCTTGACCGTGGTGACGATGCGCCGGAACTCGCTGATCGGCAGGCCGCTGTCCTCGCTGATCTGGGCGATCTCCTTGCGGATCTCCTTGACCTCGTCGCCGTGGCGCTCGGCGAACTTCTCCCAACCCTTGCCGGACAGCCGCTTGACCCGGGACACCCAGCGCGGGTCCAGCTCGCGGCCGTAGTAGTACTTCAGGAACTCGCCGCGATCGACGCCGCACTTCTCGGCCATGCGCAGCAGCCGGCCCTCGAAGCCGATCAGCTGCTTGTTGAGGTGGTAGAGCTGCTCGACCAGCTGCTCGATCCGCGCGTTGTTGAAGTGCACGGTCTTGATCAGCTCGAAGAGCTCGTCGCGCAGCTTGACGTAGCGGTTCTCCGTGCGGGTGACGACCTTCTCGCCCTTGCGCATGATCGCCAGGCGCTGTTCCTGGACCTTCGAGAGCTTGCGGTAGGTGCCGGCGACGGCGGCGAAGTTCTCCAGGACCTGGGGCAGCAGCGCCGCCTCCATGGCGGCAAGAGACATGTTGTTCTCTTCGTCGACGCCGCCGTCGTCCTCCTCGCCTTCTTCCTCGCCGTCCTCGGCGTTCTTGTCCGTGGCCTCTTCGCCCCCCTCGCCGTCTTCGCCGGCCTCGCCATCGGCGGCGATCGCTTCGCCCTCCGGCCCGCCGCCGTAGGTCGCGTCGAGGTCGATGATGTCGCGCAGCAGGATCCGGCCGTCCATCAGGGCGTCGGCCCAGGACAAGAGGGCGATGATGGTCAGCGGGCTCTCGCAGATGCCGGAGATCATCTTCTCCCGGCCGGCCTCGATCCGCTTGGCGATCGCGATCTCGCCCTCGCGCGACAGCAGCTCGACCGAGCCCATCTCGCGCAGATACATGCGCACCGGATCGTCGGTGCGGCCGATGTCCTCGTCGTTGAGGTTGCCGGTCGGCTTGGCGTCGCTCTCTTCTTCGTTGTCGTTGTCGTCCGGCTCCTCGCTCTCGATCAGGGTGATTCCCTGCTCCGAGAGCTGCGCCATGACGTCCTCGATCTGCTCGGAAGACACCTGGTCCTGGGGCAACACCTGGTTCAGCTCGTCATAGGTGATGTAGCCGCGCTCGCGCGCCTTCTGCATCATCTTCTTGACGGCCGCCCTGGTGGCGTCCATGAGCGGGCCTTCGCCGCCCTCCTCGCGTGCTTCCGTGGTCTCAGCGACCGCTTCGCTTGCCTTGCTCGCCATTCAGCCCATTCCCGCGCTTCCGACGGGCGCGTCGGTTTTCCGGTCCTCCGGAGGCCGGCCCGGCCGCCGGGGAGCACCCGTCAATTGTTAAAGTCCCCGCTTGCTATCCCGTCCCGACGCTCGAGCTCGGCTCTTTGCGACTCGCTCTCGTGAAGCAGCCGCTGTTGCGCCTGAAAACGGGCCAGGGCTTCCGCATCCGGTTGTTCCGCCAGTTCCCGCTGCGCCTTCAAGCCTTCCCGCCTGGCCTCACGATCCCGGTAAAGACCGAGAATATGTGCGACCGCCGCCCGCGCCTCGTCGTGCGACGAGTCGGGCCCCGCAAAGTGGGCCAAACGGTAAACATTTCTGTGCAAAAGGCGATCCAAGACCGCGGAAAATCCCTGTTTCGACAGGTGGCATTTCACGGCATCGCTGTCAAGTTCCGGCTGCGCCGCCGCGAAATCAAGCAAGGCGACCCGGAAGTCCTCCAGATCGCGGGACGAGAACCTGACCTCGGCCACTTCCTCACCTACTTCGGCGAGGATTGACGGATGGTTAACGAGGGTCGCCAAAAGCTGCTGCGCCTGCCGGGCCTTGAGCGCGCTCAGGTCCTTCAGGCTGCCGGGCAGCGGCAGCTTCGGGGCCGCCGCCGGACCGGAGGCTCGCGACCTGCGGCCCGAGCCCGGCGCAGACCGCCGCCAGCGGCGGCCCGGCGGCGCCCAGGGGTCGTAGCCGAAGGCCGCCTCGAAGCGCCGGGCGAAGTCCTCGCGATAGGCGGCCTTCAGCTCGTCGTGGCGGATCGCCTCCAGGCTCTTGCCCAGGCGGGCGGCCAGCCCGGCCTGGCGCTCGGGGGTGTCGAGGGGCCGGCCCTCGGTCTCCCGGCGCCAGAGCAGCTCCGAGAGCGGCCGGGCCGCCGCCAGCACGGCGCGGAAGGCCTCCGGACCCTCGCGGGCGACCAGGCTGTCGGGGTCCTCGCCCTCGGGCAGGACCGCGAAGCCGAGGCTGAAGCCCGGCCGCAGCAGCGGCAGGGCGCGCTCGGCGACCCGCAGGCCGGCCCGCTGGCCGGCGGCGTCGCCGTCCAGGCAGAGCACCGGCTCGGGCGCCAGGCGCCAGAGAGTCTCGATCTGGGCCTCGGTGACCGCGGTCCCGAGCGGCGCCACGGCCGCCGGGAAGCCGGCCTGGGCCAGGGCGATGACGTCCATGTAGCCCTCGGCGACGATGATCTCGCCGGTGTCGTGGGCGGCGCGGCGCGCCCGGGCCAGGTTGAACAGCACCCGGCCCTTGTGGAAGACCGGGCCGTCCGGCGAGTTGAGGTACTTGGCCTTGGCCTGCGGGTTCATCGCCCGGCCGCCGAAGGCGATGGTCCGGCCGCGGCGGTCGGTGATCGGAAAGATGATCCGGCTGAAGAAGTAGTCGCGCGGCTGGGACTCGCCCTCGACCCGCTTGATGAGGCCGGCCTCGGCCAGCAGCGCCTCGCCCACGCCTTCGGCCTTGAGCGCGGCGGCAAGGGCGCCGCGCCGGTTCGGCGCGAAGCCGAGGCGGAAGGCGGCGACGGTCTCGGGCTTGAGGCCGCGGTCCTCCAGGTAGCGCCGCGCCTCAGCGCCCGCCGCAGCCTTGAGCTGCGCCTCGAACCAGGCGGTCGCCCGTTCCAGGGCCTCGAAGACGTCGGCCTGGCGGCGCTGGCGCTGGCGCTCCTCCGGGCTGGCGACAGGCACTTGAAGCCCGGCCTCGCCGGCCAGGCGCTCGACCGCCTCGGGGAAGGAGAGGCCCTCGCTGCGCATCACGAAGCCGATGACGTCGCCGTGGGCGCCGCAGCCGAAGCAGTGGAAGAAGCCCTTGTCCTCGCTCACCGTGAAGGAGGGCGACTTTTCGTTGTGGAAGGGGCAGAGGCCGCTGTGCTCCCGCCCACGCTTGGTCAGGCGGACCCGCCGGCCGACGACCTCGGCCAGGGACAGGCGCGCACGGATCTCGTCGAGGAACTGGGTGGGAATCGACATTGGCCAGCCGGTTGCGAGGGGCGCGCAAGCATATCAAAGCGCTAGTCGATTCGACAGGCCCAGGGCCGCCGCAAGGTCGAAAGCGGTGGATCGTCCTGTGGGTTGCCGGCGGGTAAGTCTGTGGATGGCCGGTGAAGATCCTGAACGGCCGGGCCCTGGCTCAATTCCGCTGCGGGCCGAAGGCCTGTGGGTGAAATGCGGCTTCGTCTAGCGCACTTCCCGATCAGACGCCTTCGCGTCGGGCCGGGAGTAGTGCGCTAATACCTTGAAGTTCGAGCATTACATCCGGCCAGATGGATCGCAGAGCGATTCCATCTGATCGGATAATGCCCTAGGCCAGGGCCTGCTTGACCGCGGCGCTGGCCTTGCCGAAGTCCATGCGGCCGGGATAGCGCTGCTTGAGCGCCCCCATAACCTTGCCCATGTCCTTGATCGTGCTGGCCTGGAGCTCGCTGATCACGCCCTCGATCGCCGCCTTGGCTTCCTCTTCGGAGAGCGGCTTGGGCAGGAATCGCTCGATAACCTTGATTTCCAGCTCTTCCTTCTCGACGAGATCGGGCCGTTCGCCCTTCTTGAAGGCCTGGATCGATTCCTTGCGCTGGCGGATCATCTTCTGCAGGAGCTCGAGGATCTGATCGTCGCTGACAGCCTCGCTCGCGCCGTTGCCGCGCGACGCGATATCCCGGTCCTTCAAGGCGGCCAGGATCAGGCGCAAGGTCGCCGTGGCGCACTGATCCTTGGCTTTCATGGCGTCTTTCAAGGCGTCGTTGAGGCGGGTGCGCAGCATGGGCAGATCTCCCGCTGGTGCGAGGGGCGGTGACGTTAGCCGAAATCCCTGGAAATGGCAAACCAGAGATATTCCCTAACATACTGATTTGAAAAAGAAAGATTTGCAAGCTTCCGCTTGACCGCGGCACGGCTTTTGCTTAAGTAGAGGTTCCGAAGGCCAATTGCCAGGCCGGCCGGCGAAGATTCCGCCAAAGGCCGGCGCTCCCTGCCTCGGAAGGATCTGCCAAAACATGACGGAGGCCGGCTCGACGACCGCCCTGGCCGAACGGCCCGGGCAAATGGCTCCTGCGAGCGCGGTGCTGGTGCTCGAAGACGGCAGCGTCTTCCGGGGCTACGGACTGGGCGCCGAGGGCCACGCGGTCGGCGAGGTCTGCTTCAACACCTCGATCACCGGTTACCAGGAGATCCTGACCGATCCCTCCTACGCCGGCGAGATCATCACCTTCACCTTCCCGCACATTGGTAACGTCGGCGCCAACCCGGAGGACATCGAGACGACGACTCCGGCGGCCCGCGGCCTGGTGCTGCGCTGCGACCCGACGGCGCCGTCCAACTGGCGGGCGACCCGGCACCTGGAAGCCTGGCTGAAGTCGATGAACCTGATCGGCGTCGCGGGAGTCGACACCCGGCGCCTGACCCGACGGATCCGGGACCGCGGTGCGCCGAAGGGCTGCCTGCTGCACGATCCGAAAGGCGGCTTCGACCTCGCGGCGCTGGAGGCCCGCGCCAGGGACTGGCCGGGCCTGGAGGGCATGGACCTGGCCAAGGAGGTCACCTGCCGCCAGACCTATCGCTGGGAGGAGACGCCCTGGGCCCTTGGCGCCGGCTACGGCCGCCTGGCCGAGCCGCGCTTCCACGTGGTCGCGGTCGACTACGGGGCCAAGCGCAACATCCTGCGCAACCTCGCCGGCCTCGGCTGCCGGGTTACGGTGGTGCCGGCCGACCTGCCCGCGCTGGAGATCCTGGCCCACGAGCCGGACGGCATCTTCCTGTCGAACGGCCCGGGCGACCCGGCGGCGACCGGGGCCTACGCGGTGCCGATCGTCAAGGAGCTGCTGGACAGCGGCCTGCCGGTCTTCGGCATCTGCCTGGGCCACCAGATCCTGGCCCTGGCCCTGGGCGCGCGCACCGGCAAGATGCACCTGGGCCACCGCGGCGCCAACCACCCGGTCAAGGACCTCGCGACCGGCCGCGTCGAGATCACCAGCCAGAACCACGGTTTCGCGGTTGAGAGCGACTCCCTGCCGCCTGGCGTCGCGCAGACCCACGTCTCGCTCTTCGACGGCAGCAACGAGGGCCTGCGCCTGGAGGGCCGCCCGGTCTTCTCGGTCCAGTACCACCCCGAGGCCTCCCCCGGCCCCCACGACAGTCACCACCTCTTCGAGCGCTTCGTGGCGCTGATGGCCGAGCATGCCTAAGCGCAGCGACATCGAATCGATCCTGATCATCGGGGCCGGGCCGATCGTGATCGGCCAGGCCTGCGAGTTCGACTATTCCGGGGCGCAGGCCTGCAAGGCGCTGAAGGACGAGGGCTACCGGGTGGTCCTGGTCAATTCCAACCCGGCGACCATCATGACCGACCCGGGCCTCGCCCACGCCACCTACGTCGAGCCGATCACGCCAGAGATGGTCGCCCGGATCGTCGAGAAGGAGCGCCCCGACGCCCTGCTGCCGACCATGGGCGGGCAGACCGCGCTCAACACCGGCCTCAAGCTGGACGAGACCGGCGTCCTGAAGGCGCAGGGCGTCGAGCTGATCGGCGCCCGCGCCGAGGTCATCGCCAAGGCCGAGGACCGCCTGCTGTTCCGCGAGGCCATGGAGAAGATCGGCTTGGCCTGCCCGGCCTCGCGTCTGGTCGACAGCCTGGAGGCCGCCCGCGAGGCCCTGCAGGTGGTCGGCCTGCCGGCGATCATACGGCCCTCCTTCACCCTCGGCGGCACCGGCGGCGGGATCGCCTACAACCGGGCGGAGTTCGAGGAGATCGTGGGCAACGGCCTGCGCGCCTCGCCGGTCGGCGAGGTTCTGATCGAGCAGTCGGTCCTGGGCTGGAAGGAGTACGAGATGGAGGTCGTGCGCGATCGCGCCGACAACTGCATCATCGTCTGCTCCATCGAGAACGTCGATCCCATGGGCGTCCACACCGGCGACTCGGTCACCGTGGCGCCGGCCCTGACCCTGACCGACAAGGAATACCAGCTGATGCGCGACGCCTCGATCGCCTGCCTGCGCGAGATCGGCGTCGACACCGGCGGCTCCAACGTCCAGTTCGCGGTCAACCCGGAAGACGGCCGGCTGGTGGTCATCGAGATGAACCCGCGGGTCTCGCGCTCCTCGGCCCTGGCCTCCAAGGCGACCGGCTTCCCCATCGCCAAGGTCGCGGCGCGCCTGGCGGTGGGCTACACCCTGGACGAGCTGGACAACGACATCACCCGGGTCACGCCGGCCTCCTTCGAGCCCTCGATCGACTACGTCGTGACCAAGATGCCGCGCTTCACCTTCGAGAAGTTCCCCGGCGCCGAGCCGCTGCTGACCACGGCGATGAAGTCGGTCGGCGAGGCCATGGCCATCGGGCGCAGCTTCCCGGAGTCCCTGCAGAAGGCGCTGCGCTCGATGGAGACCGGCCTGACCGGCCTGAACGAGATCGAGATTCCGGGCGCCCTGGGCCCGGACGGCGCCGTCGACGAGGACGCGGTGCGGACCGCCCTTGCAAGGCCGACGCCGGACCGTTTGCTGACCATCGCCCAGGCCTTCCGCCATGGCCTGAGCCTGGAGGAGATACAGGCGACCTGCCACTTCGATCCCTGGTTCCTCGCCCAGGTGCGCGAGATCGTCGAGGCCGAGGCCGTGCTGCGCCGGGACGGCCTGCCCGAGGCGCCGGGCCGGCTGCTCTACCTCAAGCAGCTCGGCTTCTCGGACGCCCGCCTGGCCGCGCTCGCCGGCCTGGACGAGGCCGCGGTCACCCGGCGCCGCCGCGAGGCCGGGATCGCGCCGGTCTTCAAGCGGATCGACACCTGCGCCGGCGAGTTCCCCTCGGCCACGCCCTACATGTACTCGGCCTACGAGACCGCCGGGCCCGACCGCGCGGAGTGCGAGGCCGATCCCAGCGCGCGCGACAAGGTCATGATCCTGGGCGGCGGGCCGAACCGGATCGGCCAGGGGATCGAGTTCGACTACTGCTGCGTCCACGCCGCCTACGCCCTGGCCGAGGCCGGGATCGAGACCATCATGGTCAACTGCAACCCGGAGACGGTCTCGACCGACTACGACACCTCGGACCGGCTCTACTTCGAGCCGCTGACTGCCGAGGACGTGATCGAGGTCGCGCGAGTCGAGCAGGACAAGGGCCGGCTTCTGGGGGTGATCGTGCAGTTCGGCGGCCAGACCCCGCTGAAGCTGGCCCACGCCCTGGAGGCGGCCGGGATCCCGATCCTCGGCACCTCTCCCGACGCCATCGACCTGGCCGAGGACCGGCAGCGCTTCCAGGCCCTGCTCGCCGAGCTCGGCCTGCGCCAGCCGCCGAACGGCACCGCGACCTCGGCCGAGGAGGCCAAGGCGGCAGCGGAGCGGATCGGCTATCCGGTCCTGCTGCGGCCCTCCTACGTGCTCGGCGGCCGGGCCATGGAGATCGTCCACAACGCGGCCGACCTGGCCCGCTACATCACCACCGCGGTCAAGGTCTCGGGCCGTAACCCGGTGCTGATCGACGGCTACCTGCGCGACGCCATCGAGGTCGACGTCGACGCCGTCTCGGACGGCGAGTCCGTGGTGGTCGCGGGCATCATGGAGCACATCGAGGAAGCCGGGATCCACTCCGGCGACTCGGCCTGCTCCCTGCCGCCGCATTCCCTCTCCGACGAGGTGATCCGGGAGATCGAGGCGCAGACCCGCAAGCTGGCGGCCGCCCTCAAGGTGGTCGGCCTGATGAACGTCCAGTTCGCGGTCCTGGGCAAGGAGATCTACATCCTGGAGGTCAATCCCCGAGCCTCGCGCACCGTTCCTTTCGTCGCCAAGGCCGTCGGCATCCCGATCGCCAAGATCGCGGCTCGGGTCATGGCCGGCGCCAAGCTGGGCGAGTTCCACACCACGCCGGAGCGCAACGACCACGTCGCGATCAAGGAGGCGGTCTTCCCCTTCGCCCGTTTCCCCGGCGTCGACGTGATCCTGGGTCCCGAGATGCGATCGACCGGCGAGGTCATGGGCCTGGACCGGGACTTCGGCCGGGCCTTCGCCAAGGCCCAGGTCGGCGCCGGCCACCACCTGCCAGAGGGCGGCTGCGTCTTCATCTCGGTCAAAGACGGCGACAAGGAGGCGATGCTACCCCTGGCCCGCCGCCTGATCGCGCTCGGCTTCGAGATCGTCGCGACCGGCGGGACGGCAGACTACTTCCGCAACCGGGGCCTCCTGGTTCGCAGCGTCAACAAGGTGCGCGAGGGCCGACCCCACATCGTCGACGCCATGCTCTCGGGGAAGGTCCAGCTGGTCTTCAACACCACCGAGGGCGCCCTGGCCATGGCCGACAGCTTCACCCTGCGCCGGACCGCCCTGACCAATGAGATCCCCTACTTCACCACGGTGGCCGGGGCGGAGGCCGCGACCGAGGCGATCGGGGCGCTTACCGCCGGCCAGCTTGAAGTCGCGCCGCTGCAGTCCTATTTTAATGGATCGTCCGCATGATGAAGCGTCGTTGTTCTTGATTCAGACAACGTTTCACCATCATTTTCAATGGCTTATGACAATGGAGTTGGCGCAGGGTTGCCAGCCATGACCGAAAAGATTCCCATGACCGCAGACGGCTTCGCCAGACTGGAGGCGGAGCTCAAGCATCTCAAAAACGTCGCCCGGCCGGAGGTGATCACGGCGATCGCCGAGGCCCGGGAGCATGGCGACCTCTCCGAGAACGCCGAATACCACGCGGCGCGTGAACGCCAGAGCTTCATCGAAGGCCGCGTGGGCGAGCTCGAGGACAAGATGGCCCGGGCCCAGGTCATCGACGTGTCCAAGCTGTCCGGCAAGGTCGTCAAGTTCGGCGCCACGGTCACCCTGGTCGACGAGGACACCGACGAGGAGATGACCTATCAGCTGGTCGGTGAGGACGAGGCCGACGTCAAGCAGGGACTCCTCGGCATCACCTCGCCCATCGCCCGCTCGATCATCGGCAAGACCGTCGGCGATTCGGTCGAGGTCACCACCCCGAAAGGCGTCAAGGGCTACGAAATCCTGAAGGTCCGCTTCCGCTGAATCGCGGAGTCGTCGCCGCGCGGCGCCCGGCGGCCCTTCGGATCGCCCGATCTGAGGATCAGATCCGACCGTTCGGCCGAATCGGCACGCCGGGCCGGTACTTCGAGGTCCGGATGACTTGGATCGTTTGCACGGTGGTCACGTGCGGGGCGGCGGTCAGCTGTTCCGTCAACTCGTTCTCGTGTGCGGTGTTGCGCGCCACGATCTTGAGCACGAAGTCACCGGCGCCGCGGACCATGTGGCATTCCCGTACTTCGGCCCAGTCGGTGACCAGGGCCTGAAACTCGTTCAGGACCGCTTCGGACTGGCTGTCGAGGCCGACCAGGACGAAGAAGGTGACCTCGAAGCCCAGAGCTTCGGTGTCGAGCTCGGCGTGATAGCCGCGGATGTAGCCCGACTCCTCCAGAGCGCGCACACGACGCAGGCAGGGCGGCGCCGATATTCCCGCGCGCCGCGCCAGCTCGACATTGGTGATTCGGCCGTCGTTCTGAAGGTCCCGAAGAATCCGCAGATCGATCTCGTCCAGCTTCACCCGCCGCATCGTCGCTCGGCCTCCTCCCTGTCGCGCAACAATGTTACCGATGCGCGGGCCGGCCGCAAGCTTGGAACTGCCGCGTCGGACCCGCACCCGAGGCTCGGCGCGACGCGAAGGCTGCTGCGTTGCCTCGCCGCCCCCCGGGACCTATTTTAAGGGCGCGCGCCACCTCATCATTCGGACGAATCGCGGCATGGCAGAACGAACCCACAGCAAGGTCCTGATCCTCGGCTCCGGCCCGGCCGGCTGCACCGCGGCGGTCTACGCCGCCCGCGCCAACCTCAAGCCGCGCCTGCTGCGCGGCATGGAACCGGGCGGCCAGCTGTCGATCACCACCGACGTCGAGAACTACCCGGGCTTCGCCGAGGCGATCCAGGGGCCCTGGCTGATGGAGCAGATGGAGGCCCAGGCCCGCAACGTCGGCACCGACATCATCGCCGACACCATCGTCGAGGTCGACCTGGCGCAGCGCCCGCTGGTCTGCACCGGCGACAGCAGCACGGTCTATACGGCGGACAGCCTGATCATCGCCACCGGCGCCCAGGCCCGCTGGCTGGGCCTGGAGAGCGAGACCCGCTTCCGGGGCTTCGGGGTCTCGGCGTGCGCGACCTGCGACGGCTTCTTCTACCGCGACAAGGACGTGGTGGTCGTCGGCGGCGGCAACACGGCGGTCGAGGAGGCAATCTTCCTGACCAACTTCGCCCGCAAGGTCACGGTGGTGCACCGTCGGGACCAGCTGCGCGCCGAGAAGATCCTTCAGGACCGTCTCTTCGCCAACCCCAAGATCGAGATGCTCTGGGACCACGTGGTCGAGGAGGTGCTCGGCGACTCGGAGCCGCCCGGGGTGACCGGCATCCGGGTCCGCAACGTCAAGACCGGCGAGACCGGCGAGCTTCCCGCCGACGGCGTTTTCGTCGCCATCGGCCACGATCCCGCGACCAAGCTGTTCCGCGGCCAGGTCGAGATGGACGACGAGGGCTACATCCTGACCGCGCCGGATTCCACGGCGACGGAGGTCCCCGGGGTCTACGCCGCCGGCGACGTGCGCGACAAGGTCTATCGCCAGGCGGTCACCGCCGCCGGCATGGGCTGCATGGCGGCGCTGGAGGCCGAGCGCTTCCTGGCCGAGCAGGAGGCGAGCGCGGCCCAGGCCGCCGAGTAGGCCGCCCGGCCTGCCGGACCACGACGGCGCCGCAAGCGAAAGCGATCCCGCGGAGATGATGGACTGGGACAAGCTGAGGATCTTCCACGCCGTTGCGGAGGCCGGCAGCTTCACCCATGCCGGGGAGGTCCTGAACCTTAGCCAGTCGGCGGTCAGCCGCCAGATTTCTGCGCTCGAGGAGAGCCTCAAGGTGGCGCTCTTCCACCGCCACGCCCGCGGCCTGATCCTGACCGAGCAGGGCGAGCTGCTCTACCGCACCGCGCACGAGGTCTTCGGCAAGCTGGCCATGGTCGAGGCCCAGCTCACCGAGAGCAAGGACCGGCCGAGCGGCCCGCTGAAGGTCACGACCACCGTGGCCCTGGGCTCGACCTGGCTGTCGCCGCGGATGACCGAGTTCATCGAGATCTTCCCGGAGATCGAGCTGCATCTGATCCTGACCGACGCCGAGCTCGACCTCTCGATGCGCGAGGCCGACATCGCGATCCGCCTGTCGCCGCCCCGCCAGGGCGACCTGATCCAGCGCCACCTCTTCACCACCCACATGCACCTCTACGCCGCCTCGGCCTACCTGAAGCGCTTCGGGATGCCCAAGACCCCGGCCGACATCGACGGCCACCGCATCGTCGTCTACGGCGAGGACGCCCGGCCGCCGGTGCCCGGCGTCAACTGGCTGATGCAGCTGGGCCGTGGCAACAACGACCTGCGGGCGCCGACCCTGACGATCAACAACGTCTATGCCATCCTGCGGGTGGTCCAGAGCGGCGGCGGCCTGGGCGCCCTGCCGGAGTTCATGGCCCAGGGCTTCCCCGATTTGGTGCCCGTGCTGCCGGAGATGGAAGGCCCACAGATCGACGCCTATTTCGTCTATCCGGAGGAGCTGCGCCATTCCAAGCGGATCGCGGTGTTCCGGGACTTCCTGCTGCGCGAGGTGGCTGAAGCGAAATTCTGAGGCGGCCGGGACCGCCCGGGGGCCGCAAAGCCGGCGGCCAATTAATTGATATTCAGAGAACTTTTCTCCGGCGGCCAGTCATGCATCGAATGCATGTCTCCACTGACGAATTTACAGGTGGAATCCCGGCCGAAAGCTTATATCTAATTAAGCGAGCGATGTTGCAGCGCAACATCATCCTGCTTCGGGCGCCTGCCCGGGGCACTGGGTCTTCGGACCCATTTCACGTCTCCCAGACGTGAAGCCTCCCTGTTCGACTTGCCGGGCCTGCGTGGCCCGGCTTTTTTTTGCGGCGCCGAAGGTTGGATTGAGGTTCTGCACGGCAGGGAGCCTTCGGTCAAGCGGGAGGCCCGACGGCCTCTCCCCTCGATCCGGGAATCCGGCCTCAACCGCAGGCCTCTAGCCGGCCAGGCGCTTTTCCAGCAGCTTGTGGACGCGGGGCTGGAACACCGGCTGATTGAGGTAGTTCATCCGCCTGGCTTCGCGCCGGCCCCGGGTCACGGTGTCGAGAATCAGGCCGCAGGCGAAGCTCAGGAAGCCCAGGAGCATGATTCCGGTCGAGAGCACGGCCGTCGGCAGGCGCGGGACGAGACCGGTCTCGAAATACTCGAGGAAGACCGGCAGGGAAAGCCCCAAGGCCGTCGCCGCCAGCAGAACCCCGCAGGCGGTGAAGAAGCTGAGCGGGCGCTCTTCCTTGACGAGCTGCAGGATCGTCCGGAGGATCCTGACTCCGTCCTTGATGGTGTTGAGCTTGCTCTCGGAGCCCTCGGGCCGGTCCTTGTAGGCAACCGGCATCTCGGCGATGGGCATGCGCAGCTCCAGGGCGTGCACGGCCAGTTCGGTCTCGATCTCGAAGCCGGAGCTCAGCAGGGGGATCGACTTCACGAAACGCCGCGACATGACCTTGTAGCCGGAGAGCATGTCGTCGATCCGCTTTCCGAATATCGCCGCGACCAGGCCGGTCAGCAGCAGGTTGCCGAAACGATGCCCGGGCCGATAGGCCTTCTTGATGCTGGTCACGCGCTGGCCGTTGACGAGGTCTAGCTGTTCCTCGATCAGCCGGTCCACCATGGCCGGCGCCGCGCCGGCGTCGTAGGTGTCGTCGCCGTCGACCATGATGTAGATGTCCGCCTCGACGTCCGCGAACATCCGTCGCACCACGTTGCCCTTGCCCGCCAGCGGCTCGCGCCTGACGATCGCGCCGGCCGCCGCGGCGGCCTCGCCGGTGCGGTCCGTGGAGTTGTTGTCGTAGACGTAGATCTCGGCGCCCGGCAAGGCATCCCGGAAGTCCTCGACCACCTTGGCGATCGCGGCTTCCTCGTTGTAGCAAGGCACCACCACGGCGATGTCGGCCTCTAGTATATTCAATGTACTAGACTGGGACACCTTGGCCTCCCACAAATTCCCCGGCCAAAGCATTAGCGCGATAAACTATGAAAAATCGATAAAGTTAGATATTGGTTAAGTAATATTGCAAACTTGACTATGAAGCCAGCACGCTTGTTACCGCCTCGCGAGGCGGCCCTTGGGCCCGTGATTAACGGAACGGTACCGGACGGCACTTAGGCTGGCCGGGCCAGGCGAAGTCTTTTTGGGATCGGTCACGGCAGACGGCGCAAGATGAAGCAGACTCTTGGAGAGATGTTCCGCTTCGGCGTCGTCGGCGCCGCCGCCACGGTCGTCCATGCCGGCATGGTGGTGTTCCTCGTCGAGGTTCTGGGCCTGGAGCCGGTCTGGGCGAACGTGCTCGCCTTCCTGACGGCGCTGCCCGTGTCCTATCTCGGAAACTTCCACTGGACCTTCGCGGCCGAGGGGCATCACGGCCGCCGCCTGCCCCGCTTCGTCTTCACCCAGGCTTTCGGCTTCACGAGCAGCCAGACCATCATGTTCGTCGTGGTCGAGGTCCTGAGGCTGCACTACGGCATCGCGCTGGCCATTGTCGTCACGACCGTGCCCCTGATGTCCTATATCCTGAGCCGGAAATGGGTGTTCTCCGCCGCTGCCCCCGGGAAGCCCGCGGACCTTTGACCGAGGTGGCCAGCGCTCGCCCTCGGGACTAAAGCCCTTCTTAATCTTGCACTGCTAACACGCCCCCTGACCCAGTGACGATTTTCGTCAGAGGCGCACACGCAGGAGCGGTCTAGACGCCATGAGGGCGGAGCCGGTGAGACTTTCAATCGTTGTACCGATGTACAATGAGGAAGAGGGCCTGGACAGCTTCTTCGACCGGATCGAGCCGATTGCGGCACGCATTGTCGATCCGCTGGGCGCCGCCTATGAGATCATCTGCATAGACGACGGCAGCCGGGATGATACGGTCCGCACCCTGCTGCGGCACCGCAAACGAAACCCGGCCATCAAGATCCTCCGCCTTTCGAGGAATTTCGGCAAGGAAACCGCTCTCTCCGCCGGCCTCGACCACGCCCAGGGCGCGGCGATTGTGCCCATGGACGCGGACCTGCAGGACCCACCGGAAATCCTGCCGAAGCTCTTCGCCAAATGGCTGGAGGGCTATGACGTCGTCTATGCGGTCAGGCAGTCGCGCACAAGCGACACCCTGGCCAAGCGGCTGACGGCCGGTTGGTTCTATAGGATCTACAACCGGCTCGCCGACGTGAGCATCCCCTACAACACCGGTGACTACCGGCTGATCGACCGCCGCGTGGCCGAGGCCTTAGCCCGTCTGCCGGAGCGCAACCGCTTCATGAAGGGCCTGTTCACCTGGGTCGGTTTCCGACAGACCGGAATCAGCTACGAGCGCGAGGAGCGGGCTTTCGGTTCGTCCAAATGGCGCTATTGGAAGCTGTGGAACTTCGCGTTGGACGGCATAACCGCCTCCAGCACCCTGCCGCTTCGAATTTGGAGCTATCTCGGCCTCGTCGTGTCGCTCCTTGCCTTCGGATACGCCACCTTCCTCATCGTCAGAACCCTGGTGATCGGCATCGACGTCCCCGGCTACGCCTCGCTCATGGTCGTCGTCCTGATGCTGGGTGGCCTGAACCTGATCGGCTTGGGTGTGATCGGCGAATACCTCGGCCGGACCTACATCGAGGTCAAGCAACGCCCCCTCTACCTGGTCAGCGAAAGCCACGGCTTTGCTGAGAACTCCAGCGAGATTGAGGAATGGACATCCAAGCCTGCCAGCGAATGGCGGAACTCGAAGATGAGCACTGGTGGTTCGTTGCCCGGCGCGGATTGATCGCCCAACGCCTGTCTCAAGAGCTCGACTTGCCCCCGTCTGCGAAGATCCTCGATGCCGGCTGCGGCACCGGCGGCAATCTCGCGCTGCTCAGCCGCTTTGGCCAGGTCTTCGGATTTGAGCCGAACGACGAGGCTAGAAGTCTTGCGCTGCGCAAGGGAAAGTTCGACCTCCGGTCGGGATGGCTGCCTGACGCAATACCCTTTGAACTCGGCCGCTTCGATCTGGTCGTGGCCTTGGATGTCTTGGAGCACATCGATGATGACCGTGCTAGCCTGAAGGAGCTTTGGAACCAGCTGAGGCCCGGAGGCCACCTCTTCGTCACGGTTCCCGCTTACCAGTTTCTTTGGAGCCATCACGACGAGGTTCATCATCACAAGCGCCGATACACTCGAGGACAACTCGCGGCATTGATGACGGAATCCGGCTTTGATCTTTCCCGTGTGACCTACTTCAACACGTTCCTTTTCCCTGCCGTCGCCACGCTGAGGTTTGCCAACTCGATTCTCGGTCGCAAGGGGTCGGACGACGCCATGCCCTCCCCTCGATTGAACGCTCTCCTGCGTCGAGTTTTCGAGTCCGAAGCCCACCTCCTGCCCTTCGTGTCCTTGCCCTTCGGCGTGTCATTGATGGCCTTGGCCCGGAAGCGGAACTGAGCATTGGGCTCATCATGCGGCTGCGCCCTCGCAGTGACCGCGAGGCGAGGGCCGGACCGCAGCCCTTAATGCGCCGTTAATCCCGACCTGGGATTCTCCTTGGCCTTTGAAGCCGGCCCGCCGGTTGCAACTCAGCAGCGCGGTATGAACCTCCTCGTACGAACCCTGCACGAAGCCTTTCTCGACCGTCGCTTGGGGATGCTGCTGGTGACGGCGCTCGTGGCCGCCGCTCCGTGGTACCTCTCCTACCGCCTGATCAGTCACGACGTCGGATGGATGCTGGCATCTGCCAATCAGCTCCTCGACGGCACGGGGCGCCTGTACCAGGACATCTTTTTCGAGGTCAATCCGCCCCTTGCGCTCTTCCTCAAGCTCCCGGTGGTGCTCTTCGCCCGGACCACCGGGCTCTTCGAGGTCGATGTCTTGCTGACCTATGTATTCCTGCTCTCCGGCGCATCCATCGGACTCATCGCGCACCAGATCTCGAGACTGCCCCAAATCGACTCGCTGACTCGGCGGAGCGTCGTGCTCGGTGTCCTCCTCTCGCTCCTGCTGCTCCCGGGGCCTGACTTCGGTCAGCGCGAGCACTTCCTCCTGATCTTCTGCCTGCCCTACCTCGTCCTGTCGGCGCTTCGGTCGGCCGGCCATTGCCCCGGAGGCTTTGCCTCGCTCCTTGCGGGCACCATGGCGGCGCTGGGTTTCGTGCTGAAACCCTACTTCCTGCTCCTGCCCCTCCTGGTGGAGATCTACGTCTTGGTCCGGACGCGAAGCCTGACCGCGATCATGCGGCCTGAAGCGGTGGCAATGGTCTTGACCGGCCTTGGCTATGCGCTCTTCGTGGTCGTCGCCACACCGGAATACTTGACTGACGTGCTGCCGGTGGTCCTCGCGCTCTACGATGGCGCGTTCCGGAGTCCCTGGCGGTCGGTCTTGGTCACGCAGGAAACCCTTCTCATCGCCTTGGCGCTGATCATGCACCTCGCCTACAGGAAACGGCAGACCAATCCTTGTTTGGGCGATATCTTCGCGATCGCCGCCGCCGCTTTCCTTTGCGCCTATATCGTCCAGATGAAGGGCTGGCACTACCACGTAGTTCCCGCTCTGGCCGCTGCTTTCTGTACCCTCTGCCTCCTCGTTGCCGGAATCCTCGACTCGGCGATGAAATCGACAGATCGCCCTTCGCAACATGCGACGGCCAGCATTGTCGCGATGCTTTGCATGCTTGTCGTGGCTTCTGTCACCGCGAAGCAGATATATCGGGAAGGTGGCGCGAGCTCCTTTGCTGAAGCCCTGGTGCCGATCATCGAGCAACACGCGCCGGAAGGAATGATCTACGGCCTTTCGACGAATGTTTCGGCAGGCTTTCCAGCGGTCAACTACGGCCGCGCCCGCTGGGGATCGCGCTACTCGACGCTGTGGATGTTGCCAGGCATTATCAGGAAGCAGGCCGATCCCGAAGCTCTCGACCCGGCGGAAAGCGCGAGAGTGAGCGCGTTCGAGAGCGCATTCCGAGAGACCGTCCTCGAAGACCTGACCAAGAGCCGACCCGATCTGATCATCTTGGACGATCGAGAGGACAAGGCCTACTTTGGTGGTCTTCCCTTCGACTATGTCGGTTATTTCTCGAGCGATCCGAGATTTCGGGAACTCTGGGCCGCCTACGACCCGGTCGACCGCATCGGCGGTTTCCTCATATTCAAGCGCAGGCAAACGAACTCGCTGGCCGGCGGTCCATAGTCAGCACGGATCGCCACCCGAAGTCGCGCGGGCCGACGGCTCGGCGAGCGGCGCGGCCGAGCCCTCACATGAAGAGCTTCTCGCCCTCCAGGCCTTCGTAGAGGCTCGCGACCTCTTCGCCGTAGCCGTTGTAGAGCACGGTCGGGACCTTCTGCTGGGTCGCGATGTCGGTCTCCATGGCCTGGCTCCAGCGCGGGTGGGAGACCTCCGGGTTCACGTTGGCCCAGAACCCGTATTCCTTGGGCTGGATCTCCTCCCAGAAGCTGACCGGGCGCTTGTCGGTGAACTCGAAGCGGACCAGCCCCTTGGACGACTTGAAGCCGTACTTCCAGGGCAGCGCGATGCGCAGGGGGGCGCCGTTCTGTTTCGGCCCGGGCTTGCCGTACATGCCGGTGACCAGGAAGGCCAGGTCGTGCGTCGCCTCCTCGATGGTGACGCCCTCGACGTAGGGCCAGGGATACCAGGGCGCGCTCTGGCCGCTGGCGACCTCCGGGTTGTGGAAGCTGACCAGCTTGACGTACTTGGCCGCCGCCAGGGGCTTGGCCAGCTCGACCAGGGATTTGAGCGGGAAGCCGCTCCAGGGCACGGCCATGGACCAGGCTTCAACGCAGCGGTGCCGGTAGAGCCGCTCCTGCAGCGGCATCTTGGCCAGCAGGTCGTCGATGCCGATCTCGAAGGGCTTTTCGACCAGGCCGTCGATGGCCACCGTCCAGGGCCGGATCGGCAGGGCCTGGGCCTTGCGCCAGATGTTCTTGGAGGAGCCGAACTCGTAGTAGTTGTTGTAGGTGGTGGCGATCTCCTCGGGAGTCGGCTCGCCGACGATCTTGTAGCGGAGGTTGCGCTGGAAGGGATAAAGGCCCGCCGAAGGATCGGTCTCGGCCGCCTGGGCGCTCGAAACCGCACCGCCCGTCTCAGAAGCCGCCTCGGCCGCGACCTGCTCGTCCTCCCCGCAGGCCGCCAAGAGACCGCTGGCGCCGATTACGATCGGCCCGGCCGCCGCCGCCTTGATGATCCGCCGACGGTTGCGGAAGACCTCCTCGGGGGTCGCTGCGCTCTCGGGCAGCTCCCAGCCACGCTTGATCCTGATGAGCATTCGGCACGTCTCCCTTTTTGGGGCTGCGACAGAGCTAGTCGCTTTCCAGGCGCGGCGCAATTCAACGATCCGCGAGTGAAACGCGAGGTGACCGGGAAGCTGTTAAGGTAAACCGAAGCTGAATCCGCAAACCGCCCAAACCGTCTCTACTCGAGCAGGCTGCGCAGCATCCAGGCGGTCTTCTCGTGCACGGTCATGCGCTGGGTCAGCAGGTCGGCGGTGACCTCGTCGCTGCCCTCCTCGGCAGCCGGGAAGACCGAGCGGGCGGTCTTGGCGACGGTCTCATGGCCCTTGACCAGCTCGCGGATCATGTCCTCGGCCTTGGGCACGTTTTCCGACTCCTCGACCGCGCTGAGCCTGGCGTAGGCGGCATAGCTGCCCGGCGCGTAGGCGCCCAGGGCCCGGATCCGCTCGGCGACCTCGTCAACCGCGGTGGCAAGTTCCGTGTACTGCTCCTCGAACATAATGTGCAGGGTCTGAAACATCGGCCCGGTGACGTTCCAATGGAAGTTGTGCGTCTTGAGATACAGTGTGTAGCTGTCCGCCAGGACCTTGGACAGACCCTCCGCAATGTTCTCGCGGCTGTCGGCCGGGATACCGGTATCGATCGGAATGCTCATTGTCACCCCCTTGCTGGAAATCGCTGTCCACTTTTCCGGACACGAGACCATATATGGTCGCGAAGCCGGTCGGATACAACCTACATTGGAATCATTGTAATCTAATGACGAAGCCCTTGGACCGAGCTTTGCAACCAACCAGGCGAATGCTCGTCATGCCACGGCCTGCAGCTCCACGCTTCCGAGCGGGCCGAAGTCGGCCAGCGCCCTCTGCCCGGGTTGCAGATCCCGGAGCCCGGTCACAACGCCGGTGCTGACGACCTCCCCGGCCAGCAGCCCGCCGCCGCGCCGGGCCCGGTCGTTGGCGAGCCAGGTCAGCGCCTCCAGGGGATGGCCCAGAGCGTTGGCGCCCTGCCCTTCGGTCGCTATGTCACCGTCGATGCGCAGCTCGACCCGCTGGGCGGCAAGGTCGAGCTCGCGCCAAGCGGCGCTGCCCGGGCCGAGGACAAGCAGGGCGTGAGCCGCGTTGTCGGCCACCAGCTGGACCGCGCCGACCTCCGACCAGGCCGCCCCGTAGCTGCTGGTGACCACCTCGATCGCCGGGTAGGCCAGGTCGACGGCCGCCGCGACCTCGTCCCGTCCGTAGGGCTCGGAGCGCGGCGGCAGGGCTGCGCGGAGACGAAAGGCGAACTCGGGCTCCAGGAAGTGAAAGATGTAGTCCGCCGGGGCGAAGACCGCCGGGCTCTCCAACAGACCGCGCTCCAAGGCCCGTCCGGCGAAGGGCTCGGCGACCCCCAGGGCCCGCTGTGCCAGCTCGCTGGTGCAGCCGATCTTGTAGCCCCGCGGCACCGCGCCCCAGGCCCGAAGCAGGGCCGCCTGCACCTCGTAGCCCTCGTCCAGGGTCGCAGGCCGCAGCTGTTCCGGCAGGCCGTCTTCGAGGGCCCGGCCGGTCTGTCTGGCCTGCTTCAGAAGCTCGGCCGCCATCCGGGCGTGGTCGCTGATCTCTTTCCGCTCCCCACCACGCCCCGGGTCGTCCGAGTTCATGCCCGCGCCGTCCGGGTTCAGTGGGCCGCTTGATCGCTCTGGCGTTCGGAGATCACCCTGTCCGCCAGCTTGCCGATCAGTTCCTGGAGATGGTCGAAGGCGAACTCGTAGGTTCCGACGCCGAGGGTGAGCGAGCGCAGCTCGACGATGAGGTCGTGGATCTCGGACTGCGGCATGTGAGCCTGCACGACGTCCCAGCCCTGCCAGCCCTGCTTGCCGTCGAAGCCGAGGATCTGCCCGCGCCGTCCGCTGATTAGGCCGTGGACCCGCGAGGTGAAGTCGCTGGGCACCGAGATCTTGACCAGGAAGATCGGCTCCAGCAGCACCGGGTCGCACTGCGGCATGCCCTCGGACATCGCCAGGCGGCCGGCGGTCTTGAAGGCCTGGTCGGAGCTGTCCACCGAGTGGTACTGGCCGTCGTAGAGGTTGACCGCGACGTCGACCACCGGGAAGCCGAGCGGCCCGCTGCCGAGGTACTCCTTCACCCCGGTCTCGACCGAGGGGATGTACTGCTTGGGCACGCTGCCGCCGACGATGGAATCGCTGAACTCGAAGCCGCTGCCCCGCGGCAGCGGCTTGATCTCGACGTGAACGTCGCCGAACTGGCCGTGCCCGCCCGACTGCCGCTTGAAGCGGGAATGCTGCTTGATGCTCCTGCGGATGGTCTCCTTGTAGGCGGTCAAGGGCGGCGAGAGGGTGACCTCGACGTGGGACTTGCTCTTCAGCCGCTCGGCGGCCACCCGCAGGTGGATCTCGCCCTGCCCCCAGAGCAGCATCTGGTGGGTGTCCGGGTTGTGCTCGAGGACCAGAGAGGGGTCCTCTTCGATCAGGCGGCCGATGCCGCTGGTCAGCTTGACGTCGTCCTGCCGGTTGACCGGCGCGACGGCCATGGAGAAGACCGGCTTCATCGGTGCCGGCCAGGCCATGCCCGAGTCCGGATTGCGGCCCTTGGCGGTCACGAGGTCGCCGATCTGCAGGTCCTCCATCCGGCCGAGCCCGACCACGTCGCCGACACCCGCCTGGCTCACCTTCTCGCTGTGCCCGCCCATCAGCCGGAACAGCCCCGAGGGCCGCTCGCCGGCGATCGCGGTCCCCTCGGCGAGCGCGCCGTCCCAGATCCGGGCCAGGCTGAGCTTGCCGGTGTGAGCCTGGTAGAAGGTCTTAATCACGGTCGCGGTGAACCCCTCGCCGCCCAGCGGTATGCCGAGGCGCTCGGCGGTCTTGCTCGCCTCGGGCGTCTCGTGGCGCAGGGCCTTCCAGAGCCGCGTGATGCCGTTGCCGGGCTCGGCCGCGCCGAGCAGGACCGGGACGATCAGGTCGTCCTGCAGGTCCTTGGTCAACTGGCCATAGATCTCTTCGCTAGGCGGGACCACGTCCTCCAGCAGCTGCTCGAGCAGGGTGTCGTCGAAGTCGGCGAGGGATTCCAGCATCTCCTGCCGGGCCTCGGACTCGCGGTCCTTCACGGCGTCCGGCATCTGGACCAGGTCGGAGGTGGCGTTCTCCTTGTACTTGTAGGCCCGCTCGCTCGCCAGGTCGACGAAGCCGCTGATCTGGTCGCCCTCGCGGATCGGCACCTGGCGCAGCACCAGGGGCTTGGAGGACACGCTCTGCAGCGCCGAGAGAACGTCGCGGATCCGGGAGGTCGCCTTGTCCATCTTGTTGATGAACAGCATGTGCGGGATGTCGTGGTCGTCCAGGAACTTGAACAGCGGCGCCAGGGTCAGGGCACGGCTCTCCTCGGGGTCGGCGACCACCACGGCGACGTCGGCGCCCATCAGGGCGTTGTAGGACTCCTGCGCCAGCTCGATCGAGCCCGGGCAATCGAGCAGGGTCCAGGGCTCGCCCAGGTAGTCGCAGTGCGCCACGTTGAACTCGACCGACATCTGCCGCTCGCGGGCCTCGACGCTGGAATCGCCGACGGTGTTGCCTTCGCGCACCGTGCCCTTGCGGCCGATGGCGCCAGCATGGTGGAGCAGCGCCTCCATCAGGGTCGTCTTGCCGCTGGTGTAGGTGCCGACGAGCGCGGCGCAGCGTGGTCCCGAGACCGGCTTCGTGGTCATGCTTTCCTCCCTGTCGCTATCCGCCCTTTGGCGGCTTGTTGTTCCCTGCGAACAGCTTAGCCCAATGTTCCCGGAGAGGACACCGGCCTTGCAATAGAAAAGCCCCGGATTCGGGCAGCTGTAGGGCGAATCCGGGCCTGGCCAGGGTGTCTAGTGGTTAAGACCAGCACGTGTCTTCTCACCATCTGTCGTGGCCGGGGCGCGTACGCGCGGCGCTTCGCGCGACCCGGCCATCCATGGTGTCGGCGGCTCGATGGATGCCCGGATCAAGTCCGGGCATGACAGTGGATGTCAATGGCGGGCGAGGCTGGATCCGCAACAGCCCGGGGCCTAGTCGGTTAAAGCCTCGCAGGCGCGCTTGAGGCGGGCGCAGGCCTCGCGCAGGGCCTCGGTCGAGGTGGCGTAGGAGATCCGGAAGTAGGGCGAAAGGCCGAAGGCCTCGCCCTGGACCGCCGCCACGCCCTCGGCTTCCAGGAGATAGGTGACGAAGTCGCCGTCCGACTTGATCGCCGTTCCGGCCGGGGTCTTCTTGCCGATGGTCCCGGCGCAGGAGGGATAGACGTAGAAGGCGCCCTCCGGCTTGTGGCACTGCAGCCCCGGGCAGGTGTTGAGCAGCTCCACGACCAGGTCGCGTCGCTCCTTGAAGACCGCGTTACGCTCGGCGATGTAGTCCTGCGGGCCCGACAGGGCCTCGACCGCCGCCGCCTGGCTGACCGAGGAGGGGTTGGAGGTGCTCTGCGATTGCATCTTGGCCATGGCCTTGATCAGCTCGGCCGGCCCGCCGGCGAAGCCGATCCGCCAGCCGGTCATGGCGTAGGCCTTGGAGACGCCGTTGACCGTCAGGGTGCGGTCGTAGAGCTCCGGCTCGACCTGGGCCGGGGTGACGAACTCGAAGCCGTCGTAGACCAGGTGCTCGTACATGTCGTCGGTCATGACCCAGACCTGGGGATGGGCCTTGAGGACCTCGGTCACGGCCTTCATCTCGTCGTGACCGTAGGCCGCGCCGGTCGGGTTCGAGGGGCTGTTGAGGATCAGCCACTTGGTCTTGGCGGTGATCGCGTTCTCCAGGTCCTCGGCGCGCAGCTTGAAGCCGTTGTTCTGGGAGCAGGGCACGGCAACCGGCTCGCCCTCGGCCAGCAGGACCATGTCCGGATAGGAGACCCAGAAGGGCGCCGGAATCACGACCTCGTCGCCGGGATCCAGGGTCGCCATCAGGGCGTTGTAGAGCACCTGCTTGCCGCCGGTGCCGACGGTGATCTGCTCGGGCTTGTAGTCCAGGCCGTTGTCGCGCTTGAACTTCTCGGCGATCGCCGCCTTGAGCTCGGGGGTGCCGTCGACCGCCGTATACTTGGTCTCGCCGCGTTCGATGGCGGCGATGGCCGCCTGCTTGATGTTGTCCGGGGTGTCGAAGTCCGGCTCGCCGGCGCCCAGGCCGATGACGTCGCGGCCGGCGGCCTTGAGCTCGCGGGCCTTCTGGGTGACCGCGATGGTCGGGGAAGGCTTGATCCGTGACAGTCGCTTCGCAATCTGCGCCATTTCCCGCTCCCTCCGCCAAGGCCTGAGACCTTCGGGAACCTAGCCGGGGCGGACCGGCCTTGGCAACGGCAAAGCCCCGAGGGCAAAACCCCGGCAGCGCGGGCAGCGCGATTGTGCGACGGCTCGAACTTTGGAAGAGTGTCGCCTCGACCGGGGGACGCCGCCCGGCGGCCCGCGAGAACATGGATCAGGGAGGATTCCAGTTGCGACGCGCCTTACTCATTCTGTGCCTCGGCCTTGCGGTTTCGAGCCTGGCGGTCCTGGCCGCGCCCGGCGATGCAGAGGCCGCGGACGACATCACCTTCGACGCCTTCTACGGCAAATGGAAGGGCAATGCGATCGCGGAAGAGCCCCCCGGGGCCTTCCTTGGCTTCACCAGCCGCGACCTGGACATCGTGATCGGGCCCAAGGGCAACGGATTCAACCTGAACTGGACCACGATCATCTACCCTGAGGAAGAGGGCAAAGAGGTCCGGCGCCGCAACGCTTCCATCGACTTTGCGCCGAGCGACAAGCCCGGGGTCTTTCAGGCCCTGGGACGGGAGAATCCGCACAGCGAGGGCGGCTACGTCTGGGCCCGCATCGAGGGGCAGACCCTGCGCGTCAACTCCCTGACCATCGACCAGCGGGGCCTCTACACCCTGCAGGTCTACAAGCGGACCCTGACCGGCCGCGGCATGGAGCTGGACTTCGTCTCGATCACCGAGGACCTGCCGCAGCGCTCGGTCAAGGGCCGGCTGGTCAAGGTCTCGAACTGACGCCGGCGCCGGAGCGGTCGGCCTTCAGAGTGGGGCGCGGCGCAGCCTCAAGGCGTTGGCGATCACCGAGACCGAGCTCAGGCTCATGGCCGCCGCCGCGACCATCGGGCTGAGCAGGAGGCCGAAGACCGGGTAGAGCGCCCCGGCCGCCAGGGGCACGCCGAGCGCGTTGTAGACGAAGGCGAAGAAGAGATTCTGTCGGATGTTGCCCAGGGTCGCCCGCGACAGCCTCCGCGCCCGGAGGATGCCGGCCAGATCGCCCCGGACCAGGGTCACGCCGGCGCTTTCGATCGCGATGTCGGTGCCGCTGCCCATCGCGATGCCGACGTCGGCCGCGGCCAGGGCCGGCGCGTCGTTAACCCCGTCGCCGGCCATGGCGACAACCGCGCCCTGGGCCTTGAGCCCTTCGACGACCGCCGCCTTGCCGGCGGGCAGGACCTCGGCCTCGACCTCCGCGATGCCCAGGCGGCGGGCTACGGCCTCGGCCGTGGTCCGGTTGTCGCCGGTCAGCATGACCACGCGCAGGCCCTCGGCGCGCAGGGCCTCCAAGGCCGCCGGCGTGGTCGCCTTGACCGGGTCGGCGACGCCGATCAGGCCGGCCAGGGCCTCCTCGACCACGAGATAGATCACGGTCTGGCCCTCGGCGCGCAGGGCCTCGGCGCGCTCGGCGGCCCCGGCCTCGAGGCCGAACTGCGCCAGGAGCCGGCCGTTGCCCAGCGCGACCCGGCGGCCCGCCACACGGCCCCGCACGCCCTGGCCGGCCTCCGCGTGGAAGTCCTCCGCCGCCTCCAGGGCCAGGCCGCGGGCTTGGGCAGCGTCCAGGATCGCCCGCGCCAGGGGATGCTCGCTGCCCCGCTCCAGGCTGGCCGCCAGGCACAGCACTTCGGCCTCGCTGTGGCCCCCCAGCGGCTCGACCGCTTGGACCACCGGCCGGCCCTCGGTCAGGGTGCCGGTCTTGTCGACGACCAGGGTGTCGACCGCCTCCAGCCGCTCCAGGGCCGCGGCCTCCTTGATCAGCACGCCGGCCTGGGCGCCGCGGCCGGTGCCGACCATGATCGACATCGGCGTCGCCAGGCCGAGCGCGCAGGGACAGGCGATGATCAGCACCGAGACCGCCGCGACCAGGGCGTAGGCCAGGCTCGGCGGCGGCCCGAGGAGCGCCCAGAGCCCGAAGGCCAGCACCGCCACCGCGACCACCGCCGGCACGAAGACGGCGGCGACCCGGTCGGCGACCCGCTGGATCGGCGCCCGCGAGCGCTGGGCCTGGGCGACCATCTGGACGATCCGCGCCAGGAGAGTCTCGCTGCCGACGTGCTCGGCGCGCAGGACGAAGCTGCCGCTGCCGTTGAGGGTGCCGCCGATGACCTTGGCGCCGGGGCCCTTTTCGACCGGCATCGATTCTCCGGTGACCATGGACTCGTCGACCGCGCCGGCACCTTCGACGATCTTGCCGTCCACCGGCACCTTCTCGCCCGGGCGCACGCGCAGCAGATCGCCGACCTGGACCAGCTCCAGCGGCAGCTCCTCGTCCCGCCCGTCCGGCGCGACCCGCAAGGCCGTCCTCGGCGCCAGGTCGAGCAAGGCGCGCAGCGCGCCGCCGGTCCGCTCGCGGGCGCGCAGCTCCAGCACCTGGCCCAGCAGCACCAGCACGACGATGACCGCGGCCGCCTCGAAGTAGACTCCGACCGCGCCCTGGGCGTCGCGGAAGGCCGCAGGAAAGACGCCGGGCGCCAAAGCGGCGACGACGCTGAAGGCGTAGGCCGCGCCGGTGCCCAGCGCGATCAGGGTGAACATGTTGAGGTTGCGGCTGACCAGGGAGGCCCAGCCGCGCTGGAAGAAGGGCCAGCCGGCCCAGAGCACGACCGGCGTTGCCAGCAGCAGCTGCAACCAGGCGGAGGCCTGCGCCGGGATGACCGCGGCGAGCGCCGGCAGCATGTGGCCCATGGCCAGGAGCACCAGCGGCAGGGTCAGGGCGGCGCCGAGCCAGAAGCGCCGGGTCATGTCGATCAGCTCTGGGTTCGCCGCCGGCTCCAGCGGCACCACCCTGGGCTCCAGCGCCATGCCGCAGACCGGACAGTCGCCGGGGCCGTCCCGCAGGACCTCGGGATGCATCGGGCAGGTATACTCGACCCGGCTGGCCGCGACCGGCGCCGCCGGTTCCAGGGCCATGCCGCACTTGGGGCAGCTCGCCGGCGTCGCGCTCTCGACCCCCGGACACATCGGGCAGATGTAGGGGCCGGCACCGGCCGGCACGGGCGGCCGCGGTGCCGCGGCGCCGTGGCAGCAGGCCTGCGGCGCGGCTTCAGCCATCGCTGCCGGCGAGGTCCTGGAGGATCGGGCAGTCGGGCCGGTGATCGCCGTGGCACTTGGCGACCAGATCGCCGAGCACCGCGCGCAGGCTTTCCAGCTCGGAGATCTTGCGCTCGATGTCCTGAAGGTGCTGCCGGGCGATCGCCTTGACGTCGGCACTGGCGCGGCCCTGGTCCTCGTAGAGCGAAAGCAGCTCGCGGCATTCCTGGATAGAAAAGCCCAGACTGCGCGCCCGCTGCAGGAAGCGCAGGCGGTGGATATCCTTCTCCGAATAGCGCCGATAACCGTTGTCACCGCGCGCGGCCGGCATCACCAGGCCCGCCTCCTCGTAGTAGCGGATGGTCTTGGCCGGCAGACCGGAAAGCGCCGCGGCCTCGCCGATGTTCATGGCTCCGTCCTCGAAAAACTGGATGCGCTGGCTATAAATAGGGCTTCCAGTGACTGGAAGGTCAAGCCCGACCCGCCCGGCCCGTTAAGGGATCCGTAGCGCGGGGTCCCTAAAAGGGGGCAAAGCCCGGGAGAACCTCCCGACGGCACGCAACCCCCGCAGGTCCGGGAGCACGCACCCATGGCCTTCTTCCTCTTGATCCTCGCCGTCCTGTCCCTGCTGGCGGCCCTCCTCGTCCTGGCCAAGGCCGGCGCCCGCCATCGTGCCGGCGCCATGGTCGGATCCGGGATCTTCTTCACCGTCGCCGCCGGGCTGGTGATCGCCACCGCCATCCGCATCGTGCCGCCGGGCCACGTCGGCGTCGCGACCCTCTTCGGCGCGGTCCAGCCGGGCGTCTACGACGAGGGCCTGCACGTGGTGAACCCCTTCTACAGTCTGGAGGAGTTCTCGATCCGCCGGACGATGTTCGACTTCCGGGGCTCCGAGACCAACGGCAACGGACGCCACGGCAGCGCCGGCGCCGAGATCGTCTCGGTCTCCGCCGACAGCACGCCGCTCACGGTCGACATCGGCTTTCCGCTGCGCCTGAACGGCCCCATCGCCTGGAAGATCTTCCAGCGGATCGGCCCGCAGCGGGTCGTCGCCTACCAGCTGGTCATCCCGGCGGCCCGCTCCGCCGTGCGCGACGCCGTCGCGGGCTTCAGCTGGCGCGACGCGGCGACCGTATCGCGGGACAAGCTGGCGGCGCGGATCGAGGCGCGCTTCCGCGAACTGGTCGAGCGCGATCTCATCGCCGCCGGCTTCCCGGAGGAAGAGGCGCGCCAGACCTTCACGATCCAGCCGGTCCAGCTGCGCAAGGTCCTGCCGCCGAACAAGGTCCTGAATGCGGTCGCCGAGAAAATCGCCGCCGAGGAGGATCTGGAGCGCCAGAAGACCCTGACCCAGATCGCCGAGGAAGAGGCCCGGCGCCGCCAGAACGAAGGCCGCGGCGTCAACAACCTCTTCGCCGAGCTGCCCCAGGGCTTCAGCCCGAGCCAGATCCGCGAGGTCCTGGGCGCGATCGCGGACAAGACCCGGGCCGAGGCGATGATGAAGGCGGTCGAGAGCGGCCAGGTCCAGGTCGTGGTGATGAACGGCGCCCAGCCCTCGATCGCTGTGCCGCCCAACGGGCATTGATCCGCTCGGGCGGCGGCCTGCCCGGCTTCACGGCGTCGACGGCAGCGCTCCACGAACCGACCGGACGGGGCCGAGATCCGGGTCCCGGGTTTCCATGATCGGCTTGGACGGGACGAAGCCACGTTTCGCGCCGGCTCGGAACGCTCTTCCCTTGCCGGCCGTTTCCCGGCAAGCATAGCGCCGCAAAGGCTTTGGATTCGCAAGAACTTGGAGGTCCCGTGGCAAGCGCGTCCTCGACGAAAGTCATCCTCGCCGCCCTTGCCGGCAACCTGCTGATCGCGGTGACCAAGTTCACCGCGGCCTGGTTCACCGGCTCCTCGGCGATGTTCAGCGAGGCGATCCATTCCTCGGTAGACACGGGCAACCAGGGCCTGCTGCTCTACGGCCTGAAGCGCTCGAAACGGCCGGCGGATGCCCAGCATCCCTTCGGCCACGGCCAGGAGCTCTACTTCTGGGCCTTCGTGGTGGCGATCCTGATCTTCGGTCTGGGCGCCGGCGTGTCGATCTACGAAGGCGTCGCCAAGATCCAGCACCCGCACGAAATCACGAATCCGGTCATCAACTACGTCGTGCTCGGCCTGGCGATGGTCTTCGAGGCCGGCGCCTGCTGGGTCGCCTTCAAGGAGTTCAACCGTCGACGCGGCGCGCTCGGCTTCTTCCAGGCGATCCGCCGCAGCAAGGACCCCGCGATCTTCACCGTGCTGCTCGAGGACTCCGCGGCCATGCTCGGGCTGATCGTCGCCATGGCGGCGATCGCGATGGGCCAGGCGCTGGACATGCCGGTCCTGGACGGGGTCGGCTCGGTGGTCATCGGCTGCATCCTGGCCGCGACCGCGATCTTTCTGATCTGGGAAACCAAGCCGCTCCTGATCGGCGAGGCCGCCGATCCCCAGGTCGAGGCCTCGGTTCGCCAGGTCATCGCCCGCCAGTCCGGGATTCAGCGCACCAACGAGGTGCTCTCCATGCATCTCGGGCCCGACGACATCCTTCTGAACCTCAGCCTCGACTTCAAGGACAGCGAGGATTCCGCCGACGTCGAGCGCGCGATCACCGAGATGGAGGCGCAGATCAAGCGCGCCGAACCGAAGGTGCGCCGGATCTTCATCGAGGCCCAGTCCTGGCGCGGCCACCAGCGCATGGCCTAGCGTGGTGGCTTCGACATCCGGCCCGGCTCCGGTGCCGGACTTCGGAGGCCAAATCACACTGAACTCAATAAGATCGGGCCCCTCTGGCTAGGAGACCCGCGCCTGTGTGCTTCGGAATCAGGGCACCGGGGCCGCTCCCGAGGCAAGCCCATGACGGTCAAGGCGGCTCATAATGAAGCCAAGTCATAGGGTTAGCCGGCCAAACCCGGTCCCGCTGCGGTTCCCGCCGCCACAAAATCGCCGCCTTTAAACTCACCGGCCGCCGCAATCAGGCAAAATCCCCGCCGCATTCCCGCGCTCAACTGGCAGGCAGAGACCTCGGGAGAGCCGTTCCGCAAGGCAACGCAACGAGCAAGGGAGCATCGGGATAGCCATGTCGAGCCAGGACACACAGATCCCAACCACAATCCTGTTTCCCCGCGCCGCGGTCGCGCTCGCGCGAATGAGCGCCGTGACCCTGATGGTCACCTTCGGCCTGACGATCATGTTTCTGGCCGCCGCGATCCTGATCTCGCCGGGCGGGATGCGCTCGGCCCTGGCGGTCGCCCCGGTGGCGGCTCAGGAGGCGCCCCAGGACGAGCACGCGGTCCTGCCGCAGCGCCGCAGCGGATATGACTTCTAGCAAGACCCGCAGGGCGCGCCGGGGCCTTGCCGTCCTCGGCGCGCTCAGCCTCGCTCTTCTGGGCCTCGGGGCCTGGCTCTCGGGCGGGACCGGATGGATCTTCGCCAAGACGGGCGTCGCCCATGCCCTGCTCGAGAGCGCCTGGGCGGCCCGCCTTTCCGAGGGCAGGACTTTCGATCCCTGGCCCGGTGCGGGCATGCATCCGGTCGCCCGCCTCGAGGTGCCGGCCCTGGAGGTCGACCTCATCGTTCTGTCGGGCGCCTCGGCCCGGACCCTCGCCCTTGGTCCCGGGCATATCGAGGGCACCGTGCCGCCCGGCGAGGCCGGCCACTCCATCCTGACCGGAGATCTCGACCGCCACTTCGATTTCCTGAAGGACCTGGAACCTGGAACCCTGCTTTGGGTCCAGCGCAGCGACGGCGACTGGCGGCGCTACCGGGTCACGGACGCCGAAGTCCTCGATTCCCGCGAGGCACAGCTGGCGCCCGGATCCGGCTGGCCGGTCCTGTCGCTGGTTACCGACTGGCCCTTCGGGCCGGCGGAGACCAACTCGCCCTGGCGCTACGTCGTCACGGCCGAAGCGGTCACCGAGGTCGCCTTGCGCCACTAGGGACTCCGAAGACGTCGGTTCTTCTCCTCGGGCTGGCACTTCCTGTGCTATAGTCCGCTGAATTCAGCGACAAAGAAGAGGGCGCAGACGCCCACAGCGGAGGTAGCCTGAGAATGTGCGAGATCTTTGCCCGGCAGGATCCTGAGCAATACAAGAACGAGTTGCGCTCGCTGCGCTTGGCCGGCCGCTCGACCAGCATCCGGCTCGAGAGGAAATTCTGGCAGATCCTCGACGAAATCGCCGAAAGCCAAGACATGACGACTCCGCGTTTCCTCTCCACGCTCTACGACGAGGTGATCGAGATCCACGGCGAGGTCCAGAACTTCGCGTCGCTGCTGCGCGTGACCTGCATGATCTACAAGCAGGAAACCGAAGCCGGCAGAATGCCCGAGCTGCCGCCGCAGGCCCTGACCGCGGCGGAGTAGAACCGGCTTTCGGGCAAACGGCGGCCCCGGCCATCGCGCGGGTGTAGTAAGGGCTTAACACCACGGCCGTCCCGGGCGGAGTTAGACTGCTTCTAAAGAAGCGGGTGCGCCCGCCGTCGGGAGGCAGTCCATGGCAAAGGCCATTCATACGATGGTCCGGGTTCTGGACCTGGATCGTTCGATCGACTTCTACGGCAGAGCCTTCGGCCTGGAAGTGGCGGACCACTTCGACTTCGACGGTTTCGCGCTGGTCTATCTGCGCAATGCCGAGAACGATTTCGAGATCGAGCTGACCCTCAACAAGGGGCGCGAAGAGCCCTATGGCCATGCCGACGGCTACGGCCACCTCGCGGTCTGCGTCGACGACCTGGACGCCGAGCACGACCGTTTGCGCGCGCTCGGCCTCGAACCTCTGGACATCAAGGAATTCCATCGGGAAGGCGCGCTGATGGCCCGCTTCTTCTTTTTGCAGGACCCCGATGGCTACAAGATCGAGGTGCTGCAAAGGCATGGCCGCTACCAGTGACGGCGCGGCCGCAAGGCACGACAACAAATGAGAACGACAAGAAAAGTCAGGAGAGGCAAGACGATGAGTGGCAAGGGAATGAACCGGCGCCAGTTCCTGCAAAGCAGCGGGCTGGCGGCGGCGGGCACCGCGGCGCTTGCCGGCGGCGCCGTGCTCATGGCGCCCGACGGCGCCTGGGCGCTTCAGTTGAGCGCCCTCGATGGGCACAGCGGAGAGACCCTGTTGAGAATGAGCCGGCAGCTCTATCCCCACGACGCCCTCGGCGACATCTACTACGCCGGCGTCGTCGAGGCGCTGGACGCCGAGGCCAAGGGCAGTGCCGAGACCGCCAAGCTGCTGAAGGACGGCGTGGCCGAGCTCGATGCCGCCATGGGCATCAAGTGGATCGAGCTTTCCGACGGCCACCAGATGAAGGTGCTGACGGAACGGGAGGCGACGCCCTTCTTCCAGAAGGTTCGCGGCACCGCCGTGGTCGCGCTCTACAACAACAAGCTGGCCTGGCGGCACTTCGGCTACGAGGGCGCGTCCTACGAGTTCGGCGGCTATATCGACCGCGGCTTCGACGACCTGAACTGGGTCGAGAACCCGCCCGAAGACGCCAGCCCCTCGAAGGCCTGAACGGGGAGGACGCAAACCATGGCGAATTTTGATCTGAATGACGATTCCGTCTTCGTCGTCGTGGGCTCGGGCGCCGGCGGCGGCACGCTCGCCAACGAGCTATGCCAGAAGGGCGTCAAGGTGGTCCTGCTCGAGGCCGGCAAGCGCTACGCGATCGACGACTTCCAGAACGACGAATGGGATTCCTTCGGCCAGCTGTCCTGGCTCGACAAGCGCACCACCTCCGGCAGCTGGCGGGTGGCCAAGGACTTCGCGGGCCTGCCGGCCTGGATCTGCAAGACCGTCGGCGGCTCGACCGTGCACTGGGCCGGCGCCTCGCTGCGCTTCCAGGCGCACGAGTTCAAGGCCAAGACCACCTACGGCGAGATCGCCGGCACCACGCTCCTCGACTGGCCGCTGAGCCTCGAGGAGATGGAGCCCTACTACGCCAAGGCCGAAGACAAGATGGGCGTGACTCGCACCAACGACATCCCCGGCCTTCCCGGCAGCAACAACTTCAAGATCATGTACGCCGGGGCCAAGCGGCTCGGCTACAAGGACTGCCACACCGGGCAAATGGCGATCAACAGCCGACCGCGCGACGGCCGCGCCTCCTGCCAGCAGATCGGCTTCTGCTTCCAGGGCTGCAAGTCGGGCGCCAAGTGGTCGACCCTCTATGCGGAGATCCCTAAGGCGGAGAAGACCGGCAACCTGGATCTGCGCCCGCAAGCCCAGGTCCTGCAGATCCTGCACGACGACGACGGCAAGGTGACCGGCGTGGTCTACGCCGATGCCGAGGGCAATCAGCAGGAGCAAAAGGCCCGTGGGGTCGCGGTCGCCGGCAACTCGATCGAGACGCCGCGCCTGCTGCTCAACTCGGCCGGCGGCAAGTTCCCCGACGGCCTCGCCAACGCCTCCGGCCAGGTCGGCAAGAACTACATGCGGCACATGACCGGGTCGGTCTACGCGACCTTCGACAAGCCGGTGAACATGTACCGCGGCACGACCATGGCCGGGATCATCACCGACGAGTCGATCAACGATCCGGCGCGCGGCTTCGTCGGCGGCTACGAGATGGAGACCCTGGCCCTCGGCATCCCCTTCATGGCCGCCTTCCTCAACCCCGGCGCCTGGGGCCGCGACTTCACCAGCGCCATGGAGGCCTACGACCACATGGCCGGGATGTGGCTGGTCGGCGAAGACATGCCGCAGGAGAGCAACGCCATCAGCTTGCACGACAGCGAGAAGGACCAGTACGGCCTGCCGGTACCGAACGTCCACTTCGACGACCATGCCAACGACCTCGCCATGCGCAACCACGCCTACAAGCAGGGCGGCGCGGTCTACGAGGCCGTCGGCGCGACCCGGGTCCTCGAGGTGCCGCCCTATCCCTCGACCCATAACCTTGGCACCTGCCGGATGAGCGAGAAGCCGGGCGACGGCGTCTGCGACAAGTTCGGGCGGGCCCACGATGTCGGCAACCTCTTCATCTCGGACGGCAGCCAGTTCACCACCGGCGGCGCGGAGAACCCCACCCTGACCATCGTCACCCTGGCGATTCGCCAGGCGGACCACATCGCCGAACTCATGTCCAAAGGCGAGATCTGACGATTTACTTTCCCGAGCCGTGACTCGGCCCCGAGCAAAGCCGCTCGGGGCCACCTTCTTTCCGGCGCATGTCGAGAGCTCGCGTGACGGAGCGGCGCGGCCCCGGGTCATCGCAACCCGATAGGCCAAAAGGCGCAGTCCCGCTTGCGAGCCCGGCCCGGTGCCGGGGCCTGGCCGGTGGCGAACCGCGAGCGCGCGCCAAGGTTAAATCTGGTCGGAAGATCCGCGACTTGAAGGTGCAGAGACGGGAGCGCCGCGGGGCTTCGGACAGAACCGCGACGGCCGATGTGAGGACGCGGCGGCCCGGCTTCAGGCGCTTGTCTCTTTCGGCATAAAGGGCGCCAGGGCCACCAGCTCGGAACCTCCCCTCCGAACTAGACATAAAGTAATAATCCGGTGCGAAAACAATCGTCTTTTCAAGACCTTCACGCCCACCAGCAGGCGATTGCAATTAAACGAATCTTTACTCAAACCACCCACGATCTCTTGAGCGCCCGGTTTGCGGCGACATCCTGGCGGGCACGAAGCGAAGAGGATCTTTATGCGGACCCCCGTTCCTGGCCATTTCCGCCAGCGTCTTGGCGGGCCTCGGGATCTCGGACGCAATTCCTATTGTCTTGGCCGAGTCGGAGGCGAAGGGACGAGCGCCGCGGCCGGTCCCGGCAGCGGGGCAAGACCGTCGCGCGAGGGCCCGCTCGGCTGAGCGCGCCCGGCCCCCTTAGCGAGATCCAGGATGGACCGCCAGAGCCTTGTCTAGAACGCGCCACCCTTACCGGAACGCCCTCCCCGACCGCGGCCCTCGCCGGCCCCCGAGCCGGGGCGCGCGGCGGGTGTTAACCCGGGATACCGCGGGCTAGCCGATGGGCGGGTGGATTCTCAGCTCGACCTTGGCCGTGGCTTGCGCCGTCCTGTTGTGGCGGCTGTGGCGGCTGGACTCGGCCCGCGGCAATCCAGATGCCGAGGATCTGAAGCTGGCACGGCTGCTGCGGGAGTCCGTCGAGTGCCTCCCGGAGGGCTTTGCCCTTTTCGATCCGGACGACCGCCTGGTGCTCTGCAACGACCAGCTACGGCAGCTCCACCCGCAAAGCGGGAGCGCCTTCCGGACAGGCACGAGCTTTCCCGACATCCTGCGGAATGGGCTCGCGAACCGGGAATACCCGGAAGCCGCCGGGCGTGAGGAAGCCTGGCTCGCCGAGCGTCTCGCCGAGCGCAAGAAGGGCAACGCGGTCATCGAGCAACAGACGGCCGACGGCCGCTGGCTGCGGATCTGCGAGCGCCGGACGCGCAGCGGCCATATGGCCGGGATCATCTCCGATGTCACCGAACAGAAGCAGCGCGAAGCCGACCTGATCATGGCCGAGCGGGGCCTGTCGGAGGTTCTCGAATCGATGCACGAGGGCTTCGCCCTCTTCGACGAAGAGGACCGCCTGATCATGTGGAACAAGAAGTACGAGAACATGTTCCCCTTGATTCACGACGTCATCAAGTACGGTGTCCGTTTCGAGGATCTCGTCCGTGCCGCCGCCGAGCGCGGGCAGAACACCGAGTCCCTGGAGGACCGGGAAGCCTGGATTCAGGGGCGTTTGAGAATATTCCGCAGCCTGGAGTCCGATTCCGAAAGCCGCTTCACCGACGGCCGGTGGTTGCTGGCCCGAAAGTATCGCGGCAACAGTGGCCGTACCCTGGCGATCTTCATCGACATCACCGAGCTGAAGCAGCGGGAGGCCGAACTCCACGAGGCCAAGCTCCAGGCCGAGACCGCGAACCGCATCAAGAGCGAGTTCCTCGCCAACATGTCGCACGAGCTGCGCACGCCGCTGAACGCCATCATCGGTTTCTCGGACATTCTGATCAAAGAGCAGGCCGGCCCGATCGGCACGCCGGTCTACCGCGAGTACGCCAAGGACGTGAACGACAGCGGGCACCAGCTTCTCGGGATCATCGAGGACCTGATCGACCTGTCGCGCCTTGAGACCGGTCAGGTCGACCTGCGGGAGACCGAGATGAACCTGGGCGCCCTGCTGGACCTCTGCCGCCGGGCCTTCGAGGACAAGGCGGCAAGCGCGGGCGTGAGCCTGGACATCGAGTCGGAGGCCGGCGAGATCGAGATCTGGGTGGATCAGGTGCGCCTGCGCCAAGTCCTCCACAACCTGATCTCCAATGCGATCAAGTTCACGCCGAGCGGCGGCAGCGTCCGCCTCAGCGGCCGCGTGGCGGACTCGGGCGAGATCGTGATCGACGTCGCCGACACCGGCATCGGCATGACCCCGCACGAGCTCGACATCGCAGTGGAGCCCTTCCGGCAGGCCCAGTCGAGCCTGACCCGCAGTCAGGGCGGCAGCGGCATCGGCCTCACCCTCTGCAACTCCATGATCAAGCTCCACGGCGGCAGCCTCGAAATCGCGAGCAGCAAGGGCGAAGGCACGACGGCGACCCTCCGCCTGCCGGCCTGCCGCCGGCTGGTCCGCGCCCAGGCCTCGCCCCGCGCCGCCGGTTGACGTCGGGCGGCCGGCACGCAGGCTCTCCTGACAGATCCTGTCACCTGGGCTCTGGCGTCCCGGGCGCTCCGGGGGCATATAGGAGGGCATGGCCGATCAGTCCCTCGCCCCCTTTCCGACCAAGGCCGTGGTCGCCGACGCCCAGGCCGGCCGCTTCCTGCTGCAGTCCGAGTTCAAGCCCTCGGGCGACCAGCCCCAGGCCATCGCCGAGCTGCTGGAGGGCCTGGAGAACAAGGAACGCGAGCAGGTCCTGCTGGGGGTGACCGGCAGCGGCAAGACCTTCACCATGGCCCACGTCATCGCCACCATGAACCGGCCCAGCCTGATCCTGGCGCCGAACAAGACCCTGGCCGCCCAGCTCTACGGCGAGATGAAGACCTTCTTCCCTGACAACGCGGTGGAGTACTTCGTCTCCTACTACGACTACTACCAGCCCGAGGCCTACGTCCCGCGCAGCGACACCTACATCGAGAAGGAAAGCTCGATCAACGAGCAGATCGACCGCATGCGCCACTCCGCGACCCGTGCCCTCTTCGAGCGCCGCGACGTGGTGATCGTCGCCTCGGTCTCCTGCATCTACGGCATCGGCTCGCCCGAGACCTACTCCAAGATGGTCGTCGACGTGAAG
>JAAUXY010103813.1_pt1 | contig 37733 bp, 50 predicted proteins | sample 7278121 | NCBI WGS metagenome assembly JAAUXY01 (sample SAMN14350117, study PRJNA611818) | marine sediment metagenome | isolation source: surface marine sediment (1.8m) | place: French Polynesia: Moorea | collected 2018-08
AAGGTCGAGGTCAGCAACAACGCCACCTACGGCAGCGGCACGGTCGTCGAGATCGACGCGACGAGCTGGTCTGACACCAGTATCACCGTCGACATCGAGGAGGAGGGCACCGGCAACCCGCTCTCCGACGATTTCACGCTGCCGCTCGACCCGGCCTACCTCTGGGTAACGGACAGCACCGGCAGCCGCAACAGCGTTGGGCATCAGTTCAAGCTGAAAGACGCGGGCGCGACCTGGCTCGCCAACAAGGACACCGACGTCAACATCGACGTCACTTCCGGCAACGTGCAGAAGCGGCTGCGTCTTGAGATCGACAACTCAGGCGGCGAGGCCACGACGCCGTCGTTCCGGTGGATCTACAGCAAAAACAGCGGCGCCTACGCCACGATCACGGCGAGCTCCAGCAACATCCGCACGAAGAGCACGACGCACTTCGCTGACGGCGACGACTGCGACGAGAGCCTGCTTGGCGCCGGCACGCTGATCACGAACAACAACGGCGCCGAGGAAAGCACTGGCGTCATGACGATGGGCGCCAACTTCAGCGGCAGCTCGGAGATCGAGTGCGAGCTCTCGTTCGAGCTGGTGTCGGCCGATTTGGCGAACAACGACACAATCGACATCCGGCTTGAGGAAAACGACGGCACCGACTTCGACACCTACACCGAGACGCCGCGGATCACGATCACCAAGTCGGGCGACGTCACCGGCACGGGCGACCTTGATGCCCAGGCCTCGCAGGCCGACGGCGCTGGCGTCGTTCGGTCGATCGGGACCGGCACGCTGGAGGCCCAGGCCAGCGCCGTCGATGGCACGGGCGCGGTCCGCAGCGTCGGCACGGGCGCACTTGAAAGCGGCGTTAGCCAGGTCGACGGCGCAGGCACGGTGGCGGATGCCAGCGTTGACGGCACCGGCGATCTGCAGGCGCAAGCTTCCGATGTCGCTGGCACGGGCGTCGCTCGGTCGGTCGGCAGTGGTGCGCTGGCAGCCGCGTCCAGCGAGATCGACGCCGCCGGCATCCTCCGCAGCTTGGGAACCGGCGTCCTCGAAGCGCAGACGAGCGAGGTCGACGGCGCCGGCACGGCCGAGTGGGTCGGCACTGGCGCGCTCGCGGCCCAAGCGGCGGCGGTCGCCGGCGTCGGCGTGGTGCGTTCCATCGGCACCGGCGCTTTGATCTGCGGCGCCAGTCAGGTAGAAGGGCTGGGTGCAGGCGTCACGCCGGTATCAGCATTGCCGTTGGACGCCAACCGGGTCCGGTGCCATCAACAGCAGGATCCGTTTCAGACGTAGGAGGACGCCATGTCCGATCAGCCGCGCCGCCTGGCGCACTCAGTCCACGACGCGACCGACGACACCACCGAGGCCGTGGCCGCCAATCCCAACCGCACCTATCTGCTCGTGCAGAACGACAGCGACACGGTGGTCTACATCTCGATGGCCGTGGGCGCCGTGGTCAACCAGGGTATCCGCCTCGTCGCCAACGGCGGGTCGTATGAGGCCAGCCCGCGCAACGGCAACGTTGACACCCGCCCGGTCAACTGCGTCCACGGCGGTTCCGGCAACAAGCGCCTTCTGATCACGGAAGGGTGATGCGAAAGCGCACCCCTCGCGCACCCTTTTCGCATGCTGCCTGAGAAGGTCTACCAGCCCCGGGTCAAGTTCGACGCGGCGCCGACCCTCTGGGACTTCCTCCGCGACGACAGCTTCTTCACCGGCGTGGAGGGCCCGCTCGGCTCCGGCAAGTCGGTCGTCTGCTGCTCGAAGATCATGAAGTTCGCCGGCCTGCAGGCGCCCAACGAGCGTAGCAGGATGCGCCACACCCGCTGGGCCATCATCCGCAACACCTATCCCGAGCTCCGGTCGACGACGATCAACACCTGGCTGTGGCTCTTCCCCGAGCAGCACTGCGGCGGCATGCGCTACCTGCACCCGATCACCCACCGGATCATCGTGCAGCCGACCGCGCAGGCGCCCGGCCTCGACTGCGAGGTGCTGTTCATGGCGTTGGACCGGCCCGGGGACGTCAAGCACCTGAAGTCGCTGGACCTGACCGGGGCTTGGGTCAACGAGGCGTCGGAGGTGCCCGAGGGCGTCATCGACATGCTGACCGGCCGCGTCGGCCGCTACCCTCCCGAGGACGAGGGCGGCGCCACGTGGGCCGGCATCATCGCCGACACCAACGCCACCGACGACACCAACTGGTGGCACCGCTACTCGCGGCACGGGGCGCCGGCGACGACCGTGGAGCTCGAGGACGGCAGCACGATCGACATCCGGTGGTCGTTTTACCGCCAGCCGCCGGCGCTGCTCGAGGTGGAGCCGGTGGGAAGCGAATACTTCGTCGCCGAGGCGGGCTTCGAGAGCAACGAGGTCAAGCCGGAGCGTCTTCTCGAGGCGGCAGGCCGCTACTGGTACGTCAACCCCGATACCGAGAACCTGAAGTACCTGCGCGCCGGCTACTACCACCAGCAGGTGGCGAACAAGACGCTGCCATGGATCCGGCGCTTCCTACAGGCGAAGTCGATCTACTACGTCGATGGCAAGGCCTGGGTGCCAGAATACAGCGACGAGGTGATGACCCGGCCGCTGAAGTACGACCCGACGCTGCCGCTGGTGGGCGGCCTCGACGTCGGCGGCGGCACGCTAAACCCGGCGGCCGTCGTCGGGCAGCGCGGGCAGATGGGCGACTGGCGCATCCTCTACGAGCTGTCGGCCTTCGACACCGGCCTCGAGCGGTTCTCGACGCTACTCAAGCAGGAGCTGGCGCAGAAGTTCGGCGAGGTGCCGATCCGCTTCTGGATGGACCCGGCCGCGGCGAAGCGGGACGAGGTCTACGAGACGGCGGTCGAGGCCCACATGAAAAGCCGCGGCTTTGATGTCCTGCTGGCGGGGACGAACGACAACAACGTTCGCCGCAATGCTCTGGCGCTGCCGATGGGGCGCATGATCGTGGTCGGCGGGCGCCCGATCCCCGGCTTCCTCGTCGACCCCAGCTGCACCCACCTACGAGCGGCGCTGTCGGGCAAGTGGTATCGGCGGCGGGTGCAGACGTCCGGCATGGAACGCTTTACAGAGAGCCCCGAGAAGAACGAGTATTCCCACATCGGCGACGCAACCTCGTACATGTGCATGGGTGGTGGAGAGCACGCGATGCTGACACGGGCGGCGGGGCGGCCGGGAGTGCCACCGAGCACGGTGCCGCAGTTCGACCAGAGCACGGGGACGATCGTGCGGACGCCGGACTTCAACCCGTTGGAGTGAGCCATGCGCTGGTGGGTCGTCTTCACCGGACGGGATCGCCGCAACTGGTGGGACGTCTTCACCGTCCCGGGCTATCGCCACTGCTTCGCGTTCTGCCAGTGGCGCCCCGGCGAGGTCTACATCATCGAGCCGATGCAGGAGGCCCTCTTCGCTCATGTCGAGCTGCACGAGCACGTTCTCGACGTCGTCGAGCGGGCGTTGAAGCGAGGCATGGTGTTGGAGTTCGAGCACGAGCCGATGGTGTCCGGCATCGGCTTCCGGCTGCGCGATCGGGCACCCTTGTTGACCTGTGCATCCGTGATCGGCTACACCCTTGGGCTACGCGCTTGGGTGCTGACGCCGCAGGGCCTCGCACGCAGACTACTGAAGGAGGGCGCCAAGCGTGTTAGCGTCGTCGAAGACCATCGAGCTGACAGTCTCCCCCGCTACGCAAGCGGACGTATGTGACCTCCTCGAGCTCGGGGTTCTCTTCGCCGCCAGCTCCCACGTCCCCGGCGAATTCGACATCAACCGCGCCCGCCAGACGGCGCTGTATCTCCTCGCCAGCGAGGACGCCGCGGTCTTCAAGCTGAGCTACGGCGAGCAGACGGTCGGCTTCGGCATCATGGTGCTCGATCGCCCTTGGATGACGAAGCCCTGGGGCTACATCTCCACGTTCTTCGTCGCCGAGCATGCGCGCGAGAGCGGGGGCGGCGCCATGCTGCTCGGCGGCCTCATCGAGTACGCCAGGGTCAACCAGTGCTGCGCCATCTTCGCCGCGTCAACCGCGATGATCTCGGACGGCATCACCAGCAGCTACGAGAGCCTCTTCGGCCGGTGGGGCTTCATCGACATCGGGCAGACCATGATGAAGGAGCTGTAGCCATGGGCAAGGTCGCGAAGATTTTCGGCGGATCGCCCAAGGTCGACACCTCGGCGGCCGACCGAGCGCGGGAAGAGGCCGAGGCCGAGCGTCGGCGCCTCGAGGCCGAGCGGGAGTCGACGAAGCGGGCGGCGCTGGCGCCGGGCGGCACTCGGTTCAGCCTGATTAACCCGAGCACCGGCGAAAGGGGCGTGACAGCGTCGCTCGGGGCCGGGTCGCGGGCGCCGCGGCGAGGGGGCAGCCGCAGTGCCTGAGCGCACCCTCGAGCAGCTCAAGAAGGGCAGGGCCGCCGCCGTCGCCCGGCGCGAGCCTTGGCTCAGCAGCTGGCGCGACGCCTACCGCTACACCCTGCCGCAACGCGACATCATGGACGCGCCCCGCCCGGGGCAGGTGAAGGGCAACCTCGTCTTCGACAGCACCGCGGTCAACTCGATCGCCCAGGGTGCCAACCGGATGCAGGCGGCGATGATGCCGCCGTTTCAGGATCTGATCATCGTCGAGGCCGGCGGCGCGGTGCCCAAGGAGATCAAGCAACAGGTCGACGAAAAGCTGAGCGAGGCCGGGGAGAAGTTCCACGGCAATCTGCATCGCTCCAACTTCGCCGTGGCGATCAACGAGTGGCTGCTCGATCTCTTCATCGGCACGGCCACCATGCTCTTCCTCGAGGGGCCGGACGACGATCCCTTCCGGTTCGTGCCGGTGGCGATGCCGACCGTGGCCCTCGAGGAGGGGCCGTGGGGCAGCATCGGCGCCCATTACCGCGATCACAAGGTGCCGCTGCCGGTGTTCCGCGAGCAGTGGCCGGAAGCGAAGGTGCCCGACGGCTGGATGAATAAGGCGAAGGAAGATCCCGCCGTCGAGGTGCCGTTTCACGAGGTCACCTACCCCGACTACAGGGAGGCGACGTGGTACTACACGCTCTGGAGCGAGGAAGAGGACCAGATCCTCATCGACCCGCACCGCGCCTATGACGTCCACAGCCCGTGGCTAACCGCCCGGTGGACGAAGGCAGCCAACGAGGTCTATGGCCGCGGCCCCGTCCTCTACGCCCTGGCCGACATCAGGACGACCAACCGCGTCATCGAGCTGCTGCTGCAGAACGCCAGCCTCACCGTTGGCGGCGCCTACACCGTCACGCACGACGGCGTGGTCAACCCCAACACGATCAGGATCCTGCCGGGGGCCTTCATCCCGGTGGCGCGGAACACCGGCCATCCCCAGGGACCGAGCATCGCGCCGCTCGAGCGCACCGGGGACTTCGACCTGGCGGCCTTCGTGCTTCAGGACATGCGGGTCAACATCAAACGGATGCTGTTCGACCGCTCGCTGCCGGAGCAGACGGGCCAGCCGCGCACCGCCACCGAGATCATCGAGCTGCTGAAAGAGGTGCAGACGGAGCAGGCGCCGGCGTTCGCACGGATCATGAAGGAGTTCATCGTCCCGTTCGCGCACCGCGGCTTCCAGATCATGCACAAGAAGGGGCAGATCCAGTTCCCGATCGAGGTCGACGGGCAGGTGATCCAGATCAGGGTGAGCTCGCCGCTGGCCCGGGCGCAGCACCTCGACGATCTGCAGAACGTCGTCCAGGGCGTGGAGATCGTCGGCGGCCTGTTCGGGCCGGAGGTGCTCGCCAGCTCGCTGAAGGTCGAGGAGGCGCCCGCCTACATGTACTCGAAGCTCGGCATCGACCCGGCGTTGATCCGAGGTGAAGGCGATCGCCAGCAGATACGCAACCAGATCGTCGAGCGGATCGCGGGGATGGTGGCGCAGGCGCAAGGGGCGACGGGCGGCAACGGCGCGAGCATGGGTGCGGCGCCGGCGGCGGGGACGGCCTGATGCAGGGCGACATCCCGGCCTTCGGCTTCAACCCCCTCGACACGCTGGCGCCGACCGAGGAGGACCAGAGCGCGGAGCGGCTCGAGCGGCAGCGCCAGGAGTGGCAGGAGGCCGAGGAGGAGCTGAACGGGGCGATTGCCCGCATGCTGTCGTCGGCGGACGGCCGGGTGGTGCGGTCTTGGCTGGCCCGGCTGCGGGATGCGCCGACGTTCGACGCCGCCATGGGAACCATCAACGGCGCGGCGTGGGGCTTCTTCCGCGAGGGCCAGAACAACCTGCTGCGGGAGATGGAGCGCCGCGAGAAGGCCTATTACGAGAGGGAAGTGTGATGGCGAAGAGGATGAGGATGAGCGAGATCGAGCTCAACACACCCGAAACCGCGCCACCCGAGGAAGCTCCGGTCGACAACAAACAAGCCGATGCTGCAAGTGTGCCTGAAGAGCTATCGCATCAAGAGCCGCGCGAGTCCGTCGACGACAGCGAGGATCATCTGCCGCCCGAGCCGCCGATGCCGCCGGGGCATCGCAAGGCTGAGCCGGGGGAGATCAGCCGCTACCGCGCCGCGATCCGCGCCCTCGACGAGTTCGCCAACGCTCTCGGGGGCATCAACGCCAGCCGCCACGACCCGGAGCTTGCCGTGCTGCTGAATGGCTGGCACAGTTCACGACAGGCGGTGATCGCACGTTTCGAGAGGATCGGAGGGCCTTACTGATGACCAAGTTCCACATGAACGTCGCGCGGGGCGAGGATCCGAGCGCCCATGACGTCGCTACCGACGCCACCTCGCTCGGCACCGGCCACGGTATGCGCGTCATCATCGACGACGCCGAGTTTACCCGCGATGAGGCGGCCGAAGCCCTTGAGGCGGTGCGTCACGAAATCCTGCACGGTCGTCGCGCCTGGCCGCTGGCGACGTGACCATGCGGTTGCATCGCTGGCCGTTTCCCCTGCGCGCGCCGGATGATGAAGGGTCGGCCGGCAGCGCGACCGGTTCCGGGGAGCCTCCAAGCGGTCAGCCAGGGGCCGGGGAAGGTGCCCCGCCTGGTTCCACAGCGCAGGACGGTGGCGCCCCCCCGGCCTCTTCCCTCGTCGACTTCGGCAAGAAGGGCAACGGTGCCGACCCGGACCCCACCGGCGACCAACCCGGGGCCGACCCGGGCGACGACGCCGACAAGGACAAGCCTCAGACGCTGACGTTCAAGGAGCGTCCAGAGTGGCTGCCGCCCAACTTCTGGAAGGCTGACAGCGGCGAGGTGCTGGTCGAGGCCCTGGCCAAGAGCCAGAAAGACCTTAGGGGGCAGATCACCAAGGGCGCGGACAAGGCGCCCGACAAGCCGGAGGCCTATGAGTTCAAGGTCGGCGACGAGCTCAAGGACGTCGAGAAGCTGGCCTTTGACAACCCCGACGACGACCCGATCGTCAAGGGCTTCCGGGAGTTCTGCCACGAACGCAAGGTGCCGCAGGCGCTGGCAGCCGAGGCCTACGAGTGGTTCATCGGCGCCGTTCGCGACATGCTGCCGGAGCTGCCGGACCCGATCGCCGAGAAGAAGAAGCTCGGCAACAACGGCGAGGCGATCACCAACGCGATCGGCGCGTTCTTCGATCAGATGTACGAGACGGGCACCCTCAACGACGCCGAATACAAGGCCGTGCAGTCGTGGTTCGCGTCGGCCGAGTCGGTGTCGGCCTTCCAGAAGGTGCGGGAGTGGTACGGCGAGGCGGCGATCCCCTACACAGCCCAGGTGCAGGAGGGGCTGCCCAGCGCCGACGAGCTGCACGCTCAGATGGGCGTGCTGATGGCGAAAGCGAATGATGATCCATCGGCGCAGGCGAAATTCGATAAGCTGCAGAAGCAGTACGAGCAGCTCTACGGCACCGAGCCGGCCGGCTCGAGCAGAAGGGCGGCGATCTGACGGTGGAGACCTTCGAGGAGTTCGACGGCAAGGTCGAATTCATCGTCGCGATGATCCAGATACAGGGCCGTCTGCTCGTCGCCACCAATAAAGGCGTTTGGGAGGAGCACCGAGGCATCATGCGGCCGATATTGTTTCAGGCGGCCACGGAGGACAGCCATGCCGGCGAAGAGCGAGGCGCAGTTCAGAGCGATGGCGGCTGCGGCAAGCGGGAAGTCGACGCTGGGGATCCCCGCTAAGGTCGGCCGCGAGTTCACAAGCATGGGCAAGCCCGGCAACCTGCCCGAGAAGAAGCGCAAGCGGCGTCCGCGGCACCTTGCTCGTGCCTAATTGGCTTCGCGCTTCCGGCCTCGTCCTCCTCCTGCTGACCACCTGCGGCGCCGCCCAAGAGCGGCCCTTTGGCCCCGTCGACTGCTTCGTCATCAAGGTGGTCGACGGCGACACCGTCCTCGCCCACTGCTACCCCTGGCCGCATGTCGTCTTCCGCACATATGTCCGCGTAGCTGCGGTCGATGCCCCCGAGATGCAGGGCAGGTGTGAAGCGGAGGAGAAGGCGGCGGCCGCAGCGCGCCGCTTCGTGCAAGAGCAGCTGGGCCCGCGGCGGGCGATCACGATCGAGGACATCCGGCCGGGCAAGTATGCACAGCGAGTGATCGCCACGGTCCGCACCGGCCCCGGTCCTCACCTGGGGCGGATGCTCGTGCAGGCCGGGCATGCCCGCGTCTACGACGGCGGCAAGCGGCAGTCGTGGTGCCCACGGCAGCAATCCCTTTCCACCCCTTGACACTGTAGAACCCGTCGGCGCATGATCGCCGACGATCTAGCGGCCTATCCGCTTCGGCGGACCCGTGACCCAACGGTGCCTCGACGGACGAGGTAGGCGGGCGACCCGGGACGATCTCGGCCTATCGACCGCGGCAAGTGTCCACTTGCGGAGGTCGAGATGTCCAAATCCCTCACAGATGCAGCGATCAATTCCTTCGATGCCATGGTCAAGCACGCCTATCAGGCCGAGGGCGTGCTCAGGCGCCACATGCGCGTCAAGACCGGTGTCGTAGGCTCCACCCACCGGTTCACCAAGATGGGCCGCGGCCTGGCCACCCCGCGGGTGCCGCAGACGGACGTGTCGCCGATGAACGTCGGGTACACGAACGCCACGGCCACCCTCGCCGACTGGAACGCTCCCGAGTACACCGACATCTTCGACAAGCAGAAGGTGAACTTCGACGAGCAGCGCCAGCTCGCCACCACCATCGCCGGCGCCATCGGCCGCCGCGAAGACCAGATCATCATCGACGCGATCGACGCCGCGTCGGCGACCTCGTCCGTGTCCACCGACATCGGCGGCACCGGCACCAACCTCAACACCGCCAAGTGTCGGGACGCGAAGAAGGATCTTGATGCCCTCGCGGCCCCGCAGCGTGACCGCAAGCTGATTGTCCACGCCAACAACCTGTTCGGCCTTCTGGGCGACACCACGGCCACGTCGGCGGACTTCAACACCATCCGCGCCCTGGTCGACGGCCAGATCAACACCTGGCTCGGCTTCGAGGTCGTCGTGCTTCCCAACTACGACGAGGGTGGTCTGCCGCTCAGCGGATCGGTGCGAACCGGCTATGCCGTCCACGCCGGCCCCATGGGGGGCATCGGCCACGCCGTCGGCCTCGATTTCCGCACGGAGGTCAACTACGTCCCGGAGAAGACCTCCTGGCTGAGCAATGGGCTGTTCTCGGGGGGTGCCGTGTCGATCGATGCCGACAGCATCTCCGACATCAGCATGACCGAGTAAGGGACGCCGAAGGAGACAGATCATGGCCTACAACAGACGCGATCTGGTCTCGCTCGGCGGCCAAGCCGGTCATCGGGCGGCGCCAAATCTCTGGAGCCACGGCTCCACGGACGAGCTCGATACGCAGCTCGCCCGCAACTACATCAGCGACGTCGGCGGGACGCTGCATCCCGGTGACCGGATGCTTCTCGGCGTCAAGGACAACGGCGACGATCCGGCCGGCTTCGTCGAGATCGCCGAGGCCGTCGTTCAGGGCGGCCTGTCGGGCGGTGCGGTGGCGTTGAGGGAAGAGCGGAGGATGCCGGGCGCGGTGATCCGTATCCCGTTCTTCATCGACCAGACCGACCTGCTCGCGGGCACGGCGCAGTATCTGCTGTGCCCGGTGCGGGGGCGAGTGTTCAAGCTCGTCACCGTCGTCAAGAAGCAGGTGACGACCGGGGGCACCATCACCGCCTCCATCGACGGCACCGCCATCCCCGGCGTGTCCGTCACCGTCGCCAATTCGGCTGCCGTCGGCACCGTCGGCACCTCCAAGCCCACTGCCGGCACGGCGGGCAACAAGCTGTCGAAGGAAGACCAGGTCATCACGGTCACCCCGTCGGCAGCGTTCGCCACCGCAGGCGAGGTCTTCGGCTGGGTCGAGGTGATCCCGAGCACCCGGGCGGACCTCTATTACTCGTTCTTCTTCTTCAACCAGACCGATCTCCTGGCCGGCACCTCGCAATGGATGCCCTGTCCCTACAAGGGCACCGTCCGACGGCTCGGGGGAGTGGTTCAGCTCGCGGTGACGACGGGGGGCGCCATCGGCGTCGAACTCGGCGGCACCGACGTTGACGGCATCGACATCACGGTGGCCGATGCTGCGGCGGCCGGAACCGTCTACACCCAAGACGCCACCGGCACCAACGACACGCTGAACGAGGACACGGCCATCGAGGTTACGGCGGCGGCCGCCTTCGCCACAGCGGGTCGCGTCAACGGCTACGTCGCGGTGGAGCCGAGCGAGACCTTCGGCCGGCGTGAGTACGTCCAGTTCCTGGCGAACCAGACGGACGTGCTGGCGGGCACCAGCCACTATCTGGTGGCGCCGTGCCGCGGCGAGGTGCGGAAGGCGCTAACGGCGGTGCAGGCCGATGTCGGCACTGGCGGCGACATCACGGTGGAGCTCGCCACGGTGGCAGTCGCCGGGCTGACCTGCGTCGTGGCCAACTCAGCGTCCGCAGGCGACATCGACAAGGACGTCGGCACGGTGGGCGATGACACGGCCAAGGTGCAGAAGTACGACCCGGTCGAGGTCGTCTTCGAGGCGGCCTTCGCCACGTCGGGAGCCATCAACGGCGTGCTCGAGTTCGCACCGCATTAGGAGGGAAGCATGGCCTTCGTACTCAATCAGCTGAACGCCGTCGGTGGCCAGAGCCGCGCGAACAAGAAGAACGCCGCCGGCGTGATGTCGGTGTGGACCTACTTTCACGCCTCCGACAACTTGGCCGCGGTGAAGGCGGCGGGCTACTTCAACTCGGCCCGCAGCCTGCTGACGCCCGGCGACGTGATCATCTTCTCGGCGAACGGGGCGGCATGCGACATCATCACGATCGCCCTTGTCCCGGCGACGGGCAACGTCACGAGCCAGTCGACGGACATCAACAGCGCGTAGGCCTCGGCCTCGAGCTGGCTGGAAGACGACAGGGGGGAGGGGCCGGCGGTCCCTCCCTTTCTGCTTGAGGAGGCGACACCATGGCGACATCGCAATTCGAGATCGCGTCCCGAGCCATGGTGCTCCTCGGTGCCGGGGACATCAGCTCCTTCGACGAGAGCGAGGGCGATCGCGCCGTCATCGCCGGTCAGCTCTACCCCGCCATCCGCCTCAACCTGATCGCCGAGCACCCGTGGCGCTTCGCCATGGTCAAGAGCCTGCAGCTCAACCGCTCGACGAGCTCGCCCGGCGGGCAGTGGCAGTACGCGTTCGCGCTGCCGCCAGACATGATCGGTGCCCCCTATGCCGTCTACTACGACAACTCGGTCGGGGCGCCGTCGTTCACGCGCTGGGAGCGGTTCGGGGCGCACCTCTACAGCGACGAGGAGCGGCTCTATATCGACTACAAGCAGCTGGCGCTCGAGCCGTCGTGGCCCGCCTACTTCGACTGGCTGATGATCCTCGAGTGCGCCTGGGTCTTCGCCGAGCCGGTGACGGACGACAGCTCGAAGCGTGACGAGTTCCGCACCATGGCTCGTGGGGCACCGTCGGAGATGGGCAAGGGAGGTCAGTTCCGCATCGCAGCCCAGGCCGACGCCATGGGCAACCCCAGCCCGCAGGTGGCCGGCTTCGATCTGATCGCGGCGCGCATGGGCGGCGGCTGATGGGTCAGCTGCTCGACCCGTTCCAGACCAACTTCACAAGCGGCGAGCAAAGCGCCGAGCTGCGCGGGCGCACCGACATCACCCACTACTACAACGGCGCGGAGTACCTGCGGAACGTCGTCGTTCTGCCGCAGGGCGGCGCCCGCCGGCGGCCGGGGAGCACGTACCGCGACCGTGTGATGCGGCAGCTGACGAAGCTGGACCTGACCGGGCTGGTGTCGGCGCCCGAGGGAGGCACCGCCGCCAACGCCATCGACGACGACACCGCGACCGAGGTGGTGACGACGAGCAACATCTCGACGACCGACCCCTACGTCATCCTCAAGGTCGACTTCGGCGCGGCCCAGACGGTCAAGGCGATCGACGTCCGCGGCCTCAAGACGAGCGCCGCCACGGTCGACTTCGACGACGAGGTGCGCTTCCAGTACAGCCTCAACGACAGCGACTGGACGGACTTCGGGACAGCCTTCGACAAGGTCGACGAGAACGACATCCAGCGCCGGCGGGCGGCGGCCACGGCGATCTCGGCGCGATACTGGCGGCTGGCGCGGGTCGGCACGACGGACGGCTCGACGCAGAAGTTCCACATCGACGAGCTGTGGATGTGGGACGAGACGGCGACGCTGTCGAACGTGCGCGAGATGCGTTTCAGGTTCTCGACGGTGCAGGCCTACATCATGTCGCTCAGCGACAGAAACCTTGCCGTCTACAAGGACGGGGTCCACCAGGCCGACATCTACGTGCCCTTCACCCACGCGCAGGTGCGGGAGACCGCGTTCATCCAGAGCCTCGACACCATGCACATCTTTCACGAGGACGTGCAGCCGCACCGGATCGAGCGCGCCGGCGCCCACGACGAATGGAACGACCTGACCCAGGCCTTCACCAACATCTTCCAGCACGACTTTGGCGACGGCGACGAGGACACATGGAGCGCCACCCGCGGCTGGCCGCGCTGCGGCACCTATCACGATGGCCGCCTGTGGCTGGCCGGCACGGCGCAGCGCCCGCAGACGATCTGGTCATCAAAGAGCGGCGACTTCTTCAACTTCGACGACGGCACCGGCCTCGACGCCGAGGCGATCGAGCGCACGCTGGACAGCGACGACGTCGCCTCGATCTACAACCTGAACAGCGGCAGACACCTGCAAGTATTCACCGAAAGTTCGGAATGGTATTTCTTGCCCGACAAAGAAGTTCTCACGCCCGACAACATCAAGGCTGTGCGGACCACCAACGTCGGCACCGAGGGGCCCGGTCTGCCGGTGCTCAAGGTCGAGAACGCGACCCTCTTCGTCGGCCGTCGGGATGACGCCGCCGATGACAGCTTCTGCTCCGTCCGCGAGTTCCTCTACACGGACCTCGAGAACCCCTACGAGGCGCAGGACCTCACCCTGCTCAGCTCGCACCTCATTCGCGCGCCCGTCGACTTCGCGGTGCTGCCGTCGACCACCTCGCGCCGGGGGGCGCTGGTCTTCGTCGTCAACAACGACGGCACCATGGCGGTGCTGCAGACGCTGCGAAGGCAGGAGATCACCGCGTGGCAGCTGTGGATCACCGACGGGAATTACCTGTCCGTGGCTGTGGATGACCAGGACATCTACGTCGCCGTCGAGCGCACCATCGACGGGGTGACGACGCAATTCATCGAGCGTTTCGAGTGGGATGTCTACACCGACGCCGCCGTGATCGTCACCTCGGGGTTGCCCACAGACACGGTGACCGGCCTCGACCACCTTGATGGGGAAAGCTGCGAGGTCAGGGCCGACGGCAGCGTCCTGACCAACGAGACTCCGTCCAGCGGATCAGTGACGATCGACGTGGCGGCAAGCACCAGGGCGGAAGTCGGGCTGGGCTTCCCCGACGTGAAGGAAGACCAGGTGACGTGGCTGCAGACCCAGGGGCATACCGAGGCCGAGGCGCGCGAGCTGGTCTACGGCAACCGCACCCAGGCGGCGCTTGGCGATCAGGTGTGGATCCGCGACATGCCGGCGGACGTGCGGCAGGACGGCACCTCGCTGGTCGGCTTCAAGAAGCGGGTGGTCGAGGCGCACCTCGCGCTGCTGCAGACATCGGGCATCTACATCGGCGCCAACAACCGGGTGCCGGTGCCTGTCCCGTTTCAGCGGTTCGGCGATGAGCTGCTCGATCAGGCGCCGCAGCTGTTCACCGGCGACAAGTCGATCAAGGGCTTTCTGGGCTACACCCTGAAGGGGCAGGTTGACATCACCCAGAGGTCGCCGACAGGCTTCAGCCTGCTGGGCATGCGAAAGAGGGTCAGTCTATGAGGCCGGATCCGTACCGCGAATATTCTCCCGCGAGCTCGTGCTTCCTTGAGGCGGCGGCGGCGCTGTTCGCGTCGGCCCCGGTCGCCGGCACTGCGGCGGCGGGTGCCACGACGGCGGCGACGGCGGCATCGGCCGGATCCCTGGTGCCGTTTGCGTCGGCCGCGCCCACCGTGCTCAGCCCCGTGGTGGCGGCGCCGACGACCGCGATCCCGTTCGCGTCGACCCTGCCGGCGGCGGCGGTCTCCACCGGCGCGGCGCAGAGCGTCTTCTCGATGAAGAACATCCTGGCCACGCTGGGCCTCGGATCGGCGGTGACCGGCGGCTTCATGAACGCGGCGGATCTCGAGGCGCAGCGGGAGCTCGCGGAGCTGCGGGCCAAGCAGGAGATCACCAAGGGCATCGAGGAGGGCAATGAGCTGAACCGGCGCCTGATCGAGGCCCTCAATACCAACATCGCGCAGGCGGCCGGAAGTGGCCTGAGCCTTGAGGGAACCGAGAACATCAACCAAGCCCTCAGCGACGATGCCGACGTGCAGTTTCGCCGCATCAAGTCGGGAGCCGAGACGGCCTCGGCCGTGCGCCGGGCCGAGAGCAAGGTGTTGCGGCGTCGGGCCGGCAGCGCCGTGCTGCAGGGGTTTGCCAATGCGGCGGCATTCGGCTCGCTGATCAGGAGGGCCTGACGTGCCTGACCTGCAACGGCGCCTCGGGATAGCCGCCAGCTCCGGCACGGTGCCGACGGTCAGCCTTAACACCGGATCGGGCGCCGGCCTGCTGTCGATCGGACAGGCCTACTTCAGCCTGGCGGCGCAGGAGAAGCAGCGCGAAGCGATCGCCGACGAGATCGAGGGGAAGAAGGCTGGCGCGCAAGCGGCCCTGAGCCAAGCGCTGACGCTGCCGGATGGCACCGTGCTGCCGCGGTTCATGGAGGCGGAAGGCACCGACGTCTACACGCGCGCCTACAACAGGGAGCAGATGGTCACCTACCGGGCGCTGCTCGAGAAGAACATCCGCGAGAAGGCGGCGGTGCTGTCGGTGCAACACCGGTCGGACCCGCAGGCGATGGTGACCGAGTTCGACAGCTACATTCAGGGGCTGGTCTCATCGGCGCCGGTGCAGGCTCAGGCCTTGATCGCCAGCCAGGCGTCGGCCCTGATCACGCCGCGCGTGCTCGACGCCTTCGACCAGCGCCGCAACATCGTCGCGCGCGAGAACGAGGCGGCGCGCGAAAGCTTCCGCGAGCAGCTGCTGCAGGACGCCTATGGCTTCGGTCAGAGCGTCGGCCTGCAGGGCAGCGGCGCCTCGGGCGCGGCCGGCAACATCGGCAGCCTGCTCACCAGCTACATCGACGTGACGGCCAACCAGGTCGACGGCGAGACCTACACGGCGGCCGAAGCGCAGCGGGACGTGCAGGTCTTCACCTCGGCGGTCACCCGGCAGACGATCATGGGCATGTACGACGGCGCGGCCGACAAGGACGGGTTCGCGACCAAGTTCGTCGAGGGCAATGCCAGCATCGACATCCCGGTGATGACACCGGATGGCGTCAAGGTGGTGCGGCAGAACGCGCGCGCGGCCATGTCCGAGCAGGACCGCCTTGCGGTGCAGGGGTACTTCAACGGTCAGCAGCGCGAGCGGGCACGCATCGAGAGGAAGGCGGAAAGTGACTTTGACCGGGCGCGGACGGAACGTGGCAACGCGGCTTTCAAGGATGCGGTCACGCTGAACGCCGAGGGCAACCTGACTGACGAGTTCGTCGAGGCCAACCGTGACGAGTTCACCACCGCGCAATTCGCGACGCTGAAAAAGCTGGCTGATCCCGAGCAGGCGATCGAGAACGACCCGGAGCTGTTCGCCGACATCATGGAGATGATGGAGGAAGACCCGATGCAGGCGCGCGACATGGCGTTGACCGGCTATCGGCAGGGGCAGCTGACGCAACAATTCGTGACGATGGTCGAGGCGCGCGGGGCCGGGCGCACGCCGCAGTCGCTGAAGCAGGGGCTCGACTTCATCGCCGGCAAGATGGCACCCAGCCCGCTGTTCGACGAACCGGGACGCAAGAGCAGGATGGTCGAGGCCAAGGACGCGCTGCGCCGCTTTTACCTGGCCGACCCGACCGTGAGCGACGCCGACATCTTCAAGCGGGCGCGGGAACTGGTGCAGAACCTCTCGCTGGCGCCGCTCGAGAACGAGTTCGGGCTGCTCGCCGATCCGACGTATATGTCGATCCGTCGCGACGTCAGCGACCTTGCCGGCATCCGCGACGATCTGCGGCGGGCCGAGCTCGACTTCCGGCGGCGGCTCGACGAGGGCACGATTGATGCCGACAGCACGCTGGCACGGCGCGAGCTGATGATCTTCGATGCGTGGCACGACTGGCTGGCGCTGCGCGATAAGCTGCAGGTGAGTGGACGCTGATGCCTGACGAGCTCGGACGCCTGACCGAAGAGGACCGGACGGCACTGCCGTCCATCGAGGGCGCAGACGACGCCAGCTCGGAGCTCGTGGTGCAGGAGGCGGATCGCGCGTCGTCCTCAGCGATGGATCGGTTCCGCCGGCGCGTCGAGGGCTACGAAAGCGGCGGGGTCGAGAGCGTATCGCGGACGCCCCCCGGCGGCTCGCGGTTCGGGATCCCGGAGGAGGCGGGGCCGGCGGGACGGGCGCGGCCGGGCGTCGAGCGCGAGGAGGGGCCGGAGGATCAAAGCACGGTGGGGCGCGCGTTTCGCAACGTCGCCGAGATCCCGGGGCAGGCCGTGGCGGGCGCGGTCGATGCGGTCAAGAACACGATCAGCGGCCTCGAGGACCTCAACGAGTGGCTGACCGACCAGGTGCCCGAGGCGGTGCGATCCGGCGTGCCCGACCTCAAGCTGCTGGCGGTGGGGCTGGCGACGCGGGGCGAGAAGACCAGGGTCGAGGAGACCATCCCCGAGCTGCCGGCACCGCGGACGGGGACGGGCGCCGTGGTGCGGCCGATCTCGCGCTTCATCGCCGGCTTCATCGGCGGGCAGAAAGTGCTTGGCGCGGCCGGCATGGCACCGAGCACCTTACGAGCAATGGCGGCTGGCGGCCTTGCCGACCTCGCCGTGTTCGACGGGCAGGAAAAGCGGCTGTCGAACCTGCTGCAGGAGATCGGCGTTCCCGACAACGTGGTGACCGACTTCCTGGCGGCGGACCCTGACGACAACGAGGCCCTGGGCCGCCTCAAGAACGTGGTCGAGGGCCTCGGTCTCGGCCTCCTCACCGAAGGGCTGCTGCGCACGGCGAAGGCGATCCGCTCCGGCGTCAAGGCCCTGAAGGGCGCCGCCCACAAGCCGCCGACGCCGGAGGAGGCCACGGCCGCGCTGAGGGCCGAGTTCGGCGAGGTCACCGAGCGCGACTTCATGATCTTCGGCGACGCGGATGCGCCGCTGGTGGAAGTGACGCGGGCGAAGCGGAAGATGAAGCCGCGGCCGACACCGGAAGGCAAGCTGGCGGTGGCGCTCGGCGAGGTGCTCGAAAAGGCGCGGGCGGCGCAGCCGCGGGTGCAGCGTATCGGCGAGGCGGCAGGGCCGGAGATGGCCGATGTCGAGGCGACGGTTCGGTCGATCGAAACCGTCGGCGACTTCGCCGAAGCTGCGGTGCAGACGCTGCGGCGGCCGAAGTTCAAGGAAGGGCAGTCGCTAACGCAATGGCTACGGTCGAAAGGCGGGCTGATAGATCAGGGGGGCGAGCTGCGGGCGCAGGGCATTACGTCCAAGACGTCTCCGGGCCTGATCAACAACAAGGCCGGCATGAACCTTGACGACGCGGCGCGCGCGGCGTGGGAGGAGGGCTATCTCGACGATTTCGCCGAGCGGCCGACCATCGACGAGTTTCTGCAGGCACTCGACGACGATTTCCGCAAGATCAACGTGCGGGTGCGGGCAGACGATGCGGATCGGGCGGCGGCCGAAGGGCTACATGCCGACTTTGAGGAGGCGCTTTCGTCGATGGGCATCACGCGGGACATGTCCAACGACCAGATCAAGCGGGCCCTGATTGATCCGGCTGGCGATCCGGCGCGGTCACTAGACGATCTGCTGCGCGAGCAAGGCGAGCTTGAGGCGGCGGGGGATGTGCGGCTGAAAGTCTTTGCGGATGAGGAACAGGGCGAGGTCTTCATTAACTTCAACCGCATCGAGGCGGGCGAGGACGTCAAGACGCTGATGGCCGAGACGGCCAACGCGATGAAGGGCTCGATTGACGAGGCCCGCCGCGGCGTGCAGACCAACGAGCAGACGGCCAAGCTGGCAGAGGAGATGGGGCTGTCGGTCGGCGACCTCCTCAGCCGGCGCAAGGGTGAGCCGCTGAACGCGGAGACCGCCTTGGCGGCGCGGCGCCTGATGGTGGCCTCCGCCGACAAGCTGCTCGAGACGGCGCAGAAGGCGGCCGGGGCGAACGCCGGCGCCGTCGACCAGTTCAACTTCCGCCGCATGATGGCGCTGCACCATGCGATCCAGAAGGAGGTCGTCGCCGCGCGCACCGAGACCGCGCGGGCGTTGCAGTCCTGGGCCATGCCGGCTGGTGGCAGCGTCGAGCGGGCGCGGGCGGTGGCCGATGCCCTCGACGCCATGGGCGGCGCCAAGATGACCCAGGAGCTGGCGCGGCGCCTGGCGGTGCTGGGCGAGGCCGGCGCTCGGCCGCAGGACGTCGCCAAGTTCGCCGACCGCGGCTGGGGCGCGGTGACGGTCGACGCGGTGCGCGAAGTGTGGATCAACGGCCTTCTGAGCTCGCCGAAGACGCACATCGTCAATATCAGCTCGAACACGTTCGTCGCGGCACAGCAGATCGCGGAGAGGAAGGCGGCCGAAATCGTCAGCGGCAGCCTCGACACCACCGGCGGCGTGGCCGTCGGCGAAGCTGCGGCCATGGCGGGCGGCCTAATCGATGCCCTGCCGGATGCCCTGCGCCTGTCATGGAAGGCGCTGCGCACCGGCGAGGTCGGGCGTTCGCTCAACAAGATCGACGTGCCGCGGCCGGGGGCGTTCAGCACGCGGGCTTATTCCGCCGCCCGGGGCAAGAGCGCGGCTGAGGCCGAAGTGTTCGCGCGGACGCCGCTGGGCCGGGCGATCAACGCCGTCGGCGCGGTGACGCGGGCGCCCGGGCTGGCGCTCGGAGCTGAGGACGAGTTCTTCAAGACGATCGGCTACCGGATGGAGCTGCGCGCGCAAGCGATACGGACGGCGGCGCAGGAGGGCCTGACGGGCCAAGCGGCGCAGCGGCGCATCGCCGAGGTGCTGATGAACCCGCCGGAGCACATCCGCATCAACGCGGCTGACGCGGCGCTCTACAACACCTTCACCAACCGGGCCGGCTGGTTCGCGCGGGGCATCCTCAACCTCCGCAACGGGCAAAGCCCGATGAACCCGCTGCCGTTTATCATCCCGTTCGTGCGGACGCCCGCCAACATCGCGCGCTATGCCTTCGAGCGGACGCCGCTGGCGCCGCTGGTGGGGCAGTGGCGGGCCGACATCCGGGCCGGCGGGGCGGTGCGCGACATTGCACTGGCAAGGACGGCGACCGGCACGCTGGCGATGATGTGGGCGGCGGACATGGCCGACCGCGGCTACCTCACCGGGCGCTTGGCCGACGACCCGGGCGTGCGTGGCTCGAAGTTCCGGCAGGGGCAGAAGCCCTACTCGTACCTGATCGGCGATCGCTGGTGGTCGTACAACCGCACCGATCCGCTGGGCATGACGCTGGGCCTGGCGGCGGACATCGCCGAGAGCATCCGTCGCGGCGAGGTCGACGAGGAGGACGTCGATGAGTGGTACGAGGTCTCGGCCATGGGCATCACGGCAATCTCACAGGTGACGCTCAACAAGACCTACTTGCGCGGCATGGCCGAGCTCTCCGAGGTGCTGATGGATCCCGACCGGCACACACAGGGCTACGTCTCGAACCTGGCGGCGAGCTTCCTGCCCGGGACGGCCATGCTGGCCAACATCGAGCGCGCGGTTGACCCGACCGTGTCGGACGTACAGTCACCGGCGGACGCGGCCTACGCGCGCATCTGGTTCCTGTCCGACCAGCTCCCGCGAAAGCGCGATCTGTGGGGCGAGCTCTACACCAACGAGAGCGGCTTGGGGCGCGTCTACGACTTCCTGTCGCCGATCTCGGCCTCGCCAGTGAGCGAGAGTCCGATCGACGCGGAGATCCAGCGGCTGAACGCCGACGTGCGGAGGATGCGCAAGCGGGCGACCTTCAACGGCGCCGACATCAACTTCAAGCAGTGGCCGCACATCTTTGAAGCCTACGTGCAGCTGGCCGGCAACGCGATCGAGCCGCCGGAGAAGTTCGGCAAGGGGTCAAAGGCCTTCCTTGACGAGGTGGTCACCGGGCAAAGCCCGTACACCGGCGTCTATCGGCTGTACACCGACGGGCACGACGGCGGCAAGGCGGCCTTCATCAAGAACACGATCAGCGACTACAGGCGGCTGGCGCGGTCGGTGCTGATGGGCGACCGGCCCGACATCGAGCGCCAGCCGAGCGTAGCGCAGGTTCTCGAGGGGCTGCCGGAGGGGCAACTGGCATTGTTCCGCGGGCATGTGCGCGAGCAGCAGGCGGCGGCGCGGGCACGGGCCATGCCGTTCGGCGTCAGCGCCAGATAGGGAGAGGGCCATGGCCGACATTGACATCAACGTCAACGACAACTGGAAGCAGCACGTCGCCGTCGGGGGCGAGACCTCATTCGTCTATGACTTCCCCGTCACCGACAGCAGCTACCTCAAGGTGCTGCGGCAGACCAGCGCGACGGCGGACCCGGTCGAGCAGGTGATCAGCACCAACTACACCGTCAACGGCGTCGGCGCGGAGGGCGGCGGCAGCATCACCTTGGTCTCGCCCAGCTCGGCGTCGGCCGGCGAGGTGTGGACCCTCTACCTCGACATTCCCGAGGAGCGCCTTGGCGGCTACCAGACCGCCGGCTCGTTCAGGGCGCTCGTGGTCAACGCCGAGTTCGACAAGTACATGCAGATCCTGCAGCAGCTGCGGCGGGACTTCGACCGCACCATCGTCCTCGACCCGGCCGACCCGGCGGCCTCGCTGACGCTGCCGTTGAAGTCGGCCCGGGCCAGCCGCAACCTCGCGTTCGACAGCAACGGCGACCTGGTGGCATCGGCCGAGATCGCGGAGGCGGTGGTCTCCGCATACATGGAAACCGTGCTCGACGACGCCGACGCCGAGACGGCGAGGGCGACGCTCGAGGTCTACGATGCCGCGCTCGACATTGCGCTCTATCACTTCGGAGGAATCTGATCATGGCACTCGACAACAGGGCGGTGTTCCCGCAGGAACCCAAGACCGCCGGCATCTCTTTCGCGGGCTCGTCCCAGTCGACACAGATGGACCCGGCCACGGTGGCGCCGACCACCCTGCTGACGGCGGGCAGCGACGGTGCGCTGGTGACGCGGGTGGAGGTGACGGCCGAGGGCACGGTGACGGCCGAGAAGGTGGTGTTGTGGGTACAGCCGGGCGGCTCCGGCAACTGGTACGCCCGCACGAGTGCCGTGCTCGCAGCCTATACCCAGGCGGCGACCGACGCGCAGGGCTCGATCCTCCTCGTCGACCCGGAGAAGCCCGACACCTATCTCGCGCTGGCCGCCGGCGACGTCGTCGGCATCACCCATCACGTCGACCAGCAGAGCATGGTCTTCGCGGAGTACAGGGACTACTAGCATGACCGGGATCTTCAACCGACGCCGCGGCGACCCGCCCCGGGCGACACAGGCAGAAGCGGAGGCAGGCACCCTCACGGCGTTGCGGCAGTGGTCGCCGAAGCGCATCGCCGAAGCGATTGCGGCCTTGGGTCAAACGGGGGGCGTGCTTGAGTTCGTCAGCACGGAAGCGATCACTGCAGCCGCCACACTTACAGTTACCGGCATGGAGGCCGGCTACGATTACGTCATAACGCTGGAGAGCTTCGCCCCAGCAAGCAATGCCGAGACACTGTGGCTGCGGTTCTCCGACGACGACGGCAGCAGCTACGAATCTGGCGCGGGCGACTATGCCTGGGTCATCCAGGCGGGCTCAGAGAGCCGAGACGATTCTGACACCGAAATCGAACTGACCCAGCTGCTGGGCAGTACCGCGGGCAACCGCAGCACCATCGAGCTGACCCTCATCAACCCCAATGCCAGCGATGAGAACACAGAAGCGTTTTGGAGCGGCCGCTTCATCGACACCACGCCCAACAACCGCTTCGTCGGCGGCGGCGGCTACTTCCTGCAAGGCACGGACGCCGTATCGGCCATCCAGTTCTCGTGGAGCGGCGGGGGCAACTTTAAGGCACAGGGCGATATGACTGTGTGGCGGCGGAAACGCTCGTGATATGTCGGCGTCGATCTTCGCTCTAAAGGTGTAAAGAAAACCGACAGTCGCACTTCCGCAAGCTGAACGTGTATCGTGTCATTAGCCTTGCAACGTCCACAACTAAAAAGCCGGCATGTCCTGGCAATACGGGCCGTTCCCTCCCCTCCCTCGCGGCGAGCCGATGCCTGACATGAACGGCAAGGCGAACCTGGCCCTCAACATCATCATTGCGCTGCTGATCGCCATTGCCGGCATGTTGGGCAGTCGCGCGCTGGATCAGATGCAAGCCGCGATAGAGGGGGCGGCCATATCCTCGAAAGAGGAGATCGCCAAGCTGCGGCTCGAGCTGAAGGAACGCACAAGCGACCGATACACCGGCGACGATGCCGAAGACGACCGCGCGATGATGCTGCAGTGGCAGGAGAACCACCTCGAGTATCATCGTGTCAGCATCCCGCCGCGGGAGGTCTTCGAGCGGTTCAACAAGGTCGACCAGCAGATCGGCGAGCTGAAGCACTCGATCGACAGCATGAACCTGATCTTGCGCGAGGGTACCGACCGCCGCGGCGTTCTGGGCCCATAGATTGGAGGTGACCATGAGGACCAACACCAATACGAAGGCTGCGGTGCGCGTCGGCGTCAACGGAACGCTGATCGGCGGCTTCATCTCCGTCCTGGCGATGTACCTGTGGACCGAGTTCGTCCGCCCGATCGACAGCGCGGAGACCGCCGCGGCCATCGGTGCCGCCATCGCCGGCTTGATCAATGCCATCGACAGACGCTGGTTCGGCGCTCGAGCTCTGCTGCCGTTCCTGGTGGTGCTGCCGTTGATGGGCTGCACGGCGGCGGTCGACAGGTACACTGACCGGATCGCCACCATCGGTGCCAACGAGGTGATCGCGCACTGTCAGAAGCCGCGGCAGGAGCGGCTGGCGAAGCGCGCCTACATCGCCTCGAAGCTGAACGAGGCCGGGTGCCTCAACTGCAAGATCATCGTGAACTGCGGCGACGAGGCGGATGGCCCGCCGACGCCGCTGAGTCCGCTGGTCGTCCAGTAGACATCACCCCTCCCCCCGCTTGCGGATGGCGGCTCTCGCCGCTTTCATGTGGGCTAGGGCGCCAGCGTAATGTGCTCCTTCACATGGACAGCCCCGCTTGCAGCCGGTTTCCTCTATGTCTTCAACAATATCTATACAAACCTCCCGCTCCTCCGCGCGCGCCGCTTCCTCGGCGGCTTGGATGCGTCTCTCTAGCTCGCCCTCGCGGCCAAGGCGGTCCTCAATCAGATGCTCGCCCACCCACCACTCAGCTATCTCCCGCGCCCTACTCATGGCCTGTTCTCCGCGAACGTTCCGGCGGGCCTTTCTGGATAAACAGCCTCGGCATCAGGTACTCGAAGCGCGCGCCGCACCGCTCACAGCAGGCGAAATGGCGCAGCGAGCCGAAGCGAGGTTTGCCGCAGTCCTCCCGGCCGCAATCGACTGTGTAGATGTGCTCTTCAGTCATGGCGCGCTCGCAGGGCTGCGATGCAGAGGGCGAGGGCGGATGAATATGCCTCGCAATGATGTGTGTCTGGCCCTCGTCCGAATGGGCTTGTTGGTGGTGCTTTACCCCAGCACCGAGCTACTGCCCGACCATCGCTGTAAATATCCAAGCCGCAAGACCACCCCTCCGGCACCAGCGTCAGCGCGGCGTCGATGCTCTCCGAGTAGCGGGGCACCAACTTTAATGGTTCAGATGCAGGGCCGGGGTAGTCGGCATATGGCTCGCCATCATCCCACTCAACAGCACCCCATGGCACGCCTGTAACGGCATTCCAGATAGCTGCATCCAACTCCCGGCTCGGCCCCGCCGCCTCTCCTAGCCTGCGGATCAGGTCATCCATCTCGCGGCCTCCGCGAAGACAGCAATGCAGCGTGCCCTTTCTCAGTCGGTACGTATCGCGACCCATGTAGTTGAACGTAACCGCCCGCCTTCAGGTTTTCGATAGCCACGCTCATCGCTGCGCCCCATCGCATGCCCGGCACATTTTCTCCGGCGGCTGTTCGCAGCATGTCATATTCAAAGTCGGTTAGGTCATCCATCGAACCGCCTCCAAAGCCACTCCACAACTCGCGGAAGGACGTAGGACATCAGAAAGGCCACCAGAACCAAGCCGACAATCGATGCCCAACCTTCAAGGGGCATCGGCCGGCTCCAGCAGCGGGGCCAGGGCCGCAAGCAACTCTTCAACACCCTCTTGCTCTGTGATCTCGTAAAGCCGGTGGGCGGCCTTCGCGATGCCCGCCAAGCGCCAGCGCTGCGCCGCCTCAGCCACGGCGAGGAGAGCTTTCATGTCCAGCAACAACTGATTGCTCCCGTGCCGCCGCTCAGCATTTTTGATGCCAGCCGCAATACGCTCTAACTCTGTCGTCATCTCATCCTCCTCAGATGCACAGAGATGGCTCAGGACGCGCGAGGGGGTGGTCCACGCCCAATGACAGGGACCACCCCCGCTCTCGCGCGCTACGCCTGCTCCTCCTCGAGCTGATGGACCTTCTCGAGAATGCCCAGGGCGACACGGTCGACGCGGTTGGGGTCGACCTGGCGCAGGGTCTCGAAGGTGGCCTGCATCCGGTCGGCGAACGAGCGGGCCTGCGCTGACGTCGACATGCCCTCGAGCACCATCGCCGCAGCCGCCTCCCATTGCTCCGGCGTCGGGTAGCCGAAGACCTTCCCGTCCGACCGGATGAGTTCCCACCGCGGGGCCTCGATGGTCGGAGATCCCGCGATGATGTCGGCCTCGACTTGCACGCCGCTTTCGGGGTGGATGTACGTCGTCGTCCCCTTGATCTCGTGCAGGGTCTCCATCGCGTCGGCGACCGTGGCCAGCGTCAGGGGCATGCTCCGCTGCAGGCGACGCATCGCCGTCTTCTGGGCCATGGCCGGAAACCCGACCTCGTTGTCGTTCCAGGGGCTGTCGCTCTTGCGCGCCCCCGGCGACCGCGCCTTGACCTCGAGGATCTCCTCGATGCCGAGTGGCTTGGCGACGATCGGCGGACGGGTCAGGCTGGTGGCGACGGCATAGGCCCCGAGGATCCTGCCCTGGTTCCCAAGGACAGGCTCGTGGATGATCTCCGGCTTCGATCCAAGACGAGCCTTGAACACGTCGCCCTCGCGGACAACCTCGCCGTGGATGGTGTAGCCGGAGCGCGCCGCCAGGGTGTTATAGCCCTTGTAGCCAATGACAGGCTGCACGCGGTCGCCGAATGGGAGCGGCCAGCCCTGGCCGGTGACGCCGTCGACTTCTATGCCGAGAATGCCGAAGGTGATGGCAGCGTTCATCAGGCTCTGCCGTTGACACCGCAGCAGCTTGGGCGTGCGGTCACAAGCAATGACGATGGTCCGCATGATCCGCTCGGGCCTGACGCCGGCCGGGGCGACCTGGGCGAAGGTCGGGCCGACGGCGTCGAGCTGCTGCTCGAAGAGGGTTAGCTCGGTGCTGGTCATGGTGCGATCCCCGTGGTTGGCGGCGGCAGGTCTTCCTCCACCGGCTGGACGTCGATCTTGGTCTGGACGTAGGCCTTGCGCTCGATGGTCGTGGCCTTGACCTCGGACTTCTTCACGTTCACCCACGCCCCCGGCAACCGCAGCCGGCCGTTGTCCTCGGCGGCATGCAGCAGCTTGGGCCTGATCTGCGCCTTGATCTTCTTCATCTGGGTTTCCTGCTGCGAGGCCCAGTCGTACATGCGCGCGGCCTCGCCGAGCTCGACGTCGTCCACATCCTTGACATCTTCGGGCACGACGGTCGGGTAGAGCTGGTCGACGATCGCGTTCTCGACCGGGGCGCCGAAGGGATCGGGCTCGCGGCGGTGCTGCACGTCATGCAGGAACGTGCGGGCGGCAGCCTCCATCTGCTCCCAGAGCTCCGGCTCCGGCGCGCGCTCCCAGATGTGCAGGTCGCCGCAGACCCACGCCGCGATGACACCCCACGTGAAGCACTTGCCGTCGGGATCGCCGACGAACATCTGCGCCTGCAGCTGCAGCTCGACGTGCCGCGGCGGAGTGCCTCCGTTCCAGGTCTGCATCCAGACGCTGTAGTCGAAGACGCACTTGGTCTCGACCGCGCCAGCGCCGCGGGTCGGGCACCAGATCAGGGCATCCTTGGTGCAGCCGATTGGGTAGCGCGTGAGGTACTCGTCCGTCGGCTTCACCTCGAGACCGAGGCGCTTGCCCACGTCGGCGATGATGTGCGGCTGCAGGATCTTGCCGTACCGCATCCGCTCGCTCTCCTCCTGCTCCACCACGGCGTCGCCGACGAACTCGTGATAGAGCGTGTAGCGGGTGTCGTACGGGCTGGCGTCGAACAGCGCCGCGATCTGGCTGGCGCTGACAGTCTCGTGCGTGGGATCGGGCATCAGCCGTCGCCGTAGCCGTCGCCATAGCCGTCGCCGTAGCCGTAGCCGGAGCCGTAGCCGTCGCCGGAGCCGTAGCCGGAGCCGTCGCCGTCGCCGTAGCCGTCGCCGTCGCCGGAGCTGAAGCCGGAGCCGTCGCCGTCGCCGTAGCCGTCGCCGTCGCCGGAGCTGAAGCCGTCGCCGGAGCTGAAGCCGTCGCCGGGGCGGCTAGGCACTGTATGCCTCATGGGCGCGGATGCTATCGGCGGCCTCTGCCGTACATTCAATGATTTCGCAGTTTTCGGTCAGGTGTACGCGGATCGGCGCACCCACCTTGCTCTTGGAATTCAGCCCTTCCGTCGCGACGCCGCTCAGAAATGCAGCGTTGTTGGCCGGTTTCCAATACCAAAGCCGCCGCGCCTCGTTCAGCACACATTCGCGGCCGTTATGGCTTTCGAGCACCCCGGCATGCACGCCCGCGTCGCGACAACGGACGATGACGTACTTGCCGATCATGCCGTTGTCGATGGACCTTGCGCTGCCGCTTAACGCGGCCACTAACGTCTTCAGTTCGCCCACTTTCATGTCGTCAATGTTCATGTGCTTTCCCTATCTCGGTGATGTGCTTGCCTGGTCAGGCATTCAATTCTCCAAAAAAAACCGGGACCAGGCGAGCGAGAGGCCCCGGCCAGTTCCAACGGGGAGTCAAATGTTCGGGTACTCAAGGCCTTTCTTGGTCTGCGCGGGTGCCCACGTCGGGCCTGTCCGCTGGTTGAAGCTCCGTATGTTCGTCAGGCATCGACGAATTCTCTGACCAAGCGGGACGGCGCCGTCTCGTGCGTGAATACCGGCTCAACTCCGGCCGGGTCGGTGACACCGAAGGGCGCGTTGATGTCGATCTCGAGGTCGCCGTGGTTGGTGCGGATGATGATCTTGCGCGACCAGAAGCTGCCGACGGCCTCGATCCGCTTCAGCCGGCCGATCTCGATCGACGTCACGTTAAGCAGCGTGATCTCCATTTCACACCTCAATCGCGTGGTATTGCGCCAAGTCTTCGGCCGGCACGAAGTGGGCATAGCCGGTGCGCGGGCTGAGCTCGTAATAGACACGGCGGGTGGCGCCGCGGAAGTCGATGTCGAGGAACCGCAGCTCGCGCGGCTGATCGAAGGCGTCGGTGTAGGACACCACCAACTCGCCTTCCTCGGCTCTCGGTCCCTGAAACTGCGGCAGGATCAAATCCCAATACAGGCCGTTGCACTCATGCTTGGTTATGGGGCTTGGCTGATGCATGGTCGGCTCCCGTCGTTGACAGGCACAACTGTATCGGCATATGATTGGCGCTGTCAAGTGCGAAATGTCGACAAGTATGGGAGCACCCCATGAGTGCATCTGAAGGCCGCAAGGCCACTTATGTTCACCTACCCGGCGAGATGATCGACTGGCTGCGCGACAAGGCGAAGCGCGATCGGCGTGCGATCGGCGCCACCATAGAGGTGATCATCGAGGAGTGGCGCGATGCGTTCGAGAACACCCAGGACATTCCGATCCCCGTTCCGGCCGCCCCCGCCAACGTCCGCCGAGGCAAGGGCAAAGCGTAAGCTCGAGCTGACCGCCGACGGGATCACGTTCGACTCCCCCGGCGAGCTGCGGCGCTATGGCGAGCTCAAGATGCTGGCTCGCGCCGGCCGGGTGCGCGACCTGGTCGTGCATCCGCGCTTGCCCCTCGTGATCAACGGGCGCAAGATCGGGCGCGGGTGGCTGACGCTCGACTTCTCCTATCAGGAGTGGCGCGACGGTGCGTGGCGGACGGTCTATGAGGACTACAAGGAAGTCGACACGCGCGAGAGCAAGCTCCGGCGGCAGATCGCCGAAGCCATCCACGGCATCACGATCAGGGTGAAGACATGACCGAGACCCCCCAGCAGTTCGGGGCGCGGAAGGGTGCTGCCTTGCGCGCGGCGAAGAAGGCCGCAGCCCAGTTCAACCAGGAGATCGACGTCGCCGAGTTCGGCGTCCGCGTCCACCCCGACGGCAGCACCTCGGAGCTGATCCCACGTCGGCTCCCTTCGGCACCGCCGCGCGACGCGGAACCGGACAACCTCACCAAGGCCCTGGCTGCGGTCGCGGACCACAACGGCGACGAGGCCGACAACGAGCCGGTGCCGATGCGGCAACAACTGCAGCAGGTCGAAGAAAAAGCGGCACGGCGAGCCGCCGACGTGATCGAGGCAGGCACGAGAGGCATGGGAGTGCTGGAGCTGGCCCTGCAGTACCAGAGGCAGGGGCTGCCTGAGGCCGATGCTCTCCTGCTAGCTCAGACCAAGCTCGGTGCCAGCCTTCCGGTCAGCTCGAAACCCTACGAAAAGGTAGGTTCTCAGCTCCCCACGCCAGCTACGCCAGGCAGCTCCGAAGAGCTGGGGCCCGACCCGCAAATGGTGGCTGAATACCACCGGCGCATGGAGACCTATGTCCCTCCCAAGCTGACGGGCAAGCTGACGGTCGAGGTCGACGGCGACATCTACACGTGCGAGGTGCCCGTCAGGTTCCTCGACTACCTGCAGGTGGTCGCGACCTGGGAAGGCACCAAGCGCCGGCGGCGGGACTGGAACCCGGCCCAGATGCTGGAGCTGATCCTGAGACGAGCCAAGGCGGCCGACCAAGAGGCTGCCATCCGGCTGCACGGAGGAGGCACCGGACCGAAGAACCTCTGGAATCCTGAGCAAGGAGCATGGGCCTGATGGCACGACGCAAGGACACCGACGACAACGTGACCTCCCTCCCCAACTCGACAGACGGCAAGATCAAGGACGCCTTCCGCGAGGTCCACGGCCTCCGCGAGCAGATCAAGGGCTTGCAGGCCCAGGTTCGCGAGAAGAAGGCGGGTCTCGAGGGCGAGGGCATCACCAAGCGCGCCTTCGAGGAGGTGTACAGGAAGTGGCGCACCCTCGAGGACAACGAGGACGGCCGGGATAAGGTCGTGGCGCATGACGAGGCGATCGCCGCCTGCGAGGAGGCCCTCGGCCTTGACAGCCAGCTGAACCTCTTCGACCAGGAGGCGCCGGCCGCGGCAGAGTAGGAAACGAAGAAGCCCCCGGAGGGATCGTTCCGGGGGCTAGGCGCTTCGACCAGTGAGACCTGGGAGGGTCTCGAGGAGCTCAACAGGAGGGATCATAGTGGCACGCATACGCACGATCAAGCCCGAGTTCTGGGCCAGCGAGCAGGTCATCGACGTCAGCAGGGACGCCCGCTTGCTCTTCATCGGCCTGTGGACCTACGTGGACGACAACGGGGTGATCCCGGTCAAGCCGCGCACCCTGAAGATGCAGGTCTTCCCCGCCGACGACGACATCACCTCGTCGACTATTCGACTACTCCTCGACGAGCTGTCGGCGAGCGGCCTTATTGCCTTCTACACCGTTGATGGTGTTGACTATCTTCACGTCACCGGATGGAAGAAGCACCAGAAGATCGACCGGCCCAGCTACAAATACCCGCCTCCTCCGAAGGCCACTCGTCGAGCACTCGTCGAGGCCCACCCCCCGGAAGGGAGTCGAAGGGAAGGGAGTCTATCTCCTCCTCGGACTACGTCCTCGTCGGAGAGTCGGTCAATCGACGATGATTCGTCGAAGGCTCGACGAAAATCGCAGGTCGACGCCGACTTCGAAGAGTTCTGGAACTGGTACCCACGCAAGGTCGGCAAGGCACCAGCCCTGCAGGCCTACCGCACTGCCCGACGAACCACCTCCCAGCAGACGCTCTGCGAGGCCGTGGCGCGATACCGTGCCCAGGTCGCCGGCAAGGAGCCCCAGTTCATCCTCCACCCCAAGACCTGGCTCAACCAGCGACGATGGGAGGACGAGGAGGCTGGCTCCAACGGCGAGGATCGCACGCCGCTGTCGCCGGAGGAGCGCCAAGCCCTCGACCGCAAGTGGCTGACCATCTACGACCGGGATGGCCTCGACGCCATCCCCGAGGGACTGCACCGACACGTCCAACACCTCGTCGACCAGAGGGAGCAACGACCATGACCGCCGTCCACGCACCGGCTTTCCCGACCGCCATCGACCCCGGCTTCACCGCTCGCGAGTACGCCGCCATCCAACTCCGCGTCCCCAACTCCGGCACCGAGTGGCTCGACGCCATGATCCGCAAGGCACTCAAGATCGAGCGCATCACCACCATCGCCGCCGGCCTCCTCGCCAACGAGAAGCTCGCCAAGCAGCTCGACGACGTTGCCCTCGCCACTATGGCGCGCAGGATGGCGGCAGCCGCAGAGCAGCAGGACGACACGGTATGATCGACGGCTTCATCCGCCACAGCCTCGAGGTCGCCCGAGAGCACGTCGAGCATCACGCCGCCGTAGCCCTCGCCCACAATCGGCCGGAACCCTACCCCGAGCTGTGCATGGCCATCGGTGCGCCCCGCCCGATCGACGCCATGATCCTCACCTCCGACGCCGCCCACGACTACACCGTGGCCGAGGTGGCAAAGGCCTGGAGGCAGCTTCAGGTGGGGCAATGAGCCAAGCTAAGGCCATAGCCCAGCAGGCAGAAGCTATGCAGGCAGAGGGGGTGCAGGCCTACGTCCTCCCCGACAAGCTGAAGCTGGGCCGGCGGACGTTCAGGCACCTCGCCGACTACCGCCTTGAGATGCAGGAAATCTACCGCCGCTACTGCCAGGGCGAGCTGGACGCTGCGACGGCCTCGAGGCTCAGCTGGATGGTCGACAACCTCCGGCGAGCTCGCAAGGACGAGCAGCTCATGGAGGTGGCGCAGAAGGGTGGGATCGCCGGCGTGCCGTTCGTCGGGATCCAGTTCGTGGGACCGGACGATGCTGACCGTTCTTGACCTCTTCAGCGGCATCGGAGGCTTTAGCCTCGGCCTCGAGGCGACGGGCGGCTTCGAGACCGTGGCCTTCGTCGAGATCGACAAGGATGCCCGTAAGGTGCTGGCCGACCACTGGCCAGGCGTGCCGATCCACGAGGACATCCACGACCTGACGGGAGAGGAGCATGGCGCAGTTGACGTTGTCACTGGCGGATTCCCCTGCCAGCCCTGGAGCTGCGCCGGGCACCGACGAGGCGCTGACGATCACCGAGATCTCTGGCCGGAAATGCGCCGAGTTATTGCCGCTGTCGGGCCTCGATGGGTCGTTGCAGAGAATGTGCCGGGCCTTGATGACGAGCGGTTCATGGGGCTCGATCGAGCATGCGCTGATCTGGAGGGCCTCGGCTACTCAGTCGTCCCGCTTGAAATTCCGGCTTGTGCCGTTGGAGCACCCCACCGACGACAGCGGTTGTGGATTGTGGCCCACTGCGTGCGCCCAGCCCGACAACAAGACGCCGGACGCGCACATACGGATGAAGCGGAACATGCCGGGGGGCGAGCGACACCAGATCACCGACCTGCAGGTGATGGCGAAGGCGACGAGCTGGGCAACGCCGACATCGCACCCAAGAACGCACACCCCTCGCAAGGTCGATCACGGGGAGCAGCTGGCCAATCAAGTGGCGTTGTGGTCGACGCCGCGCGCGACGGACGGCGCCAAGGGCGGGCCGAACCAGATGTTCAAGTCGAAGAAGGGCAAGCCGCTGCCGGGCGAGGCCTTCCATGCTGGGACGACGCCGAATGGATCGCCGGCCACGACGGGAAGGCGCAGCGCGTTGAACCCGGCGTTCGTCTGTTGGTTGATGGGCTACCCGGCCGGGTGGCTGCGCTCCGTCTTCTCGGGAACGCGGTCGTCCCGCAGGTCGTCGAAAGGATAGGTTGGGCGATCCTCGAGGCCGAACATGGCTGAGCTCTACACCGTCGCCAGCCTCGTCCTCGGCAGCCTCGGCTTCGCCCTGCTGAGCCTCGCCCTCTATCTCAGCCTCGCCGTGGTCGCCGCGGCGGCGTGGCTTCTCCGCACCGACTGGGCCTTGGCCATGGCGGCGCTTACTGCGGCGATCTACAGCCTATGGAGGTGGGCATGAATGCACGCAAACCGACTGCACGGAAGCCAGGGCCAAAGCCGCAGAGCCAAATCGCTGCCGATCTCCGGCAGAAGCTCCACAACACCGAGGTGCTCGCCCAGCACGCCAAGGACTTGCACGACCAAGCCGCCGGCTCGCTGCGGGACCAGCTTGAGATCGAGAAGGCCGAGGTCAAGAAGCTGAAGGACCAAGTGAGGGATCTGCGCGCCGCGAACAACGACCGCGACGCCCAGCTTCGGGCCGCCGAGCTCGAGATCGCCCGCATGCAGGGCTACATCGAGCGACACCGGCATCAGCTGATGGAGATCCGGCAGGACAAGTCGGAGCCGCCGCCGGAATACCCGGTTAGGTACGAAGTCGGCCATGTCCGCTTCCGCCACGACGTTGATGCAGATGGACAGCGTGAACGTGTGGTACCTCAAGCCGACCGGTTCTACGGTCTCAGCGGGCGGACGTGATGAGCGCCGGACAGACGCCGGGCCTGCTCGGCGACCTCGACAAGACCGAGCCGCCGATCGACCTGCGCGAGATCGTCAAGGAGCTCAAGCGCGAGGTGGAAACCCGCCGGCGCGTCTACCCTCGGTGGGTCGCGGAGAAGCGGCTCGACAAGGCCACGGCGTCCCGACGCATCGTCCTGCTCGAGACGGCCGCCGACGTGCTCACTCGGCTGCATATGCGGACGGGGGTCGCATGACCGACCTTCGACTCCTGCACCGATTCCGCGACACGGGCTTCCCCGTCGGCGAGGCCCTCGAGAAGGCCCAGCGATGGTGGGGCGAGCACCGCGGCGCGATCCGGCGCGAGTTCAACCGCGTCCGCAAGGAGAAGGTCACCACCGGCGTCGGGGTGCCGCTGCTGCGGTCGATCACCGAGGGCGAGGGGCTGCGCGACGGGATCCTGAGCGGCAACCGCTGGGACGATCTGACCCGGGCCGAGCAGGTGCAGATCGTCAAGGTGTGGCACCACTACCACATCCGGGTGCCGATGCGCGGGCCGCAGAAGCCGGAGCTGACGAAGCACCTCGCCGTGCTCACCGTGACCTGCGACAACCCGGCGCATCCCGAGTTCCTGCCGGCGACCGAGACCTTCGAGGCGATGACGACCGAGCTGACGTACCAGATGGCGCGCAACGAGGGATGGGGTCTCGGAGACCGCTTCGACTACTGCCCCTGGTGCAACGAGCTTGCCACTGTCACCCGAAAGCGGTTACCGTCCTGACCGCACGAAGGAGGGCACGCCATGTCAAGCGTCGGTCTCGGTTCCAATCCATCCGGGGGCGCTGACCTCGCGCTTCTCACCGCCCTCGGCGATCCCGAAGAGACCAAGAAGCGATACGAGGAGCTCGAACGGCGCCGCGCGGCGGCCGAGGAGGCCGAGCGGAAAGCGACCGAGCGCACTCAAGACCTGGACGAGCGGGAGAAGGCGGTCGAAGCCCGTGAGGCCGGGATGGACCACCGCCACCACGAGCTGCGAAAGCTGGCCGATCAGGTGGCGCAGCGGGAGGCGGCGACCAAGGCTCACGACAAGGAAGCGGGACAGCGCGACGCGGCCCAGCGTGCTCAGCAGGCCGATCTCGACAGGCGCCTCGCCGAGGTCGAGCGCCGCGAGGGTGCCATCGGCGAACGCGAAAAGGTGGCTGAGATGCAGCTGGAAGCTGCTGAGGCCGCGATAGGGCGCATGAATGCCCTCTACACCAAGCTGGAAGACTTGATGGCTGAGGGGGCGCCGGAATGAGCCTGATCGGCATGCAGTTCGAAGCCCTCAAGGAATTCGAGGGCACCTACGAGTTTCCGCCTGGCAGTGGGACATTTCGCAAGTCGGCCTACGCCCCAGGCGGAACGTACACCTGCCGCAACGAAGGGCTGAGCGAGGCGCTCGAAGGATGGGTGGAAGCTGGCAATGCGCGTCTGCTGGGCCCAGCCCCGACCGGCGGCGTGAGCGGAGGCTGATATGGCAGTCACGCACCCCACCGCGCGCCGCAACGGCATCGCCGATCACGTCGTCGATCAGCTCGACGGCGGCAATCTTGAGTTCCAGACGTCGGGCAGCGCCGAGGTCGCCACCTGCACCTTCGGCACGCCAGCGTTCGGCGCGGCCTCCAGCGGCGTCGCCACCGCGAACGCGATCACGAAGGACAGCAGCGCCACCGGCGGCACGACGACAAAGGCCGAGCTCCAAAACAGCGGCAGCACGGCCCAGGTGCTGTGCTCCGTCACCTCGACCGGCGGCGGCGGCGACATCGAGCTGTCCAACAACGTCGTCGGCGCGGGCCAGGAAGTCGACATCACCTCCCTGACCTACACCGCCCCAGCGTAACGTTCGGGGCGATCGATGACGCGGCCGGTCATCGAAGGCTCTCAGCGCACCGAGAGTTCCGGCACTTCCGACGATACGACGACGCGCGTGGCGGCGCGGCCGGCAGGCACGACTGAAGGCGACCTCGTCGTCATCATTGCCGCCTGCACGCGCGGCGCGACCACCGACAACATCACTATCAACAACAGCTACACGGCGCTGCACGCCAAGATTAGCGTTGGCACCGACGACAGCACCGTGTTGCGATGCTTCGCCAAGGTGATGACGGCGAGCGAGAGCCACCCCACGCTGACTGTCACGAGCGCATCGTACTGGTGCATCGACGTGTTCAGGATCAGCGGCGCCACGACTACGATCGCGGACATTGCCGTCGGCACGAATACTAACAATACCCCAGGATTGGATGGCGACCTTCCGTCAGTTTCAATCAACGACAGCAAGTACGCGGACAGCATCGCGCTGCGCATGGCCTCCTGTTCCGAGAACGCGTGGAGCAGCATCCCCGTCACCCCGCCAACCAGCCACACCACGCGGCATGAAGGCGATTTCGCCAACCGTGGGTCAGCCGGCTCGTGCTGGGTCAACGCGGACAATCCGAGCCTCGCCGCAGCGACATGGGAGGACACTTGGGACGGCGGTGCTGCTGCCGGGCAGGGCGAGTGTGACGTGTCGCTGGTGGTGCCTCCCGCAGCGGCCGCCGATCCCGCTTACACCCAGACCAGTTTCCGCTTTCGCAACGACGACGGCGTCCTTTCGGAGCCGGCTTAACATGGGAGACCGCAATGGCTGACGTGTTCACAGGCGTTATTGAGAAGTCCCGCTCGGGCTGCGGGCGCAACGAGGATAAGGACTACGTTCATGTCCTCGCCAACACCTTCAGGATCGCCACCGGGCAGACGCTGGCCCAGTGGCTAACGGCCAACCCGACGCACGTGTACGGCGACCCGAACGGCGACTACTGGCTGATCGAGATCACCGAGGCGCAGTTCAACGGCTTCACCGAGGCCAGCGACTTCTTCCACGGCGGCAAGGAGAACCAGCCGCGATGGCAGCAGAAGACGGCTGGGCAGAACGAGACCGAGGACCTTGGCTCGTTTGCCGAGCCGACCAACAGCGGCTCGACCTTCACCAGCGACACCGAGGTCAAGGACGACCGCTTCCAGCTGAAGATTTACGACGACGACCCGACCGGCGACCCGGCGGGCACACATCTCATTGAGGATGACCTTGACGAGGGGGCGGCCGGGAGTTCCACCACCCGCTACGTCGAACTGCTGGACGAGGACGGCGTCCGCATCAACCGCAACAAGGCCAACGACCAAGTGGAGATCGGCGGACGGCCCATCGTGTTCAACTTCGGCAGCGCGCATACGCCGTCGCTTACTGCCGGCATCACCACGGTCAAGATCGCGACGGACGTGTCTGGGCAAATCTTCTGGGAGAGCAACGCCCGCTACCGCCACGTCGGGCCGAGCGGCGAGGACACTTACATTGCCAACATCTTCAGCAACACGCTGAGGGTCGTGGAGTAATCTACGGTGGCCATCCCCACCTTCGTCAGTGCGGGAACGGACGCGCACGGGACCGGGGGAGTAACCCCCGGCCTCCCGGCTGGTCTGCAAGACGACGACATCCTGATCCTGCACATCGAGGGTGAGGGGGAGGACGGCAACGCGGACAGCGCGCCGACCGGGGGCGACTGGACGGCTATTGACGGTGGCACGGGCTCGGTCGCCTCCGGCACGACTGGCGCGGCAGACAAGACGCGCCATACCCTCTACTGGCATCGCTATGACAGCGCCAGCCCGCCTAACCGGAGCGTGCCCGACGCGGGACAGCATACCGGCGCGATCATCACGGCTTGGCGGGGCTGCAAGACGACCGGTTCGCCGATCCACCAGACTCAGTCGTCGAGCAGCAGCTCCAACAACAGCAGCATCTCCGTCACGGGCGTCACGACTTCGGTCAACGACTGCCTGATCGTCGCGAGTTCGGCGGCCGGCGACGGCACTGGCGGGACGCGCTTCTCAGGGTGGACCAACGGCAACCTTTCCGGCCTGACGGAGCGGGCCGATTTCAGCTTCACCAACGGCAGCGATGGCGCCATCGGCGTGGCATCCGGCGGTCTCGCAACGGCGGGCTCGAGCGGTGCCACGACGGCGACCTTCTCCACGAACGAGGAGGAGGCTAACTGGTGCATCGCGCTGGAGCCGGAGCCTGACGGCCCTTCGATTACGTCGATCGACAGCGACGACGACACGGTGGACACCCGCACTGGTGTCACCATCGCCGGCAGCAGCTTTGGCGCCAGCGAGACCGGCAGCGCTAAGGTCGAGGTCAGCAACAACGCCACCTACGGCAGCGGCACGGTCGTCGAGATCGACGCGACGAGCTGGTCTGACACCAGTATCACCGTCGACATCGAGGAGGAGGGCACC
>JAAUXY010093069.1_pt1 | contig 37650 bp, 32 predicted proteins | sample 7278121 | NCBI WGS metagenome assembly JAAUXY01 (sample SAMN14350117, study PRJNA611818) | marine sediment metagenome | isolation source: surface marine sediment (1.8m) | place: French Polynesia: Moorea | collected 2018-08
CGGCTGCTCTGTCTGTTGGTCGAGACGGGTGCCTACGCCTGTGTCGCGCCTCTGCTCGAAGAATGGAGCAACGGATCACCTGGCTTCGACTGGCGGGTCGTGGCCACGCCCGAGGTCCGCGCCATGATCGAGAGCCGTGGCGTGGCGGGCCGGATCGTGGGGCCTGCGATCGGCCGGACGTCTGGGGCCGAAACGATCGATCTCGATGACGAAGGCTGGCGACCCGACGTCGTCATAGCGTCCTGCGCCGGTGCGCCGGTGGAGCAAGCGTTGATCCGCGAAGCTCGGCGGCGCGGGATACCGTCGGTACAGTTCATCGATACCTGGTACGGTTATCGTCGGCGGCTCACCGACGGCGACGACCTGCTGTTACCCGACCGGGTTCTGGTCATCGACGAACGTGCGAAATTCGAGGCGCTGGACGAGGGCCTTCCTTCGGCGCTCGTTTCCACCGCCGGGCATCCGGGCTGGGAGCACATCGTCCGCTTGCCGGAATCCGGTTCGCGCGACGTTGTCTTTCTCGGCGCGCCAATCCGCAGCATGCTCGGCACCTCCCTGGGCTATACGGAGGAAGACGCTTGGCGCGTGATAAGCGAGGTGGCCGAAGACCGTAGGGACCTTGTCGGGCAGCTTTTCTACGCTCCGCATCCCCGGCAGCAGTTGCAGGCGGATATCCCCGGTGCGACGATGGTGCGCTATCGGGTCGACCTGATGCGCGAGATCGGCGTGGTAGTCGGCATGTTCTCGGCGCCCTTGGTCGACGCCTATCTGGCCGGACGGCGGGCGATCACGCTCCAGCCGAACGGCGGCGCGCCCGACATGTGCCCGCTCAGCCGACACGGCCGGATCCCGCGCACCCGCACGCGCGCAGACTTGGTGGATGCGTTGTCAGCACCGGCGCCGGATCCAACTCCCCTGGCGGAGGTGCTCAAGGGCAGTGCGGACCGGTTCACCAGGGAGATTCACGGAGCCCTGAGCCGATGAGCCCCGTCATCGGAGTTCTGCAGGCACGCATGGGGTCCAGTCGCGTGCCGGGCAAGGCGCTGCTCGAGCTCGCGGGGCGGCCCCTGATCTGGCACATGATCGATCGCATGCGGAGGGTCCGCGGGCTCGGCGCATTGATCCTGGCGACCACGATGGACCCGCTGAACGAGCCGCTGGTCGACTTTTGTCTGAGCGAAGGCCTCTCGGTCTACCGACACCCGGAGGAAGACGATCTCGCGGGGCGGGTGGCCGAAGCTATTCGCGGGATCGACGGAGATCTGGTCTTGAAGACCGGAGGGGACTGTCCCCTCATCGATCCGCAGGTGCTGCAGGACATGGTGGACACGGCCATCGCCGCCGGCGATGCAGACTTCGTCTCCAATCGTGTGGAGTGGTCCTATCCCTTGGGATTGAGCGCCGATGTTCTCTCTCGGCGCGCCATCGAGTGGTGCAAGGCGAATCTAGAGGATCCGGAAGACCGCGAGTTCTTTGCGCTGTACATCCGGGATCATCCCGAACGGTTCAAGGTGATCCCGGTCGTCCGGGATGACGATCTGAGCCACCACGGCTGGACGGTGGACGAGCCGGATGACGTGACGTTCATGCGCGACATTTTCGAGAACCTCTACGTCGACGGCGAGGTTTTTGGCCTCAACGAAACGTTGGCTTATCTGTCGGGCAAAGACGCGTCGTGAGCACCCGGCACCATATCCCGCTGGCCGTTCCCGACCTGCGCGGCAAAGAGGTGGCATACCTTCGGCGTTGCGTCGAGGACAACTGGGTTTCGTCTGCGGGACCGTTCGTGCGGGACTTCGAGCAGCAGGTGGCAGCACTGAGCAAACGGGATCATGGCGTCGCGACGGCAAACGGCACAACGGCACTCCAGCTCTCCTTGACGGCCCTGGGCATCGGCGCCGGAGATCTGGTCGTGGTGCCGGATTGGACCTTCGCGGCAACAGCGAACGCCGTTATTCACACCGGCGCCAAACCGTTGTTCGTGGACATCACGGCACACAGTTGGACCTTGGATCCCGCGATTCTGGTCGAAGCGCTCGAGCGCTTCGGCGGCCGCATCAAGGCCGTCATACCAGTGCATGCGCTGGGCCACGCGGCGGACATGGACCCCATTCTTGAGATCTGCAAAGCGTCTGATATCCCGGTGATCGAGGATGCGGCCGGCGCGCTGGGGGCGCGGTACAAGAACAGGCCCGTGGGCAGTTTCGGCCGGGCCGCGATGTTCAGCTTCAATGGCAACAAGACGGTGACGACGGGCGGGGGCGGCATGATCGTCACGGACGACGCCTCTCTCGCCGAAACCATGCGCCATCTCAGCACGCAGGCGCGCACGGGGGCCGACTATGACCACGACGCGATTGGCTTCAACTTCCGAATGACCAATCTCAATGCGGCGGTCGGGCTGGCGCAACTCGAGCGCCTGGAAGAGATGCTGAGGGCAAAGCGCGCGATTGCGATGCGCTACGACGCTGCGTTGGGCGGCCGTTTGGATCTCTCGCCCATGCCGCGCCAGAGCTGGGCAGAGCACAGCTGCTGGCTCTATTCCGTCGCCGCCGGATCGCGCAGCGACGTCGACTCCCTGATCGCGCATCTCGCAGCAAAAGATATCGAAGCCCGGCGATTCTGGCTGTCGCTTTGCGAACAAGACCCCTACCGCGAGATGCCGCGCATCCGAACGGGGGTGTCAAACAGCCTGTCCGGCCGCGTCGTGTCACTGCCGTGCAGCAGCAGCCTGACCGAGAGGCAACAGCTTCGCGTGATCGATGCATTGCACGGCTGGCGGGGCAGCAAGCTGCCCGCCGCGGCATGAGGTTCGTATTGGTGGGCGCGGGCGGACATGCCAAGGCGATCTGCGAGGCGATCGAGGTCGATGGGGGAGAGTTGGCCTGTTACGTGGATCCGAGCCCGGCGACATGGCTGTCCGCACCGCAGCGCACGGACGACAACGATGTCGAGCCAGGAGATGGCAGCCTGGTCTTGGGGATCGGCGGGCTTCAACCGGCTGGATTGAGCCGCAGGCTGGCGCTTTTTGACGGCTACATTGAGCGGGGATTCACATCGAGCCCGATCGTCCACCCGGCGGCCCATGTCAGCGAGGGAGCGAGGATCGAGGCCGGCACGGTTGTACTCGCCGGTGCAGTCGTCCAGCCGGACGCGCGCGTCGGGCGGGCGGCGATTATCAATACGGCTGCCGTCGTTGAGCATGACAGCATCATCGGTGCGGGCTCCCACCTTGCGCCGAGTTCGGTGGTGCTTGGAGACTGCCGCGTGGGTGAGTGTTGCATGATCGGGGCAGGAGCGATCGTGCTCCAAGGTGCGGTTGTACCGGACGGCAGCTTGGTCCGTGCCGGTGCGCGGTTCGGATAGCCCGCCAAAATGTTCGCGCAGGGACAACGAACTTACGTGATCGCCGAGATCGGCGCCAACCACAACGGCGATATGGACCTGGCGCGGACGATGATCGACAAGGCCAGTGAGATCGGCTGCGACTGCGTGAAGTTCCAGTCCTGGGACACGGGCCTGTTCGCACGCGAGGTCTATGACAAGAACTATTTCCTGGGTGACGACTACCGGGAGCGAGACGACTACACGCTGAAGGAGATCGTCCAGGAATTCGCGCTGTCGCGAGAGCAGCTCGCTGAGCTGCGCGGGTATTGCCGGGACGTCGGCATCGATTTCGCCTCGACGCCATTTTCCGTCAACCAGCTGGACCAGCTGATCGCCCTCGACCCGCCCTTCATCAAGATCGCGTCCATGGACCTAAACAACGAGGAGCTGCTGACCGCGGCCGGGGACACGGGCGCGACGATCCTGTTGTCGACAGGGTTCGGCACATTGGCGGAGATCGACCAGGCGGTGCGCACGATCGAGGCCACGGGGAATCGCGACATCGTTCTGCTGCATTGCATCGCGCTCTATCCGCCGCAGGACGACGAGGTGAACCTCAACAACATGGACATGCTCGGAACCGCATTCGGCTATCCCGTGGGGTTCTCGGATCACACGCTCGGCACCGAGATAAGCCTGGCGGCGATCGCCAAAGGCGCGGTGGTGCTCGAAAAGCACTACACGCTCGACAAAGACATGTTCGGCTGGGACCACCACATGTCGGCGACCCCGGAGGAGATGGCGGTGATCGTCAAGGGCGCGCAGCGCATTCACGCAGCCCTCGGCCACAATCGCCGTCTCGTCGGCGACCGCGAACTGGCGCGCCGGGACGAATACCGTCGCAGCGTGGTGAGCGCCCGGCCGATTAAGGTCGGAGAGCGGATCGAGCCGAGCATGCTGGTCCTGAAACGCCCCGGCACGGGCCTGCAACCGGAGGTGATGCGCCTGCTCTTCGGCATGATCGCGGCGCGGGATATCCCCGCGGACACGGTCTTGAGCCTCAGCGATCTGAAAATCGCGGCAGGGGGCGACTGAGGACAAAGCCACATGGCATCGATCGCGATCCTGACCAGCCTCTACGAAGCGGGTCGGCCGTACTTCGAGGACTTCTCCGCGGCGGTCGTGGCTGCCGCGCAAGGCCATGACGCCATGCTGATTGCGGCCGTGGATGACTTTCGGGGCCCGAAGGCAGCGCTTGCAAGGTTGCGGCAAGATCTGCCCGTACGTTTGGTACACGCTCCTGCGGGTGCGTCCGTGGCGCGGGTCCGCAGAACAATGCTCGAGGCTGGCCGCCAGAGCGACGCCGAGGTGCTGGTCTTTGCCGACATGGACGACGCGCTCCTCGATCATGCGCTCGCCGCACATGTGGACGCTCTAGAAGACGCAGACTTCAGCTATGGGGATATGCTGCTTGTCGAGGATCGAGACCCATCTCTGGCTCGGTCGTTTTTCGAGGGCGCCAGCATTCCCCTGCGGCTTGAGGGCAGGCAGGATTGGCGCGCTCTCGTGCCAAGAAACTTCCTGGGGTTCACCAACACCGCGGTGCGCACCTCTTGTCTCAACGACCGCATTTGCACGGTTCCGGCGGCCGCACTCGCCGCGGACTGGTGGTTCTTCAGCATGCTGTTACTCGAAGACCGGGCCGGAGCGCAAGCGGCAAGGCCCGTGACGCGATACCGAATGCACCCGGCGAGCACGCTTGGCGGGCGGGCGGACCCGGATATCGCCGCCGTAGCAAAACGGGTAGAACTCGTGCGCCGGCATTACGCATTGCTGCCCTCCGATCCCAAGGTGGCCGATCGGGACGCAGCGTTGGCCGCGCTTCAGGCTCTGCTTGCCGAAGAGCCCTCTGCACTGGCGCAGGAAATCGAGGCGGCCTGTGGCGCCAGCGGCGTTTGGTTCGAGGATATCGCGCGGGTTGCGGAGTCTCAAACTGTCCGGCGTTTTGCGGCCTAGGGCAGCGGATAGATCGGCATGAAAGCGGTTTTCATCGGTGCGGTTCAGGCTTCGGCGGAACTCCTCCCGGCAGCCGTGGACGCGGGACTGGATATTGCCTCGGTGCTGACCCTGCCGCCCGACCAAGGTCGCCAACGCCACGCCGACTATGCGGACCTGGCGCCGGTCTGCTGCCAGCTCGACCTCCCGCTGACGCTCATCGCAAATGACAGCGAAACCGAGGCCGCGGTTCGAGAACGCGCGCCCGATCTTCTGCTCGTTTGGGGCTGGTCCAGGCTGATTTCCAGAGAGGTGCTGTCTCTGGCAAAGTACGGTGGGATTGGCTTTCATCCGTCTCCCCTCCCCCTGGGTCGGGGCCGGCACCCGCTCATATGGTCCATTCTGCTCGGCCTGCCACAAGGCGCGGTGACGTTTTTTGCGCTCTCCGAAGACGCGGACACCGGAGACGTGCTGGTTCAGCGACAATTCCCGATCTCGCGGAGCGAAGACGCGAACGGTCTGATGCGCCGCGCCATCCGCGAGGCGTGTGCGGCGATGCCGGGTCTCGTGGCCCACATTCAGAAACACGGCACGCGCGGATCGCCCCAGGATGAGAGCAAGGTGGTCGTCTGGCGTAAACGGTCGGCAGCGGACGGAAAGATCGATTTTCGCATGAGCGGCGGCATGATCGATCGGCTGGTGCGCGCGTTGACGCGTCCCTATCCCGGTGCGGACGCCATGCACCACGACCTTGGCAGTGCAAAAGTCTGGCGCGTCAGCCACGGACCTCGAGACGGAGCCCACGCCTTTGTCGAGCCCGGGCGGGTCGTTGCACGGTTGAACGGCGCTCCCGTGGTCGCCTGCGCCGATGGCGTGGTGGCCTTGCAGGAGCACGAGTTTCCGAGAGACCCGGAGATAGGATCCTGGTTTTGTTGAGCAGCCGAAACGTTCTCGTGGTTGCACCCCACCCGGATGACGAGACCCTCGGCGCGGGCGGCACGCTCTTGCGTCTTGCCGATGCGGGCGCCAGCCTGCATTGGCTGCTCGTCACCGCGGCCCATGCAGACGACTACGAACCGGCATATGTGGACCGCCAGAGGCAGCAGGTGGAGGCCGTGCGGGCCGCCTATCCGTTCGAAGGCTTCCAGTGGCTAGAACTGCCGGCATCCGGCCTCCACCGTTGCGATCGGGGCAAACTGGTTGATGCGATCCGCGCGCAGGTTGCCGAGATCCGGCCGGAGACGGTCTTCTTGCCGCATTTGAACGATGTGCATGACGATCATGCAGTCACCTGCGCCGCCGGGCTCGCCGCCTGCAAGAGCTTCTATATGCGGGAGATGGGCGTGCATCGGCTGTTGGCCATGGAGATCCCCTCCGAGACCGATGCCGCAGCGCCCGCCGCGGCGAGCGCCTTTGTCCCGACCATCACGGTAGATATCTCCCAGCAGCTGCAACGCAAGCTCGAGATTTTCGAGCTGTACGAGAGCGAGCAGCAGCGCGGGAACAAACCGCGTTCGCCCGAGGCCTTGGCCGCGCAGGCGCGCGCCCATGGCGCGACCTGCGATCTCGGTGCCGGCGAGCGCTTCATGCTTCTGCGCGAAATTGTTGCCTAGAAAGGGTGTGCGGTAGGACATGTTTCACGTAACGGAGCTCGATCCCTTCGTCTGCGGGCCGGCCACGCCGATTCGCGAGGTACTGGCCCGCCTTAACGAGTTGGAACATCCTCTCCACGTGGTCTTGGACCAGGCCGGGCGCCTCCTGGGCACCGTGACCGACGGAGACATTCGGCGCGCGTTCCTCAAGGGGGCAAGCCTGGACGACCCGATCTCCGAGTGTATGCACAGCGAAGCCGTCACCGGCCGGCGCGGCGAAGACGAGAGCAACACCGCCAAGCTGACGCAGGTGGAGTTTCTTCCGATCCTGGACGTGGAAGATGCGGTCGTCGAAATCCTCATTCGCGCGCTTCCGCACACCATCATCGATACCTGCCTGGTGATGGCGGGTGGGCACGGATCACGGCTTGGCGACCTCACGCTCACCACCCCGAAACCGCTGCTGCCGGTCGACGGCAAACCGATTCTCGATCAGATCATCTCCCGGCTCGAGGCCTTGGCCGTTCCGGAGATCTTCATATCCGTGCACTACCTCGCCGACCAGATCGAGGCCTTTGTGGGACAGCGGGACAACCGCGGCAAGATCCGCTTGCTGCACGAGGACAGAAAACTTGGGACGGCGGGGGCGATCGGCAGTCTGCCAACGCCGATCGACAGGCCCATCCTGGTGATCAATGGCGACGTTGTCAGCCATGTCGACTTCGTGGCCCTTCGCCAGTTTCACGACCGGCATGCGTACGACGCAACGCTGGCGGCGACCTATCACGAAGTGCAGATCCCGTTCGGCGTTATTCGGCAAAGTGACGACGGGCTGTTCCTTGGGGTCGACGAAAAACCGACCCTACGCAAGCTGGTCGCGGCCGGAATTTACTATCTGTCGCCAGAATTCTGCGGTCTCGTGTCCAAAGACGAGCCGATGGATATGCCGGAGCTGCTGAACAAGGGACGCGATGCGGGGCTTCGCGTCGGCCTGTTTCCAATCCACGAGTACTGGATCGATGTGGGCCGCCCGACCGATCTGGACTCCGTCAATCAGGTGCTTCAGAGCCATGGCTCGAACTGAAGGCCATCGCAGAGAGGCTGCGGTCTCGCAGGATCCCGAGACCGGGAGAGACGAGATGTCGGCGGTTGAGACGTTCGAAGCTGCGAACCAGCGCAAGATCCCGATCGACTGGGATCACTTCGAGTTCACGAACAGGACGGTGGGAGTTCACTATGACCTGAGCTCCATGCACGAGAACATTGTCGCGGTCAGCACCAATGTCGCGGGCGGGTTCAAGGCACTCGATCTGGAAAAGACCGACGCGCAGGCCGAAGCGCGAGAGCGGGTTTCCCTCAAGGGCTACAGCGCGCGATTCATCGCGACGCGCATATTCGTTGATTTGCTCCTACACACGGACGTGACAACGCCGTTTCGGAAGAGCCTGGATATCGGTTGTGGCTTCGGCCTTCAGCCTCGCATTCTGAAGGGCCTCGGCCTGGTCGAGGAAACGGTTGGGATCGATCTCTACGACCGGGCGACGGCGATCGATGAAGATGCCCTCGGGGCCGTCCATCGTAAGTTCAGGTTGTTCCGCTTTCTCGAGCCGATCCTCGAGCGGATCGAAAGGAAGCCGAAGGCCAAACGATCCGAACTGGAACGCGCCTTGTTGGCCAAGGTCTCCAGTCCACGCCTTCACCTGCGGGAGGCGGAGGGCTATCTGCTGCCAAAGGAGATCTACCAGGACAAGTTCGTGCGAAAGCCGTCGCTCGACCGGTTCATAAAGGGCGACGTATTCGAGCTTGACGAGAAGTTCGACCTCATCACCGCGTTCTCCACGATGGAGTGGTTTGAAGCGTCGAAGATCTTTCCAAAGATAGCGGAGCTGCTCGAAGACGGCGGCGTGTTCTACATGTATGTGGACAACTGGTGGGCCGGCAACACAATCCGGGTGCCCAGTCATTTTCCGTACGCACCGCAACGGCTTCAACGGGAGGACTTCCATCGCTACAGCGATCGCCTGCTCCCGAAGCTCGCACGAGAGATGAAGGCCGCGTACGATTTCTACGATCCGGAGCACCCGACGTTTTCGGACTATGTTGCGATTGGCATCGCCAACGGGTTGGTGCCCATCTGCTACCGGTGCGACATACCGACGAAACCCTTTGACCACAGGTTCGGGGTCAATCCCCTCGGCTATGCTCGGTTCGATCACGCCAACTTCCGAACCGTCCTGAGCGAAATCCAACAGTTCCGCCCGGACGTGCGCGCGGAAGACCTGCTTGCCAACACGGTGCGGATCGTCTTCCGGAAAGTCGATCCGGGCGCGCGCCTGGAGAAGCGGCAGTTCGACGAAGCGCTTGACGACCTAGATTTCCAGTATCGGCCAACCGGCTTTTTTGCGCGAAACCTGCGCAAGCTCGGAATCCGACTGCTCTTCAAATCGGACTGAATCGACCCACAAAGCACCGTAGCGCCATTCCGATGCAGTCCCAAACGAGTAAAGGCCGCAGTGTGAGGCTCAGGCCCTATCTGGACCTGATCACCCGGCTTGGCGTCTCGAAGCCAGTCATACTGGCCATTGTCGGCCTCAATCTCATCGGCGTCCTGTTCGAGGCATTCGGTCTCGGCATGCTGTTGCCGATCGCCGAGTACATGATGTCCGACGGCGATGTCGAGGCCCTGGTGGCCTCGTCGGAGCTCTGGCGTCGCCTGCAAGCTGCCTACGCCTTCTTCGGTCTCGAGATCGAGTTCGGCATCATGCTCGCGACCAGCTTTGCGGCGTTCGCATGCCGGCAGATCTTCGTCTACTTCCGGCGCCTGTTTGCGGACAAGGTTGTCGAGAACTGCATCCGCAGGATCCGCAATCGTGGGTTCAAGGCCCATCTCTACGCAGACCTCAGCTATCACGACGGCGAAGACATCGGCGCCGTCGTCAACGACCTGACCCTCGAGCTGCACAAGGCGATCAATTCGGTCATGTCGGCGGTCTTCATGGTGAACAACATCATTATGACGCTGGTCTATGCCTGTGTGCTGCTGGCGATATCGGTGCCGATGACCGCGGCCGTCCTGGCGGTCATCTTCTGTGGCGTGTTCGCGCTGCGCCGCCTCGTCATCCAGACAGAGCGGACCGGCGCGCAAATCCTGGCGGCAAACCAGAAGGTGTCCAGCTTTCTGATCGAGCGTTTTCGTCTCGTGCGACTGGTCCGTCTGTCCGGTACCGAAGTGGCGGAAATGGCGGATCTGGATCGGCTGACCAGCGAGCAACGCGACCGCATGGTCACGCGCGCAAAGCTGCTCGGAGGGGTCAGCGCCGCGATCGAACCGATCGCCGTGGGGGCAGCCTTCCTGCTGCTCTTCGTCGCCTTCAGCACGTTCCATATCAAGCTCAGTGCTCTCGGCTTGTTCCTGATCATTCTGGTTCGCCTGCTTCCGGTCATGAAGGAGACCGTCCAGAACCAACAAGGCATGCTGGACGGACATGCCAGCCTCAGGACGGTCGACCGGCGCATCCAGGAAATGGAACGCGCGCAAGAAACGCGCCGGGGCGATCGTATTTTCTCGCGCTTGGCGGCATCCATCGAGATCGAGGGTCTGCGGTTCGAGTACGAATCGAAACCGGGCGTTCAGGTGCTAAGGGGGGTGTCCCTTACTCTTCCGGGGCGCCGGATCACGGCCGTCGTCGGGCCGTCCGGTGCGGGCAAATCCACGTTGATCGACTTGCTGCCCAGGCTGCGGGAGCCGACCGCCGGCGCAATTCGGATCGATGGCCACCTGCTCAGCAGTTATACGCTCGAGAGCCTAAGACAGGGAATCGCCTACGTTCCCCAGACGCCCCTAATCTTCAACGTCACGGCGCGCGAGCACATCCGCTATGGCAAGCTGGATGCAAGCGATGCGGAGATCCAGGAGGCGGCCGAGTTGGCTGGCGCGAGGGAGTTCATCGAAAGCCTGCCGAAACAATACGATACGATGCTGGGTGACGCCGGTCAGCAGCTGTCGGGGGGCCAACGCCAGAGACTAGAGCTGGCGCGTGCGATGGTCCGCAAGGCGCCCATCCTGATCCTCGACGAACCAACGAGCAATCTCGACGCGGACGCAGAACAGCGTTTCCTCGCGACGCTGGACAGAATTCGTGGCGAGACCGAGACGACCGTGATCATCATCGCGCACCGGCTATCGACCATATCGAGCGCGGATCAGATTGCCGTCCTGCGGGACGGCGTGATCGAAGACGTCGGCACCCATCAGGAGCTGCTAGACGCCGGCGGATGGTATGCCGACGCCTACTGGAAGCAGGAAAAGGAATCGACGCTCGCAGCAGAGTAGACATGCCGCCAATGCAGCAGTCAGACACGAACCGTAGAGGCTGGGCTCACCTCCATGAATAATATCGACCTCGCAAATTGCTCCATGCTCGTGACCGGCGGGACGGGCTCGTTCGGAAAGCGTTTGATCCGCCGCCTGCTGGACATGGGCAGCGCCGGCCCGCGGCGAATCGTCGTGTTCTCGCGGGACGAGATGAAGCAATACGAGATGGCGGCGGAATTCGCGGTCCGCAACGGCCCTCCCCTGCGTTTCTTCATCGGAGACGTGCGGGATCTCGAGCGGCTCGAGATGGCCATGCGGGACGTCGACTATGTCGTGCATGCCGCCGCGCTGAAGCATGTTCCGGCGGCCGAATACAATCCGTTCGAATGCATCAAGACCAACGTCCACGGCGCCGAAAACGTGGTGACCGCGGCCCTCCGCACCGGCATCAAGCGGGTTATCGCGCTAAGCACAGACAAAGCCGCCAACCCAATCAATCTTTACGGTGCCAGCAAGCTCGCTTCGGACAAGATCTTCGTGGCGGGGAACAATCTGAGCGGCTCAGCCGAGACCCGGTTCTCGGTGGTCCGATACGGCAACGTCTTGGGCTCGCGCGGCAGCGTCGTTCCCCTGTTCGAGCGTCTGCTCAGAGATGGGGCCGAAGAATTGCCGATCACCGACCCACGGATGACCCGCTTTTGGATAACCCTGGACCAAGGTGTCCGGTTCGTTCTTTCGAGCCTGTCGATGATGCATGGCGGCGAGATCTTCGTGCCCAAGATCCCGAGCATGAAGATCGTCGATCTGGCACTGGCAATGGCACCGGACCTGCGGCACCGGATCGTCGGCATCCGCCCGGGGGAGAAGCTGCATGAAGTCCTGATCACCACGGACGATGCACGGACGACGATCGAGCTTGGGGATCGCTATGTCATCGAACCGGCTTTCGCGTTTTGGAGCCGGGAACCCTATGCCGCGAATGGCGCGGAGCCGGTGCCGGAGGGCTTCAGCTATACCAGCGATGGGAATGACGCCTGGCTGGACAAAGAGGCTTTACAGCAATTGATGGCGGAGTCCTGACCGTGAGCGATCAGAAGCGACCGGTGCTTCCCTACTCGCGCCAATTGATCGAGGACGACGACGTTGCCGCGGTTGCCGCGGTTTTGCGCGGCGACAGGCTGACGACGGGACCGTCGGTCGGCGCCTTCGAGGAGGCGTTTGCGACGCGGGTGGGCGCCCGCTTCGGCGTTAGCTGCGCGAATGGCACCGCCGGCCTTCACCTCGCCGCGATGGCCTTGAACCTGCGCCCGGAAGACGCCGTCGTCGTTCCGACGCTGACCTTTCTCGCAACCGCCAATTCGGTCCGCTACGTCGGCGCCGAAGTGATATTCGCGGATGTCGACCCGCATACCGGCCTGCTGACCGACGACGCGTTGGATGCGGCGCTGGGAAACGCGGTTGATCGAGGCTTCCAGCCGAAGGCGGTGTTCCCCGTTCACTTGAACGGTCAGTGCATGGATCTCGCTGGATTGCGGGATATCGCGGCGCAGAGAAACCTTCGCGTCGTCGAAGATGCCTGCCACATGCTCGGGGGGTCCTACCGCGACGGCAATGACTGGCCCCCGGTGGGCAGCTGCGCGCACAGCGACATGGCCGTGTTCTCGCTCCATCCGGTCAAGGCGATCACCATGGGCGAAGGTGGAGTCGTGACCACGGGCGATGAGGGTCTGCACGACCGTCTGGCGCGCCTGCGCAACCACGGAATGGTCCGTGACCCGTCCGCATTCAGCGAGCAGGCCTACGCCTTCGACGACAGGGGCAGGCCGAACCCCTGGTACTACGAGATGTCGGACATGGGCTTCAACTACAGGGCCAGCGACATCCAGTGCGCGCTGGGTCTGAGCCAACTCGGCAAGCTGAACCGGTTCAACGCGCAGCGAGAAAAGCTGGTCGCCCTGTACGACGAGGCGTTGCCCGGGCTCGCGCCGCTGGTGCGTCCCCTCGAACGGGTGCCGTGGTGTCGACCGGCTTGGCATCTCTACGTCGTCCACATCGATTTCGAGCGCATCGGCATGGCGCGCGGCGAGTTCATGCTTCGGCTGCGCGAACAGGGGATCAGCACTCAGGTGCATTACCTGCCCGTACATCTCCAGCCCTACTACCGCGAGCGCTACGGCGAGACCCGGCTGCCCGGCGCCGAGGCCTACTACGCCCATGCCCTGTCGCTGCCGCTGTTCCCCGCCATGATCGACACAGACGTGGACCGTGTCGTGGCCGCTCTCACAGCCTTATGCAAGACGTGATCGGTAGATCCGGACAAAGGAACCTACTGGCGCGACTGGGTCTGGGCACCGCGCAGCTGGGTCTGGACTACGGAATTACCAACCAGTACGGCCGCCCGGACCGCGCGGAAGCGGCGGCGATACTCAGCTTGGCTGCCACGGCGGGCTTCGCATTTCTGGATACCGCACCCGCCTACGGGGACAGCGAAGCGGTGATCGGCGAACTACGACCTTTAGACGCCGGCTTTCGCATCATTACCAAGACCCCGCCGCCGGACGAGGGCTCGGGTGCGTCCGAGATCGCTGACGCTTTGGCCGCGGCAGCGCGCCGGTCGGCCGATCGATTGAAGGTCGATGTCCTGGACGGATTGCTGGTGCACGGCGCTGAACTCCTCTCCGGCGACACCGGGCCCGCCGTGATCGAAGCGCTTGACGAGCTGCGGTTAAGCGGTCTCGCTCGAAAGATCGGCGTATCGCTCTACACTCCGGCCCAAGTCGACCAGGTATTGGCGCGTTGGCAGCCGGATATCGTGCAGGCGCCGTTCAACCTGCTGGACCAGAGGTTGGCGACCAGCGGAATTGTCGCGGAGCTCGACGCCCGATCAATCGAGATGCACATCCGTTCGGTGTTCCTCCAGGGGATCCTGGTTGCCAACCCAGACAATCTACCGGCCTATTTCGCACCCCTGCGGCCGCGTCTTCGCGACATTGCCAGGGCAGCAAGGGAGCTGGGTCTCGACCCTCTGCAGATCTGTCTTGCCGCGGCCTTCGCGCAGCCCGGCGTGCATGTGCTCGTGGGCGCTGCTACGGCGGCCGAACTTGGCCAGATCGTTCGGGCGGTGGAGATGCTGCCTCGGGAGTTGCCGGAACTCACCGATTTCGCCATGGACGACGACGCGTACCTCAATCCATCCAACTGGCGGCTCGATGCTGCTTGAAACGATGCCCGGCGACGGTCCGACGGACACGGCAAGAGCGGCCGCCACGACCCGCCTGGCCCTAATTCAGGCGCGGATGAGCTCCAAGCGGCTACCGGGAAAGGTGCTCGCCGATCTCGGCGGCCGGCCGGTGTTGGCTTGGGTTGTCGATGCGACGCGGCGGATCCCGGGTCTCGATCGGCTCGCCGTGGCAACATCGTCGGATCCCGAGGACGACGCCATCGTTCAGTGGTGCGGCGACAACGGCGTGATTTGTCATCGCGGATCGCTCGACGACGTGCTCGGCCGCTTTGCGGCAGCGGCGAAGGCCGAGGGACTCGGCGGCGGCGACGTGGTGATGCGGATCACCGCGGACTGCCCTCTGCTTGACCCGGCGGTCTGCGGAATGGTGCTGCGCCTGCAGCGGGAGACCGGCGCGGACTACACGAGCAATACCAGCCCGCGGAGTTGGCCGAACGGCCTGGACTGCGAGCTGGTACGGGCGCAGACGCTCTACGAGGCCGCGCAGGAGGCCGTACAGCCGGTGGAGCGGGAGCATGTGACGCCCTTCATCATACGCAACCGTCACCGCTTTCCAGCCATGAATCTGAATTGTCCGGTGCCCGGACTTGCCGACGAGCACTGGACGCTGGACAGACCGGCCGACCTGGCGTTCCTTCGCAAAATCGTCGAGCGGCTCGACAACGCCGGGCAGCACAACTTCATGCAGATCCTTGCCATTCTCGACGCGGACCCCGTTCTACGGCAGGAGCACTTTCGGGCTCGAAAGCAGGACGAGGAAACCAGGCCGGTCACCGCGCTCGCGGCAATCCCGGTCGGCGGCTTCAAGGCCTCAGAGCGCCTGCTCGACCGTGCCGTGAAGACAGTCCCGCTCGGAACGCAGACTTTCAGCAAGAGCCATCTTCAGTTTCCGCGCGGTCATGCGCCGTTGTTCCTGACGCATGGGGACGGCGGCCGGGTGTTCGACGTGGACGGCAACGAATACGTGGATCTGTCATGCGGCCTGCTGTCGGTTTCGCTCGGCTATCGGGATCCCGACGTTGACGCCGCGATTCGGGCCCAGCTCGATCGGGGAATAAGCTTCAGCCTGGCGACCGCCCTCGAGGCACAGCTTGCCGAGCTTCTGGTGGAGCTGATTCCGGCGGCCGAAATGGTTCGCTTTGGCAAGAATGGCTCGGACGCGACGAGCGCCGCGATCCGGATCGCACGGGCAGCGACTGGCCGGGACCGGATCGCCGTATGTGGCTATCACGGCTGGCACGACTGGTATATCGGCGCCACGACCCGCGACAAAGGCGTGCCGGACGCGGTTCGTGCTCTCACCCATTGCTTCCCGTACAACGATCTCGACGCGGTCGATCGCCTGTTCCGGGACCATCCGGGGGAATTTGCGGCGGTGATCCTGGAACCCATGACCGCGAGCGAACCGGATCCCGGCTATCTTGAGGAATTGGGCGAACTCAGCCGCAAGGCCGGGGCCATCTATATCTTCGACGAGATCATCAGCGCCTTTCGCTTTCACCTTGGCGGCGCACAGGCAATGTTCGGGGTCACCCCAGACCTGGCCACCGTGGGCAAGGGCATGGCCAACGGCATGCCGCTCAGCGCCGTCGTCGGCAAGGCGTCCTTGATGGCGCAGATGGAGGAGGTTTTCTTCTCCGGGACCTTCGGCGGCGAAGCGCTCTCTCTCGCGGCCGCGATGGCGACGATCGACAAGATGCGCCGGCTGCCGGTGATCGAACAGCTGTGGCGAACCGGCCTTTCGCTGAGCCGCGGTCTGGAGCAGAGAATCGCCGACCGCGGTCTTTCCGACGTCATCACCGTCAGCGGCAAGGATCCGTGGCGCATCCTCCGCTTTCACGACCATCCTTCCGCCGGCGCCGACGTAATCAAGACCCGGATCGCCTGCGACATGTTCAGATCGGGCGTCCTACTCAATGCTTCGCATAACATCTGCTACGCCCATACGGCCGAGGACGTTTCACGGGTCCTGGCCGCTTATGACGTGGCACTGGAAAAGGTGAGCCGCGGCCTGCGAAGTGGCAACCTTGAGGCAGAGCTTGCCTGCCCGGTCGTCAAGCCGATCTTCAAGGTGCGACCATGATCCCGAAGGGCGGCCCTTACAGTCGGTTCGGCCAAGGTTCTTCGAGCCTCTGCGGCTTTCGCGGGAAGGGCTGATCCGGATGTTCATGGAGAGGCGAGATGCTTAGAGCAAAAGTCGTCGGCGAGAAAGTGTACCTGCGGCCGCTCGAGGTAGACGACATCGACGGCGGCTGGCTGGACTGGATCAATGACTACGAAGTGAGCCGGGGTCTACTAAGCCCCCTGCCCCTCAATCGCGCTGCGCTGGAGAAGTACCTCGCGAGATCCAGCGAGAGCGACTGCACGATCTTTGCCGTTTGCGACAAGGAAAACGACGCGTTCATCGGAACCACGCGTTTGAGTTCGATCGACTGGGTCAACCGCGTGGCGGCATATGGCGGCATCATCGGCCCGGAATCCTATCGCGGGAGTGGCTACGGGACCGACATGCTGCTGCAAATCCTGCGCTACGGATTCCACTATCTCGGGCTCAATCGGATATGGAGCGCCGCCTGGGTCGAGAACGAGATCTCGGTCGCGAGCAACGACAAGCTGGGCATGAAGCGGGAGGGGATCCTTCGCCAGCATGTGTTCAAGCAGGGCCGGTTCCACGACTGCATCGTCCTCGGCATGCTGCGGAGCGAATTCGACGAGCTGCACGGCAGTCCCGCGGAATGGGCCGCCAGGAGTGAATGAGCGTTCACGGATGGCGCCTCGACGTGCACGGCATCGCGGGCGCTCTGGAAACAACCGGTAGAACAGGCGCGCCAGGGGATCGATGATGACAACAAGAGCCATGACGACAGCGGAGGTTGCCGGAGACGTTCAAAGCAGCGTCGACGTAGCCGGCTTCGAGCCGGGGCCCTTCGAGGAACAGGGATACGCGATACTGCCCAAACTGGCGTCTGCAGACCTGCTGGCTGAATTCGAGGCGGAGATCGCGGCCATCGCGGACCATCAGGCGCGAAAACACGGCGTGACACCGGAGGGTGGCCGCGAAGTCCTGGCCGCCCTGTTTCGGCGGGGTGGCGCGTACCGCACGCTGCTCTACAAATCGGTGCAACAGCTCCCGATCCTGAGCCGGATCTCCCTCGGCGTTTTCGACCGGCTGCGAGATGGCGGGGTTCTGCGGCAATTCGGTTTTGAAGCGCCGCTGCTGGCATGCGGTATGCGCGTCGACATCCCGGGTGAGACCAAGTTTCTCCTGCCGATGCACCAAGACTATGCCCATCTCTGGTCACCGCGTTGCCTGCGCGTGTGGCTGCCCTTGCGGCCAGTCGACGCACAGCTCGGGAGCATGCAGATCATCCCTGGAAGCCACCGGCGGGGTTATATTCCGCATGACACCGGTGATCCGCGCTATCCGGCGGTCACAGCGGACCGGTACGATCCGACGACAGCGGTGACGCTTGAACTGGACGCGGGCGACGGGCTGCTGTTCGGACCATATCTGCTTCATGCCTCGGTGCCGGGCTCCGGCCCGCGCATCAAGTTCGTCATGGGCGTCCACATTCAGGATGGCGGCGCCCTGATCGACCCGGAAGACGAGAGCGACCCAGTCGCCCAGATGATGAACCTGCATGCTTTGCGCTCGAACGCGAGGGCGGAGAGTCTCTAGCGGCTACCGGTACCGCTTCTTCCCGGCGACCCGCGTCAGTCGCATTAGTCTCGGCGAAAGTCGCGACAGACCGACACCCGACGATGACCACATCGCCAAATGGATTGCCGATCAGCCTGCTGGTCGATGACAGCAGGTCCCTTCTCGCCGCCGGGTCGCCGGAGGGCGAACTATGGTCCTGCTCGTCCGGTCTGCGCTATGCGCTGCCGGGCAACCCGATGGTGCGCTCGCCAGAGGCGCTCGTGACGTCAGAGACCGTCGATCGGCTCGGCCGCACCATGCGCTTCACCAAGGACCACATTGGCGCAACCCTGCGCGCCATCGAAACCTCGAACCCGGACTTCGCGAACGTCAACGCGACACACAAGCCGCAGATCTACAATTTGTATTTCTCCATGGCCACGAAAGCCATGATTCTGAATGCTTGGCTGGACGCGGTCGGCGAGACTGAGGCGGTCGTGGTGGGTTCGCCCCGACCGACTCCGGCCGAGGATTTGAGCGCAGAATGGGGCATCTACGACCACCTCTTCGCGGCGCTTGCGCACGCCATGGCAGAGGATCCGGTCAACCGCCACTCGCCCTGCCCCCGCCTCATCGAAACGCCGGGCCTGGAGCCACGGCTGTTCTTCGAGAGCTTCCACCATGTGCCCGCATTCGACCGGGTCTTCAACATCCTGAACCGCACACCGTCGGCGGTTGCCTACCGCGCCTGGCGAAAGCTCGGAGCGCCCGCACTCGGGCGGGGTCGGCAGGGCACGATTTTGCTGTTGTCCGACAACGAAGGTATCGAAGAGGCATTCGCCGCATTCCTGCGGGACGGATGGCGGGTCGTACCCGTCAGCCCGGACCTCGGCCAGGCCGAGCCAGCAAAGCTTCCGGACGGGCTCGAGCCGCGGCTCTCAGCCGACTGGTTCGAGAGCGTTTCCGCGCTGCTGCCGCCGGCCCTGGCCCGTGCCGGCTGGCGTGTCTTGTGGCAGCGCCTCGCCCCCGTCCTGGCGCGGCATCCTGATCGACTGCGTCAACTGCGGCATTGCGCTAAATCCTGGAAAAAGGAGCATGGCACGCACGGAAAGCGGCTGGTTACGCTGGGCGACGGCCTCTACGCACCGATTCAACGCCTTCTTGACGCGTGTTTGCGAGAATCGGGAATACCGGTGATCTGCTCCGACCATGGGACCTCCATCGGTCTCGTTGCGTGGCATGAAGCCGCCGCCGACATAAGCATCTCCTTCTCGGATGTATACCTGGCGTATTCGAAGCTCGCACGAGACCGATACGTCCAGGCCCGAACGCTGCCAAATCAGCGGGTCGAGGTCATCGGCACGCCGAACATACTCAATCGCACGAACCTCCCCGCTCTGCAGCGTCACGCAGCGCGCCGCTATCTCGGCCTCGGCCGCCGGGAACCGACGCTGATGTACGTTTCGTCGCTGGCGTTCAATAATCACCAGCCCGGCTATCGCTCGACCACGGATGACGCCTATACTTCGTTCCAGGCGCAACTCGTCGACACCCTACGCGCCTTCCCGGGACGGGTGGTCGTCAAGCCTTATCCCGCGCATCGCTATCCAGACCGAGATCCGCTGTGGGTCATGGACCTCCCCGAGAACACGGTCCTCGCCCCTTTTGGCGAGTTCCGCCACGTTCGCTGGGCGGCGGACATAATTCTTCTTGACCTGTCTTCCAGCACCATCAGCTGGGCAGCCGGGACGGACCTGCCACTGATTCTCGTGGACAGCTGCCAGAACCCATATACCCAGCAGGCCGCCGACGCGCTCCGCAAGGTGATGTTCTTCGTGAACGGCAGAGAGGAGGGCTGGACGGCAGATCTGGCACGGCTGATCAGCCGGCCATTGACGGATATCCAGGCCGAATGGGACGAAGGCTCGGCCGACCGCGCGCGTGTCGTGGGAGAGTATATCCTCGGAGAGCGCGGCGGCTTTCCAGGGGGCCTGACGCGAGCGCTGGCGGGCTGGTCCGAGCCTGGCCCGGCAACCGCGGCGCGCTCAGCGGCGTAGCGGCTTGGGTCCCGGAGACAGATCTGATCATGCGAACCGTCGTGTTTCGCGCCGATGCTTCTCCAGGGCTGGGCGCCGGCCACGTGCATCGTTGTCTGGGCCTGGCCGCGGCCTACGCCAAGGCAGGCTGGAAGACGGCGCTTGCCACAGACAAGGATACGGCATCCGTCGTACCGAGTCTGGCGGCAGGCCCACACGATTGGTGCCCCTTGGAGTCCCTCGAAGACGGCGGCGCCGCGGACCTAGCAGCTCGGTTTCCCGATGGGTGCGACTTGCTCGCGATCGATCACTACGGAATCGACTCGAATGCCGAAAGAGGGTTTCGCCCCTGGGCACAGCAGATCCTTGCCTTCGACGATGATTCCGTGCGGACGCATGCGACCGATTTCCTTGTGGACGCGGGGGGCACGCGGCGGGCCCGGCAATACCGAAGCCGGGTCGGGGCCGACTGCCAGCTCCTGCTGGGTCCTGGATATGCGCCGCTGCGTCCGGGTTTTTGGCGGATGCGCATGACACGACGGTCTCGTTCGCCCGGGAAGAAGCCGGAACGGGTCTTCGTTGGGTTGGGCGCCACCGACCCAAAATGTGCCATCCCGTCGGTGCTGTCCGGGCTCGGTCGTGCAGGGTTCAAGGGCGAGGCAGACATCGTGCTGTCGAGTGCCAGCGAAAACAGAGATGCGGCCGAGGCCGCGGTGGCAGACAGCGCGTTCCCAGCCACGCTGCACATCGATCATCCCGCGCCGGAACGCTTGATGGTCGAGGCCGACTTCGCCATCGGCGCGGGCGGAATCGGCACATGGGAAAGATGTTGCCTGGGATTGTCCGGTCTGTTGATCATCAGCGCGGACAATCAGGCCGAGACGGCCGGTCTGGTCGAGGCGGCGGAGGCATCTTTGATCCTGGACGGGAGGACTGAGATGGACCCGGCCGCCCTTGACAAGCCTCTTCGGCAGCTCGTCGAGGACCCAGCACTGCGACAGCGGATGGAGGCGAACGCCACCATGGTGTGCGACGGGCTCGGGTCGCAACGGATCGTGATGGAAACCGACCCGCCGAAAGCGCGGGACGGTGCCGTCGTCAGACTTCGGCCGGCTCGGCCCGAGGATTGCAATCGCGTGCTCGACTGGCAGCGCGCCGGTAACACGCGCCGCTATTTCCGCAATCCGACGGTCCCCGAAGCGACCACGCACAGGGCATGGTTCGCCGATAAGCTCAGCGACAGAAGCTGTGTCTTCAACATCATCATGCATGGCGATACGCCGGTGGGCGTCGTCCGACTGGACGGGAAAGACGTAGTCGATGATTTCGACGTCTCGATTTTCGTCGCCGCCGATTGGCATCAGCTTGGCTTGGCAAGCGCCGCTTTGGCGCTCGTTCGAAGGCTGCTGCCGGATGTAAGGTTGCATGCCCAGGTCCTGCCAGAGAACACCCCATCGCAGAGGCTCTTTTTGAGGGCGGGCTACGTCCCATCCGGCGAAGGCTGGTACCTGAGCGAAGCTCGAGAGGAGCCGGAGTCATGAGAGCTGTTGCCGGTCTTGCGCGCGGTCGCCGATGACTCGCGTTCTCTTCACCGGCGGCGGTGGCGCCGGCAACGAGGCTCTTTATCGGTTGTGCAGCTCGCGCTACCAGATGCATTTCGCCGACGCAGACCCGGCGTCCATCGATCCGAGCATCCCGTTGGACCGGCGCCACGCGCTCCCGTTTGCGTCCGACGCCGGCTTTGTGGAGACCGTCGCGGCGCTGTGCCGCCGCGAGAGCATCGATGTCTTGGTGCCCGGGGTGGACGAAGAGCTTCCGGCAATGCCCGAGGTGCAGCGCCTCGTGCCAGAGTTGTCCATCTTGGTGCCGCAGCCGGATTACGTCGCGACCATGCTCGACAAGCTCGATACGATGCGCGTTCTAGAGGGCCATGGGGTCGCGGTTCCGCAGACCGTGACCATGGTGGAGGCGACGGCTATGGCCTATCCATGCCTGGTCAAGCCCCGCAAAGGCCGCGGATCGCGCGGGATTCACGTGGTCGATTCTGCGGATCAGGCGGCAGCACACTTGGTGGTGTCAGGCCTGTCAGCAAGTGACGTCATCCTGCAGGAACTGCTCGAAGGCCAGGAATACACCGTTCTGATGGCGGCAGACTTTCAGCGTCACCTGCACGCCGTCGTGCCAGTCCGTGTGGACAAGAAACGCGGGATCACGCTTAGCGGAGAGACCGAAGACTCACCGGTCGTCATTGAGGCCTGCCGCGCGATCCACCGCGTCATGCCGGCACGCGGATGCTACAATATCCAGCTGATGCTGGCGCCGGACGGGCGGGTCGCACCCTTCGAAATCAATCCTCGCGTCTCCACGACCCTTTGCCTCTGTGTGGCCGCGCAGATCGATCCGATCGCGATCTTCATAGGCCAGCCCGGTCACGAGGGCGTGGCTGAGGGTTTCCGGCCCGGGGTTCGCCTGAGGCGGCACTGGTCCAATCATTTCATGGCTCCGGCATGAGCAAATTCGCCAAGAGCGACGATCGCTATCTGAAGGCCCGTCGCGCGCTGTCAGAGAAATACGGGGCCCGCGAGCTTTGGTCGATCGCCGATCACTGGCCGCTCTATGTCGGCGTCGCGAATTTGGCCCGTTTCATGGCGATGGCGGATCTGCTGGACAGGACGCTTGCGGTGCCCGGCCATGTCGCCGAGTTCGGTACTTGGCGCGGCGCCAACCTCATGCTCCTGGCAAAACTGTTGGCGATCTACGACCCGCAAGGCAATAAGCAGGTGCACTGTTTCGACAGTTTCGAGGGATTGCAGACATTCGCACCTCAGGACGGGAACGCCGAAGGCAGGCGTGCAGCCTACCAGGGCAGTCTGGAGGAGCTCGACGAGATGATCGAGCTCTACGATTTGGAAGACAGCATCGTGCTTCACAAGGGAGAGATCCAGCAGACCTTGCCATCCGTGTTGGAGGCGGAGCCGGGCTTGTCGTTCAGTTTCGTCTGTTGCGACACGGATCTGTATGAACCCAGTCGGCTGATCCTGGACGCCCTCCATTCGCGCCTGTCGAAGGGCGGGATCTTCGTCTTCGATCAGTGGAACTACGCAGAATGGCCGGGCGAGAGCATCGCCGTGCGGGAGTTTCTCGAGGAGCGCGGAGACTCATACGACGCGGAGCACGTCCGCAACGCCCGCCAGCCATCCTTGGTGTTGCGGAAGACCCGCCACTGAAGGAATACGGGTGAGCAGTCAAACCATCCTAATCGGCGACCGACGTATCGGCGACGGTCATCCCTGTTACGTGGTCGCCGAGATTGGGTCGAACCACAATCAGGATTTCGACATGGCCCGCCGCCTGATCGATGCGGCGGCCGAAGCCGGGGTCGACGCGGTCAAGGTGCAAACGTTCAAGGCGGAACAGCACGTGTCGCGCGACACGCCCGGATTCACATACCTCGACGGGCAGAACACCTTCGAACTGATCAAGTCCCTGGAACTGGACCGAAGCTGGCACGAACCGCTCAAGCGTCACTGCGAGGAGCGGGGCTTGGCGTTCTTCTCGTCGCCCTGCGATCGGGAGGCTGTCGATCAGCTGACCGCCCTCGGCGTTCCCGCCCATAAAGTGGCCTCCTTCGATATCACCGATACGGACTTGATTGGCCTGATGGCGGCCAGCGGCAAACCCGTCATCCTGTCGACTGGCATGGCGGACTGGATGGACATAGAACGCGCCGTTCACGCCTGCCGCGGCCACGGCAACGATCAGGTGGTTCTGCTGCAGTGTACGTCTCTGTATCCCGCCCCGGCAGAACTCAGCAACCTGCGCGCCATGGCCAGCATGCGGGCCGCCTTCGGCACGCTGGTGGGATACTCGGACCACACGCAAGGCGACCACGTGTCGTTGGCGGCGGTGGCCCTCGGCGCTTGCGTCATTGAGAAGCATTTTACGCTTGGCCGCGATCTGCCGGGCCCCGACCATTCCTTCGCCATTGAGCCGCTCGAGTTGACCGAGATGATGAAACGTCTGCGGGAGATCGAATCGGCGCTTGGCGATGGCGCTAAGGCAGGGCCGCGTCCTGAGGAACGGGAGATGTTCGAGAAGGGGCGTCGAAGCCTGCACGCCCGCGTCGAAATCCCGGAAGGGACTTCGATCGCGGCCGAGATGCTGGTCAGCAAGCGGCCTGGGCTGGGCATCCCGCCGCATCTCGTCGATGTGGTCGTCGGCAGGACCGCCCGCAAGCACATCAAAGCCGATCAATGGATCAGCTGGGACATGATCTGATCGGGCCCGGCCCGGAACCGGTGCTGGTCACCGGGGCCACCGGCTATCTTGGCCAACGGATCGTCGCTGCGTTTCGCGCGCGTGACATCCCGATCCGAACCGTGGGTCGCGACGACAGTGCCGACATCCGCTGCGATCTGACCGATCGAGAGGCGGTGGCCGGGTCGATTCCGGCACATGCCCTGGTCGTCCACACAGCCGCCCATGTGCCGAAACAGGCAGCTGACTACGATGACGAAAACCAGGCCGCGCTTAGCCTGTCCATGGTCGCGAACCTGCTCTCGAGACAGCCGTCACGTCTGGTGTTCACGTCGTCGATGACGGTCTATGGGCCCGGTTCCATGCCGGTACGTGAGGAACATGCCGGGGCGCCGACGTCAGGCTATGCCGGCGCCAAACGGCGTGCCGAGGAGATGATCGAAGCGGCATCCGTGCCGTCCGTCGTCCTGCGCCTGCCCGGCCTATTCGGACCGCCTCGCCGGGGCGGTCTGCTCTATGAGGCGGTCCGCGCGCTATGCGCGGGACGATCGGTATCCGTGCCGGCAGACCCGCCCTTGTGGGCCGCCCTGCATGTGGACGACGCCGCAGAGCTGTGCCTGCGCGCAGTCATGGCGGACATACCGAAGCAGGTCGTGCTGCTGAACGCGGGCTACGCCGGAAGCTTCACGATTCCCGGGGCAGTCACCGAAATCGCCGAGTTACTTGGCATGCCGCCGCCTCGGGCCCTTCCCGAGGCGCCATCCTTTGCCATGGACCTGTCCCGGATGGAAGACACGCTCGGCCTTCCGTCGCACGGTTGGCGCGGGCGCCTCGAGGACCTGATCGCCTGGACCCGGCGCGCCGATGCTTAATCAAATCGCCCATATCCTTGGGCGGCTGGGCGGCGAACTTCTGGCCTGGCGGGCCGATGGGCCCGTGAACGGCAGTTGGCAAGGCAGCCAACTCAAGACCAAGGCCGATCGGGCGGCCCATCGCTTTCTGTCGTCCGAGTTGGCCTGCCTGGATCCGGCGATCCCGGTCATCAGCGAAGAGGACGAATCCGGCCATCGCGCCGATCGACCTCAACGGTATTGGCTGGTCGATCCTATCGACGGCACGGCAAGCTATGCGGAGAACTACGACGGTTTCGTTACGCAGGTGGCTTTGATGGAGGATGGAGGCCCCGTACTGGCGGCCATCGAAGCACCCGCATTGGGCCTGTCCTACCTCGCCGAGAGAAGCGCCGGCGCCGCGATGAACGGTCGGCGGCTCTCCACGGAAAATAGGGCCGACGATCACACTCTCTGCCTGACGGACAATCATCCGGAGCCGCGCGGCAGAGCCGCCGAGGCGTATCGTGCGCTGGGTTTCGGGCGATACCTGGAATCCGGCAGTATCGCCCTCAAGATCTGCCGTGTCGCCGACGGGTCGGCGGACCTGTTCTTCAAGGACGTGACCGTGCGCGATTGGGACATCGCGGCGCCCGCATTGGTCCTGACCGAAGCCGGTGGCGCCCTGACCGACCTCAAGGGGCGACCGTTTCGTTTCGCGGGTAGCTTCGACAATCCGGGATTGGTGGCCACCAGGGATAGCGGACTTGCCGAGCGCTTCCACCGCTGGCGCGAAGCGCAGTGGAGGGCCTGCGCATGACCGACGCGATCCTGGTGGTGGCGGCGCATCCCGACGACGAGTGCCTCGGGCCGGGGGGCACCATTGCCCGGCATGCCGATGACGAAGATGCCGTCAATGTGCTCATCCTTGCCGAAGGGGCCACCGCGCGCGACGGCAAACGGGATCCAGCGGCGCGCAGTGACGAGCTGTCCGACTTGCGGGCGGCGGCGGCGGCCGCAGCCGAAATCCTTGGCAGCGAAATACCTCGCTTCGCGGGTCTACCGGATAACCGTCTCGACGGAGTGGACTTGTTGGATGTGATCAAGCAAGTGGAGGCGGCCGTCGCGGACGTCCGACCGAGGATCGTATACACGCATCATGCCGGCGACCTGAACGTCGATCACAAGATCACCCATCAGGCGGTGATCACAGCTTGCAGGCCTCTGCCCGGTTCGCCCGTTAAGGCGATCTACGCGTTCGAGACGCCATCCAGCACCGAATGGGCATTTGCTCAGAACGTCTTCAGACCTACACGGTTCGTCGACATCAGCACCCAACTGAGCCGCAAGTGCAGCGCCTTGGCATGCTACAGGTCGGAAATGCGTGACTTTCCGCACGCCCGATCCCTTGAGGCGGTGCAAGCGCTTGCCTGTCTGCGCGGCGCGGCCGTAGGCCTGGAGGCCGCGGAGGCATTTGAAGTGATCCGAGAGATCCTGTAGGCGGCGATGACTCCGGCGCAGCTATGACCGGCATCTGTCTCGCGGGCGGGGCGCCCGACGCCTCCGCGCGTGTCGATGCCATGCTCGCCCACATGGACCAGGAGGGCGGATTTCGCACCGGCGCGCTGAGCCTGGGCCCGGACCTGGCGGCGGGGCGCGCTTTCCGCGGCCGGCTTGCCTCCGAACACCCGCCAGCGGAAGGCCCGGGCGGCGTCACCGTGCTGATCGACGGCGAGATCTTCGACGAAGACGGCCCGTTGGCGCGGCCCGAGGATCGGATCGCCGAGCTTTATCGGAGCGAGCGGCTGGACCGGATCGCCTGGCTCAACGGCTCCTTTGCGGCCGCGATCATCGATCGGGCAAAGGATCGTGTCGTCGTGGCGAGCGACCGGCTGGGCAGCCGGCCGCTGTTCGTCTGGCAGAACGGCCGCGGCTTTGGCGTTGCCAGCCGCCTCGATGCTCTGCTGGCCGACGACCGGGTGCCCCGGCGCCTCTCCACACAGGGCCTGATCGAGACTCTGTCGCTGCAGCGCACGACGGGCGACCAGACGCAGTATGCGGACATCCACGCGAGCCGGGCGGCCGAGCTTTGGACCCTGCGCAACGGCAACCTGGAGCGGCGCCACACGCGGCGCCTTGCCTGGAAACGGCCCGACTTCGACGAGCGCGAGGGCGCCGAACGGCTGGCCGCCGGGCTGCAGGCAGCAGTTGCCCGGCGGACCAGCGATCGGGTGCGCCACGGGCTCTTGCTGTCGGGCGGCTTGGACGCGCGCACGGTGCTCGCAGCAGCCGCCAACGGCACAGACAAACCCGAATGCTTGACCGCTGGTCCCTGGCGCAATCAGGAGGTCGCGCTGGCCGAGGCGAGCGCAGGCATCGCCGGCGCGCCGTTTCGGTTCCTGGAGAACCCGCCGGCCAGGCTCAGCACGCATTTCGACGCCGCGACACGGGCGAGCGACGGGCTGTTCACGGCGCCGGTCAATCTGTTCGGCCTGCTGCCCGAGATGGCGCGGTGCGCCGACGTGCTGTTGTCCGGGCATGGTCTCGACTACACGCTCCGGGGCTACTATCTGCCCTGCCGGATGGTGCGGCTGGCGGGGTCCGTCACCCGGCTGCCACGGCTCAGGGCCATTCCGGACGGCTCGGCGGAGACGCTTGTCCGCAATCTCCGGGTCGGCATCAGCGCGGCAGCGGTCTCGGCGATCCTGCTGCCGGATGTGGCGCAAGAACTTGAAGAGCGCAAGCTGCGGGCCTTCCGGCGAGCGCTCGCGGCGGCGGATATCGACGATCCTTACAATGCCTGGGACGCCTACATCCTGAGCTGCCTGGGCCGCCACTATGCCTGGTCGGATTTCGTCGCCATGGAGTCGGTCATCGCGCATCGCGCGATCGCCTTCGACCCCGAGGTCTTCGATCTGTATCTGGCCATGCCGCCCGCCTGGCGGGCCTCGGGCCGCATGGCGCAAAGGGCGATGATCCTGCTGAATCCCAAGCTAATGTCGCTGCCGGACGCCAATACCCGCGTCCGGGCGCGCTATCCCTTCATGGCTCAGATCGGGCTGGTCTTCGCGAACGCGGTGCTGCGCAAGCTCGGCCTGAAGACGCAGCCGGCGCTGCCCGACCCGACGATGAGCCACGGGTCGTGGGCGAACTTCCCCGAGCTGCTGCGCAGGGATCCGATCTTCTTGGACCGACTGCATACGCTGCCCAGCAATCCGGCCTTGCTGGACACCGGGCTGTTCCGACGGGACGGGCTGGAAACCGTCGTGAACGCGCATCTGGGCGGCGAGGCCAACCACGTCAAGCTGCTGCTGCAACTCCTCACCATGGCGAGCTGGCTTGAGCAACATCCCTATGACGGGGTCGTCGATGACCGCTGATTTCACCCTCGCGGGCTATCGCGGTCTGCTCGAGGAGTTCCTCGGCCGCGGCTATCGGGTGCGATCCTTCGCGGATGCCGAGCCCGGCGCGCCTCATCTGATTCTGCGGCACGACCTCGACATGTCCCTCGAGGCCGCCATCCCGATCGCCGAGATCGAAGCCGCGCTCGGCCTGTCGTCCAGCTACTTCGTGCTGCTGCGAACGGAGATGTACAACCCGTTCAGTGCCGCCGGGGTCGGCGCGCTCGAGCGGCTGCGCGCCCTCGGCCATGAAATCGGATTGCATCTGGACGCCTCCTTCTATGGGCCTGAACGGGACGCCTTCGAACAGGGCGCGCAACAGGAATGCGCCGCCCTTGAAGCGCTGCTCGGGATCGACATGGCAACCATCAGCTTTCATCGCCCTCCGGCCGCACTACTGAACCTCGATGGCGTCTTGGCAGGGCGGCGCCACGCCTATGAGCCCCGCTTCTTCAGCGAGATCGGCTATTGCTCCGATTCCCGGGGCGATTGGCATCACGGGCATCCGCTTGAGCACGAAGCCGTGGCCAAAGACCGAGCCCTGCAGCTGCTGACCCATCCGATCTGGTGGTCACGAGATGCCGGTAGCACGGTGCAGGAGACGCTGGAGAAATTCGCTTTGGATCGCTATCACCAGCTGCGCAGCGAGCTGGGTCGCAACTGCGAGACATTCGACCCGACGCAGGCAGCGCCGCTGGGTGTGTCGTCAAACTGAAGGCTGACCCTTGACCCAGAACTCAGACGCCGTGTTCGACGTAAAGGCGCCGGATTTCGATCGGGCAGCCGTACGCGAGAGCCTAGCAAAGCGGGGGTTCGCAATTCTGCGAAATCTGTTCGACCCGCAGCTCGTGGCCGAGTCGGCCGATCGGATACGAAGCTTTGCCGAGAACCCGGCGATCGCCGGTGTACCCGGCTACATCAAGGTCGACCACCCGAAGCGAATGTTCAGCCCCTTCGCAGTGGGCGGTCCACTGGTCGATCTCGTGCTGAACGAGCAGGTCATCGACCTCGTCGAGGCTCACATGAATTCGGAGTGCGTGCTTGCCGAGGCCAACGTGAAGATCGACGAGGGTGTGGACTATGTCTACTTCGATCTGCACGCGGACTTCTCCGTGGGCTGGCGCAAATCCGCGGCCACGGACTTCGTTCTGGACGACGCCGGCCTCGACGACCCCATCGGCGTGGGCGGCGCGCTGTATCTGCACGACACGCAGGAAGGCGCCTTTTGCTATTGCGAAGGGAGCCATCTGCTCAAAGCGCCCCGCGGTCCGGATCTCGCGGACTACCCTGCGGCGGAACGCGACGCGCTCCTCGCCTCCAAGCGGCGGCTGGAGGGGCAGGCCGGCGATTTCGTCCTATTCGACGACCGCGGCTTCCACGGACCGGATCAGCCGTCCCGCAGCCAGCGGACGGTGATCCTGGTCGACTACTACCGAGTCAACACATTCGGCTACACGCAGGTCGCCCCGATGCCGGTGTGGACAAGCGACCTGGGGCGCTTGAGCGGCAAACAGATGCGGGTGCTCGGCGCCGGCGCCGATCACATGGTCTCGCCCCAGGACTACATGGGCACCCGATTCCGCAGGAACCGCCTGTATCCGGTGATTCGTTTCCTGGTGGAGCACGCCTACACACTGGACCACTGGAAGAACAAGGCCAAAGCCGTCTTTCAGAGGCGGATCAACTAGGGCTACGCCTGAAGCCCTGCGCCGGACCGTGCTGGCACGAAGCCCGGCATGCTGGATCTGACATGACCACCTTGGCCCACAGCCTCTCCCGCGTGTTGCCGGAACCGATCGCGGCCCGCCTGAAGCCGCGCTGGTACCTGCTTCGGGAAATTGCGGCGTTCTGGTCCCGGCGCGACGGCCGTTTCGCTCGTGACCACAAGCTGGGCGACTGGATCGCGAGCCGGCCGTTCGACGGCCGGCGCATGGAGGTCGTCGTTCGCTCCTACAAGGAGTTCAGGAGATTTGTCCAGTTCGGAGCGCAGACAGGAGACCCTGTCTTTGAGTGGATGCAGCGTATCACGGACTGCGACACCCTCTACGACGTGGGCTCCGCGAACGGACTTGAAGGCTTCTTTGTTCACCATCTCCACGGCAGCCGCGTGGTCTTCGTGGAGCCCTTCACGCCGAGCGTCGAGACCATCCTGAAGACCATCGCCCGGCTCGACCGGGCGGAGCGCTTCGAGGTGGTCCATGCGGGCTGCGATGCGACGCCTGGGGTCGGCAAGCTGCTCATGCACGAGCCGCCGAAGCCGGGCGCCACATACAACACGTTCTCCGATGTGGACGCCTACTGCCGCGGCGGGCGGTCGGGCGTCCCGGTGACCGCGTCGGAATGGCTTCCCTCGGTCTCGCTGGACGAGCTGCACCGGCGGCCCGGCTTCCCGCCGCCGACCCATGTCAAGATCGATGTCGACGGGTTCGAGAACCGGGTCATGCAGGGAGCGATGGATCTGCTCGCCAGCGGTTCCGTGAAATCCTGGGCCATCGAGATCAACGGCCAGCAGAATCTGCGCGAGATCGGCGAACTCATGAAAACCCACGGCTACGAGGAAGTCGCGGCCTGGGACCACTATCCCGGCTACGAGCACTACACGGGAGATCATATCTACATGCGCGGGGATCTCGCTGGGAGCTGGCGCGCGAGGGAGACGCCAACGGCATGACCGAGCCCGTTCACATCCTAGGCATCCACGACGGCCACAATTGCGGCGCCACATTGACGCGCAATGGCACCGTCGTGGCCTCCGTTTCGGAAGAGCGCCTAACGCGGCGCAAGAATGAGGTCGGCTACCCCGAGAAGGCCGTTGAGGATGTCTTGCGTATTGGCAGGATCGACGCGGGCGAGCTCGACGAGGTGGTTTACGCCTCGCTGTTCATGCACGCGGGGCAATACCTTACCGACCTGGAGCCCTGGTACACGGTGGGCCTGACCGACCAACGCGCCGCGGCGCAGCAGCCGGAGAGCTACCGGAAGGTGATCTTCGAGGAGCGCAAACGTGCGCGTATTGAACATGCCTGCCGCCATCTGGGCGTGCCGGAGGATCGCGTCGCATTCGTCGAGCACCACCTCGCCCACCTGGCGGCCGCCTACTACACCGCGCCACTTCGCCAACCCAGTCAGCCCGTGCTCGGCCTGACCTGCGACGGTGCCGGCGATGGCCTCTGCGCCACCGTGTCGATCTGCCGCGGCAACACCATCGAGCGCATCGCCGCGACCCACCGCCACGCATCGCTGGGCAAGATCTACTCCCGCGCCACCTTCCTGATGGGCATGACGCCATGGGAGCACGAATACAAGCTGATGGGGATGGCCCCTTATGCGGACCCGGAGCGCGCGCACCGGGCGGCCGAGCCGCTGCGCAATCTTCTTGGCTTGCGGGAAGACGGGCTCGGTTTTGCCCAAGCCGGCGAGCTGTCGACGAATTACTGCTACGAATACCTGCGCGACGCTTTTGAACGCGTTCGCTTCGACACCATCGCCGGCGCCGTCCAGCTGTTCACCGAGGAGATGCTGGTCGGCTGGGTCAATGCCTGCGTCGCGCATACCGGCATCAGCGATCTGGTCTGCGGCGGCGGCGTGTTCATGAACGTCAAAGCCAACATGCTGATCGCGCAGTTGCCGGAAGTGCGCTCGCTCTATGTGATGCCCAGCGCGGCCGACGAATCGCTCTCAATCGGGGCGGCACTGCACCGCTTCTACCAGAGGAGCGGCGTTGCCGATCACCGGGAGAGTGTGCTCGCAGACCTATATCTCGGCGGCGATTTCGGCCCGTCCGAGGAAGAGGACGCTGTAACTTCGGGCCTCAAGGGCGCCGAGATCTCCGTCTCCCAGCCGAACGACATGAACCGGGCGATTGCCGATCTCTTGGCCAAGGGCGAGATCGTCGCGAGCTGCCGCGGTCGCATGGAGTGGGGCGCGCGCGCGCTAGGCAATCGGAGCATCCTCGCCGGCGCGGAGGACTATCGACGGGTCGACCGCATCAACCAGATGATCAAGAAGCGTGACTTCTGGATGCCCTTCGCCCCATCCATCCGTGAGGAATCCGCCGAGCGGTATTTCGATGATCCCAAGGATCTCAAGCCCTGGTTCATGACGCTCGCTTTTCCAGCAAAGGACGAGGGATACCGCGACCTTGCAGCGGGATCGCATCCGCGCGACCGGACCATCCGGCCGCAGGTCGTCACGCAGGAGGCCAACTCCGACTATCACGAAGTCATCACGCGCTTCGACGAAGCCACTGGACGCGGGGTCGTGCTGAACACCTCCTTCAATCTGCACGGCGAGCCGATCGTCTATTCGCCGGCCGACGCTGTCCGCGTATTTGCGCAATCGGGCCTCGACCATCTCGCGCTGGGCAGCCTGTTGATCGGCAAACGGGCGGCGTGAGGCACATAGCCATGGTCGGCACCGCCGGCCGGCGCTCACTGAAATGCCATTTTCAAGTCCCAGCCTAGTAACCGACGCCCAGGCCGCATCCAAGCAATGAGCATTCTTGACAAGGTCATCCTCGGGATAAACGACACCCATGATGCCGCCGCAGCTCTGATCAAGGGCGGCAAAGTTCTGTGTGCCGTAGCGGAAGAACGCATACAGCGAGTCAAGTCAGTCGGCGGATTCCCGAAGGGCGCGATCGAGGCGTGCCTGAGATATGCGGGCCTGGACTACGACGACATCGATCTCGTCGCGGTTGCTGGAACGCGGGCCGTACCCGTCAATCTTCTAGGGACCATGTCGACCCACAGCACCGAGGACTTCTATCGGCTTCAGGAAAAGAAGCGCTATCCACAGTTCTACGAAGGTCGGACGGTCCCCTATTCGGAGGTATTCCCCGATTATCGCCCCAAGGGCAATGTGCACTACCCTCTGGACCGCATTCCGCTGAAAGAAAGCCGCGAGATGACGCCCGCCGAGAAAAGGGCCGTCGCCGAGATCCGGCTGGAATTCATCGCCGAGACCTGCGGCGTGCCTCGCACCCATGTGCACACGCTGGATCATCACACATGCCACGCCTATTACGCCTACTACGCCTCTCCTCTTCGGGGCTTTCCGGTGACTGTGCTGACGCTGGATGCGGGAGGCGACGGAATCTACGATTCAATCAATTTGTTCGACGAATTGGGGAGGTTCAACCGGCTTCACGCCAGCCATGACTGCATCATCGGTCCGCTGTACACGATGGTCACACTCCTGCTCGGGATGCGGCCCTACGAGCACGAATACAAGGTCATGGGGCTGGCACCTTACGCCAAGGAGCACGTCAAGCGACGCACCCGGGAGCTCTTGCTTGAATTCATGAACTTGAACGGATTTCGATTTTCGCGAAATCCAGAGATGAAAGACCTGTTCTGGCACACCAAGGACTTGCTCAAGCACGAGCGATTCGACGGTATCGCGGGGGGACTTCAAGACTTTGCCGAGTTCTTCCTTACCGCGTGGACACAGAGCGCAATCGCCGCAACCAGAGCACCGAAGGTCGCCTATGCCGGCGGCGTCGCCCTCAATGTCAAAGCCAACAAGCTGATCGCCGAACTCGAGGGTCTCGAAGGGTTGTACGTACCGCCGGGACCCGGTGACGAGTCCCTGTCGATCGGTGCCGTCTGGGCGCTGATGGACCGGCTGAATCCTGCTGGCGACCATCGCGAACGCATTGAGCCCCTGGCCAACGCGTATATCGGACCCGATTTCAACAACGGCGAGATCGATGAGTTTCGCGCCCATCCAGCTGTTGCCGGCCGTTTCAGGGAAGTCTCGGCCGATCCCGAGCTTCTCGTCGCCCAAGCCCTTCAAGACCAGCGTATCGTCGGCGTCTGCCGAGGCCGAATGGAGTTCGGTCCACGCTCGCTCGGACACCGTTCTCTATTGGCGAATCCAAGCCAGCGGGAGGCCGTCAGGCAGATCAATGAAGCGATCAAAGGACGGGATTTCTGGATGCCGTTTGCACCGTCGATTCTCGAGGAATACCTCCCGGAATATGTTCACGACAACGGCCGAATGGATCTGTCCTACATGACGGTGTGCCTGGACTCGACACCCGAGGGGCAAGTCCGAATGCCGGCTGCCTTGCACCCCTACGACATGACAGTACGGGTGCAATCCGTCGGGCAGTCGCAGACGCCCGCATATCATAGCCTGCTGAGCCGTTTTCGCGAGCTGACCGGACTGGGCGGCGTCCTCAACACCTCACTCAACATCCATGGGAAGCCCATTGTCATGAGACCGATTGACGTTGCGGAAGAATTGTTGAGCCAGGAGAACGTTGCTATCGATGACATTCTGGTGGGGAACCGCTTCTTCACCCGCAGCCGGTAGCGAGTTCGAACTTGACCGTGCGACATGAGTAAGGACAGAGGCCCGTTCCAGGGCCGGAACCGCATGTCCATCCCACTGAACAAACCCTTCTATTCGAAAGCTTGCCGCAATCGCATCCTGGCAGGGATGGAAGAAATCCTGGCCAGCGGGACGCTCATGATGGGCCCTTGGACTGAGAAGTTCGAGGGCGTCTTCGCCGAGCTGACCGGTATGCCGTACGCGATCAGCACGAACACCTGCACCACCGCGCTGACCATCGCCTTGCGTTACTATGACGTCAGGGGGGGCGAGGTCCTGGTCCCCAGCGGTTCGTTCGTCACGGATGTCAGCAGCGTGATATTCGCCGGCGGGATACCCGTCATGGTCGATATGAATCCCGAGACGCTGGCTTTTGATCTTGATGATCTCGAGCGCAAAGTCACGTCAGAGACTAGGGGCATCATCTGGGTCCATTTGACCGGTTTCATCTCTCCGGAATACCAGCAGATCCTGGATTTCGCGCGCAAGCGGGCGCTGTTCGTCATCGAGGACGCCTCACACGCGCATGGAGCGGCGGCAGACGGCCGTATTGCCGGTTCTCTCGGCGACGTGGGTTGTTTCAGCTTTTATCCCACCAAGATCTTGTCATCCGGCACCGGCGGATTGATGACCACCCGAGACGAGGGTCTCATGACCTTCGCTAGGCAGATGAGGCTCTTCGGCAAGCAAGCGGAGACAGGCGAGATCATTCATCTTGGCAACGACTGGTTTATGGACGAAATCCGGGCTTGCGTGGGGTATCACCAAGCCCGCGAACTGGGCCAACAGCTCGAGCGCCGCCGCGGTATAGCTCGCCGATACCACCAGCGCCTAGCCAATCAGCCCGGGCTCCGTTTGCTGCAAATCCCCGACGACAATCTGCCAGCGTGGTACCAATATGCAGTGTTCCTGGATCGGCGGCTGGACCGTGGCGCGCTGGTCGACGCGCTTAGGGAGAACCATAAGATCCAGACCAAGGCGATCTATCGGCCAACGCATGAAGAGCAGGTGTTCCGGCAGCTGGACGACGGGACTCTGGGCAAGGCCGCGGACACGCTTCACCAATCGCTTTGTCTCCCTATGTTCTTCGAGCTTACCGACGAACAGAGCGACATTGTGGCCAGCGCTTTGATCGAGGAGGTTCGAGCAGCGCTGTGAGCCGGCGCATCCTTGTCACGGGCGCCAACGGTTTCCTTGGAGCGGCGCTGGTCTCGAAGCTTGTGGCGCATGGTGATTTTGCGGTCTGCGGCACTGTTCGGCGGGGCGAAAGCCGCCTGATTACCTCGCCACCCCATAATCTGCGCTACGTCCACTGCGATCTCGCAGAGGCCGGCCAGATCGCGGATCTGATCGCGGACTGGCGCCCAGACGCCATCGCGCATGCGGCTGCGGCGGTGTTCCGCGATGGTGGATCCGCCGAACTAGCGGCGGCGGCGCAAAACAACGTCGCGGCGCTGTCAAACCTCCTTGCCGCTGCAATCGATGCCGAGGTCGGTCGATTCGTCTACTGCTCGTCGATCAGCGTCTATGGAGAGCTGCCTGACGGCACCACTGCCTACCACGAATCACAGCCAGCCGTGCCAGGTGACGTCTACGGCTGGAGCAAATTGGCCGGCGAGCGCATTCTTGAACTGGCCAGTGATCCGAAGGCGGGCATGGAGCGCATTTCTCTGCGCCTCGCCGGCATTCACGGGGCAGGACGCACTTCCGGCGTGGTATGCGCGCTGATGCGATCGGCGATTGTGGGTGAGCCGCTCCGGGTTGATGAGCCGGAATCGCGGTTTCGGTTGCTCTTCGTCGACGACGCCGTTTCCGCTCTTTCGCTGGCCCTGACCTGCTCGCTGGATCAGCCCTACGGATGTTTCAACGTCGCCGGCGCCGATACGCTTTCACTGCGGGAATTGGCCGGAATCATCCTCAGTGTCACCGGCAGCACGAGTTCGATCGAGGTCGCCCCGGAATCTCCCCGGCGAAACGAAGGCATGGACATCTCGGCGTTTCAGTCTGCGTTCGGCTATCGTCCAGAGGGCACGAAGGCCCATCTCCTGCGTATGTTGGACTGGCTAAGCGAATGATCGTCGCCATCCACCAGCCGAACTATTTGCCTTGGCTGGGCTACTTTCACAAGATCGCCCAGGCCGATGTGTTCGTCTTTCTCGACGATGTGCAGTTCAGCAAGAACGGCTACATCAACCGTGTGCGGATCCTGGCGAATGGAACGGCGCGCTGGCTCACGGTTCCGGTCTCCGTGCACCTCGGCGATGCGATCAACGCCGTGTATGCTGCGCGGGCCGACTGGAGGGTTGCGCATCTCGACACGCTCAAGACTTTCTATGGCGGAGCGGCAGCCTTTGCCGCCGTTTGGCCTCGGCTCAGGGAGATCTATGCGGGCCTGCCGGCGGACCAGCTCGCTGCCAGCAATCGTGTGCTGATCGAGCGTGTCGCGGGAGAGCTTGGCTTGCGCTGCCGCTTTCTTGCGTCGTCGGAGATCGACTCCGGCGCGATGTCGGGCGACGACCGGCTGGTGCGGATCGTCGCCGCAGTTGCCGCGAACGGCACCTATCTTTCCGGCAAGGGCGGCGCCAGCTACCAGGACCCGGACAAGTTCCGAGCGGCCGGTCTCGGCTTCCGCTATACGGACTTTCACCATCCCGTTTACGATCAGGGGCCGGGCAATCAC
>JAAUXY010020917.1_pt1 | contig 37606 bp, 39 predicted proteins | sample 7278121 | NCBI WGS metagenome assembly JAAUXY01 (sample SAMN14350117, study PRJNA611818) | marine sediment metagenome | isolation source: surface marine sediment (1.8m) | place: French Polynesia: Moorea | collected 2018-08
TAAATCATGCCTAGCTATTTCTCACAGTCCAACGACACATTTATAACGTTGCTCGATACTTCTTTCTGAGGCAGTCCTGGGCACCTGTCCTTTATAGTAGCCTTACGATGGGGTGGAGGGTAAAACCTTTGCATACATGTCGACTATTCGCTCTTATCCTTCGTCTCCCAAGGTAGAACTGCAGAGAAACGATAAATGGCCCGTTCATTTTGAGGCATTACGGTTTTATCCAAGAGGTTTCAGGAATGAAACGTTTGGGCGTTTTATTGTTGGTTTTTCTACTTTCAGCTATTTTTGTTATTGGTTGTTCGGGTGGTGGTAGTGGCGGTGGGGATAATGGGAATGGCGAATCCCTTCAGCCGTTAATGGGGATGCTGCAGTTCCGAATTCGTCACAACCTTCAGGATGACAGCTGTTTGGCGCGCAGCGATTGTTTTTACACAATTGAGGAAGAAGACCAAACCGCCGCCTGGCTGGCTCAGATCGCGGTGGACTCCGACCTGGCAGTCTTGCACTGGGACAGGGCGGTACCCTGGCTGGCCTTTGATGCAGATCCGCCGGCGGGAGCCAGCCGGACCGAATTTTTCGATGCGCGCATCGATGCCAAACTGCTCTCCTGGATTAATGCCTTTGCAAATCATTTCGCATCCTTACCTTACAGCTATTTGGCGGTTACCCCTTTGCACGGCTTGCGGGACAAACTGGAGCGCTGCCGAATTAATGAAGACCTGGAGGTGGAAGTCAGCGACGCCTGCCCGGATGTGGAACCCGGCACGGTCATTCAGTTTCAGTACGATCCCGGAACCGGTCCGGTAACAGCCTCCTTTGATTTGGCACGAAGCTATTGCAACTTTGTCCTTTACCTTTATGAAAAGCTCCAACCAGACTATTTTGCCGTCATGATCGAAGTCAATATTTTTAAGGCTTTCTGCCCGACAAAATGGAGCGGTCTGGTGGATCTTTACCAGTCGATTTATGACACTGTTCGCGCTGAGGTGGATGTGGACACCAAGGTGTTCGCCACTTTAGTATTACAAGGTCTTCTGGACTATGAGATCGAGCGATGCTACGGTGACCTGGCATTTGAAGCATGTGTCGGAGATCCCAGCCCGCCCGCTTATCCGAATCCGGATCCAACCGACTGCTACCCGCTGGACTTTTCTGCTGTCACGGATCTGGACCAGGGCGACCGGCTCGAAATCCTGGCACTGTCTTTCTACCCGGACAGCTTGCTGATGGCGGTCTCAGAAAACGATAACATGCTTTACGCCTACTCGGAAGACTGGGACGAAACCAGCGATTGCCTGATGCGCGCCCCGCTCCCACCGTTTCTCGATCCCATCGCCGCTCTGGACCGCTTCAATTGGAACAAGCCAATGGCCATTGCAGAACTGGGAGGACGATCCTGCCGAACCTTTCAATTTATAGATGATGGGATCAACCGATTCATTCTCCAGCTGCCGGGCGACATAACATCCCAAGCCTTTTGGCTCGATCATTTTTTGGAAAGCGCCGCACAGCGAAAATTTGCATTTTACGTGCAGGTTTTTCGCGATGATTATGATCCCATAGGTCTTTGGGCGGAGCGTCAAGGGGTGTTGCCGGAAAATCTTTATAACGTTAACAATATTTTCCCCTGCATGGGGCTTTATGATGATATCGGTCAGGTCAAAGACACCATCACCGACATTTGGCAGGATGCATTGCCTTAGGGTAGGGCCTTTATCAGTTTTTTCACAGCTGACGCGTAATTAGTGCGTGCATCTATCCACTAAAATCTTACCAGTGACATTGGTCTGGCATCGGCAAGCCGATCCTTTGCCAACACTGGTATAATTTGCTTTCCCTGTTCCAAAGCGAATAAAATGTCGTTTTCAACCCAATCCGATTGTTTTGCGTCTTTAGATAGAATAACCACTACTGCAAGAGAGCGAATGATGGCTTCTTCAATCGCACTAACCCAACTGGGGATGCCCGCCTTTAAATTTTCCGCGGTCCAAACGGATAAAGAAAATTAACGATGAATGAATTCCGATTTCTTGGCATTAATTCTGCTCTCAATCTTTTAGCTATATCGAGCTCAATTATGCTCGCTGTATTTTCAGAGAATCTATTGACGATACATTCCTGTCCAATTATCCAAGCGAATAGCAGGGGGTGCATCTTTGACTATGGAAAATAATAGAAAAGAATTTCAAAAGGTTATGTCATCTAAGAAATCTCAAGAAAAAGAATTGTCCTTAGAGGAAATTCTAGCTGAATGTCCCGGTGCAATACAGGGGGCCTTTACGATCTCGGGTAAAGATCAGGAAAAAGAAGTATCGTTAGAGGAAATTTTTGCTGAGTGTCCCGGCGGAGTAAAAGAGACTACTTTGATTCAAAACAAAAATGAACAACAATTTCAAGAGGATATGTCTTCACATGAATCACAAGACCCCAAATAGTCCTTAGATGAAACCTTTACTGAAAGTCCTGATGGGGAAGAAGATACCTCAATGTGCATATGCGAAAATGATGAACAATTTAAATTTATTACGCCTTCAGATGGGCCTCAAGAACAAGAAATATCGATAGAGGAAATTTTTGCTGGTATTCCGGATGATGTAATAGAAACCGCATTGATGACCGACAAAAATAAGGAGCAATTAAAAGGGATTGCACCCGAAGAAGAATGTGAAAGCAAAAAAGACGCTAAAGCGGAAAATTTTTCTGACAGCAACGATGAAGCAGATGATGCCTCTGGGCTCTCAGCGGAAAATCAAGAACAACATCCAAAATTTGAACCATCAGAACAACTTCAAGGTAAAGATTTATCCACACAGGAGAGTTCTTCTGATAGCTCCGCTGAGATCGAAGATGCTTCTTTGAACACTGATGAAAATCAAGACCCAATACAAGTGAAGGCTTCCTCAAAGAAGCATCAGGGCAAAAAAATAGCCCCATTGGAAACATCTCTTGCCAGTCCTGCCGTGCAAGAGCCAAAGCCTGTCGAAACGTTTTCACCAAAGCTTGATTCGCCTCTGATGCAAGCAGCGACACAAGAGCTGCCGATCATTCCCATTTCGTTTCGTCGTCGGAATGTTGAAAAACCGAAGTACATACCCAATGCCGCCAAGATCGGTAAATCGAGCAAAATAATGATTGCGGTGGGAGGCGCCAAGGGAGGTGTCGGCAAATCGATGCTATCGGCCAATCTAGCGGTAGGGCTGTCTCTTTTAGGCCAGAAAGTGGTGCTGGCGGATCTTGACCTGGGTGGCGCCGACATCCATCTTTACACCGGCGTCAAAACGCTTTCCAGGACCTGGAATGATTTTCTGGATAAGAAAGTCGATTCGATTCAAGATATCCTTACACCCACCGCCTTTGAAGGATTGTCATTGATCGCGGGCGATTCTTCAAGGCTCGGTAGCGCCAATCTGCCCTATTTTCGGAAGTTGAAGATTATGCGGCACTTAAAAGCGCTGGAGACTGATTTTCTGATCGTCGATCTGGGTGGCGATACCAGTTATAACGGATTGGATTTCTTTTTACAGGCCGATCAAAAGATTGTCGTTTGCGGCACGGAGCCGGCATCGGTTTTAGACAGCTATACCTTTGTGAAAGTTGCTAAAAAGCGGTTCTTGGAGCGATTTCTTTCCAAACATAAGTTACTCAAAGATTTGGCAGAGCAAGTCAAGGACGGTTCCCTCGAAAGATCCGAAAACTATTCCCTTGATTCTATTTTTCAAGAGGTTAGCGCTCGATATCCCCAAGCACTCATTCATTTGAAAAAGCAATTCGAACAATTTCGTTTATCCATTGTCTTGAATATGACTGAAGGCCGCAAAGATATGCGGATTGCCAAATCCATGCAAAAACTGGTCAAAGATAAATGTTTCCTGGATATCGGGATATTGGGTACCATTCCGTTTGACAAGATGGTGCACAAAGCCACCCGGGAATTTACGCCAATTGTAGTAGAACATCCAACATGCCAGGCTAGCCGAAACATCCACCAGATGCTGGCAGCCATCATTTTTGATCGTGAGCAGGAAATATCCCGCACTGAGCTGCTCCGCAATACCAGCCGGATTCGTGGCCAAGTCAAAGGGCAGATCGCTGGGGGAGCGATGACCTTGGACGGATTATCTATCCACCAGATAAACGCCATATTTAATAGTACCCCCCGACTGCGACCCAGCTTTCAAAAAATTTTGAGTATCATGTTAGCTTAGCGTCTTAAACCATAGCCATCAAATGATAACTTCCCCTGTACGAACCCTTCACCCTGCTTGCTTTGCAGCCTATCTCCCAAAGTCCAGATAAGGGAGGAAGCCTACGATGCGGCTGTCTTCTGTCTCGTTTTTTACAATTCTTGATTTGACGTCTCAAACGCCATGTGCAAAATTAGTTTTCAAATTATATTTTTCAATCTATTCTGCAGCGCGCTCTCAATCTAAAAGATGGAAACCTTTGAATCCAGAGCGTGAGCATATCCAATAAACCTTACAGATAAAAATGTGCAACAAATCAACATCGTCCCGTTTTACACGTAAATAGGTAAAGTATGAAGGCTAAACATCTTGTTTGCATTATCGCAATAGGTGCTTTATTATCTTGCGGGCAAAATGAACCCATCGCCAATTATGAACCAAAATCCCCTCAAGAACAGGCACTCAAAAACATTTTGTTGGATTTCCAGGACGGCGTCAACGCACGGAATTCAGACAAAATTGCGAATTTGATCCATGAAAACGCAGCCTTAATGATGGGCAGGGATCGCAAGATCCTTTCTAAGGCAGCGTATATAAAAATTCTGCCTGAAAGACTTGCTGAGAATCCGCCGATTGGATTAGGAAAACCAAAAATGACGGTTGGCGGTGATACTGCTGAAGTCAAAATTTATATGACCCGCGGAGACTATAATGCGCTGGTGGTTTTCAATATGAAATCGGAAGATAATAAATGGTATATTCACGGCTGGAAGTATTGATACTTTTAAAGAGGACACAGCTTTGCCTACCTTCATAACACATTCTGTCGTCGCCGGCACCTCCGTCTACAGTTTTAACTCTGGAAAAGAATCCCTGAAGTTTTGGTTGTTGAGCATCGCCTGTTCAGTACTGCCGGATGCCGATGTCATTGGGTATCGCTGGTTGTATATACCCTATTATCATTTTTTGGGTCATAGAGGCTTTTTTCACTCCCCATTTTTCGCCGCAATACTCAGCATCTTAATCGTTTGTACTTTTTATCGAAAAGAGGTGCTTTTTTCAAATCAGTGGTGGAAATATGTGCTTTATTTTTTTCTGCTGACAGCCAGCCATGGGTTATTAGATGCCCTGACCAATGGTGGACAAGGTATTGCGCTGCTGTCACCATTTACCAACAACAGATATTTTTTCCCATGGACACCGATCGAGGTCTCACCCTTCAGCATCAAAGCATTCATCAGTCAACGGGGTTTAACGGTCTTTGCAAGTGAGCTGTTATGGATTTGGATACCATGTTTGATGATCATTATATTCTTCAAAATAAAGCGACGTAATACGTAAACTATTTAATATTGTATTAACGGTGTTGATTTGTTGCGTAACTTTTAAGCAAAACAATAGATGTGTTTGAAAAATATTGAATTTGCATAATTTGTAAATTGTTAGGTATAAGCAGCCTTGACATAAGAGCATATGTTGAGTAAGGCTTGCTTTAAATCGATATCTATAAATTGAAATGACATCCGAATTTGGATTGATTCCCCGGTTTCAAACCTAAGTAGTGGAGCGGCTCGTATGGCAAAAAAACTATTTGTTTTTATTGGTCTTAATGTACTTATCATCATATGCGGAGCGCTCTTTTTGTGGCATTCTTACAACCCGGAACCTTTTAACGATCTTGGAATGCGCCGACTTCAACCGAGTAAAGTCGTATCAGGCGCTGAACAAGGCACTCGATACACTGGTGGGAAAAAAATAATGGTAGGGCTCTGCGCTTTTTTGCTGATCGGATGCACGATTTGGTTCTTTTATCGCAAGATGGAAAAAGACAGCCAGCCTGATAAGATAGAAATAGATAATCCTCTATACAAAAATTCACTGACTAGCGGTCGAACCGAATTTGCACCCAAAAACCATTCTTATATTGCTGAATACTCCCCAAAAAAGGAAGAAGTGGAGGCAACATCCTTGAGGGATTGGGTGATCGCATTGCTTATTTTGTCAGGCGGATGTCTTCTTCCGGTTATAATAGCCGTTTTTTTTGGCTTCAGCCATTTTTGGTAGAAAAGAATAGATTTGTGTTTGGTGTTTAGTATTTTGTGTTTGGTGTTTGGTGTTTAGTGTTTGGTATTGGCTGCAAGCACACGATTAGTTGAGTTTGACGGCTGTCCCGTACACCAATAATTCAGCTGCACTGCCAATAACGCTGGTCGTCATATAGCGAACATTGATTACGGCGTCGGCTCCCATTTCAGCGGCCTTGGCTGTCATCCGCTGGGTAGCGGTTGACCGGGCGCTCCCCATCATCTCCGTATATTCCGTCAATTCGCCGCCCAGAATTAGCCGGACGATGGCCGATAGATCTTTGCCAAGCCATACCGCAAAAACCGTGTGCCCCTGGACAAGACCCAGGATTTCGCTGATTTCCCGATCAGGCAGCACAGCAGAACTCAACAGCAAAACAGGGCGATCTGCCGGAGTTGCCGGTGGTGCTTTACACGAAGCCTTGTATGCCTTTTGCTCAATCGCTAATGTCGCCAGCACCAAAAGGATTCCGCCCAAAAGGCAAAAGACTGCCAACCTCAACCACCAGGGCACAACCGGATCCTGGGCAACCGTTACGTGCCATGGTATCCCAATAAATAATACCGTAAAAAGTCCAAGCACGAATGCCATTGAACCAATCTGTCGAAGTATTTTCATGGCTTCTCCCTTTTGTATGGAATCATAGAAATGTCAATTAGAAGGAACTGAACCAACATCAGGTACTATTATTTAAATTATGGATATCAAACGCATGGGCATCTATCAAGGCGCAGCTCAATAGTAGGTGCAACATAAACTTGCCGCAGAATACGGGATGATTAAGTTATATACTGAGTGCATGATCCTTCATCACTTGTGATCCATCGACAGGCTTTGCTACAAGGAAAACAAGAAAATGACAAATACACAAAAAGCAGGGATGGCGCTGTTGCTGTTCCTGGTGCTTGCTTTCATACTCACGATTAACGAATTCCTGCGATTAAAAGCTGAAAACCAAGATCTGATCAGGGCTGATTTCAAAGTCGCCTGATTCGACGTCAGTGAAGAAGTCCTGGATGGGCTTAAAGGTGTCGAACGCGTTTACAGCCACTTTATCGGTTCCAAAGAAGCCAATACCGTATGGTACGATCCTGCTTTAACCAATATTGAAACAATTGAGAATGCTCTAAAAGATGGGGCCGGATATCTCGAGACGGTAAATTAAAATTGGTTCCCATCTTCGCTTTGTCGAGCTTCCGTCTTCGCATTCAAATGCTACGCCGATACAAGTCGCCGCGGCAAGCAGGGCGTTAGGTTTAGGGTATAAGGTTCAAGGTCTAAGGTTTGAGGTTCAGGTTCAAAGGTAATGGGAATTTTTGACACAAAGGTATAAATTTGAAAAGCATGTCCAATATCTTAAGTTTGATTATCTCCTTTTCATTTTCTAACATCCTTTTATTTCTTCCTTTTTTCTCACACGCCGGACAATTCGACGTTATGCGTGTACATGATGGTGATACCGTCAAAGTTTCAGAAAATGGTAGGGAAACCACCATCCGCCTGGTCGGAATCGATGCTCCGGAAATATCACATAAAAAGGGCCTTCCCGGACAACCCTTTAGCATGAAGGCCAAAGAATATCTTGCCAGTTTAATACTCAACAAAAAGGTTCAGATCAAATTATACGGAAAAGATGCGTCTGGTAGATCGCTGGGAGAAATCTTTTTGGAAAAGATCAACGTCAACATTGAAATGATGAATGCCGGATTGGCAGAAATGTATAAAGGCTTACCGCCCCGGAATTTAGAGATTAACAAATATCGGGAGGCTGAGAGGAAAGCAAAAGAAGCGGCAATAGGCATATGGGAGCTGCGGGATCAGTACTTTTCCCCGTGGGATTGGCGGGAGGTGTACAAAAAATAGGTATTGGGTATTCGGGATTTGGTATTGGGTATCAGGTATAAGGTTAATGATTAGAGCAGTGGAAGGGATGCTGCAGCATACAGAATAACAAAGGGCAGAGCCGTTGCCGGCTCTGCCTTTTTGACAAACAATATAGACAAAAATTAGTTACTGAGATCTAAAAACCACCAATGGTCGGTCCCAGATCAATTGTCTCTGACGCTTTAAATGTATTTGCCGGAATGTTCACACACCAGACATCAGGCGGTAGGCACACATTTACTTGGGGGCAGCAGGTATCTCTTACACAAATCTCTCCATTTGCCTGGTCGCAATCACTGCTGCTGTTGCAACTTTGCAAACCACTACATGGAGTCGTCCCTTCAAGACAAATTCCACCACCTTCAACTATTGTGGTGCAGATGGGTGAGGTACAACCGCCTGCCGGATCACATGGTAAGAAAGCCCCACATACAGATCCTTCACACTCCGGATTAGGATTTGTCGAATCTGCTCCACATTCTCCAGTGTCCGAGTCACAGGACTCTCCTTCGGGGCAAGCTACTGGAGCAAATACACAATCCCCATCAAAGCATGTGTCAACGGTGCAAAGATCTTCGTCATCACATTCTATTGGCGTATTGATGCAACCATCGACGGGATCACACGTGTCCTCGGTGCAAAGATCCCCATCACTACAATCAATGGTTTCACGCGGCTCAGGGGCACACCCTTCTTTTTCGCAATTACCATAGTGATCTATGGTACATGCATCACCGTCATCACAGATTCTATCGCATATCCTGCTACATGAGCCGAGCTTGGCACCATGCTTAAGATGCCACCATAGCCATTTCTTTCTGACCTTAATGGTGCGGAACTTATCAGGATTTCGACGTGAAAAGTGACAGATCTTCACCTTCTTGCGGCATTTGAAGCGGCGGCGCCTTTTGCCGACATCATCACCGTCATCATCACCGTGATAATAACCGTCATCATCGCCGTCATCATCACCATCATCATAATCCGTATTGCCTAATTGATCACATGAGCCAAGTATATCGCCGTGCTTAAGATGCCATCGTAGGGATTGCTTACCGACCTTCTTGGTGTAGTAGTGATCGGGATTATCAGGTGAGAAGTGACATATCTCAACCTTACGTCCGTCTGCGTTGGCCATCGCAGCTCCAATGACTATAAAAGCGAATACCAGTATCGCAACAACAAAAAATGATTTTCCCCCCATTACACTTTCCTCTGCTTTTTTTAACAACATATAGGTGTTGTTGCCATTGACAATTTAAAATTTTTTAGTACTTTTTCATAAGCATTTACCTTTCTTTATTAAAGGTTTGTAGTTATATTGGGTTATAGGAAAACCGATAATGCAATATTTCATTTTTACTTTGTCCATTTTTATAATAAAAACATGCATATGTATGTTTAGCCAGCAACTGTATATAAAGATTACTATACATTTAACTATATATATTGCTTTACTAATGTCTCATAGTAATATTTTACAATATTATTTTATTACCACCAAATTTTTCTAGTATAAAAAAGAAAAAACATGGCTAATTCTGTCATCTATCCAAGTGATAGAGATCGAGATATGGACAAAATGGGGCTTTGTTGATTCGTTGTGTTTTGGACCTCGCTAAATAGTAAAGAAAGGATTGCATTGCCCTTCTGACTAAATCCCTTGACGATAATAGACATTATTTGTTAGTCAGCTTGTAAATATATGGGTTTCATAACTTAGACGACGATATAAGGGAAAATTGCTGATGCTGGACAGGATCAAACGATTTTTTGATAAATCAACAGCCGAGGTTTCGAAAAGCGCCAACCAAACTTCAGAGCACGACATACGTGTTGCCACCTGTGCGCTGCTTGTGGAGATAGCGCGCATCGATGAGGAGTTTACCGATGCGGAAATGGAAACGATCCTATCCATCCTGAAAGAAAAATACGGATTGTCCCAGGAGCACGCCGATGCCTTGATTGCTGAAGCTGAGCAGGAACTGGAAAGAAGCGTGGATCTGTGGCAATTTTCCAACCTGATTAACCAGAATTATTCAACTGAAGAGAAAATTGAAATTATCGAAACCCTTTGGCGCATCGTCTATGTTGACGGAAAAATGGACGAGCACGAGCACTACCTGATGGGCAAACTGCAAAACTTACTTAGGCTGGATCACAACCAACTGATTACTGCTAAGCTAAAAGTTCTAAAGTCATAAAAAGGTTCAGGGTTCCCGTCTTCACTCTAATTAACCGCGCTGACCTGTCACGCCGAAGTTTTAACGAAGGAGGAAGCTGTTAAAGCTAAGGAGGGCGAGCTTCCGTATTCGCATTCAAATGCTACGCCGCGACAAGTCGCCGCGGCAGGCAAGGTTCAAGGATTTTCAATTAGCATGTTGCGGATATTAAAATATCGGCGAACCCACACGAACACGTAAGTAACTAATGCCATTATTTGAAAGGATTTGAAATATGTCTAAAATTACGATTGATGTGATTGAACAGACTTTGCGTAAAGAAGTTCAGAAGATAGATAAGAGGGTTCAGCTCATGGCAGTCGAGCCGGGCAGAAAAAAGAACCTCTACAGGGTGACCCTCCTCAAAGATGGTAAGTCTGGCATCGCAGACCTGGAAAAGGAATTAATAGAACAGTTCATTTCTCAAAAGAGCAGTGGCAAGAAATTAAGAAAGGCGCTTGGGAAAGCGGTCAGTCATTTGAGCATCCAGTACGGCCGGTAGGTGCTCCATATAGATTTTAATCTTTCCATTGCACCTCAAACTCATTAAAATAAACTACATATTTTTTTCCCATTGGACATTTTGCTTTTTCATCAATTATGGTAATAATGGGCTCTCCATCGTCATCTTCTTCAATTTTTACAGCAAAATTGGTTATTAAGCCGAATTTTTCCTGCAACTCGTCGGCGTTTGGCAGTGCAATGTGCTTTGGATCGGCAAAATAATCCGCAATTACCGCAGCGGTGTTATGAGCATCGCTTTCCATTCTATCACATGCACTTGCAGTTCCCGCCTGAGTATGTGTGTAATAGAGGCAAATGGCAAAATTGGAAATCCAAATATGGCCAAACAGGCGAAAGCAGCTGCGATTTCAGCCGTGGTCCATTTCTTCTTGTTCCATCGCCTTTTTCTGTTATGGCTTTCAAAGATGAGATGGCGCAAAGCCAAATAAATCGCGGCCATAAAGGGGATAGATGTAAAAGTGAATGCGATCATTCTTTCAGAAGGTAACGCTTCCAGTAATCCCCTTCCAAAAACAACCATATGGTAGTGATAATACCAAAAATTAAAGGCGAGTATCAGCATGGATATAATGACGATGATGGTTCCCAGAAACAGTCTCATATTTTAAATATATCACATTTTTTCATAATTCATTGGTTTCACACCAAAGGCGGCAAATAGAAATTCGGAACGGCTATGACATCCTGACGTGAAATGGTCGATTATTGACTTTGAAAAGGCAGATGTGATTATATGGATTGACTGTTTACCCCAAGTACAGATCTATCCCATGCGATGGCTAAAACTGTAAACGATAAATCCGTTTCCCGCACGCTTATCCATTAACTGATGCTTAAGGAGGAATGCAGATGAAGATCGAACTCAGCAAAACCCTGGTTGAATTTACACCCGAAGCTGATTACGAGAAGACGATGTTAGAAGGTTTGTGGCGCATGCTGGTGGACTGTGCCCGCTTCAACCAGAAACTGGTACCCGTGGGTGAATATGTCCCTGAAAAAAACAATGTCGCCAGCTTCGCCGTTGAAGGCGACAAAGGTGAGGAGGAATACCCCGCGGTCTATGTGGACAAGGACTGCACCTGTTATTGCCAGACGTGCAACAAGTTCGTCAACCTCAAAGCCGGCGACCGCATTCCACCCTGCTGCGGAAAACTGATGGAGTTGTTGGACTGAAGACTGCGGGTTACGTGTTGCGTGTTGCGAGCTGATGAATATAAATTAGCCACAGAAACGCACAGCTCATAGCTTAAAGCCGAATGCTGACTATCAGAATACATTGAATGAATGATTCTCATAACCACAGAAACCAGAGACTACAGAGATAAAATTATTTTTTGAAATGCCAGAAGACCCGCCCGCCTCGCCTTGCGGCCTCGCATGGCGGGCGCGGTACCGGCAAACCAAAACCAATCTGACCTGGCGGTCATTTACTAAGTATAAGTTACTAAATTCATACATTGGATTACCAACCCATTGCCACGAAGTGGCTGAGTGTGATCTCTGTGTTCTCGAGCGAAGTACGCCGGAGGCGGGCAAGCGGGTGGTAAAAAATTTTTCAATGGAATTGATAAAGCCGAAAATTACGGATTATCCGGGCAAGCACATCGAGTTAAAAATCGATGACCCGGACCTTGATTTTGTAAAGGCAAAGGATCTTGCTAAACAAAAGGCAAAAGAAAGCTGCGAAGATCCGATGATGCTGTCCTGGTATCAGGGCAAAACCGGCGAATCGTATCCCAATTTGGAGTGCGGCCCGGGTGATAAGCCGGTATGGATCGTATTTGCCGAATCCAGAGGCGGCGATCTAACCATTGATATCAATGCGGGACAATACGTATTTATTTACCTCTCACTTTAGTCATTAAAAAAGGCCGCTTGCGAAAATCAATATGAAACACTTACCCTTTCCGGAATTCTTTAAGAAATCTAGATGCATCCTTGGTGAGGGGGCTGTCATTGAACGGCTGCGTCGTAACAGCGAGTTTGAGCTTGACCCTCATATTGTTAATTCGGCGTTTATCTACGAACCCCAAAAGCGTGCTGCGCTTTCCGGGATCTATCGCCAATACCTTGATATCGGCTGCAAATATAATCTTCCTTTGCTACTTTCGACCCCGACCTGGCGTGCCAGCCGGGAACGTATTCAAAATGCCGGTTATGAGAAAAAAGATGTCAACGCTGACAATTTCAGATTTTTTAATGAAATGCGACAAAGCTATGGCGACTATGCCCGCAAGATTGTCATCTGTGGCTTGTTGAGTTGTCGCGGAGACGCGTACAACCAGGCAGAGGCGCTTTCATCAAAAGAGGCATACGAGTTTCATTCATGGCAAGCCGACAAACTTGCAGGCGCAGGCGTGGACTTCCTGCTAGCCGCTACTTTACCGGCGCTCAGCGAAGCCGTTGGCCTGGCCACAGCCCTGGCTGCTACCGGAAAATCGTACATCGTCAGTTTTGTGTTCCGACCTGCAGGCACATTGTTGGATGGTACACCTTTGAAAGAAGCCATTTCGATCATCGATGACAAAGTCGATCCAAAGCCTCTGGCCTTTATGGCCAATTGCACGCATGCATCAATTTTCAAATCCGCCATGATGCACGATACACACTCGTCTGCAATTGTCAGAAAGCGGGTGGTAGGGCTTTTGGCCAATACAGCCGCACTTGAACCTGAAGAACTCGATGATAGTGAAGAACTGGTTGAAGAAGATCCGCAAGCCTTTGGCAAAGCAGTCGCCGACCTTCATGATGAATTGGGGTTAAAGATTCTTGGTGGGTGCTGCGGAACGGATGGTCGGCATATCGAAAATTTAGCTAAGCGGCTTGGGTCTTAAAAACGGTTCAAGGCGACCGTCTTCGTTCTATGAGCCTGGGGCTTCGCCCTTCGGGCTTCCGACTTCGCTCTGCCGAGCTTGGGGCTTCGACCCCACAAGTCGCCGGGACAAGCCGGAGGGCAAGCAAGGTTCAAAGGTTGGTTTTTGGCTGGATATCAGCGTGCTAAGGCGGCCCAACCACATAAACCTCCCGGATCTCCCCTGACATGATATGCGGAAAGACATATAGACTCAGAAAGACAGCCCCACCCCAGAACAACAAAGTCAACAGCGTATAAAAAAGCAACAGTCTTTTATCTGCTAAATAACTGATTCTGCCCCCGCATATTTCATCGATATGCTTTTGGCTTTTTCTGATAAAATCCTTTACATAATAGGGTATGATCTGGGAAGACAAGTATCTGTTGAAATCCTTATCGATTCTGTCAGCGGGAACATGCCAATCCTCGGCGGATTTGTGGAAGGTATCATAGACACTGTGGCCGGTGATGTGGGTGATCTTTTGGAGGTAATCTTCTAGAGGGATCGAATCGGCCTGGCTATTTTTTTGGGCCTTGCTCAAATGAATTTTAGCTAGACACCATACAAGCATCACCGCGCTGAGGGCGCCAACACCATCGACGATAAGGTTAACCATTTTTAACCTCCCTAAATAGACTATAAGGCATAGGCACCAGATGGCAAGGGGATGACTGTTGGGCAATGTTCACATCATCCTTGGCGTATGAAGCCTTGCAGCCTCATCGCTTCTCAAACCCCTTGACATTAATAGAAATTTTTTGGTATTTAGTCTTGCAAGATTGGCAAAATTCAACCTTGACTTCTTGTTTCAGTTTGATCTGACCTTTCCCTTCGATCGCAGTAACCTGAACAGCTAAAGAAGCTTCCGTTCGTAGCTCACAAACCACAGCTTAAGTCTATATCCAATAGCAGTGAATGAGCCTTCTGACTTCGACATGATCCGCCACTGTTCGTGAGAACTTCAGCCACGACCTTTTACGACATCATTGTTTTTACGTATCTATCAAACATTCAATAGCGAGGGCTTGGGTATGGCAGAGAAAATAATCGGTGTTGTTTCCAATTACTTTGGCAACATATCAGTTGCTGCCGTTGAAATAACGGACGGAACCGTGTCGGTGGGTGATACACTTCATTTTTTGGGTTACACAACCGATTTTGAATCCAGGGTAAGCTCAATGCAAATAGAGCACAAACCCGTAACAGAAGTAAAAAAAGGTGACAGCGTCGGTATTAAGGTATCTGAAAAAGTAAGAGAAAACGACAAGGTATATAAAATCGTTCCTGACTAAACTAAGAGATAGAATTTCGAATTATCTTTTCGAAGCGCAATATTTTTTGTTCCCTTTCATTGCGTGCATGAAATAATTCTATGCCAATTCCTTCCGTATTCTTCCAAATGATTTGACCCTGACGCTTCTTATCTTCTCCATCCGGGTGTGGGTCCACCACAGTGATCATTATGCCTATTTGCAGGTCCGCTTTGGTTTTGATAAAAAGACCGTTGCGACTGTAATTGACAAGTTGGCCCTCATAAAATTGGCTTTGAGTTGCAAAGAAAATAGTTTGTGAGCAAACGTGTCGTTTTCCACCCCTGCGTTCAATATTTTGTTCGATTTTTAATGCCTCCATTTTGATATCGTCTGAATCCCTTCTCCCAAATTTTAACTTTTCAAAGGTACAAAGTTTTAAACCATAATTGAATGCACCATTCGGCCAAACGGAATATAGCCGGGTGGCGTCAAACGTATTAATTTTCCGTTTTTATCGTATTTTTCAACGACCCATTTTCTGTCATCAACAACTGTTTTGGTCAGTGTCCGTTCTGCAAACTGAATGCTGTTATTTGCCATATCTTTTTTCGGCTCATCACGTCTTTTCTCTTCCGCTGGGCTTGACCGTTCAACAGCAATTCTTGGATAATGAAAAGTGTTCAAAAATCTGTTCCCTATTGTAAACGTGTGGTCCATATGATCAATTGCCCCCATCATATGATTGCCTCCTTTTGTATCTTAAAATGCCCCCCAACTGAAAACATGACTAGAAGCGGCTGAATCATCGGCCGAGAGGAATAGAGCAAGACCTGTGCCAATTATCTATTATAGATAAAATCCGTTTATAATCAAATATATATAGTAACCACCAGGATAAATCTGAATTTGTAAATTGTGAAAAGAAGTCGTTATAATTGTGGATGGAATTTCTTAATACAAAAGTACTAGAGCAAAATTGAGATCGCAGGACCCTGAACGCTATAAGCGATAGGGAATCACAGGCCGGTATGGGGGGATATGAGGTCGAGGGTATTGCAAATCAAAACACCAGACCAGTCCCCAACCTCACTCCCATGTTTTCTTGACAATTACCCGCCAATATTCGAGTTCGTATCACCCGCCTCGAGTATTTTTTTAACATTAGAGTCGGGAATGATGCTGTCGACTGAAACTTTTGCCGGGCCAAGAATGACATTACCCTTATTCATTGTATCAATCGAAGTAATGCGACCGCCGGATATCATCACAACCGAATATAAGCTTTCGGAGACATCGAAATACAATGCGTACCGTACGACCGAGCCACCGTTTGGCATGATTCCGCCGTTTGTAACCACCACCGGCTTGCCGTAGAGTTTCTCCAACAGATACACCGCATCCAGCAATTCGTTTTGACCAGTGCTTTTCTCATCAACTTTAATGAGGACACCTTTGGCAGAAGCTTCAATCGCTTCTTCTTTTATTACGGGTTTGTTTTCCTTTGATGCCGTCATTTTCGAGATCGCACTGCAGGAAAACAGCAAATAACATGACAACAATAAACTTATCCATCTTATAATATTTTTCATTGGTAAGCCCCCCTTGCTTTGAGAGGGCTGCAAAAAGTGTGCAAGTGTCGTGTTTTTTGTGAGCAGATGAAGAGACATTGCTGCTTTTACAGTAATTTATTTTCCAAGAGGAAAGACAATCCTAAAAGAATTTATGGCACCACTTACCTGGATTTCTGTATTTTATTTCACAATTGGAGGAAAAAAAAGGATTCAGGTCGCGGGTTGCGGGTTACGGGTTGCAGGTTGCGGGTTACGTGTTACGTGTTGTAGTGATTTCCCTGCATTGATGGCGGTTGTCAAAAATCTGTTTGCTATTCTGTCATTGCGAGGAGCTCAGCGACGAAGCAATCTGATCCACCATGACGGATTACGATGATCTGCATGGGATTGCTTCGCTGCGCTCGCAATGACTGCTAAAACATAAACAAAGGCAATCGGGAAATATGTTTGGCAGGTACTTTAGTTCGCATAGAGCACTATTGAAAAATTATAAAGAAGATACAGATCGATAAAGTTTACAAAGGCTATAACGTGTTTGAATGCCGGGCTTGTCGGAAAGAAAGTTAAATTTGGTGATTTTTGAGATCTATCCGGATTTGGCATCTATTTTGAGAATCCTGCCCGCAATGGGCCTCGGGCGCCGGGTATCCCAATCATACACCTCACCAACACCCTGTTTGCTAAAATAGGCAACGATCTTTTCAAATGTAGGTCTTCCGGGGTCGGCTACGAGTACCTGTTGAACACCGTTTTTCAGCGCTTTTTGAATCAGCTTTCGCAATGGGTCGACCATGTTGTCCCAAAAGCATATATCAGCACCGATCAATACATCCATCTGTTTCAAATCTTTCTTTTTGATCTTTCGCAAATCCGCTTTTAAAGTCTTAATTTCTTCCCGGTTGATATCAGCGTGCAGCCGCAAATAAGGGAAAACATCCGGGTCCTTGTCAACGCCCGTCACAATGGCTCCGTGTTTTTTTGCACAATAAATTCCTGCCAGACCCCAGCCGCAGCCCACCTCCATGAGATGCGCTTTTTTAGGTAGCCCCTTGCGTCCAAGGTAGTCCATCAGCAACCAACTGGAGGACCAATGTTTATTGCCATGAAAGGCCGGATAATGCTGACGTTTGAGCTTTCGTATTTCCGGGTGGCGGGACAAAAGGAGTCGCACGCCATGCGCCCGGATTTCTTTTTTTAAAGGTTTTTTCATCGGAATCCGCCAAAAAAAATTTTAGGGACTCTATTTTAATTCAAATTAAAAATCAAGAACTATAGTGACGTCCATGAAATTATAACTTTCTAATAGATTGACGGACTGTTCGGATTAATGTAGCGCCTTGATCAATTCCCGGCAGTAATCAGGAATATCGGCCACCACACGACCCCAAACCAAATTCCCATCTCGAAAGGCGGGTTCGTCCACCCAGATGGCCCCCGCATTTTCCATATCATCTTTGATACCCGTACTACCGGTTGCCCGTTTGCCCCGGCAGATTCCGGCACTTGCGGCAACCCAACCAGCGTGACAAATGAATCCAAGAATTTTGTCCTGCTCATCCATCCTTTGTACCAATTGCAGGACAGCTGAATCCCGCCGCAATTTGTCCGGGGCCCATCCACCCGGTACCAGCAACGCATCCAGTTGATCGGCAGAGACGTCACTGGCAGCGGCCTCACTTTTGGCAGTCAACCCACCGCTTTTGCTGGTATAGGTTTCGCCGGAACGCGTTGCGATCACCTTGACTTCGGCGCCCTCTTCCTTGACGCGCATATATGGAACCCAAAATTCCAGGTCTTCATATCCGGGTCCGACAAGAATACCGACGGTTTTGCCTTTAAGTCGCATCTTTTGCTCCTTTGCCAATAATTTTGGTCAACCGTTTAAACATGGAGTTCATGAAAAAGATACGATCAAAATTTACCACGTCAACCATGTGCCGGTTACAATTCTTGTTTAGCGGAATTCTGGGTTAATGTTGCAACTTTAAAATTTGTGCACATCTTCAAAAGTCAAGCTTTGATAAACTGCTCGTCAGAAATTTAGGATATTATAAATGGATGCCAACCCTCGTCATCTCACCAAAGATTTAAACGCGGATCTGACCACTATACGATCAGCTGTGGGAAACCTGCCTACCGCCCGACTGTCCCGGGATACCCAGGAACCCATCGATTTGGTTGCTCAGGGAAACCGCTTGATCGACTATATTGAAAACTGGCTGCTGGATGATGAGCAGAAACAACTATTGAACATGCAGCCACGACACTTGTTTATCCTTTACGCCTCTGCGTATTTAAGCAACATCGGTCTAGCGGATGGCGCCGGTCAGCAGGTGTCCAATTTTGACACGTTGCTGTATAACCGATCAGCTGAGATGATCCAGACCAAATGGCAGGACCTGGGCATTGGCGATGCAATGCAGGCCGGTATCATTGCCCGCGTCTGCCAACAGGCGGGATCCGATGACCGCGCGAATCCATCATCTGCCATCATTGATGGAGTCCAAGTAAACGTATCACTGATGGCAGCATGTCTTCGTCTGGGCAGGGCGCTAGATCTGTCAAGCACGTCAAGCCGTTTACAGATCCATAGTTATCTGCCGGAAAAGAAATCGATTGCTCCAAAGGCATTGAAGGATCATTTCAGCGTGTCAGAAGTCGAACCCCACCCGTATTTGAGCGGCACGATTCGACTAAAAATCCAGTGCAACGAGCCTGAAATTCACCGGGCCTTGAAACATCATGAACGCGCCGTGCAGCAATTGCTTGAAAGCATCAATCAGCGCGTCCGCCCGCGTTTTTTATATTCCGAAGTAATTTATGAAATCGAACCACAGGGATACACCCCGATCGATCTTAAGTTTACCGTCGATTCTTCCGCCGGGTTACAGTTGTTCATGGGCAACCGGCTATATGCGGATAAGCGCGTTTTTCTACGTGAGCTGATCCAAAACGCCGTTGATGCTTGCAACTATCGCAAACTGTTCGATAAAACTTATTCACCGACCATTTCCATCGAGTTCAGCGACGATATCAGCGTCATCAAAATTCGCGATAACGGAATTGGCATGACCCGTCAATGGATCGAAAAATATTTTCTGGCCATTGGCATTTCCTTTTATCAATCCAACAAGATCAAAGACATTAATCAGGACACACGCATTGACTTCGGATTTATCAGCCAGTTTGGCATCGGATTTCTTTCCAGCTTTCTTGTAGCAGATAAGATTGTTATCAAAACCCGTAAAGCAGGGTTTCAGGGTTTGATGATCACCATCCGTGGCCTGCGGGATTATTTCGATGTCAGGGATCTAGAAGAAGACTTTCCAGTCGGTACAGAGGTCACGTTGCACCTGAAAGCGTCGAAAATAAAATACTGCCGCAGCCTCGAATTTGCCGGATATCTTAAAACCAATATCCGATTTTTAAAGATACCGGTGAGTCTCAAAGACGAGCGAGGTAACACGGCTATCATTGGACAGGAGCAACTGGCCTATGATACCACTAAAAGCCCCGGCCCGGTTTTCCTGACACCGCTAAGTTTTGAAGAATCCGAGGGATATGTGCGGCTGGGCGCAAAAAATCTGGGTGACCATATCCATGCCCTTGAAACAGCCAGCGGCGGCGTTTCCGTCTTCCAGGACGGAATATTTGTTACTCAGGTTGATTCACTGCTCCCTGAAGGCGCACGGCAGCACGTGGTTACCAGAATCAACCTTATGGGACAGGATAAATGCGAGCTGAGTATGGACCGCAACCGCATTTTTTGGACAGCCGAACAGTTGCAGAACATTAAAAAAGTCATTCGCTACGGCCTGGTGGATGTGGCCAACCAGTTGATGAACACTATTGAAGCCCAGGACGTTCCCGACAACACCGTAAACAGCATTGTCAACAATCTGGCCATATTTTTTGACTTCAGCGACGTCGACGACCGCATGTACAATCAGCTGTGCGAACCGCTCCGTAAAAAGGTTGAAAAGCGGTTCAGAGATTTTGTGCGCATCAGCTTTTCACAGAAACAGCGCACCAGCGAGAAGGTCGAAGCAGACGGGTATAATGAGACCTGGCAGAGAAAGGTGCTTGAATCTTTTACCAAAAATTAATCCACCACGGCCTTCTTCGCGCTGCGTAGCGTCCGGCTTCGCTCCACCGAGCCAACTTGTAGCTCGTCTGTCTGCGCAAGGCTTCCTTCATTGATTTAGTCAGCTCCGCCGTAGCAAGTCTCTGCGTCAAGACACCTCTTAGGGCATACACCGATAGGAACGGATATACTTTAGCTATGCAGGATAAAGCCTTATATACTTGATTGGTTATTTGTTGAGATGATAATAAGATCGGAGGTGAAAATTTGAGAGGAGAGGCATAAGCACGCTTTGTTTCTAATATTCACAGAAAGGGGTGGAATCCTAACATGCTTAAGGCAAAAGATATTATGACAACAGAGGTCATTACGGTTTCACCAGATACTGAGATTTCGAATGCCGCCAAAATTCTTTTGGAAAAGCGGATCAATGGGCTTCCTGTAATGGATGCCTACGGCAGGCTGGTCGGCATCTTGTGCCAGAGTGATCTGGTCGCCCAACAAAAAAGTTTTCCCATTCCATCAGTATTCACTTTGCTTGAGAGTTTTATTCCGTTGACATCCATAAAGCGGATTGACAAAGAGGTGGAAAAAATTGCGGCCTTAACGGTGAAACAAGCCATGACACCCGATCCGGTAACGGTCAGCCCGGATACCGATATCGAGGAGGTCGCTAAATTAATGGTCGATCAAAAATATCACACGCTGCCTGTTGTGGAGGGTGATAAAGTTGTTGGAATTATCGGCAAAGAAGATGTGTTGAAAACCTTGTTATCCAAAACACATGTAAAATAAAAATTTAGGATGCGGACTTAATCTCACTAAGGCGTGCCAGTGAAATAGGCATATGCAAAATAAGACAAGCAAAAAGATCTCTTTGTCTGAATTGAATGTAATCCTCAAGCAGCACCGCCATTGGCTGCAATCATCGGGCAACCGTGGGCAGCGAGCTGAATTGAGCGGCATCGACTTATCCGACCGTGATCTGTTTGGCGCGGTCCTGACACGCGCGATTATTCAGGATGTCGACTTTTGCGGCACCAATCTGCGCACAGCTAATCTCCAAAAGACCCATATTCGAGGATGCCGCTTAAGCCAGGCACATTTTCAGTGGAGTATTCTGACCGGGGCTATTCTGGATGATTGCGACTTTACCCGGGCCAACCTTCAATTTACCGACTTTTCTGAAGCAACCCTAACAGGTGTGAATCTTGGCGGCGCATTTTTTCATAACGCATATTTAACCAAAGCCGTGCTCAAAAGCACAGATATGACAGGTGCCAACCTCAGATTCTCAACATGGGAATCCGCCACTTTGGAACAGGTAAACTTAGCGAAAAGCACTATCCAACTGGCTGACTATAGCAACACAATGCTGCGAGAAGTCGATTTCCGCAATGCACAAATTTTTAACACCGATTTTTCATATGCTGACCTCAGCAGTGCTATTTTTCAAGGCGCAAGCCTGATCAAGATTAATTTCCACGGTGCCCAATACGACCCGGCGTGTTTTCAGGAGGCCCATTGTCGCGGATGTACTTTCAATCAGGACATCTCGTCGGTTCATCAGATGTCACATATCAAACTTCAAGATTAATTGGGCCATTGCCGTTTTCGATATTTGAGCGATAAAAAGTGACAACCATTATCAAGGAAGCGCTTCGCATGCCGGACAGAATTATTTCACTGACGCCCTCATTAACCGAAATCCTGTTCGCTCTGGGAGCAGGCAAAAGGGTGGTGGGGGTAACCGATAGCTGTGACTACCCTCCAGAGGTTAGAAATTTGCCGGATGTCGCCTGCTGGTTTGATCCGAACATGGAACAATTGATGGCCTTAAAGCCCAACCTGGTGTTCGGGCTGCAAACTGCGCATCAACATTTACAGTCCGAGTTGGAATCGCATGACATTCGTTTTGTGCTTGTAAACCCCCATACCGTTGAAGAGGCCATCAACGATATAACAAGGCTCGGGGAAATATTGGACAGACCGGATGCAGCTCAAGGCCTGGTATCGAATCTTTGCGCCCGTCTGTTCGCAGTAGATACGTCTGTTCGCAAAATTGCGAGCAAAAACAAACAAACCGCTTGCCGTATTCTTGATATGGATGAAGGCCGGTTCCATGTAGCCGGCCCGCTGTCTTTCCAATATGATATTATCTCCCGGGCTGGAGGCCGGAATGTGACCTGCGCGGAAAAAGAGGCCTATCCCAAAATAGCTTTAAACCATCTACTGCAATGGGATCCTCAGGTCATATTTAATTGCGGCTTCGATCTTAATGCAACCGCCGGTATTGTAGATAAAAAGGCTTGGCAGTCATTGCAGGCCGTTCAATCAGACAAGGTCTTTAGTTTTGATTGTGCTTTAACCTGCCGCACCGGACCTCGAATCGTTGATATGGTGGAACTGTTATTTGAGACACTTTATGTGAGTAAATTGACGTTAAGAGTTTAAAAATTCGCCCGAAGGAAACGAAGGTAAATCTTGATAGATGATTTACACATTATGTTTGCATATATTATGATGCGACTGCCTTTGCGCGAATCTGATTGTGGAAACAGCCAATGCAAGGATCAAGCAACGGACAAGCGGCTTGTACGCCTGATTAGATAGAGTCCGCTGGATATAATAATCATGGCACCCAGGACGGTCATGGCATCCGGAAGATCTCCAAATAGAAAAAAGCCCAGTAGCGTCGCCCAGATAAGTGTTGTGTAATCAAATGGCGCCAGCAAAGATGCCGGTGCCAGTCCGTAGGCCTTAATCATTAAGTAATGACCCAGCGCCCCCAAAAATCCCAGCCAGCCTAAAAAAAACCATTGTGGCAGTGAAGGCGTTACCCAGAAAAATAATACGCCAATTGTACACATGATCGCCCCACCAGCACTGGAATATAGCAAGGTTGTTAGGGCAGTGTCTGTGCGGCCAAGAATTCGCGTTGAGATTTGAACCCCTGCGTATAAAAGCGCCGTGATGAAGGGCAATATGGACACCCATGTAAAAATGGTGAATCCGGGCCGCATAACGACCGTCACACCGATAAATCCCAATATAACCGCTATCCAGCGGTGCTTGTCGACAATTTCACCGAGAAGCGGGGCTGCAAGGATTGTTACCAACAAGGGTGACACAAAGAGAATGACCACACAGTCTGCCAACGGCAAATACACCAATGCCAGCCAGAAAGTGAGGGTCGCAGCCACCAGCATGATCGAACGCAGAATCTGCAATTTTAAATTTTCAGTGTGAATGATATCAGCAGGTGCCCCCCTGAAAAAGAGAAGGGCAACAAAGAAAAAATTGAAGGCATAGCGGCCCCATATTAACACGAACAACGGAAGCGCATTGTTCAGATACTTCGCTGAGGCATCTAAAGACGAAAAGCAGATCGTCATAAAAATGATAAATCCGATCCCCTTCAGCGGATTGCTCGCAGAAGACGAAATGGCAGCTTTATTCGGCATCAAAACTAATGTATCCTTTTCAATATCGGAATGGTCCGAACCTGGGGGAGGCTCGTATCTAACAAAGCTAAGGGGTGGCTGTCAATGGGCAGAATAAAGGTTCAACGATTTGGGGCTTCGCGCTCCGCGCTACGACCCCACCGGCAGGGTTCAGAGGTACGAAAGTTCAGGGTTTTAATACATGATGTTAATGTTTGACGTATAAGACAGCGATTATTATGAAGGCATTCGGATTCAGGGCCGCAGCATAAAATCCCATTTCTTAAAAATAGAAATGGGATCTTCGAATCATAAAGCTATTTGTGATTTTTTTTTACATGCGGTAATGAGAACCTGATGATTGAGGAAAAACATGAAGGGATAGATGTATGACTGAATTTTCAAAAGGTGCTGCTTATGTTGATGGCCAAATCGTACCTGTCGAGGAGGCGAAGATCTCGTTGCTTGACTGGGGATTCCTGCATTCGGATGCAACCTATGATGTCGCCGGCGTGTTGAAGGGAAAGTTTTTTCGGCTTGACGATCATATCGAACGTTTCTATGCCAGTATGGAAAAATTGCATTTATCCATACCGCACAGCCGCGATGATTTGCGCGTTATTTTAATGGACTGCGTCAGGGTAAGCGGATTGCGGGATGCCTATGTCGAAATGATTTGTACCCGGGGAAGGCCACAACCCGGCTCGCGGGACCCACGGACCTGTACGAACCAATTTTTTGCCTTCGCCATTCCCTTTATTTGGATCGCAACCTTTGAAAAGCAAAAAGAGGGGCTGCATCTGATTGTCAGTCGGTGGCAACGCATACCGCCGCAATCGGTTGATCCAACCGTAAAAAACTATCACTGGCTCGACATGGTTATGGGCCTGTTCGAAGCCTATGAACGTGGTGGCGAGACTGCCGTTGTCGTTGATTCAGAGGGAAATCTTGTCGAGGGGCCGGGTTTTAATATTTTTGCGGTAAAAGGCAATATGCTGACCACGCCCGGACAAGGCGTGCTTGAGGGCATGACACGTAGAACGACCATCGAGATTGCCCCGGAATGTGGTTTTGAAGTGGTGCAACAAAACCTACCCGCCGATGCAGCCCTTGCAGCTGATGAGGTATTTATCACAACCACTGCTGGGGGTATCATACCGATTACCAAAATAAATGGGCAGGCGATCGGTACCGGCACACCCGGCCAGGTTACGCAGAAATTACAAAAAAGGTACTGGGAAGTGCATCAAGATCCGCGCTACACGTTACCAATTGATTATAAATGAAAAACTGAACTATTAGAATCCGGGTCCGTCTGACGCCGTCCAGGTGGTTTCCGAGATGACACGCTGTCCTCTGGCTGATGGATGAAAACAATCGATGTCCGAGACAAGCGACTCGTCCGGTAAGCCGAGTTCAAATATATCATCCGTATAATACCAGTGGTGGCGATCGTCTTCGGTGTTGTATTCCTCAACTAAAGCGGAAAGGATCGCATTAAACTCTATATTGCGATCCCGTGTAAATTGGCGCTCGGCTTCGCCAATGGCCGGACTCAACATGGTGCTGCAGGGAAACAGATCAAACAGCGTCAGGGCCCAGAGCAGCTCGCAGTCAACAATGCCCAGGGCCTCTTTGTCCTGAGCAACACGCCACAATTGATAAATATCCACCAAACCAACGACATAGACCGTGGCACCATCGGGCAAACCGGCAGAGAGGATGTCAAAGCCGGCACGCATGTTGGCTTCAAACTCGGCGTTGGTCGGAATATCGGCAAAATCATCTTTACAGACATCATTATGCCCCATCATCACGGTGACATAGGTGGCAACATGGTCCACCGCTTGCTGAGCCTGGTCGGCAAAATCCCGGCTGTCCGAACCGCTGACTGCCTCTAAAAAATTACGGTGCCCTCTACGGCCAAATTGCGATTGAATTCGTTGATTGTGGCTGCGCACATTCGTTAGACCAAAAAGCCATTGCCAAAAGCCGTGATAGCCGTTTACCCAGCTGGCCCAATAGTTTTCATAAGGCAGCTCGGCATCAATGGCCTCTGTAATGCTGTCGCCAGTGCTGGAAATGCGTTTGGGTGCCAGTTGATCGTCTTTGGCCAAGGCAGCTGAGCTAAATAGCACCAAACTCATGATGAATATAACGGATAGACAAAACCTTCGGTTATTGTTCATGGGGGCCTCCTTTAATGAACCGTGTTGGAATGCTATTTTTTCTGAATGTTTGGTGCCAAATCGGTTTTAGGCCTTTAACGGATTCTCCTGTTCGGACTAGTTCGGCTTGAATTTGCTTTTCAAGCTGCTCATAAGAAAACGTCCCGCTAAAATATATTCCGTTCACAAAAATCACTGGAGCAGCACTGACGCCGATGCGTTTAGCGGCCCTAATATCGCTTTTGATGTTGAGCAAACTGTGCTCTTTAAGTTCAACATTGTTTAAGAATTTGGTGTTCAATTTGAGATTTGCAGCAATGCGTTCGATGGCCTCTAAATCGACATCACCATTTAGCTTGAGGATGGCGTCATGGAACGCCCAAAATTTTCCTTGATCGTGCGCCTGCTCTCCAGCCAGGGCAGCGGCTAGGGCATCTTCATCCATACGATTTAAAAAGCTCCAATGAACCCACTTGATCCCTCCTGAAAACGCCTTCATGGCTTTCTCGATCTTCTGGGCACTCTGATGCGTTAATGTGGAGGTTAAATCAGCAAAGTGCACCAGCGTGATGGGGGCTTGAGACTCGCCACGCCAAGGCTGATGGGTAACTTCTATTTTAATGCGCGGCATCCGGGGCTGGACGAGTACAAACGTGAAATCCGCTGCTGCCCTTAGCGATGATAGATAATCCAATCTGCGCTGTTGTAACGCCCGTTGGTGTAGAAAGGTTCGGGCACGGTTTCGCCGCTGTTGGGCATCGCTTCCACCCTTAGGATGCTTGGCCAGATATTCGCTGATTTCTTGTTCGGTAGGAGGCTTGACTTTAGCTTTCACCTCCTTTTCAAGCAAACCAGCGATGCTGAGGCCTTGCCGGGCGGCCTGGGTTTCAAGAAGACGCTGGTCCACAACAGCGTTGGTCTCCCGCTGAATCAGACGATATATGCTGCCCTGCAAGCGGTAAAGCTTAAAGGCAATAGTTTGTTCGATCTCGCTGCGATAAATCGGCTTACCGTTCAGAATGGCAACAACTTCATCGGGGTTGTCTTCAGAAGCCGCCGACCCTGCAAAAACCAACAGCAGGCTAAGGCTGATAGTCAGACAGGCGTTCCAGTGAAATTTCAGCATTATCGATTTTTTCATTGTCTATTCCGCCGTTTGTGGAAAGTCGGTACAAAAATTCATGCAGAAGCATGCCCGTAATGCGTTCAAAATCCCACATGGCATTGTCACGAATATCTTCTAGTTGCCGAATGTGTTCTACATTTTCAGCATCCCGGCTTGTGTTTCTCAGGCTGGCAAGCGCTTGCTGCAGCCGAAAGATCGTTTCACTCAAATCCAATAGGTCGCTTTCCGCAAGGTCAAGCTCTGGAAAATCATATCGGATGGTCTCACGAACCATGTCGACTATGTATTGGTCGACGAGTGACCGACTCTGATCCATCTGAACAATCGATTTATCAGGGTCGGTTGTCGCCGGCATCGTCGGTTTTATGGGGAAAGAAAAGGCCGGTGCCTGGATTAGATCTGTCGAGATTGTGCGGCGGGTCGCGTCGAAATCAGAAGCGGTTTGGGTTAGTGAAACCAAGGGCGGGGTTTTGACAACATTCGCATGGCGCGTCTGAGTCCAATAATAAAATGCCCAACCTGCGGCCGCAACCGCAATCACGGCTACGGCACGCATCAAGTTGGGATACTTTCGGCCACCGGGGATCATCAGAAGTAATTCACTGTAAACGGATTAACATCACATAAAGGGTACTTATTCGCAGGCACCCACGTCTTTGGCAACGTCATAATATTTACAGGAACCTAAATCACACGCTTTTTTTATATCAAGACAAAACTTTCTTGTTTGGCCTTGTCGGCCGTAAAACACGCCCCGCTTCGCATAGGCATTGGCTAGCTTAGGATTAATTTCAATTGCCTGATTATAATCAATAACCGCCTTTTGGTAATTGCCTTTGGCATCGTAGATAAGACCCCGACTGTAATAGGCTTTTGCCAAGTGAGGATTTATTTCTATGGCTTTGCTGATATCGGAGATGGCTTTGTCGTAGTCTCGTTTGCCGGACGCATAGATAATACCCCGATTGAAGTAGGCATCGGCAGACATGGGGTCTATCTCTATGGCTTTGTCGAAATCCGCTATGCCCTTATCATACTGTTTTTTACTGACATAGGCATTGCCCCGGTTGATGTAAGCCTCAGCAGAGTTCGGATTAAGCTCCAGAGCTTTGTTGCAATCGGCAATGGCTTTATCCGCCAGGCCCTTTTTTCTCAAGACAATCGCGCGATTGTTGTAAAACTCTGGCATATCGGGGTTTATCTTGATGGCCTTGATCAGATCTGCAATGGCTTCGTCATACTGGCCTTTATACCCAAGCACAACCGCCCGATTGTTGTAAGCCATCGCAAGATTCGGGTTTAGTTCGATGGCCTTGTTGTAATCAGCAACGGCTTTGTCTACCTGGCCTTGTCTTTCATGAGCGATACCCCGATTGAGATAAGCTTCAGCATAGTTTGGGTCTAGTTCGATGGCCTTATCAAAATAGGCCAGGGATCGTTCATGCTGGCCCTTTTCTGCATAGGCGATACCCTGGTTTAATGCCGAAAGTGGATCGGTTTCTTTGATCCCTTCGGTGGCCGCACATCCGGCTAAAATTCCACCCATTAAAACTATTTTAACAATAATCTGAATAAATAGCGCCATTACACGTCTACCATTAAGCTATCGTCGAAAGAACAGAAATCAATTATCTGGTTCCTGCATGCTATTTAATGAATGGGTATCATAGCTGCTTGAAAATATCAAAAGGTCTGAATCAGTGGCAGCATCAAGAGGATGCGGCCGCACACAATTCGTGACGGAACATAAAATATATTAGGCAGGTAAAAGAATGAGAGGGCAGCAGCAAACCGCTTGATTACTGATCTTTTAGGGATTCATCCATATCATTTAATCGATCTTGTTCCTGGCTTGCGGCCGAGCGCGCTTTGTTTAGAGGTGTGCGAATCCGATTGACCGCCTCTTTAGCAGCCCTATCCGTCATTTCTTCAATCATTCCTTTTTGCGGCTCGACTTCTGTATCCTTGTCATTCGAACATGCCATGAACACAGCGCCACACAGAAACATTGCCAGAACACCATATGTGATTAATTTTTTCATTGAATCATCTCCAATTCGCTTATTATAAAATCATCTTAACTATCAGATCGAATTTCAAATCGATTACAAATCAGGAACACTTTTTCATTTCGCATGACCCGATGCCCAACCACAAGCAAACCCTGTTACCTGCTGTTATTATCGGCCAAATGATCTTATTCTTTATCCCTTTAAGGGAAGCCTCTAGAATGATAACTTTTTTAATGCATCTGGAACGACGAGCAATCTGTAATGGGATGCGCTTTGATGATCGACGTTTAATGCTATCTTTCAGCGGCCTTTTACCGGGATACTGCTTGCAATACCGATACTCTTTTCTTCCTGCTTGACTATTGATTTCAACGACTTATACTTCAGATAATGATCCTATACTGTTCTCAATTTGCAACTCCGTGCGAGCTAAATGAAAGCCCTTAATGTACTAAAATAAGTTATTTCCGATCTAAATCTCTTGCAGATAGTTGAATATCATGGCTCAGTCACCTGGTTACGATCACGATATCTTCATCAGCTATGCTCATAATGACAATTATGAGTTTGGCGGACGTCCGGGCTGGGTGGATGTTTTTGAAGATTGGCTATTTAACTGGCTTAAAAAACGCCGCGGATTAAGGGATCTTCAGGTCTGGCGTGATAAAAAACGAATGCAAGGCAATACCGTATTTGACGACGCCATCCGAAATGCAATAGATTCATCTGCTATTTTCCTTGCTTTAACCTCCCGCAACTACCTCCAATCAGATTATTGTCGAGAGGAACTAAAACGGTTTTACGAATACCACAGCCGGCAAGGCGGTGGGCTGCGCGTAAGTGATTCATCTCGCCTTTTTAACATCCTGCTTGAAAATATACCCTATACAGACTGGCCCGCGGAATTTGAGGGCACCAGCGGATTTCCCATGAACGATGCCGAATCCGATAACGCCCTGGGTGATTTGACCTCACCAAACGACATCGCTTTTGAGAAGCAATTGCGGCCCATTGTGGATGCCATCGAGGATTTCATTCATAAGATGACTCCGGCGCCCCTCGTACAGACGGAAACGGTTTCCCAGAATGATCGGATATCCATTTTTATGGCTGATGTGCCTGACGCGCTTCAGGACTTTAAAGAGCGCATTATCACCGAAGCACAAGATCAAAAGGTGGAGATTATCACAGATCTTCCACCTCCCATGGATGCCGACAGCCATGCCGATGCCGTCAGCCAATCACTGGCACGGGTTCGATTTTCCGTTCACTTATTGAACCAGTGGCCGGGCAGGAAAATCATAGACCGCAAAGAAACTACCTATTCCCGTGAGCAGCACGAAACGGCATTCAAGCAGTCGATTCAGCAACTGGTCTGGGTGCCCTCTGATCTAGATATTGCCACTGTCGAAAACGAAGATCAGCGCCGGTTTCTGCAAAATTGCGAAACCCGTCCCAGAACGCTGGGTCAATATGAGTTTGTCAAATGCCTGCAAAGCGATTTTGTGGGTCTGGTGCGTGAGCGCATTGATCAGTGTTTGCAGCAAACCGCCGTTTCAGCCACACACTTAAGCTATTTGATCGATACCCATCAAAAGGACCAGCGCTATGCCTTTAAACTGGCCGATTTTCTCATGGATAAAGGCGCTGAAGTTGATTTCAATCATGAATCCAGAGATCCGACCGTCAGTCTGGTTAAATTCGAGCAATCCGTGAAAAATGTTAAAAACCTGGTTTTGGTGTGTGGTAAAGTCGGTCCCGCCTGGCTGATTGGACGCATCAAAAAGGCTTTTAAGGTGATCTCAGAACAATTTGAATTCGAAAATCGATCAAGCCTCGAACACATCTGGCTGTTTCTAGCACCCCACGGCTCAGGCCGGCCGGAGTTACCTTCCTTTCCCCCTTTAATACACATCGACATTCTGGATAATAGCCAGTCTGATCAGATCGATCCGCAGATTACTTCACGACTCCTTGCCAGTGGAGCTGGGCAATGAATCAGGATATCACTGTGCAAAACCCATTTGTCGGTTTGCGTCCCTTTGAAAGCCGCGACAGTCTCTACTATTTCGGGCGCAAAGAGCAAACGCACGCCCTTCTGAAACAATTATATGCCAATCGATTTGTGGCCGTCGTAGGCAGTTCCGGATGTGGTAAGTCTTCTTTGGTAAGGGCGGGACTGGTTCCCAACCTGGAAGCGGGTTTTTTGGTCCAGGACCGGGATTTATGGGAGATTGCGACATTCAAACCGGGCGACGCACCGCTTTACCATCTGGCCGCCACTCTGGCTTCCTTGACCGGTTCGAACACACCCACTGCCGTTGAGAAATTGCTGAAAACCGTTCAACGTCGGGGGGCTCAAGCACTGATCGATTTGGTACAACCAAGTTTGAATGCCGAAGACAGCAACCTATTGATCGTGGTGGATCAGTTCGAAGAGTTGTTCCGCTTTCAGCAAGCACGAACGACACAGGTGCGCGAGGAGGCGGCCGATTTTGTCTCCATTTTGTTGTATCTGGCAGAACAGACAGTGGTTCCGATTTACGTTATACTGACCATGCGTTCGGATTTTATAGGCGAATGCGACGCTTTCCAGGGTCTACCGGAAGCGATGAACAATAGCCAATATTTAGTGCCGCGTCTGACCCGTCACCAACGCCGAGAAGCCTTCCTGGGGCCCATCCGGCTGGCCGGAGCCGATATGACCCCCCGACTCATGGATCGATTGTTAAATGAAAGTCTCGACACCCGGGACGATCTGCCGGTCCTGCAACACGTGCTCATGCGGACATGGAATGTATGGGCAAACGACAGCCGCAACGGGGCGATCGATCTCGAGCACTATGAACGATCAGGGACTCTCAAAAATGCGCTACGCCTACATGCCGATGAGGCCCTCAAAGATCTAAATAATGAACACCGCTTGATCGCCAAGCGCATGTTTCAAGCCCTGACCGAAACCGATGCCTCCAATCGACGCATTCGCCGCCCCGCCCATTTGAGCCAAATCAAGGCCATTTGCGGCAAAAAGGTGTCAAACCAAACCATCATGTCTCTAATCGAGCGCTTCAATGACGAGAACCGCAATTTTTTAGTCCTTTCATCCCGAACTTCTAAAGACGATCCATTGGTGGATATTTCCCACGAAAGTCTTATTCGGCAATGGAAAACCTTGGCCGATTGGGTAGACCAGGAAGCCGAGTCTGCCCGAATATACCGGCGATTGGCACAAAGCGCCGAACTGCATGCGACTGGCAAAGCAGGCCTTTACAAAGAAACCGACCTGCAGGTCGCCCTGGATTGGCAGCAGCAGCAACAGCCCAATGCTGAATGGGCCGCCCGCTACGACGCGAAATTCAGTCTGGCCGAAGGTTTCCTGGAGCAAAGTGTCAAGAAACAAAAGACCAACAAGATGTTCATCATCTCGTTTCTTGTTTGCGCCTATGTGAGCATATACGCCTGGCTGGTGATCGCAACAACCGATGATGTGTCGCTGGCCGTCAATTCGACCGCTTTGCCGATTATCGGTACCCGGATGTCGGCCGACCTTATCTACCTGATAACCCCGTTGGTGATGATCAGCATCTATGCCTGGTTTCTTTTCCATTTGCAGCGTCTGGTGCTGATATTATCCTCCCAACCGAAAGCATCCAGGGAAGACAGATCCACGATGGCTTGGCTGGAAGTCACCGGTATGAAAGTGCTGGCTTGGATTACAGTACCGGCGGCGTTCATCGGATTGTGGATGCACTATTTGTTACGGCGCGACTGGACGGTCACCGGATTTCACATCGTTTTGATAACGCTGGCCATCTTAATGGCTTACCTTTTACACCGATCTTCCCGCCCCAAAGGACAAGAAGCAACTTCTCTAAAATCTAAAAAGCAGTTAAAGATTTCCGCAATCGTTTGTGTCGGGCTGGTCGCACTGCTGGTCTGGATTCTATCTTTGGGTGTTTTCAAAGGAACCCCTGAACGTCACCTTCAGAAATATAAAGATATTAATGCCTTGGTACCGTGGCTGTTTCATCAGATCGGCTATGATGTGTTTTTCGATTTCAGAGAGCAGTATGTGACGAGATTGCCAGAGAATTATTGGGAAATCAAACAATCAGACCGCATGAACGCAATTGAAGGCGCCTTATTGAAAAAGGCGGATCTGAGGTTTGCCGACATATACCAAGCGTTTGTGGTCAAAGCCAATTTGCGCAATTCGAAATTGAAAGGTGCCCGGCTGCGAGAATCAGATTTTCGCGATGCCGATCTGCGGGGTGCTAACCTGAAAGGTGCTGATCTGAGGCAAGGGGATTTTCAAGGTGCCGACTTCCGTGAAGCCAAGATGACCGACGTGAACCTGGGAGATGCGGATCTGAGGCGGGCGCAATTGGGATTTGCAAATTTGAAGCGATCTGATTTCAATAACGCTAAGCTGAGAGGAGCGGACCTAAGGTGCGCCGACCTGCGCGATGTGAAAAATCTGTCTGTAGCGGATTTAAAAACGGTCAAAACTCTCTACCGTGCCGAAATGGATGAAGATGTCCGCCAGCAGCTACTAAAAAGCAATCAGGATCTTTTTGCCAAACCAGCCGACACCTGGTTTGACATGACCACCCCTTACAACGTGGATACCAAAGATATCTGCGAATAAAGAGTGTTCGTTGAACTTTCGGATCGAAACATCAATTCACCGATTGTTAAACACTTCAGCGGCAGCACCCCCAAAATTGGTTGGCGGCGGCAATCCTTTCTTCTGGGCCCTATGACGCGCTTTTTGATGATTCATATCGGCTGGAACGAAGCGTATCTTTTTCCCTGAACGTTTGGCAGCCATTAACTCATCCCGGGCGATTTCACCGCCCCCTATCCCAATCAGCACATCGCTGTTTGCAACCATAGCTGTCGAAGTCGGTGATAATTGATCACTGCCTGTGAGGAATCCGCCCCAGGCTGCATCTTCCACATAGAAAACGATGTCAACACAGGCGGACAGTTCAGCAGAATATTTTTTGGCCTGGGACGATAAAATACCCGTTGTTTTAAAACCTTTACTCTTGGCTATCTCATATACGGCCCCGATACCTTCAGGTGTTGCACCGATATTAACGATCGTTTTAGATGCGTCAAACTCATTTAAAATACGCTCTGCTTCCTTGAGCATCGCCGCTTTATCATTATATTCTGCGCCTGAATAGCCGACAAATGTTATGACCTTCTTATTTTGGCTTTCAAAGAACCGTTTAATCTCATCAAGGCTTGCGTCTTTGACCGTCGTCGTCTGCTCACAGGCAACGGCACTTAATGCAAATAGCCAAAAAGATACGATTCCAATGAAGATGCAGCCAAACTGTCTGGATGGATACAATTTTAACGCCACTGGATTCTCCATTTCTGACTCATTTTCAACGACAATCATCAAGGCCAAACATCGAATAATAAAATAAGGGATTTCATAGAAAATACAACGTCACATGCTGTGGTGCGGCCACTTGAAAAATTACAAAATGAAACCCCACCTCTAAATATAAAAAGCGGGGTTTAGTTTATGGGTGCTCGTGAAATTCGGTCCACTCAAACTGTTCTACATAAATGGGATATGCTTATAAAATGATTATGTTTCTTCAGGCTCGCCTATGGATTTGTCACGCTCCCAGCCTTCGTGTTGCAGGACAATTTTCTCGATGGCAACACAGTTGTCATTGGAATCGAGTTCGGGTAAGGCCTGATAGTCCGATACCCAGCAGCGGTATACCAAGAAGGCCATGACGACGCTTCCCTGCAAGTTAATTATTTCAATGATAATATCTTTGCGGTAATTTTTAAGCGACATATCCGCATCCCCCTGGATGGTAAACGTCAAATTGGCCCAATCCTCGAAGGCGGTATCATGGGAAAGGCCCCGTTCCAGGACAATGGGATCAAATTTGGTTGGACCGGGCGATATCCTAAAGCTGCTCGGATCGCTGCCTTCTCGATGGGTAAAAGGCTCTGTCGATCTGCTCAGTGAGCTGACTTTTGATATACCCGGAATAATTTGACCGTCCCATTTGACTCTAAACTTGAAGTCCTTATATGGATCAAAGCGATGGGTGTTCACCGAAAACATAGCCATGATAAACCTCCTAACGGAATTTAAAATGCTCGTAAGAATTAAAAAAGGTCGATTTTTGAACATCTTTTATCTGGCCAAACAAATACTCAAAACAATGATTGGATTAGGTAAATTTAGATTATTAGGCGTGATAAGCGGTGTTCGAAGAGGAAATGAAACCTCCATGACTTTGGTGAAGGTTCAGAGTGTACTATTATCAGAAGGTATGCAGCAGATTTCGTTTGAATGTATCAGGAGCTCTTAAATTGTTTCTTAATGATGACAAAAAGCGAGCGATTAAGGACTCACAAAACTGGATAAGTGAATGCTTGAAAAATCAATCGGTAGTTGGACCCACAACAGCAGGTGGTCTGACATCTCCCTGCGCCGCCAATAAATTCGATAGTAACGCCATGGATTGGCCGGAACGGCACCGGAAGCCGTTCGGAGTTCATCCCGGTAGTCCCTGAACTTATCATCCGAATAGACGGCATCAAAGAAATCCACCACACCGAGTGATGTTGGATTCAGGCGCTCAGCGTCTTCCAATAGAAATGCAATTTGGTCATAAAAACGGGCTTCCTCTCCCACGTTTGTGGCTCTGAGGTCCTCCCGTCCATGTGGAATCGAAAAACCAGAGTTTGTCAGTGCTCGGGCGGCAATGCCGTCCGGATCAAACATATTGAAATCGCCGAGCAATATCATATTCCGTGACCAGGCGCCGTGTTCCGATTGCCGATTGACTAAAAAATCAGTGAGTTGTTCGACTTCTTCAACTCGAGGCGCATAATCCCGCTCTTCTTCCCCCCAAATCACGTGAACGGTCGAAAGGATAAAGGAAAACCAGCCGGCCATAAAACCCGCCATATACGGGGTGCGCACCAGTTGCCTGGCCGGGTATAAATTCCCTTGGGCGTCTTCGATGGGTGGCAAAACGATTTCGCCGGCCAGACCTGAGAACCGAACGCGTCGGTTGTCAAACAAATAGGCCAGTCGCTCTTCATTTCCCGGATCGCCGGCTGTGACATCGGAAACGATGTACTTCCACCACGGGCCCAGCAATTGGGAGACGAGCTCCAAATCCCCTAAAGATTGTTTGACCTCCTGGACGGCGATCAAGTCAAAACGTGAAAGAATTTCGGCAATGTACCAAAGAGATTCATCATATCGTTTGGTGCTGCCAAAATGCTGAATGTTCCAGGTGGCCAGCAGAAGTTGATTATCCGACTTCGGCGGAACGTAGTTCAGACTCTGAGGATCTTCAAGTGTGGCCCGCAGATCCAACAAATTTTGCGCCACTCGTTCCGGGCGCAGTCGCCGTCGATCCCTCTCTTGACGCGGATGTTGCATCAAAAAGCGGTCAAAATCGTAAGCATGTCCCATCAAAGCCATCCGATTAGAGTATATCTTTTTTTCAATTTATGACTTTTTTAAAAATCCCTAACGTGTTTCGTTTTTATTTCTACAGGCTTTTTTCCCAAAAGAGTGTCAGACATCTTGAGGGCGGGTTTAACAACCGCCTTTTCTAAGACAGCTATGAGATTATCGCTTGTATCATACTCCAGCAAATCAAGTAACCACTCACCATATTTCTTTTTCAGATCCTTCATCATGAAAAAAGGCTTTTTGCCCTCCTCAATGATTGGAGCGAATGGAATCATATAGTCTGGCATTGTCGCTTGAAGCTCCAAGGGGCTGGACATTGGATCTGTAATATCGACAATGATGAATCGGCTCATGCCAGCGAGCGTTTTAATCGTTCCCGTGTAGTCAAGCCGCTTGGGTTTTTCAAAGTCAAACATCATTGGAAGGAAGTCAAGTTCACGGAGTTTGCTCCGAATTGCATCAAGAACTGCCTTTCTCTTTTTGCTAAATCGACCGAGTATCAGCACTCCCTTCTCACCAATAGTATCGATGGCACCTTTAAACTTCTGATTTTCAAGGAGGAGATAAACGAACTGAGCAACTTCAATGTTATCGACTGTAACTGCAGACTTATCATGCGGCGTAATTCTTAAATCAGATTGAATTGTTTTGTTGTTAACCTTTAAATCCCAGGCAGATATCCCATAGACCGAACAACCCGTAATATTGGCA